>Ga0209846_1000118_pt1 | contig 11039 bp, 10 predicted proteins | sample GWRWS3_20_30_FD_187244 | JGI IMG/M metagenome (GOLD analysis project Ga0209846, IMG submission 187244) | Riverbed sediment microbial communities from areas with vegetation nearby in Columbia River, Washington, USA - GW-RW S3_20_30 (SPAdes)... | ecosystem: Environmental > Aquatic > Freshwater >... | reverse complement strand
ACGTCAACGACGACACCTCCGACGCGGGCCGCCCGCGGTTGGCCGGCCTGATCCCGTCGGTGATCGGGCTGACCGGCGACGACCTCCGCATCGACGCTCGGATCGCCCTGCTGTCGGCCACGACGGCGTTGCCGGTCGTGGCGGCCGAGCGGCAACGCGTCATGGCGGTCGGGGTGCTGGCATGCGAGCGTGTCCTGGCCGAGTTGGACGGACGACCGGTCGGGGATCTCCAGGCACAGAGCCGGTCGGCGCTGGCGCAGGCTCCCCACGCCGCGGCCTGGGCCGACCGCTTCGTCGCCCGTGGCGGCGGGCCGTCCGCCAGGCGCTTCCGTCGGCAGGCCGCGCCGACCGTCGTCCGCAACGCCGCCGAAGGAATCGCCGAGGCCTGCGTGCCGGACCCGGACGCGATGCTCCGCGACCTGCTCGTCCAGGCGATCGGTGAATGCGCCTCGCTGGTCGGTCGCGACCCCGATCGCGGCGGCACCTTCGACGCCGCCTTGTGGGTGACCGCGTGTCGGCGCACCGCAACCAAGCCCGCAGACCGCGCCGAAGCGTTCTGATCGCGACCTGCGCTGAGCTGTGGGAATTCGGCGTCTGCGCCAGCCTCCTCGAAGAGGGCCATTGCAGCTGATTACTCAGCCTGGCCGAACGCCTTGATCTCCTCCACCTCTTGTGGTGACAGCTCGCGCGGAACCTCGCCGCGGGCCACCTTCTCGCTCTGGACCTGATGGCGGATGTCATCCACGATCTCGGGGTTCGCCAGCGTGGTCACGTCCCCGACGTCGGCGAAGTTGGAGATCCCGGCGATCACCCGGCGCATGATCTTTCCCGAGCGGGTCTTGGGCATGTCCGAGACGATCCAGACCTTCTTCGGCCGAGCGATCTTCCCGATCTCGGTCTCGAGCGCCTTGATCACCTTCTGCTCGATGTCCGCGCTCGGAGTAATCCCCGGCTTCAGCGCCACGTACATCTCGACAGCCCGGCCGCGCAGCTCGTCCATCACCGGGACCGCGGCGGCCTCGGCGACCTCCTCGACGGTGATGCAGGCCGACTCGAGCTCCTTGGTCCCCAGCCGGTGCCCGGCCACGTTGATCACATCATCGACCCGGCCGAGGATCCGGAAATAGCCGTCGGCCGCCTGGACGGCGCCGTCGCCGGCGAAGTATGGCCAGTCGTGCCAGTCCTTGCTGTCCCTGTTCTGGCAATACTTCTCGTAGTAGGTCTCCACGAACCGCTCGGGCTGACCCCAAATCGTCTGGAAGATGCCCGGCCAGGGGTTGCGGATGCAGATGTTGCCGGCGCGGCCGCTGCCGGCTTCGACCACATTGCCGTCTTCGTCATAGATCACAGGGAAGATCCCGAGCACCCCCGGGCCGCAGCTGCCGGGCTTCATCGGCAGCAGGGCAGGCAGCGTGCTGCCCAGGAAACCGCCGTTCTCGGTCTGCCACCAGGTGTCGACGATGACCGCCTCGCCCTTGCCAACGACGTCGTGGTACCAGCGCCAGACGTCCGGCTCGATGGGCTCACCCACCGTCGTCATGTGCTTGAAGTGGTAGTCGTACTTCTTCGGCTCGTCCGGCCCGAGCTTGCGCAGCATGCGGATGGTCGTCGGCGCGGTGTGGAAGATGTTCACCCCGAGCCGCTCGGCGATCCGCCAGGGACGACCCGGATCCGGATAGGTGGGCACGCCCTCGTACATCACGCTCGTGGTCCCGAGCGACAACGGGCCGTAGACGATGTAGGAGTGGCCGGTGATCCACCCGATGTCGGCGAAGCACCAGTACGTGTCCTCGGGGTGGATGTCCTGGTAGTACCTCGACGTGCCGGTCACGTAGGCGAGATACCCGCCCGTGCTGTGCTGGCACCCCTTGGGCCGGCCCGTCGTACCGCTGGTGTACATCAGGAACAGCGGTGCTTCGGCAGGCATGGAGACCGGCTCGACCACGCTCCCGCGATAGCCCTGCAGCAGCTCGTCGACGAAGAAATCCCTGCCGTCGACCATGGGGCTCTCCGAGGCGTACTGGCCGGGGTGCCGCCGCCAGACCAGCACCTTGTCGACCTCCACACCCTGCTCACGGGCTGTCGCCACCGCCTCGTCGGCCTTGGCCTTGTGATCGATCAGCTCGCCGTTGCGGTAGTAGCCGTCCATCGTCACCAGGATGCGGCTTTGCGAGTCGGCGATCCGGCCTCCGCATGCCGCACCGCTGAATCCACCGAACACCTCCGAGTGGACGACGCCAAGGCGGGCGCAGGCGAGCATGGAGACGGGCAACTCCGGGACCATCGGCAGGTGGAAGGTCACGCGGTCGCCGGTCTGCACACCACAGAAGCCTTGCAGAAGCGCGGCGAACTCGTTGACCCGCTGGTACAGCTCCTGGTAGGTGATCGCCTTGGTGTTCTCGGCCTCCGGCTCGGGCACCCAGATCAAGGCGGCCTTGTTCCGGCTGGTGGCCAGGTGCCGGTCGATGCAGTTGGATGAGGCGTTCAGGCGGCCGCCGACGAACCACTTCCAGAACGGCGGGTTGCTGGCGTCCAGCGTCGTGTGCCAGTAGGCATCCCAGTCGAGCAGATCCGCGTATTCCTTGAAGCACTCGGGGAAGTGCTCCTCGCTGAACCGTTCGAAGATCGCCGGGTCGGTGGCGTTTGCCTGTCCGATGAACTTTGCAGGAGCGGGGTAGAAACCCTCCTCACGCCAGTGAACCGCGATCTGCGCCTCGGAGATCTCCATCTCCTGTCCTGCTGCCATTGCTCGACCTCCCGCTGGAGACGACTTCGAGGACCTTGCAGACGAGGTCAGCCACCATCCGCCAGGCTACGCGGCGCTGCCAGAACGCCCCGCACCGGGAGCATCTCACGCCCGAGGGTGAAACTGACCACGCCGCGACCGCGGTCGTCAGCGAAGGTGGCGACGGCGAAGCCAGCCTGGCTGGCCATCTGATCCCCTTCCCTCCTCCCGGCACGTGGTCCAGTCTGCCAGCGAACGCGTACGGTGCGGGCAGGGTAGGAGGTTGCCGTGGACGTGCGGGCGCTGGACAACTGCGAAGCCTTCGCCACGCTGACCGACGAGGAGCGAGCTGACATCCTCGCGTTGGCCGAGGTCCTCGAGGTCGCCGCCGGCGAGCGGGTGTTCGAGGAGGGCTCCGAAGGGGAGAGCCTCTACGTGGTCCTGACCGGCGGGATCGCGTTGCGGCGGTCCGGTCACGTCGTCGTCCGGCTCGGGCCCGGGGATTTCTTCGGGGAGATGTCCCTGTTCAACCGCTACGTGCGCGTGGCGGAGGCGTGCGCCACCGAACCCGCGACCGTGCTGGAGCTGCGCCGGCGCGACCTGCAACCACTGGTGCTTCGGCAGGACCCCGCGGCCCTGAAGGTCGTGCAGCGGCTCGGGACGCTGACGGTCGAGCGCCTGCAACGGCTGGGAGGCAGCCGCGGCGAGCCCCTCGTCGACGATCCGGCGCTCATCGCTCTGGAAGAGTACCGGCAGCTCAAGGAGCGGCTGCTCGCCGGCTGGGCGCTGGCCTATCACGCCATCGGCAAGCCCGGGAAGCTCGGCATCACCAGCACCAAGCCGGCGGCCACCGCCGCCGACCTCTCGGTGGCCTACTCTCCCGGCGTCGCCGAGCCCTCCCTGGCCATCCGCGACGACCAGACAGCGGCATACGAGTACACCGGCAAGGGTCACCTCGTTGGGGTGATCAGCAACGGTACCGCCGTGCTCGGCCTCGGCGGCATCGGCGCCGCCGCCGCCAAACCGGTCATGGAAGGCAAGGCGGTGCTCTTCAAGCGGTTCGCCGACCTCGACGCCTTCGACCTGGAGATCGACGAGACCGACCCGCAGCGGTTCGTCGACATCGTCTGTTCGCTCGCCCCGACCTTCGGGGGCATCAACCTCGAGGACATCCGCGCCCCGGAGTGCTTCTTCATCGAGCAGGAATGCCAGCGCCGCCTCGCCATCCCCGTGATGCACGACGACCAGCACGGCACGGCGATCGTCGCCGGCGCCGCGTTGCTGAACGCCTTGGAGCTGGTCGGCAAGGACATCGGCAGCGTGCGGGTGGTGTTCTCCGGCGCGGGCGCCGCCGGCTTCGCCACGGCGAAGTTCCTGCTGGCGCTGGGGGTGCGCCGGGAGCACCTGATGCTCACCGACGCGCGTGGGGTCGTCTACGCCGGCAGGGGTGACGGCAACTACCTCGAGGAGCTCGCGGCCGATACCGATGCGCGCACCCTGGCCGAGGTCGTGGGCGGCGCAGACGTGTTCGTCGGGGTCTCCGTCGGCGACATCCTCACCCCGGCGATGCTGCGGAGCATGGCCGGCAGGCCGATCGTGTTCGCGCTCGCCAACCCAAGACCTGAGATCGACCCCGTGCTGGCCAGGCAGACCAGCGCCGACGTCGTCCTGGCAACCGGGCGCAGCGACTACCCCAACCAGGTCAACAACCTGCTGGCCTTCCCGTACCTGTTCCGGGGCGCGCTCGATGTCCGGGCGAGCATGGTCAACGAGGAGATGAAGCTCGCTGCGGCGCAGGCGATCGCCGCGCTCGCCCGCCAGCCGGTCACCGCCGATGCGGGCTTCGACGCCGCGGGGCTGAGCTTCGGCCCCGCCTACCTGATCCCCAAGCCGTTCGACCGCCGCCTGCTCCCCGAGGTCGCCGCCGGCGTGGCCGAGGCAGCCCTGCGGACCGGCGTGGCAGCAGTCGGCCTGCACGTTGGCGAGTACCGCGAGGATCTGCGGCGCCTGGCCATGTCGTTGTGAGCGCGGCCGACCATCCCGGCTAGGGCCGGCCGACCGTGGCCAGGGTCTGCTCGGCGATCTCCAGCTCCTCGTCGGTCGGCACGACCAGCACGGCGACCGTGCTGTCGCCGGTGGACACCGTGCGCGACTCCCTTGACCGCAGCCGGTTGCGTGCGTCGTCGACGCGGATGCCGAACCGCTCCAGCCCACGGCACACCCCGGCGCGGACGACGACGCTGTTCTCCCCGACACCGGCGGTGAACACCAGGGCGTCGAGCCGACCGAGCGCAGCGGCGTATGCGCCGACGTACTTGCGGATGCGATAGCAATAGACGTCCAGCGCCTCCTGCGCCACCCGGTCGCCGTCAGCAGCGCGCCGTTCGACCTGGCGCATGTCGTTGACCCCGGTGAGGCCTCTCATGCCGCTCTCCGTGTTGAGCAGCGTGTCGATCTCGTCCAACGACAGGCGGGCCTCGCGGTGCAGGAACAGCACGATCGCCGGGTCGAGGTCGCCGCTGCGGGTGCCCATGACCAGCCCCTCGAGCGGCGTGAACCCCATGGACGTGTCGATGCAGCGGCCACCGGCGACCGCGGCGACGCTCGCGCCGTTGCCGAGATGCATCGTCACCAGGTTGACCTCCGCCAAGGGGCGGCCAAGGTGCTCTGCCGCCTTCCGCGACACGTGCGCGTGCGAGGTCCCATGGAAGCCGTAGCGGCGGATGTGGAGCCGGTGGGCCAGATCACGGGGTAGGGCGTAGCGGTAGGCGCGCGGTGGCATGGTCCGGTGGAACGCCGTGTCGAACACCGCGACCTGCGGGGCCGCCGGGAACGCCGCCCGACTGATCTCGATGCCCAGCAGGTTGCTCGGGTTGTGCAGCGGCGCCAGCGGGACCTGCGCGCGGATGGCCGCGATCACCTCGTCGTCGATGCGGGCCGGGGCCGAGAAGCGCTCCCCACCGTGCACCACGCGGTGGCCGATACCCGCCAGGCCGCCGGGCAGCCCGCCCGAGGACCCGAGCGCTCGGAAGACCCGGTCGAAGCCCTCCTGGTGGTCGGTGATCCTGCCGTCCACCACCAGCGGCTCGGCGCCCCCGATCGTCTGCGTCAGCCGCGAGCCGTCCTCCCCGATCCGCTCCAGCAGGCCGGAAGCCAGCACCGTCCGGTCGTCCATCTCGAACAGCTGGTACCTGATCGACGACGAGCCGGTGTTGAGCACCAGCACCTTGCTCATGGACGGCCGCTCCCCTGCGCCTGGATGGCGGTGATCGCGACGGTGTTGACGATGTCGGCAACCAGCGCGCCGCGGGACAGGTCGTTGACCGGCTTGCGCAGCCCCTGCAGCACGGGGCCGACGGCGACCGCGTTCGCCGACCGCTGCACGGCCTTGTAGGTGTTGTTGCCGGTGTTCAGGTCCGGGAACACCAGCACCGTCGCCCGCCCCGCCACCGGGCTGCCCGGCAGCTTGGACCGCGCCACGTCCGGGTCGATGGCGGCGTCGTACTGGATCGGCCCCTCGATGGGCAGGTCCGGCCGGCGCGCCCGGGCGATCACGGTCGCCTGGCGCACCTTGTCGACGTCGCTGCCGGCGCCTGATGCCCCCGTCGAGTACGACAACATCGCGATCCGCGGCTCGATCGCGAACATCGCCGCGGTCGCCGCCGAGGAGATGGCGATGTCGGCAAGCTGCTCGGCGTCGGGGTTCGGCACCACCGCGCAATCGCCGTACACGAGCACCCGGTCGGCCAGGCACATGAAGAACACGCTGGACACAATCGACACGCCAGGCACGGTGCGGATGAACTCGAACGCCGGCCGGATCGTCTGGGCGGTGGTGTGCGCCGCGCCCGAAACCATCCCATCCGCCAGGCCCTTGTGGACCATCATCGTGGCGAAGTACGACGTGTCGGCCATGAGGTCGCTGGCCAGCGGCAGCCCGACGCCTTTGTGTTTGCGCAGCTCTTGGTAGGTCGCGGCGAAATCCTCACGCCACTGGGACGTGAGCGGGTCAACCACCCGCAGCCCCTCCAACTCCAAGCCGAGGGAGGCAGCGCGGCTGCGGACCGCTTCCTCCCCGCCCAGGACGGTGAGGTCGACGACGCCTCGCCGCAGCAGCTGCTCCGCCGCGCGCAGGATCCGATCGTCGTCTCCCTCGGGCAGCACGATGTGCCTGCGGTCCGCCCGCGCCCGCTCGATCAGCTCGTGCTCGAACATCAGCGGCGTCACCCGGACCGAGCGGGTGACCTGGATCCGCTCCTGAAGGATCGATGTCTCCACGTGGGCTTCGAACAGGCCCAGCGCGGCCGCGATCTTGCGCTCGTTGTCGGCGCTGAGCACCCCGCGCACCCCGGCGACGGCCGCGGCGGTGCGGTAGGTGTCGGTGTCGACCAGGACGACCGGCACGCTGGCTGCGCCCAGCCCATCGATCAGCTTGAGGATCGACGGCTCAGGCACCAGCCCGCCCGTGAGCAGCAACCCGGCGATGTTCGGGTACGTGCCGGAGAACCGGGACGCGAGGCTGCCGACGATCAGGTCGGCCCGGTCGCCCGGCGTGATGATCAGGTCGCCATCACCAATGTGGTCGAGGAAGTGCGGCAGGCTCATCGCCCCGACGATCACGTTGCGGACCTCACGCCGCGTGCTGGCCGCGTCGGCGCCCTCGACCGGTCGCAAGTACCGCGCCGACAGCGCCCGTACCACCTCGGCCACCGTGGGCGCGGCGAGCACGGGCGTCTCCGGCAGCACGTAGGCGGGCTCGTCACCGACCACCTCGGACAGGTGACGACGGACCTCCTCGGCGATGCCCGGATCCACCCGGTTGCAGAAGGTGGCGAGGATCGTGCAACCCCGGCCGGCCAGCGACCCGTGGGCCAGCCGCACCGAGTCCAGGACCTGGCCGGCGGTCCGGCCGCTGCCGCGAACCACCAGCACCACCGGGCAGCCGAGGTGGTTGGCCGCGTCGGCGTTGAAGTCGAACTCCAGCGCTCGGGAGGCCTCGGTGAAATCGCTGCCCTCGACCAGCACCAGATCGGTGACCTGGTCCAACCGCCCGTACGCCTCCAGGATGCGCATCAGCAGGACGTCGTACTGCCCGCGGTCGCTCATCGCGCGCAGGTCGTCGACGGTGGCCGCGTACGACTCCGGATACGTCTGGGCGAGCCGGTAGCGGCGGCGGATCAGCTCGATGTCGCTGTCCGGCGCGGTGTCCGACGGGACGATCGGGCGAAAATAGCCCACCCGACCCAGCCGGGACAGCGACTCCATCATCCCCAGGGCCACGACAGACTTCCCACTGCCCGGCTCGGTTGCCGTGAGATAGACGCTGCGGGCCATCCCTGCCTCCCGACGAATACGCGGTCTGCAGGGTACCGCGGCCAGGACCAGCCCACGGCCGGCGATCGCCGGTCAGGTCGCGTGCCCGCGATGAGCGTCCTCGTCTGCCGCGGTTGGCTCCGGTGCGGTGGGGAACCTCGGCGTCCTGTGGCGGAGCGGGTCCACGGTGTGCCGCTGCAGCGGCATCAGACCTCCCCAGACCGCCAGGAACCCCAGCACCCCTCCAGCCACCACCGCGGCTGTCGCCGCCCCAGTTGCCTGCAGGACCAGCACCGCAACGGCAGCCCGCCAAGGCCGCGTCCACGGTCGCCACGATGGTCGGCGTGTTGATCACGAAATGCACCAGCAGCCATCGCCGGCTCGGGTGATCGCACCAGCTTGAACTCCTCGTTGTTGATCTGCACCAGGCGCCCGTAGGTGGCGATACCCAGGAGCAGCACGACCGGCAGCAGCACCAGCGCCAACGTGATGGTCCGCGGGCCGAAGCCGGTCGCGTTGGCCAGCAGCGCCAGCGCGACGATCGAGGCCGACAGCACCGTCATGAACACCGTCGCGCGGCTCATCGCCTCGTTCCAGATCAGCGCCCTGGTCCCCAGCAGGCTCCAGTGCTCGGTGGCCAGGATCGCGGCCGCGTACGGTCCGAGCGGGCGAGCGCTATCGGTGGGTTCCATCTCGGATCTCCTCAACGCGGCAGCGGGTCGCGTCCTGGTCGCGGATCGGCGGCGTGATCTGGGAGCTTCACGACGCCCACCTTGCCCGCACAAGGTCCGTCCGGGCAGGGGTCCGGTGGCCCCTCGGGCTCGGAGCCCACGTCCGCGCCTCGGAGCAGGACCGCGACCAGGATGGCGATGGCGACCGCGATGGCGGCGCTGATGGCGAAGGTCAGTTGCAGCCCGTGGGTGAACGCCTGGCGAGCCACCTCCACCAGCGGGCCGCCAAGCTGGTCGGAGAGCTGCTCGGCCACCGCCAGCGCGCCCGCCGAGGGTGTCGCGCGCCGCTTTCGCCGCCTGGGGTGGGACCCGGTCGGAATGGCGTCGGCCATCTGGCCACGGTAGACAGCGCTGCCGATGCTCCCGAGGATCGCGATGCCCAGCGCCCGCCGAGCTCCGAGCTGGTCTCCGAGATCGCCGAGGCCGCCCCCGCCCGCTGGGGTGGTGCGGTCCCGACCATGAGGTCGGTCGCCAAGGTCGTCATTGGCGCGGAACCCAGGGAGAACGCCACCGACCCGGTCACCAGGACCGCCAGGCCGGCGGCGGCGTCCAGCCGGGTGAGCAGCGCGAAACCGATCGCCGCCAGCGCCATGCCGGCCGCCATCACGTAGGCCGGGCGAGCCCGGCGCACCAGCAGCGGGGTCAGCCGGGACCCGACCACCAGCTGCAGATACTGGGCGATGAACAGGAGGGCTGCGAAGGAGACGAAGAAATCGAGTGTGTTGGCGGCCAGCGCGGCACTGAAGGCCCGGTTTCCGAACAGCGACAGATCGAGCAGCGGGTCGGGGCAGCGCGAACTGGCGACGTGGGTGTGGTGGCAGCAACGCCACGCGCTGCCCGCCACCCGCCCGGCGGCGGGCGCGGGGAGCACGCAATGACCGCCACCACACCCCCTCCGGTCGGGCAGCCGGCCGTTCAGCCCCAGCCCAGCGTCGCGGCCACCGGCGTGGGCGGCGCCGCGCTGCTGGTCGGGGGCCGAATCGCGCTGTGGATAGGGGTGCAGCTCCTGCTGACCGGCCTGCTGGTCCTTGGCGGCCAGATGGCCGCGGGTCGGGCACTCAACGATGCGGCCGGCTGGTGGATGGTCTACGGCGCGCTGGTCGATCTCGGCACCCTGGGCGTCATCTTCTTGGTTGCTGCGGCGACGGCGGCACCTACCGCGGCCTGCTGGGGCCGCCGACGGCCGCCTGGCAGGTCGCGCTGGGTGCGCTGGGAGTCCTGGTGGCCAGTGTGCCGGCTGTGGTCTTCAGCGGCGAGCTCACCAGCGCCGTTTACGGCCAGGCCACCCCGCCCATGTTCGCCGTGATCGACGTCCCACCCCTGGCCAGCGTCTTCGGTGTGCTGCTGCCGATCATGGCGGCCAGGTGGATCCTCAACGGCGGCACCGCCCTCGCCCTGGCCCTGGGCGTGGTCAGATGACCCAGGACCACGCCGATCACCAAGGAGGAAGCTGTCAATGGGACGCTTGGTCATCAACAACGCCATGACCGTCAACGGCGCCTACGAGGCGCCGTCCCCCGAGGAGTGGCTCGTCCTGGACGCCGACAGCAACAACGTTTCGCTGGAGCAGTTTCTGGTGGCCGACGCCATGGTGCTGGGGCGCAAGACCTACCAGGGACTGGCCGCGGTCTGGCCGCAACTGGTCGACGACCCGGCCTTGGGGCTGTTCGCGGACCGGCTGAACAGCATGCCCAAGTACGTCGCTTCCCGGACCCTGCGCGAGCCGTTGGCGTGGAACGCCACCCTGCTGGAAGGCGACCTCGCCGACAGCGTGACCGCCCTGAAGCAGGAGCACCAGGGGACCCTGATCGTCTCCGGTGCTGGCGAGCTGGCCCACGACCTCACCACCCTGGGCCTGGTCGACGAGTTCTGGTTCTGGGTGAGCCCGCATCTCTGGGCAGCCGGGCCGCGGATCTTCGACGGCGTCGGGCCGATCCGCCTGGAGCTGATCGCATCGACGACGTTCCCCTCCGGCGTGCTGCGGCTGGCCTACCGGCCAGCACCCGACCAGCAGGACGGCGCATCCGGCTAGGTCCAGGCGACGCGCCGCAGGGCGGTGGTGGGCCCGGGTTCCACGGGGTGGTCGTGGGTGCGCCAGCACGGTCCGGACGCCAATGACGCGTCCGCGGCGGCCGGGTAGGCTTGACCCATGGCGCACCCGCACGTGTTCGCGATGGTGTTGGCCGGGGGCGAGGGCAAGCGGCTGGCGCCGCTGACCGCCGACCGCGCCAAGCCGGCGGTGCCGTTCGGCGGCGACTACCGGCTGGTCG
>Ga0209846_1000116_pt1 | contig 11053 bp, 8 predicted proteins | sample GWRWS3_20_30_FD_187244 | JGI IMG/M metagenome (GOLD analysis project Ga0209846, IMG submission 187244) | Riverbed sediment microbial communities from areas with vegetation nearby in Columbia River, Washington, USA - GW-RW S3_20_30 (SPAdes)... | ecosystem: Environmental > Aquatic > Freshwater >... | reverse complement strand
CCACCGGTGAAGGAGGAGGACCGCTGCCCCGCGCCCGTCACGCCCGCCGGCCGCCGCGGCCGCGGCTGCGGCTGCCCGAGGTGCAGCCGCCAGGCACCGGCCGCGAGGCGTTCATGCGCCTGGTCCAGGACGCGGTCGAGTCGATCCCGGCCCGCTTCCGCCAGCGCCTCGCCAACGTCGACTTCGTGGTCGAGGAGACCCCACGCGGCGACGAGGTGCCCGGCGGCGAGCTGCTCCTCGGCCTCTACCAGGGCGTGCCCCTGACCGAGCGGGACGCCGGCTACTACGGGGTCCTGCCCGACCGGATCGTGCTGTTCCGCCGCCCCATCGAGGCCAGGGCGCGCTCCGACGCCGACCTGGCCGAGCTGGTCCGCGAGGTCGTGATCCACGAGGTGGCCCACTACTTCGGGATCGACGACGACCGGCTCGACGAGCTGGGCTGGTAGCCGGGCCTCGCGCCTGCGCCTACGGAGCAGCGGCGGGGCCCGCCGTGATCGGGCCGCCGGCCGGGATGCCGCCGACCGCCGACCCGGGCACCACCGGGCCGCCGCCGACCGGCGCCGCCACCAGCCCGGTCGCGCCGGCCTCCACCAGCAGGTTCTCGATCCCCGCCGGCACCTTCCGCAGGATCACCCGGCCGGGCGGGAGGAGGATCGGCTGGCCGCCGCCGGCGCCGCCGGCGCCGAGGTCGCCGAGCCGGGCCTCCAGCTCGGTGGCGGAGAGGTTGGCGAGCACGACCTGCCCCCCTCCCGGCGGCTTCGGCAGCAGCCAGCCACGCTCGGGCTGGCCGGTGCCGAGGTCGATGCGGGACGCCGTGCCGGCGCCCTCGCCCTCGGTGACGCGCAGGCTGGCGGCGAAGGCGGCGCCGTCGCGGGAGCGGACCTTGACGGCGAAGGGGCCCGTGACGTCGAGCGGGGGGATGCCAAGCTCGGCGGTGCCGCCATTGGCGATCGGCTCCTCGAACGGGCCGGGCGGCTTGAAGGTGCCCTTGGTGGTGGTGATCTCGACGGTGAGCTGCAGGCGCGCCGGGTTCGGGTTGGTGACCAGCAGGTGGGACTGCCTGCCCCCGCCGCTCAATCCGCCCGCGAACCACCAGGTCGGGCGGAGGGCGCTCTGGGCGGGCAGGAGGGTCGGCGCCGTGGCGCCCGTGCGGCGGACGACGCCGCCGGCCACCACCCGGCCGGCCCTGGCGACCACCTCGATGGACGGCTTGAGGCCGGTGGTGGCGACGTCGCCGAGCTGCCTGGTCACCGCCGACTTCGGCGGCACGAACAGCTCCTTGTCGGAGGGGAGGGAGCCCGCGGTCACGTGCGGCACCAGGTCGACCACGGCCGGCTCGTTGTTGGGGTTGGCGACGACCACCGTGGTGTCGATGCCCTGGCGGGTGTCGGAGGCGGGCAGCCACCAGCGGTTGCTCGGGCCGGGCGCGCAGCCGAGCCCGCCGGCGCTGACCACCACCGGCGCGCTGAACGCCTCGACCTGCACGTAGCCGTCCTGCTTCGGCCGGACGGGGAACTCCTGGGTGACGCCTGCCGCCAGCGTCCTGCTGGCCAGCGGCGCTGGCTTCTTGGCGGCGTGGACGGCGGCCTGCAGGGTGGCGGGCGCGCTGCCGACGTTGGCGATCGTCACCGACGTCTCCTGGCCCGCCAGCAGCGGGCAGACCCAGCGGGCCGAGTACGGGTCGCCGGTCGCCGGGGCGGCGGGGGGGCTGGTGGCCGGCAGGGCACCCGCGACCACGACCAGCACGGCGGCCAGGACGACGAGCATGCCGGCCAGCCCGACGCTGGAGGCGGCGACGCCGCGGAGCTGGGGGGCGGCGACGCTCGGCGGCCGCAGCGCGACGCGGCGCCGGGGCGAGGACGGCCGCGGCCCCTCCGGCCCTCCGGGCCTGTCGGCCGGGCCGCCGGCGGGTCCCTCGGCGGCGCCACCGGCGGGCGCACGGCCTGGCAGTTCCCAGACCTCCTCGCCGACCTCCCCGCGGGGCGGTTGGGGCGCCCACCCGGAGGGGTCAGGGCGGGGGGATCCGGACGGGGCCGGCGGTGGAGGCTCGGGGCTGGGCTGGGCCGGGCGGTCGGGGGCGGGGCGGGCGGATCGGCCACGCAGGAGGCGGCCACGCTTGGCCTGATGCCGGGCGGCGCGGCTGGGGATGAGGGGCTCGGGGCGCTGCTCGGGGCCCTCCTGGGGGTCCCGGGGGTCGCTCATCGTGCCACCCCCCCTCGCGCCAGGCCGGCCAGGTGGAGATCGGTGCTGGTGTCCTCCAGCTCGCTGGGGGCGACCGGCGGGGCGATCCGGGTCGGGCGCGCCATGGTGGCCAGCGCCGCCAGCACCAGCAGCCCCTCGATCACCAGCAGGATGAAGCGGCGCTGCTGGCCGGCCTGCCACACCTCCAGGTCGCCGGAGGCGCTCGCCGGCAGCCGGAACGCCTGCGCCCAGCCGAACGCGGTGGTCGGCTCCAGCGGGGTCGAGCCGACGCTCGCCCGGTAGGGCTCGGCGGCCGGCACGGTCAGGACGAGCGCGCCGGGCGCGCTGGTGTCCACCTGCCCGCCGGCCGAGCCGGGGAAGGGCTGGGGCGGTTCGGCGGTGAGCATGCCCTGGACCTCCGACGGCGGCACGTCGCCGCCGACGACCCAGCCGGTGGCGCTCGCCTCGGGTCCCTGGAACAGGGCGGCCTGCTCGGTGGGCTTGGCGTCGAGGTCCTGCTGCCTGGCCACCAGGTCGGCCAGCCGGTCGGCTTCGGGGCCCGGTCGGACCACCACGTAGCCGATGCCGAACAGCTTCAGCATCGACCCGGCCCGGTGGGTGCGGGCCTCCACGACGTCGGTGACCACCGAGCCGAGCGCCCGCGCGGCATCGGCGGGCGGGCGGCCGGTGTCGAGCAGGGTCCGCCCGCGCGGCCCCGTGACCGCGAAGTCCACCCCGTGGTCGGACCGGCCGGCCAGCCACAGCACCCTGGCGTGCCCTCGGGTCACGGTGGCGGGCAGGGCCGGGCTGTGGACCGCCTCGAGCGGCGACCAGTCGCCGCGGGCAAGCTGGCCGACGACCAGCAGGGCGGTGCCGGCGCCGAGCAGCGCCACGGCCCCGGCGATCAGCCGCCGAACACTGAACCTCAAGTTGAGCCTGAGGAGGCCCTGGCCCATGCTGGCGAGCGCCAGGCCGGCGGCGGCGGCCCAGGCGACCGCCCCTGGGATCAGCATCGTGGCCGGCCAGTCGGTGACGACGGGCGGGATCCGCTTGGCCTGCAAGGCCGCGACCACCGCGGCGCCGAGGAACCCGGCGACCAGCCAGAAGGCCTGCCGGCGCCGCCCGGCGGGCACGAACAGCAGCGCGGCGATGGCGAGCGCCGGGTACAGCGGCCCGACCAGCGGCCCGGGCAGCCCGCCCCCGCCCGGGCGGAGCTGTAGCAGGTCCAGCAGCTCGGGCGCTGCCAGCGGCCGGCCGAGGTCGCGCAGGCCGGCGCCGGTGAGCAGCCGGCCGCTCCACGGCAGCAACAGCAGCAGCGCCAGCGCGAAGCCGCCGGCCAGCAGCAGCCACTGGCGGACCGCCCCGCCCCCCCGGAGCACGGCGACCACGGCGGCGATGGCGACCACCAGCGCGAAGGCGACGACGGCCGCCGGGCACATCGCGATGGCCACGGCGGCCAGCAGTGCGAACCGCAGCGCCGGGCGCCACGGCTCGCGGGGCTGCTCCTCCCGGAACGCCAGCACCACCTGGGCGAGGGCCGGCGGCGCCAGGACCAGCAGGGCGAGCTCGCCGATGCGCCCCTGCGCGAGCGCGCCGATGGCAAGCGGCGAGGTGGCGTACAGCAACCCGGCCAGCGCCCTGGCCCAGAGCTGGGGCACGACCACCCGCAGCGCCCGCGTGCAGGTCGCCGCGGCCAGCGGCAGGGCCAGCCACAGCAGCAGCTTCTCGGCGACCAGGGCCTTGCCGAAGGTCACGATGGCGGCGCCCCCCAGCAGCGCCAGCGACGGCGACGCCGAGGCGGTGGAGCCGAGCCCGCCCGGATGGTAGGAGGCGACGAACTCGCGCAGCAGCTCCTGGGCGGTGGCGGGGAACACCCCGACGCCGACGCTGGCGATCGCGGGCGCGAACAGCACCGACCGCAGCGAGATGGCCATCAGCAGCGCGAAGCCGGCGACCATGAAGGCGACCGGATGGCCCGCGACCACCCGCACCAGCGAGGCGCCGGTCGAGGGCATGTCCTGCTCCTCGCCGCTGTCGTCGGGCCGCTGCGCGACGTGGGCGCCGACCTCGGCGCCGTAGACCATCTCGAGCGTCCCGCGCAGCAGGGCGCGCAGGCGCTGGCCGCCCGGGGCGCGCAGGGCCGCCAGGGCGCTGTCGTCGACCTTGCGCCGCCGCTGCAGCCGGCGGCGGTGCACCACGGTGACGGGCAGCTCCTTGACGTTCCAGCCCCACGCCCACAGCACCTGCAGCGCGTCGCCGGGGCGCCCGGTCAGGGCCAGGCTGGCCGCCCGCACCAGCCCCCCCACCAGCGACAGCAGCAGCGCCAGCGGCAGCTTGCGCAGGCCGGACGCCTTGAGCATCGCGGCGATGGTGTGCCGCTCGATCAGGTAGCGAGGATGGTTGACGGCGCGGGTGCGGCGGCTGCGGGAGGCGGCGGCGGCGAAATGGCGGATGCGCGCCTGCGGCACCACCAGCACGCGGCCGCCGGTCAGGTGGACGCGCCAGCACAGGTCCAGGTCGTCGCGGAAGGCCGGCATGCGCTCGTCGAAGCCGCCGACGTTCAGCAGCGCGCCGCGGCGCACCAGCATCCCGGCGGTGTTGACGAAGAACACGTCGCGGACCTGGTCGTGCTGGCCCTGGTCGATCTCGTCGTCCTCGATCGGCGACACCGCCCGGCCCGTCCGGTCGACCGCGAAGCCGACCTCCTGGAGCCGGTCAGGGCTGGTCCAGGACACCAATTTGGGGCCCAGGATGGAGGCGCTCGGCCGTGACTCCGCCTCGGCCAGCAGCCGCTCCAGCGCCTCCGGCTCGGGCGCGGAGTCGTCGTGCAGCAGCCACACCCAGTCCATGCCGGCGGTGCGCTGGTCGCGCAGGGCCGACATCACCGCCCGGCCGAACTGCCCCCTGACCGCCATGACGGCGTCGTCGCCGAGGCGGGAGCGCGCCCACTCGGCGCTGCCGTCGTTGGAGCCGGTGTCGACGACCAGGACGTCGTCGATCGCCCGGGTCTGGGCGGCGAGGCCGCGGAAGGTGTCGCGCAGGAAGGCCCGCCCGTTGTGGTTGACGACCACGGCGATGACCCGAGGCTGGCTGGCTGGCACGACCTTCCTCTCGATACTTCCCCGGCCACGGGAAGCCGGGCTTCACGCCAAAGGCCCGTAGGGTTCCCAGCTCCCCCACGGGCCTCGGCGCATGCTAACACGTCACAGGTCGGCGGCCACAACGCGGCGTTCGCGAGCGCCGCAAAGCGGGCGCCTCGTGGGTGAATTCTGGAGGCGCCAACGTTTCACCGGAAAGCGGGACACAACGACCGAAATCCCGCGGGGCGCCACCCGGGTCGGGTCAGGAGGCGCGCCGCTTGAGGCGGCGGCGCTCGCGCTCGGACAGGCCGCCCCAGATGCCGAACCGCTCGTCGTTGTCGAGCGCGTAGTCCAGGCACTCGGCCTGTACCGAACAGGTCTGACAGATGCGCTTTGCGGCGCGGGTGGAACCGCCCTTCTCCGGGAAGAAGCAGTCGGCGTCCTTGTCGAGGCAGGCCGCCTTCTCGTACCAGGGCTGTATCTCGACGGGTAGGATCGGGCTCATCAATGCCTCCTCACCGGTGCGTCGAGGCGTCCCGGTCGCTGGTTGTCACTGGGTTGGAAGCTCACGATCGTAATTACATCGGTGACATTCTGCGGCGGCTTGAGTGCCAATTCAAGATCGAGCGATTTTCTGTGGACACGGCGCGCCGCCAACCGGGCTGGCCCCTGTGGGTCGCATCGGATAGCCTCACCCCCGCGCGAGATGCGGAGTGTGCGGGGGATCTGCGGGGGAATCGTGCTCGGATTCGGGGAACAGCAGCAGCCGCCGACCAGGGGCGGGTTGACCCAGGCCGACCTGGTGGCCGCCCGCCAGCGCGAGCCCGCCGCCGTCACCCGCGTCTACACCGCCTACGCGCCCTCGCTGTTCCGGTTCTTCGCGGCCGCGGTGGGCAACCGCCAGGAGGCCCAGGACCTCACCGGCAGCGTCTTCGTGAGCGCGATCGAGGGGCTGCCGGGGTTCCGCGGCCCGGTCGAGGCGCTCGGCGGCTGGCTGTTCCGCATCGCCCGCCACGACCTGTACGACTTCCGGCGCAAGCAGGCCCGCTCCCCCGGGCTCGCCCCGCTGGACGACCATCTCGACGAGGCCGCGATCGCCGCCGGCGCCGACGACCCCGAGGAGCTGGCCATCGAGCGCCTGGAGGGCAGCCGGGTGATGGCCGCCCTCCAGCAGCTCTCTCCCGACCAGCGCGAGGTGCTGCTGCTGCGCATGGCCGCCGGCCTCACCGCGCCCGAGGTGGCCGCCGCGCTCCACAAGACCACCGGCGCGGTCAAGGCCCTGCAGCACCGCGGCCTGGCGAGCCTCGCCAGGCTCCTCGGCCTACGTAACCCGCATGATCCACCAGGTCCCCCGTATCCTTCCGTCGACCCTGCTCGCCTTTCTAGTAGGGAGGAGGAACAGGAACGGTGAGGATGGGTCGGCCAAGCCAGACGCAGGACAGGCTCGATGCGCTGCTCGACGGGCGGCCGGGCGAGGTCACCGACGACCTCGCGCCGCTGCTGGCGGCGGCCGAGGCCCTGCGCTTCGAGCTGGCGGACATCGAGCTCGACCCCGCGGTCGTCGACCGCCACCTCGAGCAGGCCCTGGACCGTCCGGCCACGGTGGTGACGCTGCCGGTCCGCAAGGTCGGCAGCAGCGTCCTGCGCCGCCGGGTGGCCGCGGTCGCCCTCGCCGCCGCGCTGGTGCTCGTCCCCGCGAACCTGGCCTCAGCGGCCTCCGCCTCGGCGCTTCCCGGCCAGGCGCTGTACCCGGTCAAGCTCGCCGTCGAGCAGTTCCACCTGGCCACAGTGCAGTGGTCCCCGACCCGCGAGGCGCAGGAGCGCGCCCGGATCGCCGCCAAGCGCTTGGAGGAGCTGGACTTGCTCGTCCAGTTCCGCATGTTCCGCCATGTCCCGCCCGCGATCCGCGCCCTCGACAAGGCGGTGGCGGCCGCGAAGGTGGCCATCGTGAAGGCCGCCGCGGAGGAGGGCGCGGACCCCGAGCTGGTCGCGGTGGTGGACAGGCTCGAATCGGTCGCGGTGGCGCAGCACGGCGAGCTGGTCGCGCTGAAGAAGATGGAGAGCCAGCTACCGCGCGCCATCAACCTGGCGGTGCAGAAGTCGCCGGCGCTCCCGCGGCCGATCGCCTCGCCGGTCATCACACCCGCGCCCGTGACCACGCTCGCGCCCCCCACGACCGGTCCGCAGCCCGAGCCCTCGGGGCCAGCGACCACGCAGCCGGAGCCCACCACGCCGCCGGCTAGCGAGCCGGAACCGGCCACCACGGCGCCGCCGATCGAGCCGACGACCACCACCGCGCCGCCGATCGAGCCGACGACCACGGCCGTCCCCGAGGGCGGCAGCCCAGAGGGGAGCCCGGCGGGCGCCGGGGACGAGGGGTCCCCACCGGACTCGACCATTCCCTGACCACTCCCTCGTAGCCGCCAGGCCGGCGCTATCCTGGGCGCGCCAGCGGACCGGACCAGTCCCGAGGGAGGCCCATGCTCGTCGCGCTCGCCGGCGGTGTCGGCGCCGCGAGGTTCCTCCGCGGCCTGCTCCGCGTCCACGACCCCGGCGGCGTGGTCGTGGTCGGCAACACCGGCGACGACCTCCGCATGCACGGGCTGGCGGTGTCGCCGGACCTCGACTCGGTCGCCTACACCCTGGCCGGCCTGGCCGACGAGGAGCGCGGCTGGGGCCTGGCCGGCGAGACCTGGAACGTCCGCGAGGCGCTGGTGCGGCTGGGCGAGCCGGGCTGGTTCGCCCTCGGCGACCGCGACATCGCGACCCACCTGCTCCGGACCCGGCTGCTGGCCGAGGGGGCGACCCTGTCGGAGGCGACCGCGGCGCTGTGCCGGCGGCTCGGGGTCCCGGTGCGCCTGCTCCCCATGAGCGACCAGCCGGTCCAGACCCGGGTCGAGGTCGACGGCCCCGACGGGCCGGAGGACCTCGGCTTCCAGGAGTGGTGGGTGGGCCGCCAGGCCCGCGACCCGGTGCGGCGGGTGCGCTTCGAGGGGGTCGAGCGGGCGCGGCCCGCGCCCGGCGTGCTGGAGGCGATCGCGGCGGCGAGCGGGATCGTGCTGTGCCCCTCCAACCCGGTGGTGTCGATCGCCCCGATCCTGGCCGTGCCGGGCGTCCGCGACGCCATCCAGGCCGCGCCCTGCCGGGTGGTGGCGGTCACCCCGATCGTCGGCGGGGCGCCGGTCAGGGGGATGGCCGACCGGCTGCTGCCCGCCTGGGGGGTGGAGGTGTCGGCGCGTGGGGTCGCCGGCCTGTACGCGGGGCTGGCGGACGCCTTCGTGCTGGACGCGGTCGACGCCGGCCAGGCCGGCGACGTGACCGGCCTCGGCCTGGAGGCGGTGGTCGTCCCCACCCTGATGCACACCGTCGAGGACGCGGCCGCGCTGGCCAAGGCCGCCCTGGCGACGCTGTGAGCGGGCTCGTGGTGGTGCCCCTCACGGGGCTGCCGGAGGTCCGCCCCGGCGACGACCTGGCCCGGCTGCTGCTGGAGGCGGTCCGGGCCGCCGGGCTCGAGCTGGCCGACGGCGACGTGCTCGCGGTCACCTCCAAGGTCGTCGCCAAGGCGGAGGGCCGGCTGGTGGCCCTGCCCGCCGACCCGGCCGGGCGGGAGCGCGCGCTGCGCGAGGCGGTCGCCGCGGAGACGGTCCGGGTGGTGGCGCGGCGCGACCGCCTGGTGATCGCCGAGACCAGGCAGGGCCTGGTCGGCGCCAACGCGCTGGTCGACGCCTCCAACGCCGGCGGGGATGCGCTGGTGCTGCTGCCCCGCGACCCCGACGCCTCCGCCGCCAGGCTGCGGGCCGCCGTCGAGGCGCTGGACGGGCACGACGTGGCCGTGGTCGTCACCGACACCCTCGGCCGGCCCTGGCGCCTCGGCCAGACCGACGTCGCCGTCGGCCTGGCGGGCATGGGCGCGCTGGAGGACTGGCGCGGCCGGCCGGACGGCGACGGCCGCCTGCTGGAGGCCACCGAGGTCGCGGTCGCCGACGAGGTGGCCGCCGCCGCCGACCTGGTCAAGGGCAAGGCGTCCCGGGTCCCGGCGGCGCTGCTGCGAGGGGTGCGGCGGCCCAAGGGCGACGGCAGCGCCCGCGACCTGGTCCGGCCCCCCGCCGGCGACCTGTTCCGCACCGCCGGGACCGTCGATGACCTGCTCGCCTTCCTGGAGGGCGGCCCGCCGCCGACCCGCTTCCTGGCCGACCCGGTCGATCCGGCGGCCCTCGACCGGGCGGTCGCGGCGGCCGCGACCGTCCCGCTCCCCGGCGGCCGCCGGTTGCGGGTCGTCCCCGTCCCCGCCGCCGCCCGCGCCCGCTGCCTGGCGGCCCTGTCCCCCACCGGCCCCCCCGACGCGGCGCTGGCCTCCGCCCCCGCCCTGGTCGCCCCCTGCGTCGCCCCGGCCGACCCGCGGGACCCGCGCGGCGGGCGCGCCGACGCCGCTTCGGCTCCGCGAGCCGAAGCGGCCGAGCTGGCCGCCGGCGGGGCCTTGCGGACGCTGCTCCTCGCCCTCCACGCGCAGGGGGTCGCGGCGGCGTTCGGCGCCGCCGGACCGGAGGCATGCGCGGCGCTGGCCACCGCGCTCGGGCTGCCGCCAGGCGTCAGCCCGCTCGGTCTGCTGGCCGCCGGCCGCCCCGACCCGGACCCGGTGGTGGGTCCCTAGGCGCTCCCCGGCCCAAACGGACGGCTCCGTCCCGGCCAACCCGATCTGGTAGAAGCCGAAGAAGCTCCCTAAAGTAGTCCTGGGCGGGAGGGATGATGGGCAGGGACCTCGGGGAGGAGCAGGGCACGCCGCGGCCACGCGCGGCCCACAAGCGCTCCCGCGACTTCTACTGGGAGCGGCTGCGCGAGGTGCCGGTGAGCGGCGCGCGGCTGGCGCTCGACGACGGCACCTCCATCGAGGCGACCGAGCTGCTGGACGGCCGCCTGCCCCAGCCCGACGGGAGCCTGCTGTACGACCTGGTCACCCGCTCGCCGCTGCGCCGACCGGGCGACCGGGTCCGCCCGGGCGAGATCGCCGACGAGCTGGCCGCCGCCGGCCTCTCCTGGCGCGAGGTCGGCATCGACACCCGCGCCGTCGCCGGCCGGATCGGCGAGCTCGTCCGGCACGGCCGGCTGCGGGTCGAGCGAGGCTGACGGCGGGTCCATAGAATCTCCGGGAGAGCGACGCTGCCCCATGGAGACGAGCGATGGCCGACACCCGCAAGTCCAACCCCAAGCAGAAGCCAGCCACGACCGGCAAGCAGGGCCAGCGCGGTGCCGCGCCGGCGGCCGGGGGCCGTCCCGCGGTCCGCGACGGCAAGGGCAAGCAGGTCAAGGGCGCGGCCGCGAGGAGGCTGGAGGCCAAGCGGCGGCGCCAGCGGGCGTTGACCTGGACGGCGGTCGTGGTGGTGGCGGCGCTGGTCATCGTCGGCGTGATCGTCTGGCAGGGCCGCGACTCGGGCCGGGTGAGCCCCCAGGACCTGGCCGCCGCGCGCCAGCAGGCCGGCTCCAGCGGCGTCACCGAGTACGCCGAGGCCGGCAGGGACCACATCGAGGCCAACCAGCAGCCCGACAACTGGAACTCGACCCCGCCCACCTCCGGGGACCACCTGGGCGCCCCGATCGCCGCCGGCGTCTACGACAGCGAGCAGGACGAGCGGGCGATCGTGCACAACCTGGAGCACGGCTACGTGGTCATCCAGTACCGAAACGTCCCCGAGGACCAGGTGAACCAGCTCCGCGAGTTCGTGCGCGACCGGTCCGGCTCCAAGCTGGTGCTGGCGCCGTACTCGGGCCTGGAGCGTGACGGGGTGGCGCTGACC
>Ga0209846_1000113_pt1 | contig 11145 bp, 11 predicted proteins | sample GWRWS3_20_30_FD_187244 | JGI IMG/M metagenome (GOLD analysis project Ga0209846, IMG submission 187244) | Riverbed sediment microbial communities from areas with vegetation nearby in Columbia River, Washington, USA - GW-RW S3_20_30 (SPAdes)... | ecosystem: Environmental > Aquatic > Freshwater >... | reverse complement strand
GTCCCGCGGAGCAGATCGCCCGAGCCAAGGAGCTGCTGGACGCTGGCACGATCGACCAGTCGGAGTTCGACCGACTGAAGGCAAAAGCCCTCGCCTGAGGGCCATGGGTGGCGGCCGCGCCAAGTCAGGAGGTAGCTGCCGCGCCGGGCACGCCCCGGTGAGCTTCGTGTTGGACTGGCGACGACCGTCCGTGTCCCGAGGTGAGAGGCCATGCCAGACCGCCCCAGCGCCTACTCCGTCGATGCGTCAGCGGGAGAAGTCCGGTTGATCGGGGGGGCGTCGGCATGGCGGTGGACGATCTTCCACTCGCCGTCCTCACGGCGGTAGGCGTGGGTGACGCGCAGGGTGTACGGGTCGAGTGGAGTGCCGTCCCAGGACACCGAGGTGTGCTCGTAGCCGACGGTGTAGGCCAGGTCCCCGCTTACGCCAGCGGCGACGAGCTCGAAGCGGTAGGAGGTGCAGTCGGAGAATCCCGACCCGACCCAGCGGAAGAGCCGGCTCACCTCGTCCCAACCGCGGGCGCTCCTCACCGCCCCCAACACGGTCACCGGGTCCTGGGTTGACCACATCGCCAGGCGCGGCTCCGGGTCGCCGTTGTGGAGTGCTTCTTCTGCTTCGACCTGGCGGGCGAGGGTGGTGGCGAGGAAGTCGTCGAGTTCGCTCATGACCACCTCCAGGGGTCGGGAGCTTGGTCTCCTGTTCCCTGAGTCTTGCAGGTCCGTGAGTGGCCGGCATGGCGGAGCGGGACGCCGGCATGCTGCTTCTCCCCCGTCGCCTCCCGCTCCGCCGTATCGTCCTGGTGGTCGACGTGGCGCGTGATCGCTACTCGCTGACGCTCCTGGGGGCCCGGACCGGCGTGAAGGTTGCCACCGCAGCCCGACCCTCGGGGTGGAACAGGTAGACGGGCTCTGCGGGATCGCTAGGCTGAACCTCGTGACAGCGAACGCCGACATCTGGCCGGCGTCCGACGCCGACCTTGCCAGGCTCGTGGCTGTCCTGGGAGAGCGCCACTTCTCCACCGCCCGCCAGCTCGGCTACGAGCAGATCGCGCTTGGCGTGGGGCTGGACGACCCCAAGGCTCGGCGGCTGTACGAGCGGCTCGGCTATGGCATCTGCCGTTCAAGACTTCAGCCTCGCCCACGGCCTGCGCCGTTCTCCCGGAGGGAACTCTGCCGACCAGCCAGGACGCGTGACGCCTGCATCAGCGGGTAACCCCGAGCGCCGTCGCGACGCCAACCGTGTGGTTCAGGGACAGTTTGCTCCCGAGCATTGGCGGTCGGCGGCCAGGGCCGAGCTGAGCGGGCCGACCGGCGGGTCGTTGATCGGGTTGCCGTCGCGGTACAGGTTGGTGAGCATCCAGGGGTCGTTGACCAGGTCGTAGTACTCGCGGAAGGTGCCGCCGCCGAGCTCCGGCTGGTTGTAGTTCTCCACGTACTGGTACGTCTGGGTCCGCGTCGATGCCCAGGTCTGGAGGTTGGGCATGTTGGCGTCGTCGAAGAAGTACTCGGTCAACAGCCGGTTGCGCCCGCCGGGAGACAGGAACGAGCGGCCGTCGATGGGGTAGGCCGGGTCGGGTGGGATGCCGACGGCGGCCAGCACGGTCGGTTTGATGTCGATGTTGGCCACGAACCGGTCGTCGGTGGTCCCGGGCGCCAGGTGGGCTGGCCAGCGGGCGAAGAACGGCACCTGGATGGACTCGCTGTAGGGCACGAACTTATTGTCGAGGATGCGGTGCTCGGCCCAGGTGTAGCCGTTGTCGGAGGTGTAGAGCACCAGGGTGTTGTCGAGCTCGCCTCGTGTCTGGAGGTGGCGGAGTACCCGGTCGACCATGTCGTCGACCGACTTGAGCGTGCGGAGCTGCTCGGTGCGCACCTGCTGGATGGCGGCGTCGGTGGCCGTCGGGCGCCAGCGGACGTACTGGGGCTTGTCGGCGACGTTCTCGTTGACCGCCGGGTTGCCTGCCCAGGGCGCGAAGGTGGTGCCGGCGTATTGCGGTTCAGGGGTGCGCGGCAGGTGCGGCGCGAAGGTGGCCAGGTACGCGAACCACGGTCGGGCGTCGTCGGCGGCCTCGAAGGCGTTCACGTACTCGATCGCCTTGTCGCCGATGATCGTGGTGGTATAGCCCTGGAGCTGCCGGAACGCGCCGTCGACCCCCCAGTTGACGTTGTTGTACCCGCCGTTGGCGACCGCGTAGCGGTCGAAGAACGGCGGACGCGTGCCGAGGTTCCACCGGTTGAGGAACTTTCCCGCCATCGCCGTGAAGTAGCCGCTGTCCTTCAGATGCCGCTGCAGCGTGGAGCGGTGGTCGAGGTTGACGCCCAGCCGCTGTTGCCGGACCCCGTGGTTGTGGACGTAGCGGCCGCTGAAGATCGACGCGCGCGATGGGCAGCAGCTGGGAGTGGTCACGTAGGCTTGCCGGAACTCCACCCCACCGGCCCGAAGCCATGCAAGCGTCTTCGGCATGGCGAACATCGTGCCGGTCCGCTGGTCGTCGGTGACGATCACCAGCACGTTGGGCGCCCCTGGCGGGGCCGCAATCGCGCCGACGGCGGCTTGCTGGCTTGGGGGCACCAGCAGCGTCAACGCCAGCACCGCAGCCAGTGCCAGCCACCTCATCCGCATCCGGCCCTCCCGCGTGCTACGCAAGCGCAGCGCTGTTCCGGCCGAGTCATTCATACCGCTCGATATGGTCCAGGGCAAGACCTGGCTTGACGGACCCTCGCGCGGAACAGATCGTCCCCATACCGGCGTCCAGTCCCGGACGCCATTAGCTCCTGGGTTACCGCTGATTCCCGGTTGCCATGGACATCGGGGCGCTGGGCCAATCAGCCAGACCGGTCCGACGGATCCTCAGTGTCCGGAGGGGAGTCCCGCCACCCCCGGGGGCGCCAGGCGCTCACGAGCTTGCCTACGGCGGTCACCAGGAACAGCTGGCCCATGAGGGCCTCCAGCACGGCCAGGCTCTGGCCAGGGTTGCCAGCGGGGACAAGGTTGCCGTAGCCGGTCGTGGTGAGCGTGACGAAGCTGAAGAACAGGTCCTGGCTCAGCGTGCCGTCACCCTCGCCGCCGAAGAAGGCGCTCGCCTGGACAGCGCCCAGGAACCGGTACACGAACGCAAACGCCATCCCGATGAACAGGTAGGCGGCCAGGGCCCCAAGCATCGTCTCCTGGTCCACCGCCCGGCGATAGGCGATGTGGCGCACGATCCAGAACGGGGCCACGACGTACAGCACGGTCGCGGCCGTGAACACATAGGGCTGGAGGGTCGAGTCGCTCTGCGCGACCAGGTTGGCGACCGCGGCAACTGCCGCCAGAACAAACAGCCCGTTGGCCACCAGGCGGAATCCCCGAGGGGCCTGGGAGGTGCGCAGCGCCAACCATACCGTGGCGATCTGGACGATGAGCAGGACCGTCACCGCCCACTGCTGTGACAGCGTCGTCGCCAGCACATAGGTCACGACGATCATCAACAGGACCAACCCGTAGCTGTCGGTCGAGTGAAACGACCGCACCAGACGTCGCAAGGCGCGTGCGGACCGATCCCTGTCGAGTGCTTGCTGGCCACGCCCTGCCATCTGGTCACCCCAAACCGGTGGCCTTGGGCCGGCCGCCCGTGCCACCAATTCCGAGCCCGGCGCCCCAGCCGCACGGGCGGTCGTTCACTTTATTGCATCCGGACCCAGGGGCCTCTTCCCCTGCGGAGGGGTGGGGCTGGAGGCCGCATGGAGCTCATCTGACCGAATGCTCTCGCTCCCACAGATTGGACTTCCCCCCGCTGGCCGGACACCGTGGCTATGCGGCCAGGGTTGACGGTAGCGGGTGGTCGTGACGGTGCCGCTGTTCCCATTCCAGCGGCGGCAGGTAGTCGTTGGTGGAGTGCAGCGTGCGGGAAACGGTGCTGACAACCTGCTGACAGGGCCCTGACCTCGGCCTTCAGCCTGACCGTGCGCTTCAGAAACGAGCGGGAGTCGACCAGAAGGTTTAAGGTTCGCGGCCTTCAGGGTGTTCCCTCCCGCCTGGGCCACGTCCACGCGTACCAGACGATCTGCAGTAGAAGGGCACTCTCCGCGATGCTCAAGAACCAGTAGTACGCCGACGTTTCGCCGATCGCCGACGCCACGATTGAGACGACGTACAGGCTGGGCAAGACGATGTTGGTCCAGCGGTTGACGGTCGGTCTGAGGACCAGCGAGAGGAACACCATCACGCTCGCAATCGCGATGTAGAGCGAGACCGCGAACAGGAAGACTTGCGTGATCGCGATCCCCGAGATCTCACCTGCCATCACCTCCTCGATCCGCCCCGGGCTGAAGAATCCGAAGATGTCGCCATAGGCGAACAGGAAGAGCATCGCGATCCACAGGGCCGCGATCTTGCATCGGACGCCAACCTTCACGTCCTCGAAGGTCCTGGAGCTGGCGCTGGACACGTTGGCACCTCCCTCTTTCCCCGCGAGTACGGGCAAGCCTAGCCGAGGCTCGTCGCCGCGCTCGACGCGTCCGCGTCGATCAAGCACACCGGCCGCGTCCTGTGAAGCGTGTCGCCAATCCTGGTCGCTCAAACCCTTACCTAACGGGTGTCCCGACGGTCGACCAGTCGGAGCCTGCTGTCAGCGATCACGAGAGCGTGGGAGGCGCGCCTGGTGTTCGTCGCACGAACCCCGTGCGCCGGCGCCGTGGTCGGGCACCATTTCGTACGTGACCTCGCGCTTGCTGACCCAGCATCCAGCCGGAAAACCTGCGCGCCGTCGAACGCACGTCCCCGAACTCGACCGCCCGTGCCGTTCGGATGCGGCGTACCGTGGAAGAGCCGCCCGTGGGGAGGTATAGACATGAGCAATGCGGCAACCCGACCGCCGAAAGTCCCGCCGCCGTGGTTCGTGCACACGGCCTGGCGCGCTCATCGCGCGCTCTACCGACTCAGTGGCGGCCGGTTCCTATGGACCACGTCGAACAGGCGCGGCTGGGGTGCGCTGCGCCTCACGACCATCGGCCGGAAGTCCCGGCAAGAGCGCAGCGTCATCATCGGCTACGTCGAAGACGGCCCCAACCTCGTCGCGCTCGCGATGAACGGCTGGGACGAGGGCCATCCCTCGTGGTGGCTCAACCTTGAGGCGCACCCGGACGCCGTCGTTCGATTGGCGCGCCAGCATCCGCGCCCGGTGCGCGCACGCCCTTCCGCGGGGGAGGAGCGTGATCGGCTGTGGCAGCGCTGGGTCGCGGTCGATCCGAAGCTTGACGCCTATGCCGGCCGGCGGTCGACCGAGACGCCCGTGATCGTCCTCGAACCGCGCGACGGGACCGCTTGACACCAGGCGACGAAGCGATCTCCCAAGGGGAGACCTGCGTCGTAAGTGCCGTTCTTTGCTCACGGCACCCGGTGAGGGTAGCTGCCGTTCTCTGCTGGCCGACCTGCAGCCTTGGCGGGCCCGTCCTCGGGCGCTGGTGAGTGTCCTCCTCCTTCTCGCCGCATCGGCGGTGTATGTCGAGCAGCGTTCGAGAGCGGGTCGCCTCGGCCAGGTGGCCTACGCTGTCGCCGTCAGTCTGGTAGTCAGCGTGTTCACCGGGCTCGGCGTCGTGGCGAGTTACTTCCTCGCTGGAACTGACTCACAGGTATTCGACCTGTTCCATAGTGCGGAGGCGATTCCCTACGTCGCCTTCCTTCTCGGAATCCTGCTGTTCGGCATCGCGACGATTCGCTCGCGCACGCACGATCTGCGCGGCACCCTTTGGTAACTTGCCCCGCTTGGTGAACGCGTGCATTCTGGCATCGCAAGAAGTAAGGCGGATACATGGCACGAGGGCACATGCGCCGGATTCCGCGACTACCCGGGCACGACCGCACGAAAGTCATGTCTTTGAACGACATTGCGACGACTGGGTCTGACTGGCATAACAGCCCGAGCAACGCGATCGGCGGGACCCCCCTCATCAGGCTTCGCCAAGCATCGGCCACGACAGGCTGTGAGATTCTCGCCAAGGCGGAGTTCATGAACCCCGGCGGCTCAGTCAAAGACCGGGCCGCGCTGGCGATCATCGATAACGCGGAGCAGCGGAACTTGATCGAACCCGGCGGCATCATCGTGGAGGGAACCGCGGGCAACACGGGGATCGGCCTCGCACTCGTGGCCAACGCGAGGGGCTACCGGACGATCATCGTGATGCCTGACACCCAGTCCGAGGAGAAGCGCCAGATGCTGCGCGCTCTAGGCGTTGAGCAGTACGTCGTCCCCGAAGCCCACCACGAGGACCCTAACAACTACCGCAGGGTCGCCGAGCGGATGGCTCGGGCGCTCGCGAGCGAGACCGAAGGCGGGGTGGTCTGGGCGAACCAGTTCGACAATCTCGCGAACCGGCAGGGCCACTTCGCGACCACCGGGCGTGAGATCTGGGAGCAGACCCACCACGAGGTTGACGCCTTCATCTGCTCGGTGGGGACCGGGGGCACATTGGCGGGGGTCAGCCGTTTCCTCAAGCAGGCGAACCCGGATGTGACCATTGGCATCGCCGACCCCGAGGGCGCAGCGATGTACAGCTACTACACGTCGGGCAAGCTGAGCTACGAGGGTAGATCGATCACCGAGGGCATCGGCCTGCGCTGGATGACTGGGAACTTGGAGGGCACCCAGGTCGACTACGCGGTGCAGATCCCGGACGCGGAGACCCTCAAGACGATCTACTCGGTGGCCAGTGACGACGGTCTGTTCGTGGGGGGCAGTTCGGGGGTCAACGTCGCCGGGGCGATCCGCTTGGCAAGAAAGCTCGGACCGGGGCACACTGTCGTTACGATACTCTGCGATTCGGGGGCCAGATACCAGAGCAAGCTATTCGACGCGGCTTTCCTGGGGTCCCGCGGCCTGCCGCCACCTCCGTGGCGCGACTCGGGCGCCACCTACCCGGTTGAGCAATTTCTGGAACGCTAGGATGGTGGCAGCACCACTAGGAGCCATGGAGACCCCATGTCGATGAAGATCGGGATCATCGCTCCCCTGAGCCGTGGCTACAACTATTTCGGCATCCCCATCCACAACGGCGCGGTCCTCGCATTGCAGGAGGCCATCGACGCGGGCGACGATATCACGTTCGTTTCGAAGGACGATGCTGGTAGACCCGATCGGACCCGCGACTGTATCGAGGAGCTCGACGAGGCAGGTGTGGTCGCCATCCTCGGCCCGGTCGAGTCGCACAACGCCGCCATCGGGGCCGAGGAGGCGCGGGCCCGCCGTCTGCCGGTGATCACCCCGTCGGCAACGGCCTCGTACCTTACCGCGGAGCCCAATCCTTGGTTCTTTCGGGCGATCAGTCCAGACAAGGACCGCACCGATGCGCTCGCCCGCTGGGCGAAACAGGACCTCGAGGGCGAACCCATCTTGGTCGTCCACGAGGTCACGCCGCCGGACGAGGCCGCCGACCACCCTCCGCTGTACGGTGAGTCCGCGGGCCGGGACTTCCTCAACGCGCTGCAGGAAGGTATGGAGAAGCCCTATCCATACGAGCTGATCACCTTCGACCGTGACGACGTGCTATCGCGGGCGCTCAAGCAGAAGTCCGCCGCGCTGCTCCAGAACGGATCAGTCGGCGCCGCGGCCATCCTCTCGCCGACCACCAACATCATCGAAATCGGCACGTACCTCCGGCAACAGCAGCACGGCCTGCCGATCTACATCATCTCCCCCGGGCGCGACTTGTTCGAGCGCTCATCCCTGCGCGCCGGTGTCAAGGCGGTCACTGACACGGGAATCGAGGACGCTGACGAGCCCGAGCTCGCGGCGTTCAGAAGGCAGTACCGCCGCAGCTTCCCTTACGACACCGAGGATCCCGTCTACCAGTACGCCACGTTTGCCTACGACGCGGGACGCATCGTGGTCGCCGCGCTGCGGAGCGACGCGGTGACGGCCGCGGCGAACGGGGATCTCGGACAGCTCCGCGACGTCGTACGCGAAGAGCTCCGCAACAGCCGACCGCGGTCCGATCTGCTCATGTCGTCGGGCAACTTCGTCCTCAACAACGATCTGTGCTTCAAGCCCTCCCGGCGGGTGCTCGTGAGCTCCGAATGGAAGAAGGTCAGCAGTGACGACCTCCGAGAGGCCGTGCTGACCGACCGCACCGCCGACTTGTCCCGGGCAGACGCGACAGCCGGGTTCGACGCGTTCTTGAGCTACCGCCACGGTAATCCCGACGAGGAGTTCACCCGCAAGCTGCACCAGCGACTGCGGAGCGCCGGATTCAAGGTGGCGTTGGATCGCATTGACTTCTTTCCTGCATGTACGTTCCTAGAGGAGATGGAACGCTGCGTGAAGAACAGCCGGTATACGATCGCGGTGATCTCGCGGCGCTACTTCGAGAGCGGGAACACCCAAGAAGAGGCGGTCATCTGCCAGCTGCTGGGCATGGACGAACGCAAGCGTCGGCTGATCCCGCTGATCTTCGAGACGGCCACCCTGCCCGCCTGGCTGCACGGCATCGTCGGCATCGACTTCTCGCGAGACGACCCCGACGTCGATCCCTACGAGCGATTGATCGCCGCGCTCAGAGACCCGCGAGGTGACCGGTGACAGCACCATTCAGCGCTGAACTAACGCCACCCCCAGCGACATGAGCGGGGGCCTGTCGAGCCAGGAGTTCGCCGAGGTGGCAGCTGGCCACCCCGTAATCGTCGAGGAGCAGTTCTTGGGCCTCATTCGTGAGGCCGATCTTCCTGATGACTGGCTGGCGACGACGGTGGACTGCTACTCGACCGAGGCGGACTACTACGAGCTTGCCGATTACGCGCATATCCAGCCACTGAAGACACAGGTGAACGAGTTCGCGGCGTATCACCTCGCTACGACGGCGGCCGGGGCAGTGCTCGATGTCGGCGTCGGAGATGGTCACCGACTTGAGGCGATCTGCTCGCTCATCGCCGAACGCTGCGGCCGACGTCCACGAATGTTCGGAATCGAGCTGAGTGACAGCATGATCGAACTCGCCCGAAAGCGGGGTGTTCAGGTCGTGAAGCAGGATATGCGGGACGGGATCCCGGATGTCGGGCGAGAGCTCGACGGCGTCCTGTTCATCAGCGGCGCTCTCGGGTACTTGATGGACCCGCGGGCAGGGTCCGAGCTGCGGTTACGGGTTCTCGATTCCGCCTACGAGCGCCTAAGGGTCGGCGGCAAGGTTGTCCTCGAGCTGATCTCACGGGATCCCCGTGTGGCCGAGGACGGAGCCGACATCTTCCATTTCTCCCGCATCCCGAGGGTGAGCGACGCAGAGCACGCAGGCGACGTCATCCGGGGCCCCGAGACCTGGCAATACATCAAGACGTTCACCAAGCCCGAATTTGTTGCCCTGATCGAGTCGAGCAGGTTCGAGCTCGCCCGGTCTTCCATCAGCTACATCGTCCGTGACAGCAACGACGTCGATCGCATCGGAAGCTACGTCGACGACACCGAGATCACCGCCGACGAGTCGTACCGACTGATGGGCTCACTGGTGAAGTGACCGCCCGCCCCCAACTCGGGGCCCACCGGTGCTGCCGACCACGTCGAGCTTCGGCCCCAGGATCGTCTCGGCAGTCTCGAGTAACTCCGCCGCGCGCGCCTCGGACAGGTGAGGGTGGATCGCTCCATAGCCCTCGTCGTAGTTGCCCCAGACCGCTTCCTCCGAGACGCCTTGGTGATACTGAGCAGCGGTCGTCGGGTCCTCGTGGGGGTACAGGGCGAGCGCGCTGAGTGACACGAAATCGGGATCCAGCTCCGCGGCTGTGGCGAAGGTGTGCACCACCGACTCGTGCGTCTCGCCGGGAAAGCCCACGATCAGATTCAAACACGAGGAGATGCCCGCCGACCGACACCACGACGTGGCGTCACGAGCGGCCTGCAGGTGCCGCGTCTGCGAACGGGTCTTCCCGAAGGCGAGCAGGCTCTGCTCGTTGGTCGTCTCCAAACCGAAGCTCACGTAGTCGAACCCAGCGTCGGCCATGGCCTCCAGGAGCCCCGGGCTCACCAGCTCGGAGCGGGTCTGACACCCGAACGCGATCCCCAGCCCTGCGTCCCGGATGGCTCCCACCAATTCCTCGGTGCGCCGACGGTTGACCGTGAACGTGGGGTCGTCGAAGAACACGGCGCGGTAGCCCGCTTCGCGCAGGTACCGCAGTTCCTCAACCACCGTCTCGATCGCTCGTACCGACGGATTCCGACGTCGCTGATTGCAGAACACGCAGGCGAAGGGGCAACCGCGCATGGTCTGCACCTGTGTGGTCCGGCGACCTCCAAAGACCGAGAAGTTGTAGTAGTCGGTTGTGGTCAACAGGTCGCGCGCCGGGTACGGCAGGCGATCGAGGTCGACCGGTTCGAGCAGGACCCGATTGGCGACCACCGTATCCCCGCTGCGCCACGTCAAACCAGGGACGTGGGCGAGGTCGTCGAACTCCGGCACGACGTCTAGGAGCAGGGGGAATGAATTGTCGACCTCACCACTCATGCAGTAGTCGATCTCGGGGACATGGGTCATCGTGTACTCCGAGCAGTACGCCTCGTGGACGCCGCCCTTGACCACGATCACCTCCGGATCGATCCGCTTGGCGGCCTCCGCGAGCCGTACAGCCGCTTTGAACGACGGTGACGTCGAGGAGAGACCGAGCACGGTCGGGCGCCACTGGCCCATCGCGTCGATAAAGCGGGCCATGTCCGGCTCGGCCTGCAGATCGATCACCCGGACCTCGTGGCCCGCTGCGCGCGCCGTCGCCGCCAGGTAGAGCAGACCGACCGGCGCGCCGTTGAACTTCGCCGGGATGTAGGGGTGGACGAGGAGAACCCGGTGCTGCACGGTCAGCTCCTCAGCGGTAGGTCGGAGTTCGATCGGATCGGCGTCGGCAGCACCTCGCATCGGTCCATCCGCTCACCGATCGATGCAGGTTCGCGTCTCGAGCAGGCTGCGCCGAGCGTACAGTCTGGCCCGGCCCGGGTCGAGTCGCGGATGGTGGTGTAGCAAGGCCGCAGGGCTGACCGAGCCTGAGTAGGAGTCGGCCACCGCGTGCCTGATGATGGTCGCATGAGATGCTCGCTGCATCTTCCTAGGAGATCCTGCGGCGGTACGTGGCCATGGCGACGGTGTAGGCGACCATGAGGATGCCGACACACCAGGCAAGGGCGATCCAGATGTCGGT
>Ga0209846_1000110_pt1 | contig 11331 bp, 13 predicted proteins | sample GWRWS3_20_30_FD_187244 | JGI IMG/M metagenome (GOLD analysis project Ga0209846, IMG submission 187244) | Riverbed sediment microbial communities from areas with vegetation nearby in Columbia River, Washington, USA - GW-RW S3_20_30 (SPAdes)... | ecosystem: Environmental > Aquatic > Freshwater >... | reverse complement strand
GAGGGCCGGCTAGAATCCTGGCTCCTGCGGGCGTAGTTCAATGGCAGAACTCGAGCTTCCCAAGCTCGCGGTGAGGGTTCGATTCCCTTCGCCCGCTCCACGCGCTGCGGTGGTCAGACCTTCTTCCTGATCTCCTGCACCATGTTCTCGATGTTCCGGACCCGGTCGAAGAGCTTGTTGAAGGCCTCCTCGGCCGAGATCGTCCCCGGGACGTTGATCGCGGCCTCGATGTTCTTGATCCGCTGGAACATCAGGTTCACGGTCTGCTCGGGGCTGGACGTGCCGGGGACGGTGAGCCCGTCGAAGACTGCCTTGAGCTGCCGCGCCTGCTCCTCGGTCATGTCGTCCTCCTGGTCCGGGACCCGATACCCCAAGAAGGGGAGATGCTGGTTGGTGATCGTGACCGCGTCGCTCTGGTTGCCCCCGAGGACCCTGATCGACGTCTGGGCCGAGCCGGAGAGATAGAACCCGACGTGCCCCGCGTCCGGTCCCGCCTCTGGCCGTTCGAACACCACGATGCAGCCTCTGGTGGGCTCCTTCGCCCCCCTGCCCCACGTGAGCCACGATTTCGCCAGGCGGTTGTTGGTCCCCTTGAGGCCGTGCTGCTCGACGCAGAAGTTCACGAACGCCGAGCACCAGGGGACCTCGTCCGCCACCGGCCCCGGGGGCCCCTGGACGGTGGACTGCAGGAACCGCTCGATGTCGGGGTTCGACTTGCGTCCCGCGATCTCCCGCTCGCCCAGTTCCTTGAAGGCGGTCTTCAGCCAGGGCGGATCGTCCGGCTGCACGCTGTCAAGATTGGCCATCCTCGACCCCCCCTCAGCCGTCCGCAGGCACTCATGATGCGCCTGTCCGAAACGTCGTGACAAGAGCCGACTAAACCGTTCGAGGAGGAGCATGCCGTCGTTCATCAAGAACCTGACGTTCGACTGTGCGGACGCGCTGCGGGTGGCGCGGTTCTGGGCCGCCGCGCTGAGCTCCGACGTCGACGAGGAGTCCACGGCCGACCGCGCCTACGTCGAGGCGCCGGGATGGGGCGGGCCGAACATCTGGTTCCGCGGAGGCCGCGATCCCAAGGCGGCGCCCAACCGGGTGCACCTCGACCTGCGGGCGCTCACGAGCATGGACGCGGAGGTCGAGCGGCTGGTGGGGCTCGGGGCTCGGGTTGTCGAGCGCTACGACGACATCACCGTCATGCGGGACCCCGAGGGCAACGAGTTCTGCGTCGAGCCAGGGCCGGAGGACCGCCACCAGGCCTCGGGCCGCTGAGGCACGGTCAGCGAGGCCGCTCGCGGCGGCCTGGTCGCGCGGCTCGCTCCCCGGTCCAGCGGTGGCGGTCGTCATCGTCGTGCTTCCGGCGCCAGTGGCGGTCGCCGCACGGGGGATGGTGGCGGTGCTGGCGTGGCTGGGCGACCCAGCGCCGCCTCGGCCACTGCGGGCGCGGGTGCGGGTCGGGCGGCAGCGGTGGCGGCAGCGGTGGCGGACGGAAGACCGGCTTGCGGGCCACGATCTTCTTCACCACCTGGATGTGCGCGACCACGACCAGCCCGCCGTCGTCGTCCTCCCGGTCGCTGGCCGGTGGGGCGGCGGCCGGGTCCCGCCGGCGCGGCGGCGGGTCGGCGGCGGGCCGGCGGCCGGTCCGCGCGTCCCGTGGCAGCTCGGCCTGGATCGTCCCAACCGAGCCGAGGTCGAGGATCAGCGGGTCCAGGCGACGCCTGGCGGGCCGGTCGACCGCCTCGACCAGCAGCTCGCTGCTGGCGACCATCGCCCCCATGGACGTCACCGCCACCGCCAGGGCGATCACGACCGAGGCACTGCGGCGCGACGACACGCGAGGCGATCCCCTACGGCTGGTGGGCGGGCGGCGGGTCCGGGCTGTTCGAGCTGTTCGCTACGAACCTACCCTATGCCGGGCGGAGTTTCCTCGCCGCCCGCAGCAGCACCAGGACCAGGCCGGCCAGCGCCACCAGGGGCGTGAGCCAGACCAGCGCCACCAGCGCCGCCGCCGCCATCACCCCGAGGCCGGAGACCGCCGTGGCCCATGCCCGCTCCAGCCGGCTGCGCGGCTGCGCGCCACCGGCGCCCGGCTCGCTCAGGTTGAGCACGATGGTGGAGAACGACGACTGGTCCTCCAGGTGGTTGACCTGGCCCTGGAGCCGCTCGATGTTCGACTGCACCTGCTGGAGCTGGTTCTGGACGGCGATGACGTCGCCGATCGACCTGGCCCGGCCGAGCAGGCGGAGGTACACACGCTCCTGGGCCCGCCAGGCGGTGAGCTGGCCGCGCAGGTCGACGTACTGGTTGGTGACGTCCTCGGTGCTGGACCGCTCGCCCCGGTAGGTGCCGAGTCCCTTCAGCTCCCGCAGGATCGCCTCGAAGGCGTCGACCGGCACCCGGAAGGTGACCTCGCCCGTGGCCGGGCCGTCGCCGGGCACGGAGGTCGACGAGCCGACGTAGGTGCCCTCGGCGCGGGTGACGACGTCGGTGGCCCGGTCGATCGTCTCGTCGAGGGTGCCCTTGCCGACCTCCAGGTCCACCTTGGCCGTCCGCACGATCCGGTTGCCGAGGTCGACCAGCCGCACCTCGGCCGCGGCCGCCGCGCCCTTGCCCGCTGAGGCGCCGGCGCCCGCGGTCGCGGCCGCGGTGCGGTCCTGCGCGACCTGGGGCTCTGCCTGGCTCCCGCCGCCGGCGCCGTCGCCCGCGCGCGTGCACCCCGCGACCGCCGCGGCCAGCGCCAGGCCGACCGCCATCCGGCGAAGCTTCATCGTGACCCCTCCCGTGTCGGTGCCTGCTGGTTGGGACGCCGGCGGGGTCGAGCCGGTTCCCTGCTTGCCGCGCCTGCCCACCATCTGGAAGCCTTCCAGCTCGTCTGCCCTCCCAGCTCAGGAGTCGTCGCCGTGGCCGTCGCCACCTCCCCGCCCCGGCCCGCCAGCCGCGCAGTCCCCGGCCTCCGCGGGGCGGTGCTCGCCCTGTTCGTCGCCTCTGGCGCCGCGGGGCTGATCTACCAGGTGGTGTGGTCGCGCGAGCTGGTGCTGGTGTTCGGCAACACGACCCAGGCGGTGGCGACCATCGTGACCGCGTTCATGGCCGGCCTGGGCTTCGGCAGCCTCGTCGGCGGCCGGCTGGCCGACACCTGCGCCAGGCCGCTGCGCCTCTACGGCGCGGTCGAGCTGGCGGTCGCCGCCATGGCCGCCCTGTTGCCGTTCGTGTTCGAGGGACTGGCCGGGCTGTACCGGGGGCTGTGGCCGAGTCTGGTCGAGCACCCGGTCCAGCTCACCGCCGTGCGCTGCGCGCTGGCCCTGGCCGCGGTCGCGCCGGCCACCTTCCTCATGGGCATGACCCTGCCGCTGCTGACCCGCCATCTGGTCCGCACCCTCGACGAGGCCGGCGCCCGGCTCGGCGAGCTGTACGCGGCCAACACCGCCGGCGCGATGGCCGGCACCCTGCTGGGCGGCTTCGTCCTCATCGAGCTCCTCGGCCTGCGGCTGACGAGCTACGTGGCGGTCGCCCTGAACCTGCTGGCCGGCCTGGGCGCCCGGCTGCTGTCGCGGCGCTTCGAGACCGGCCAGCCGGGCGGCGCGTCGCCGGCGGGCCCGTCCGGCCGCCCACCGAGACCACAGGTGCCGCGCTCGTTCCTGCCCAGGCGGCGGGCGGTGCTCGCCGCGACCTTCGTCTCCGGGCTGGTGGCGCTCGCGCTCGAGGTCCTCTGGACCCGCATGCTGGCCGAGGGCACCGGCTCCAGCATCTACATCTTCACCACCATCCTGGCGATCTTCCTGCTCGGCATCGCCGTGGGCAGCGCGCTGTACCGGCGCCTGTCCAGGCCGCGGGACGAGCGGCTCGGCACGCTCGGCGTCTGCCTCGCCGGCGTCGGCGTCCTCGCCCAGGCGACGGTCGTGCTCGGCAGCGGGGTGGTCGGCCAGGTGCCGTTCTTCGTCCGCACGGTGGTGGTGCTGCTGCCGGCCACGGTGCTGATGGGCTACGCCTTCCCGCTCGCCGGGCGGCTGGCGACGCCGTCGGCGGCGGCGGCCGGGGGCAGCGTCGGCCTGCTGTACGCGGCCAACACCGCCGGGTCGATCCTCGGCGCGTTCGGGGCGGCGTTCGTGCTCGCCGGGACGCTCGGCACCAACGGCTCGGTGCTGCTCCTCGGCGGCCTGAACCTGCTGGTCGGGGCGGCGCTGATGGTGGCGGAGCCGGTCGGGCGGGTACGGGTCGCCAGGTTGGCCGGCGTCGGCATGGCCGGCCTGGCGGTGGTCGGGCTGGCCGCCTCGTCCCTGGACCTGCCCGTCACCCGGACCAGGACCGAGAACACCCTCCGCCGGACCGGGCTGCCCGTGACCCACGGCGAGGACGAGCTGGCCACCGTCGACACGGTCGGCGGGCCGGCGAAGGGCCGGCGGCTGCTGGTCGGCGGGGTGGGGATGACCTCGCTGACGGTCGACACCAAGCTGATGGGCTACCTGTCCAAGGCGTACCGGCCGCAGGCACGCGACTTCCTGGTGATCGCGTTCGGCATGGGCAGCACCTACCGGTCGGGGCTGCAGCTCGGGATGCGCACCGACGCGGTCGAGCTGTCCCCCACCGTGCCCAGCCGCATGCCGGTGTTCTTCCCGGACGCCGAGCGCTTCCTCGACCACCCCGGCGGCCGGGTGATCATCAGCGACGGCCGCAACTACGTCCGGCTGTCGCGCGACCGCTACGACCTGATCGCGGTCGACCCGGCCCCGCCGATCGAGAGCGCCGGCTCGGTGGTCCTGTACACCCACGAGTTCCTCACCGAGGGCAAGGCCCGGCTCCGGGACGGCGGGGTGTTCATGCTGTGGATGCCGTACGCGCTGCCGATGGACGACTTCAAGGAGCACGTCCGGACCTTCGCGGGCGTCTTCGGCCACGTGCGTCTGCTGCTCTCGCCGGGCAGGCACGGGGTGTTCATGTTCGGTTCGGACGCGCCCCTCCGGCTGGAGGAGCCGGCGATCCGCCAGGTCCTCGGCTCGGCGGCCGCCGTCCGCGACCTCAACGACGTGCCCGACCACCCACCCACCGACGCCGACGGCTGGGTCAGGGCCATCCGGCGGGCGGAGTGGCTGGCCGACGAGCAGGTCCGCGCGTTCACCGGGCCGGGCCCGCGGATCACCGACGACCGGCCGCGCTCGGAGTACTTCCTGTGGCGCCGGGCGTTCATGGACGAGCCCGCCTACGTCGACGAGTACAGCCTGCGGGTGGCGGCCCAGCGGCAGCGGCCGTGATAGCGTCCGGCCCGACCGTGGACCCGATCGAGGGGGGAGCGTCGTGGCCAACTACGTGCTGGTCTTCAAGGGTGGCGGCATGGCGGAGACCGAGGCCGAGCAGCAGGCGGTGCTGGAGGCCTGGGGCCGCTGGTACGGCGAGCTCGGTCAGGCGGTCGTCGACGGCGGCAACCCGTTCGGGCCCTCGGCGTCGGTGGCCGCCGACGGGACGGTCGGCGACGGCGGCCCGTCGGGCCTGACCGGGTACGCGATCCTGCAGGCCGACAGCCTCGCCGCGGCCACCGAGATGGCCAAGGGCTGCCCGGTCCTGTCCAGCGGCGGCAGCATCGAGGTCTACGAGGTCTTCCAGGTCATGTAGCCGGCAGCGGGCGGCGCGGGCGGCCGAGCAGGAGCCGCACGGCGCCGCCGACGGCGAGGCCGAGGCCGGCTCCCCCGATCATGTCGAGCGGCAGGTGGGCGCCGACGTACATGCGCGCGAGGAACACGGCCGCCACGGCCGCCGCCAGCGCCCAGCGGCCCCAGCGCGGCAGCCACGGCGCCGCCACCAGCGCCAGCGCGGTCACCACCCCGATGTGCCCGGACACGAACCCCAGCCCGTGCGGGGTGGCGCCCCGGATCACCACGTCCTCCAGCAGGGTGTCCGGCCGGCCCCGCAGCACGTAGTGCTTGACGACCTTGGCAAGGGCGTAGACGGCGCCGCCGGCCAGGGCCAGCCCGATGGCCAGCCGGAAGCGGCGGGCGATCACGGCGGCCAGGACCGCCGCCGGCACCACCAGGAGGTTGCCGAGCTGCATCGGCACCCACACGACCGCGAAGGGGAGGCTGGGCAGGTCGTTGACGAGCCGGAAGGCGTCGGCCTCCAGGTCCGAGATGCTGTCGGCGTGGACCGGCAGCGCGCTCAGCAGCAGCAGCGCCGCGCCCAGCAGCAGCCAGACCAGGTCCGACCAGTAGCGGCCGACCGGCGCGCCCCGCGGAGGCGCGCCGCTCCCCGCCGCCGGCGCCGCGGAGGCGCGCGCCGGGCGGGCGGTCACGGGGTCTCCGCGCCGGCCGGGCTGGCCGGCTCCGGCGCCGGTGCCGCGAAGGACTGGCGGCGCCACCAGAGGTAGCAGACGACCCCGACCAGGATCGGCAGCGCCCACGTCAACGCCCGGAACACCAGCACCGCGGCGGTCACCTGCTCCCGAGGCCCACCAGCAGCGACCAGCCCTCCGATCAGCACCGCCTCGACCACCCCCGCCCCCCCAGGGGTGAACGGGATCGCGGTCGCCAACCGGGCGAACGAGAACACCGCCAGCACCTCCGCCCAGGAGACCTCGGCGTCGCTGACCCCGACCTGCCTGAGGCTGACCAGCAGCACCAGGTACAACGACAGGTGACTGACCAGTGTCGCGGCGGTGATCGGCACCCAGCCGTGCTCCAGCAGGTCCAGCGTGCGGGCGCGGAACTTCACCGTCGCCAGCTCCCAGCCGTGCACCGGCGGCCGCCGGATCAGCCGCAGCAGGCGCGAGGCGACCCGCCCGGCCAGCACCCCGAACCGGCGTGCGGCCTCCTCGCTGCGCAGCATCAGCGCAAACACGATGACCGCGCCCACCAGCCCCGCGATCCCCAGCAGCGCCGCCAGGACCCGCGGCCCCGACGCGCCCCCCTGCAGGGCGACCAAGGCGAGGGCGAGCACCGGCAGGCCGAGCTTGGCGAACGCGTTCCACACCCCGGAGACCAGGACGGCCACCGAGATCCTGGACCCCGAGTACCCCCACCCCCCGAGCATCACGTAGGTCATGCCGACCCCGATCGCCGAGCCGCCGGGGACGGTGTTGGTGACCGCGGTGGTGGACTGGGTCATCACCATCGCGTGCCAGAACCCCAGCCGCGGGGTGACCGCCATCCACACGAACGCATAGGTCGCCAGGTTCCAGACCGCGAACGCCGCCAGGATCAGATCCTCCCGCCAGGTCATCGCGCGGATCTCGGCCCACACCAGGCCGAGGTCGATCCCGGTCAGCAGGTAGTAGAAGATGCCGACGACCAGCACCAGCGAGAACCCGACCTTGAAGGCCATCCACATCGGCGACGAGCGCTTGGTGGCCCCGCCCTCCTGCTCGGCCATCGACACCTCCCCTTCCCCCCCACGCAGCCCAGCAGGTACAGCCTGAGCCGGGGGCCGGGTGCTTGCAAGGACGGGATTGCGTGGGGCTGGTCCACGAGTACCTGCGCGAGCAGTGAAGGTACCGTGGAGCGCTGATCGGCGGACGGGGGTGAGCGCGATGGTCGCACGGCCGACGGGACGGGTCCTGGCGTGGAGGGGACCCGACCCGGTGCGGGTGGACGCGGCGCAGGTGACGCTCCGGCCCGACAGCCTGACCGCCCGCGGGACCAGCGCCGTGGCGGACTACGCCGTGGACTGGGTGCTCGACACCGGTGCGGCCTGGGTCACCCGGAGCCTGTCGGTCCGCGCGCGCGGCGACGGCTTCGTCCGCTCGCTCGAGCTCCGCCGCGCCGTCGGCGGCACCTGGTCGGCAGTGCGCAGCCAGGACGGCCAGCCGGCCGCCAGCCTCGACGTCGCGGGGCTCGACGGCGCCCTGGACTGCGACCTCGGGCTGTGCCCGTTCACCAACACGATGCCGGTGCTGCGCCACGACCTGGTCGCTCGCGCGCGGCGCGGCGAGGACCACGGTGTCGAGCTGGTCATGGCGTGGGTCGCCGTGCCCGACCTCACCCTCGAGGTGTCGCCGCAGCGCTACACCCCGCTCGGCCCGGCGCCCGACGGCGGGGCGATGATCGGCTTCGCCAGCGGCGACTTCCAGACCACCATCGACTTCGACCGGGACGGCCTGGTCCGCGACTACCCTGGGCTGGCGAGCCGCCTGCCGGTGTGAACCGTGAGCCGCCTGGACAGCATCCGGGTCGTCGGCGCCCGAGAGAACAATCGGGGAGCAGGCGCCGGCGGCCATGGTCGGGGCGGTCCGAACCGCGCTCGGGCGGATCTCGGCGATCGGGCTCGGCTACCTCAGCCTCGACCGTGTGACCTCGACCCTGAGGCAACACCGTCGTGGTCATCGAGCACAATCTCGGGGTGATCGAGCGGGCGGACTGGATCGTCGACCTGGGCCCGGACGGCGGCAGGAACGGAGGTGAGATCGTGTTCACCGGGACGCCGGCGGCGCTGCTCGCCGCCGAGAGCTCGCTCACGGGCGAGTACCTGCGGCGTCGCCACGTCCGCGAGCTGACCTAGCGCGACAAGGAGAGGAGCGGCATGTTCGAGAACAGCAAGGCGTTCAGCGGGTTCTCCGTGGACGACATCCCCAAGGCGAGGCAGTTCTACGGCGAGACGCTCGGTCTTCGGGTGACCGAGGAGAACGGGATGCTCACGCTGCACACCGCCGGCGACCGGAACACGCTGATCTACCCCAAGGACGACCACACGCCGGCGACCTTCACGATCCTCAACTTCCCGGTCGCCGACGTCGACAAGGCCGTCGACGAGCTCATCGCGCGGGGCGTGCGCTTCGAGCGCTACGAGGGCGCCGAGCAGGACGAGAAGGGCGTGCACCGCGGCGGAGGCCCACTCATCGCCTGGTTCAAGGACCCCGCCGGCAACATCCTCTCGGTCATCCAGCAGGGCTGACGATGCCGGCGTCGTGGGCGAGCAGCCCGGCCTGGGTGCGGTTGGCGCAGCCGAGCTTGTCGAGCATCCGGGACACGTAGCTCTTGACGGTCGCCTCTGACAGGTAGAGGCGGGCCGCGATCTGCGCGTTCGAGAGGCCCTCGCCGAGGCAGGCGAGCACCTCCGCCTCGCGCTCGGTCAACGACCCGACCAGCTCCCGTGCCCGCTGCCTGGCCGCCTGCTGGTCGGCGGATGCGGCCACGAGCCGCCGCGCGGCCACCGGCGACAGCACCATGTTCCCGTCGGCGGCCACCTGCACCAGCCTGATCAGGTCCTCCGGCGGGGTCGACTTGACCAGGAACCCGGCGGCGCCGGCCCGCAGCGCGCGCAGCACGTACTGGTCGGCGTCGAAGGTGGTCAGCGCGACCACCGCCGGAGGGTCGTGAAGCCTGCCGATCCGCTCGATCGCGGTGAGCCCGTCGACACCCGGCATGCGCAGGTCCATGAGCACGACGTCCGGCCGGTTGCGGAGGACGGCCTCGACCGCCGCGGCGCCGTCGTGCGCCTCGCCGACCACCTCCAGGTCCTCGGCGGAGCCGAGGATCGTCCGCAGGTGCGCGCACACCATCGGCTCGTCGTCGACGACGAGCACCTTGACGGCCACGGGTCGCACCCTAGCCACGCGCCGGCGCGGCGGTCGGGACGTAGGCGGGCAGGGTCGCGTCGACGCGGAAGCCGCCGTCGGGAACCGGCTCGGCGCGCAGCGTCCCGTGCACCAACTCGACGCGCCGCCGCAGGTTGGCGAGACCGACGCCGGACCCGGTGCCGACCAGCCCGGCGTCGGGCGGCCGCGTGGACGGGGTGTTGCGGACCTCCAGCCGCACCTGGTCGGGGTCGTAGCGCACCCGCACGGTCACCCGCGCGCCGGGTGCGTGCTTGCGCGCGTTGGTCAGCGCCTCCTGCACGATGCGGTACACCGTGCGCCCCACCACCGGCGAGGCGAGCCGCGGGTCGCCGTCCTCGACGAGCTCGGTCGGTGGCCCCACCGCGGTGGACTCCGCGGCCAGCGCCGCCAGGCCCGACGTGGAGGGGTGCACGTCCTCGGACGCCTGGTCCCCTTCGGGCGTCGCGCGCAGGATGCCGACCAGGTCGCGCAGCTCGTCCAGGGCGCGGCAGCCGGCGGCGCGCAGCTCCTCCGCGGCCTGGCGGGTCCGCTCGTCGGGCGCGGTCACGCGCAGCGCGCCGGCCTGCAGCACCATCAGGCTCACCCGGTGGGTGACCACGTCGTGCATCTCGCCGGCGAGGCGGACACGCTCCTCCGCCCTGGCTTGCTCGGCCAGCAGGTGCTGCTCGCGCTCGGCCCGCTCCGCCCGCTCGGTCAAGGCCAGCACCAGACGCCTGCGGGTCACGAAGTACATCGCCAGCAGCGGCCCGAGCATGATGCGCAGCACGCCGAGGGTGACGACCGCGGCGGACGGCTGCAGCCACGGCCGTGCCGTGACGACCGCCAGGACCCCGACCGCCGCGAAGGCCGCGATGGCGCGGCGGCGGTTGTCGGCCAGGCGCACCGGCGCGTAGGACGCGAGGACCGCGCCGAGCGGGCCCCAGAGGTTCCCGTCGTTGGCGGGATCCAGCACATTGAAGGGCGAGATCAGCAGCGTCACCGCGAGCGTGAACGCCGTGAAGACCGCGACGACGGCGAGCGGTGCCCGGCGGCGGGCGATCAGCGACAGGTCGACGAGCCCCTGCGCCACCAGCAGGCCCCACGCGAGCCCGTCCGGACGCGCCGGCCACCACGAGCCGCCGGTCAGGGTCACCGCGGTGTCCAGCACCACGAAGAACACCGCGATCGCCACGTCGACGAGGACGGCGTGGCGGCGCAATCCGCAAAGGACACGTCTCATGCGGCAATGGTACGTCCCGCCCTTCCAGCCGATGGCGAAGACCCAACCTTCGGCGGGGCCGAACCCAACGAAGGTTGCACGGCCCCAGCGGGCTCGCACCCTTCGTCGGCCGCAGACACCATCTGTTCAGGCTTGCGCCGGTGCACCGCACGATGGCCATCAGCCACGGCGTGGTCGACGTCGCCGACCCGATCACCGCTTCGAGCGTTCACGTCGAGATCGACACGACAGCTTCGACACGGGCAGCAGGCAGCGCGACCGGGACGTGCGCTCGGCACGGTTCCTGGACGCCGAGCGGTATCCCTCGATGATGTTCACCTCGGAGCGGCTGGATCGCTCCGAGGGCCGCTGGATGCTCGCCGGCACGCCCAGCCGAGCCACGACGAACCGGGTGTGCGGCCGCTGCCGGCGATCGAAGTCGACGGCCTGGTCAAGTCCTTTGGTGCGCTTCGCGCGGTGCCTGCGCGGGAGCCGGTTGGCCTGATGGTTGCGGTCGGCGGTGGGTTCAGGCGTGGTGGTGGGCGAGGTTGCTGGACAGTTCGCGGTAGGCGTCGGCCTGGGTCAGGAGGTCGTTGGC
>Ga0209846_1000109_pt1 | contig 11332 bp, 10 predicted proteins | sample GWRWS3_20_30_FD_187244 | JGI IMG/M metagenome (GOLD analysis project Ga0209846, IMG submission 187244) | Riverbed sediment microbial communities from areas with vegetation nearby in Columbia River, Washington, USA - GW-RW S3_20_30 (SPAdes)... | ecosystem: Environmental > Aquatic > Freshwater >... | reverse complement strand
GAAGGGCCCCGAGACCGGCACTTATAAGGTGATCCGCAGTTCGGGATGGTATGCCGAGACTCCGTTGGTCCGCATCTTCACCCGCGTGAAGAGTGACCCCTTGGACCGCAACCATTCGACGGGCTTCAGATGTGCGCTCAGCACATCTAAAGCCAAGTAGGATATGGTGATCTGGTGATTTGGTGAAGCATGGGAAGTGATGGCGCAGAAGAATTGAGGCAGCGAACAAAGCGCTTCGCGCTCCGTATCGTGAAGCTTTCCCAGACACTCTGGAAAGGGAAGGAAGCCAGGGTGCTCGGAGACCAGTTGCTCCGGGCAGGGACGGCAGTAGCGGCAAACTACAAAGCAGCATGCCGATCACGATCTAGGGCAGAATTCATCGCGAAGTTGGGTGTGGTCGTGGAAGAGGCGGACGAGACGGTCTTCTGGTGCGAACTGCTTGAAGAGGCAGGAATCGTGCCTCATGAGGAAATGAAAGATGTCGTGGGAGAGGCGAGAGAGCTTTTGTCTATCTTCTCGGCAGGCCGAAAGACAGCCAAGACCCGAACGACCTAATCTTTTTTCACTTCAGCCTCCACCACAGTGCGAAATCAATCTTGATGACTTCACCAGATCAGCAAATCACTAAATCTCACTTCGGCGGCCTCCGCGTGGCGGCGTTCGAAAGCCGTATGGCGGCTGAGATGACCCGCCTCATTACCCGCTACGGCGGGCAACCGCTGGTCGCCCCCTCCATGCGCGAGATCCCGCTCGAAGACAACCACGCTGTGCTCCGGTTCGGGGATCAGCTCCTGGCTGGTCAGTTCGACATGGTGATTCTCCTGACCGGCGTGGGCACCAGGACCATGGTCGAGGCGCTCAAGACTCGACAGTCGCTGGACACTATCAAGGCTGCACTCGCGCGCGTCTGCCTGGTCGCCAGGGGGCCCAAGCCGATCGCAGCGCTGAAAGAGCTCAGCCTCACTCCGGAAATCGCAGTGCCGGAGCCCAATACCTGGCGAGACATCCTCCAAGCGCTCGATGATCAAAAGCCTGTGGCCGGCCTGAGGGTCGCTGTCCAGGAATACGGGGTCTCGAACGTTGATCTGTTGGAAGCGCTACGGCAGCGAGGCGCAAATGTGAGCAGGGTCCCGGTCTATCGCTGGGCGCTCCCGGAGGATACGGCCCCGCTCACACAAGTTTTAGACACGATCCTTGCCGGTCAGGTGGACGTGGTCTTGATCACTAACGCGGTGCAGGTGGACCATGTCATGCAGATGCTCACGGAGAACAACCAGACTGAGCGGTTTCGCCAGGTCATGCGGCGGATGGTCGTTGCGTCAGTGGGGCCCACTGCCAGCGAACGGCTCCGCAGCTACAACTTGCCGGTTGATCTGGAACCCTCGCATCCCAAGATGGGCATCCTCGTGAAAGAGGCCAGTGAAGGGGCCCACGTCATTCTGACGAAGAAGCGGTCAGTCCAGCCGCTGCGATAAAGCCTTTATGGTCAGTCGCCGAGATGAAGGCGTTTGGTCGGCTGGGCTGCCAACACCAAGATCAGGTGATGACTGTCGGCTTGTCTCTCCCGCAGCGTTCGCGGAGTTCAAGAAGGTGGAGGGCAACGTGAGTCAACGGTGCTAACACCTGCTCAATCCCCTCATTCACCGCATCCTTCTGGTAGCGTTCCAGATACACACGCAGCGTGGCGCCTTCGGTGCCGGTGCCGGAGAGACGGCAGACGATGCGCGAGCCGTCGGCCAGCACAATGCGGATCCCCTGCCGCTCGGTGACCGTCCCATCCACCGGATCTTTGTAACTGAAGTCATCGGCCACCGTTATGCGACTCCCGGACAACGATGTGCCCACCAACGTCGTCAGTTTCGTCCGCAAGACTGCCACCATCTCGGTAGCCTGTTTCACATCCAGGTCCTCGTAGTCATACCGCTGGAAATAGCTCCGCCCGAATCGTTGCCAATGGGCTTGGACAATTTTCTCGACAGACGTTCGTGTCGCGGCCAGGATGGAAAGCCAGCACAGGACGGCCCAGACCCCATCTTTCTCCCGCAGATGGCTCGAGCCGGTGCCGAAGCTTTCCTCTCCGCAGACCGTGCAGAGTCCCGCATCCATGAGGTTGCCGAAGAACTTCCACCCGGTCGGCGTTTCGTAGCAGGGAACGCCGAGCGCCGTTGCGACACGATCCACAGCGGTGCTGGTCGGCATCGAACGAGCGACGCCGGCCAACCCGGTGCGATAGCCGGGGATCGAGCGCTGGGCGTGCTCGGTGATGATGGCCAGCGAGTCACCGGGCGTCACAAAGAACGTCCGCCCGAGAATCAGGTTCCGATCTCCGTCCCCGTCACAGGCCGCTCCAAGATCAGGCGCTCCCCTCTCCGCCATCATTGCCACCAGTTCGGCGGCATGCACGAGGTTCGGATCGGGATGATGGCCGCCGAAATCCTCGAGCGGCGCCCCATGGATCACCGTACCGGCCGGGGCGCCTAACCGTTTCTCCAGGAGCTCCTGCGCGTAGGGACCGGTCACGCCATGCATCGCGTCGAAGATCAGACGGAAGCCGCTTCGGAACAGTTTGCGCAAGGCCCCAAAGTCAAACAGGTCCTCCATGACAGCGGCGTAGTCGGCCAATGGGTCAATGACGATCACCTGCGTGCGGCTGATCGTGGTCTCGCCTTGGTGGTCGAGATCAATGTCGGGAACCGTCACGGTGCGGTACGCAGCGATGTTCAACGTGCGTTGGTAGATGCGTTCAGTGACGCCTTCCGGGGCAGGCCCGCCGTTCCGGATGTTGTACTTGATCCCGAAATCAGCGTCAGGACCACCTGGGTTATGGCTCGCTGATAAGACCAGTCCTCCAAGCGCACTTCGGCGACGGATGACCGCGGACATGGCCGGCGTTGACAGCAGGCCTCCGCGCCCGATCAGCACGCGGCCGAATCCGTTGGCCACAGCGAGCCGGAGAATGGTCTGGATTGCGGGTCGGTTGTAGTAGCGACCGTCGCCGCCCACAACCAAGGTCTGGTGCGCGAAGCCTCCGACTTCCTCACGGATGGCGTCGAAGACCGATTGAACGAAATTCTCGAGGTAGTGCGGTTGCATGAACACACGGGTCTTCTTCCGCAACCCCGACGTGCCGGGCCGCTGATCTGGAAAGGGCGTCGTGGAAACCGTCTTGATGTCTAATGAAGGCCTTGTATCCGTCACGGCTTCCTCTTGATGCAGCCTCGCCTACCGTTTGTCCTTGGGGAGGTAATCGTTGAGGCCGCGCCTGATGATTCCGCTCGAAAACGACGGGTAGTCGCCGCGAAGTGCGCGCCGGCCGATGGCGGTCAGGATACGATCGTCATTGTGAAGGAGCCCTCGGATGTTCCTGCCGATCCGTTCCTTGGCATTCCGGAAGAATTCATCGGCAAGATCCCACACCTCAGAGCACCCGTAGGTTCGTTCTTGCGACTCAGCATACAAGGCGGCGGCGGAGATGGTGAGCAGATCATCTCCCACTGCCTCGATCCGGTTCTGCCGGCCTTGATCATCCCGGAGCGCTGTCCGATGCAAGGTCATCGCGTACAAAATCGCGCGCGCGAGGCGCCGGCTTGCCCGCTCGGCGTAGCATAGTGCGCTGCGGACTTTGGAGTGTCGCATCTCCGGGCGGGATGAGAGCGAGTTGCGTCGCCATTGCCCCCAGTACCAAGGAATGTAAAAACGGAGGAGTTTCACGAGTTCCCTGATTCTTTCAGTCCCAGTCACTCGATCATCGAAGTAGGTGCGTGCCCGGTCGAGATGTGGGCTGAGACCTTCGCGTGCGACGAACGGTCGCAAAATATCCGTGGCCCCTTCTCCGATGCGGTACATCTCAGCGTCCCGCACGAGCTGTTCGATCCCGAAGCCGGGTTCCCCGCGGAGCCGTTTGGATTCGGCCGTCTCATAGCCCATCCCGCCAAAAATAATTTGGGCATCCTTCAGGAATTGGATTGCCTTTTCGGAACAGAACATTTTGGCGATGGCGGCTTCTATTCTGATGTCATACTGTTTGTGATCCGCCAGATGCCAGACCAGCCACGCCAGCGCCTCCATCGCGAACAGGTTCGCCGCCATCTGGCCGATCCGCATCTGCTGCGTTTGGCGCTCGCCGATGGGCTTTTGAAAGGTCAGCCTCGAGTTCGCCCGATCGAGAGTGGGCTGCCAGGCCTGTTTGGCCATGCCGAGGCAAATGGCGGGAATGCTGATGGCGCGCCCGACGTTGAGAATAATGAGGGCGTATTTGAGTCCTTTCCCGATCTCGCCGATGACGTTCTCGACGGGGACGCGCACATCCTGGAACGTCATATGCGCGTTCTCGATCCCGCGGCAGCCCTCAAATTGACATCGTTGGCGAATCTGCACCCCGGCCTGGTGCATGTCGAGGATGAACGCGCTATGCACGCGGTCCTCGACGTCCTTCCCCTCCGGCACGGGCACCCAGACCGATTTGCCGTCGCGAACAATCTGTCTGGCCGGGACGCGCGCGATCAGGGTGGCGAAACGGGCGATGGGCCCGTTCGTACACCAGAGTTTCTCGCCGTTCACGATAAACTGGCTGCCGGTTGGATCCAGCACCGCCTCTGTCTGGATGTTCGCGGCATCGGAGCCGGTGATCGGTTCCGTGAGCGCGAAGGCGGAGATGTCTTCGCGCGCCACACGCGGCAGGTACTTCTGTCTTTGCTCCTCGGTGCCGAAAAGGAGAATCGGCATGGCAATGCCGATGGATTGGGGCACGGCCACGGTGAGCGCCAGAATATTGCTCCAACTGGCCATGAGGGTGAGGACGCGGCCGTAATTCTTGTACGAGAACCCGAGCCCCCCGTACTGTTTGGGGATTTTCATCCCGAAGGCGCCGAGGTCGAACAGACCTTTGAGCACGGTGTCTGGAATCTTGGCCGTGCGCTCGATTTCGTCTGGATCGACTTGGCTCGTGAGAAAGGCTTCGATTTTCTTGCAATAGGCTTCTCCCGCCTCTCTCTCTTGGGTCGGCTCTTTAGGCGGAAGGAGCAGATCAAAATTGGGTTTGCCTTCAAACAGACCCGCCATGAAGCTCAACCCGGTGATGCGCTCTCGGGCTTCCTCGATCCGCTCCAATCCTTTAAACAGTGTGGACATCCCCCCACCTCAGTATCGGAGACCCCCGGAACTTGTTGGGAGCTTCCAGCTGAGATCCGATCGCCACGACCTCATTGCGCACTCGGCTCTCTTGGGCCCTGATCAAAAACTTCGTCCAGTGTACTTCTTTAGTGACGGGAAGGCTAGGCCGTCCGAAGGGCAAGTCAATGCTGGTGAGCACGAGGACTCGTGTCTTGGAGTTGCGAAACGTAGAATCAAGACCGAGGACTGAGCATGTGGCGCTTCATTCTCGTTACTCAGTCCTCAGCACTCAGTCCTGAGTGTTCAGTGTGGCCCGGTCGCTTGTGGGGTAAGCACTGGCTGGCTCTCTTCCTTGGGGACATCCCGCGCGCAGCGGAAACCGAGCCAGTTCATTTTCGTGTTGGGATCAGCCCCGTTCCGTTGAGCAGGCCGCACGGAGGGCGTACTGTCAATCCACCCCCCTCCACGAAAGGCTTTCTGCGTCCCGCGTTCCGGCCCCTTGGGGTTCCGGTCCGGCGCCTTCTTGTAATAATCCGGGTCGTACCAGTCGGCCGTCCATTCAGCCACATTGCCGGACATTTGATAGACGCCGTAGGGGCTGACCGCGTTCTCATACTTGTCCACGGAGATGATCGGCGGATAGAGCAGCAGCCGCTCCGGCCGATCGCGGACCGGTCCGGACAATCCCGTGCGGCCGAAGTTGGCTCGGCTCAATCCCGCCGGCTGATTGCCCCAGGGATAGATGCGTCCGTCCTCGCCGCGCGCCGCCTTCTCCCACTCTGCCGAGGTTGGCAAGCGCTTGCCCGCCCACTGACAATAGGCGTCGGCGTCATACCAGGAGACATGCATCACCGGATGGCTGGCCATGGATTCCTGGAAGTTACCCCCATCATACTGCCAGTCCAGGAGAGGCGGCCGATTGGTAGCGAGCACAAACTTGAGATACTGGACCGTCGTGACTTCGTACTGGTTGACATCGTAGGCATCCAGATAGACCTTCCGCTTAGGAAACTCCGGCTGATAGGCGTTCCGATCCACCTTCTTGTCGCTGCCCATGAGGAACCAGCCGGCCGGAATGCGGACCATTTCATCATGAGCCGGCAACTTCGCCCGCTCAGCCGCTATTTTTTTCCCCTCCGGGGTCCACTCGCGGGTCACGTCCGCGACATCGAGCGCGCTGGTAACTCCAGCAAGGCCGACCAGCGCAACGAGCGCAATAATCTTTATGAGCGTTCCGGACACCTGAAGCCTCTTCAACTCTCCCTGCATTTCTACATCGCTTGATCGGATTTGCCCGTCTTATTCTGGTCAAATTCCTCCAACGGCTGGAAATTGATTGGCAATTGGAACAGGAAATCTGACATAGGTCGAAGCTTCACATGGCGATATTCCACGATCCAACTGCCGTCCTTCCTGGCCAGCTTCAGCGGGAAGCGAATATCGGTGGCCAACCACTGATAGTAGTAGTCGGTCCGGTCCCCCCTGCGCACCGTCACCTCGTACAACATGGTTGGGTGCCCGTCAAGCGTTTCGGTTCCGATCTCCTCACGCACCACCTCGCCCTCCAACCGTTCCGTCACCTGAGGGGCCTGTTCAGGATCATAAGGAACGGTCTTGAAGTGTCTCATCCGGGAGAGCAGCAGCCACGTGACCTGCTTGTCCTTTCGCACAATGGTCACGTTGACCGGGCCCAGATCATGGTGCTCCAGCCGCCACATCTCATCCCGGTAGTAAATATTGGCCTTGCGGCTTTTCCCATTGATCCGCGTGATCTGATCCGCGGAAAACTCGAGGGCCCAGGCACCCGGCAGGCTCGCCAGCCAGACCGCACAGGCGATGATCGTCGTCAGTCGTCCCATCGTGAGGCGAGAGTCTATCATAGACCAATTACAATTTTCCCCCTGTCAAAGGATAGCCTTTGACAGGCCTCAAGAATCCTGTAATATCCGAGTTGTGACCTAGGACTCCTGAGCAAGGCGATCCTCCATGATCAAGATCCTGCTGCTCGAAGACAATCCGACTGACGCTCGTCTGACGAGGGAAATGCTGCTCGAGCAAAGTGCCGACCGGTTCGAACTGGTCCACGTCGATCGGCTGAGCGAGGCGCTTCGGCGCCTCAGGCGGGAACCCTTTCACCTGATCCTGCTGGACCTCTCGCTGTCGGATGCATATGGCCTGGACACGCTCCGCCAAGTCCAGGCGAAGAGCCCCGGTGTGCCGATTTTGGTGCTGAGCGGGCTGAACGACGAGGCGCTTGCTCTCAAGGCTGTGCAGAATGGAGCGCAGGACTATCTGGTTAAAGGCCAGACGAATGGGGATCTCCTTGCGCGCGCCATCCGCTATGCCATCGAACGCAAACGGGTGGAAGAACGCCTGACCTATTTAGCCCAATACGATCACCTGACCGGCCTCGCGAATCGCAGCCTCTTTCGAGACCGCCTGGTCCTTGCCCTGGCCCGGAGCAAGCGCAAGGATCAACCGGTCGGACTCATGTTCTTGGATCTGGATCGCTTCAAGACGATCAACGATACCCTGGGCCACGACATCGGCGATCAGCTCCTCAAAGCCGTAGCGGACCGGCTGAAGAGTTGCGTCCGTCAGGTGGATGCCGTCGCCCGTATGGGCGGCGACGAATTCAGCATCCAGCTGGAAGCCATCCCGAGCGAGCGAGGGCTGACTATTCTGGCGCAACGAATCCTCGACGCCATCGCCCAGCCTTTCGTCTTGGACGGCCACCAGGTCTTCATGACCGTCAGCATCGGCATCACGGTCTATCCCGACGATGATGAGGATACCAATAATCTCCTGAAACACGCCGACACCGCCATGTACCGGGCCAAACAACAAGGAGGCAATGCTTACCAGTTCTTCACGCCGGAGATGCAGGCCGCGGCCCGCGAGCGCCTGGTCATGGAACAGGCGCTCCGGAAGGGGTTGGCGGAGAACGAATTCGTGCTGCACTACCAGCCGTTTTTCGACCTGGCCGCGAGAACGGTCACAGGCATCGAGGCGATCGTGCGTTGGCTCAATCCTGCTTCCGGGCTCACCATGCCGGCCCATTTTATCCCGATTGCTGAAGAGACCGGCCTCATGATCCCGCTCGGCGCTTGGGTGCTGCGGACCGCCTGCGCCCAAGCCAAGGCTTGGCAGGAAGCGGGGTTTCCTTCGCTGCGCATCGCCGTCAACATCTCGGACCGGCAGTTCAGGCAGCGTAACGTCGCGAGCAGCCTGTCGCAGATCCTCCATGACACAGGGCTTGATCCTCACAGCCTGGAACTGGAACTCCCCGAAAGCGTCTTCATGCTCATTACCGACGCGACCACGACGACTCTGAATGAGCTGAAGGGGCTGGGGGTCAGACTCTCCCTTGATGACTTTGGCGCGGGGTTTTCGTCGCTGAGCAACTTGAAACGCTTCCCTCTTGATACTCTCAAAATCGATCGGTCCTTTGTTCGAGACATCCCGTCCGATCCCAGTGCTGCGGCGTTCGTCTCAGCCATTATTGCGATGGCCCAGAGCTTGAAACTCACGGTGATCGGCGAAGGGGTAGAAACCGACGCGCAGGCGGCCTTCTTGGCCGCAAAGGGGTGCCATGTGATTCAAGGGTATCTTTGCAGCGAGCCGGTGCCACCCGAGAAAGTGCCTAGTCTTCTGCGAGAAGGCGTTTGTTCCGTGAAATGGAATGGAGTGTAGTGCCTCCGGCCAGGAGGAGCCTGAAGGCAGGGACATCAGCGGAGCTCGATCCCATAGCGGGGCGGTGAGATAGCCTCGCTGCGACAACGGGGACAGCGGCTCGGGCGGGTCAGGCGGGTTCGATCCCGAAAGACAAAGGCGCAATCTCGGCACCTGGACGGTTCCAGGACAAACCGGCGTGTCCGGTCGCGCGCCACTGACTTGGTGATGTGGGTCAGATGATCTTCGACCTGCCGTTCCGGCACTCCAACCAGTTCGGCAAGCTGGCGGGACGAGTAGAGGGTACCGGTGATGCTCTGCATGATGAGTTGCCTGATGGTCAACTCCGCCATTTCCCCCTCCTTCAAGGGAAAGATTTCATGAGGAAATCTGCTTGAGGCGCAGGTGCACGAGGGGCCTGTGAAGAACTGCCTCCCGATCGCGGCAGTATAGCGGGAACAGGGGGCTGGAAGACAGGGCCAGATGGCTGTCCCTGTTCCCGGTGAGGGATGGAGGCCTTGGGACGACCATGGACCCTCTGTTTGTGGATCGCCATGATGCCGGTCGGCGACTGGCTCACGCTCTGATTCACTACAAAGAGGCGCCAGACACTCTCATTCTGGCGTTGCCCCGCGGCGGAGTAGTCGTCGGCTACGAGATCAGCCGAGAGCTCCACCTCCCGCTGGAGGTGCTGGTGACCCGAAAACTGGGGGCGCCGGGGAATCCGGAGTTGGCGATGGGGGCCCTGTCGGAAACCGGCTATCGCCATCTCAACCCTGAAATCCTCCTGAGCTTCGGCGTGTCCTCCGGTCAATTGGAGGAAGAGGTGCAGCGCCAGCAACAGGAAATCGACCGGCGAGTCGAGCAGTACCGTTGGGGCCGACCGCTCCCCCCCATGACCGGTCGGAGCGTGATCCTCGTGGACGACGGGGTGGCCACTGGGGCAACCTTCTACGCTTCTGTCGCAGCGCTCCGGAACTTGAACCTGCGCCGGTTGGTGGCCGCCATCCCGGTGGCGTCCTCCCAAGTCAGGAGCGAGCTGCTGTCGAAGGTCGATGAAGTCGTGATCCTCGAGACGCCCATCTCGTTTGCGGCCATCGGGCAATTCTATTTGGACTTTGCCCAGGTCGCCGATGAAGAAGTCATCGCGTGCCTCGGGAGGGCGCGCACCGCTGCGCCCGGCACACACTCCGCAGCCGAGTGAGAAAGCCCTGGACGCAAGCACTCGGCGCTCAGCCGGCAGGGACGGACTGAAAGAAGAGGCGTGACGCAGTGAGAGCCATGATCATGGAGCAGAGCGCTGATGTGGGAACCAGGCCCCTTCTTTTCAAGGACGTTTCAGCCCCCGACCCCGGACCTGGCCAAGTGCGGGTGCAGGTGCTGGTCTGCGGCGTCTGTCGCACTGACTTGCACATCGTTGAAGGCGAGCTGCCCGCAGCCAAGCGCCCTATCATCCCCGGCCATGAAGTGGTTGGCGTCGTGGACCGCGTCGGCAGCCTGGTGCACCACGTGAAGGAAGGGGACCGGGTCGGCATCGCCTGGCTTCAGCAGACCTGTGGCCGCTGCGAGTTCTGCCGCGATGGTCGGGAGAACCTCTGTCCCGGGGCGCGGTTCACCGGCTATCACGTGGACGGAGGCTACGCTGAATATGCGGTCGCACCGGCGGCCTTTGCCTACCCGATTCCGTCGGTCTTCAGCGATGAGGAGGCGGCGCCGTTGCTGTGCGCGGGGATCATCGGCTATCGCGCGCTGCGCCTCAGCCGGGTGAGGCCAGGCCAGCGACTCGGGCTCTACGGCTTCGGAGCCTCGGCGCACATTACGATCCAGGTGGCTCGGCAGTGGGGATGCGAGGTCTATGTCTGCTCGCTCCGAGAGCAGCACCGTGCACTCGCACGTGAGTTGGGAGCGGTCTGGGTTGGCAGCGCAGCCGAGGCCCCGCCCCAGAAACTGCACGGAGCCATCATCTTCGCGCCGGCCGGCGAGCTGGTCCCACCGGCGCTCCGCGCGCTGGAGAAAGGCGGGACCCTGGCGCTGGCCGGCATCCACATGACGCCGATCCCCTCGTTGGACTACGATCACGAGCTGTTCGGCGAGCGGGCCATTCGAAGCGTGACAGCGAATACGAAACAGGATGGGCTGGATCTTCTGCAGGAGGCCGCCACGATTCCGATTCGCCCCCACACCCAACGGTTCACCCTTGAAGAAGCCAACGAGGCGCTGCAGGCCTTGAAGGCCGGCACGATCGCAGGGGCAGGAGTCTTGACCTTGCGATGAGAACCGAGACAAGGTGAACCCGCGGTCAGCTTGAAGAAGTTGAAAGGAACAGGCAGCCATGAAGCCGAAACCATCACGGGCGACTAGCTCCAGGAAACGGACCGCGTCGTCGACCAACAAATCCTCTGCTCGCGGGAGCCGCGGCGCACAGCTCACCGCTGCGCCTCGAGAAGCCGAGGAGCTTCGGGCGCGGATTGCAAAGCGGGCGTATGAGCTGTTCGAGCAACGGGGAGGCCAAGATGGCTATGCTCTGCAGGATTGGCTCCAGGCTGAG
>Ga0209846_1000105_pt1 | contig 11590 bp, 8 predicted proteins | sample GWRWS3_20_30_FD_187244 | JGI IMG/M metagenome (GOLD analysis project Ga0209846, IMG submission 187244) | Riverbed sediment microbial communities from areas with vegetation nearby in Columbia River, Washington, USA - GW-RW S3_20_30 (SPAdes)... | ecosystem: Environmental > Aquatic > Freshwater >... | reverse complement strand
GTCCCAGCGGTTGGAGCAGGCCGGCCAGGGCCGGTCCAGCCGGGCGGATGAGGTAGCGGGCGGTGTTGGTGACCGCCGCCGCGGCGGTCCGCTGGGCCGGTGGGACCAGCGCCATCACGTAGGCCTGCCGGGTGGGCACGTCCATCTGCGACAGGCAGGTGCGCGCCAGCAGCAGCCCGACCGCGATCGGGAGGGTCGGGGCCAGTGGCACGGCGGCCAGCAGCAGGTTGGACGGCAGGTGGGTGAACACCATGGTCGCAAGCAGCCCGACCCGGTTGGCGATGGCGGGGGCGGCCAGGAACGAGGCGGCCTGCAGCACCCCGATGGCGGCGAACGTCACGCCCACCACGGCGGTTGCCGCGCCGTAGCGCACGCCCAGCCAGTAGGCGATCCAGGCCTGGACGACGAACCCGCCAGCTAGGCTGTCAACGGCGAACAGCCCCGCCAGCCGCAGCACCAGTCCGCGGGAGGAAGCCAGCGGCCGCGGCGGCCCGACCCGTTCAGGTCGGGGTGCCTCCACGCTGGCCGGTAGCCGGGCCGCCAGCAGCGCTCCGGCGCTGCCGACCACCACGAGGGTGCCGCCCAACAGCCGCCGGTCGGCCGGCAGGGCGCCCAGCAGGGCACCGGCGGCGCCGGCCAGGGTGGCGGTCGCGTTGTAGACGCCAAAGCCGCGCACGACTGTGGGCTGCGAGCCGCTGGCGTTGGCCAGCATGACCTGCTCCAGGGTGGTGAAGGGCCCCGACTCGACCACCTCGGTCGACAACGCCCCCGACAGTGCCAGCAGCGCCAGCAGCCAGGCCGGGCCACCCGCAGCCAATACCACGCCGGCCAGCGTCAGGGACAGGTACAACAGCCCATAGGCGCGGGCGCGGCCGAGCCGGTCGCCCCGGCGGGCCAGCGCCAGGCTGGTGGCGGCGCTGCCGGCCACGATGGCGGCCAAGACAAGCCCGACGGCGGGGGCGTCCAGGCCCTGGTCGCGCAGGACTGCGCCGAGCTGGACCGCGGCCAGCCCATAGCCCAGTCCGCGCAGAGCCTGGGCGGCGAGCACTGTGACCAGCACGCCACGCCCGGCCGCGCCGGCGGAGGTCACGCCGGCTCCCGGCCCAGCAGCAGCCCGCGCCGGACGTACTCGTACAGGCCGTCGAACAGCGGCCCCGACACCTCCAGCACCCGTGGGTCGTCGAAGACCATCGACAGGCCCCGCAGCACCACGTCCAGGCCGCGGGCCTCCGGGGCGTCGAAGCGCTCGTCGTCAAGGTCGGCCTCGTGCACCAGCTCGGCCAGCTTCCACAGCACCGGATCGTCCAGCTGGTAGCGGCGCAGGATCGTCTCGAAGCTGCAATCGCCGCCGTGGTGGCCGAGCTCGACCCCGCGCATGTCGAACGGGGTCGCGTCGGTTGGGACCTCGGCTGGGTCGTCGACGAACACGAAGCTGGCGTCGGGGTCGATGAAGCGGCGCAGCAGCCAGGCACAGGCCGCCCGGTCGATGTGCACCCCAGCCCGGGTCGCCCACCTCATGGCCCTACCTCGACCGCGGCGGGCTTGCCAGTGGCGGCGGGCTTGACGGCGAGGGCGTCGACCGCGGCTCGGGCGGCCTCCCGGTCGGCTGGGGGGAAGAAGTCGCGGCGGGCGATTCGGCGCAGCTCCCCGCGCAGCCGCCGCAGCACGCGCCTCCGCTCCGCGGCGCCGGCACGCGTCGCGTCCCTGGCCTGGTCGGTGACCGCGCGGTACTCGGCGGCCCGGGCGGCGCGCATCGCCTCGGCGATCGTGCGTTCCTGGGCGGCGCTGCCCGGGGTGGCCAGCCACACCGTCGAGGTCCCGCCCGCCTCGAGGATCTCCTCGGCCAGCCAGTCGATCTGCTCGCGGGTGCGGGCGTCGGCGGGCAGCGCCACCAGGCCGTCGCCCAGCCGCGCAACCCCGAGGCGTTCGAGCTTGCGCCACACCCCGACCCGGGGGTTGGAAGGTTCCCGGGGCAGCCGGTAGGCCAGCAGCACCCACAGTCCCAACCGGGCCAACCCTCCCTCCAGTAGGGGCGATTCACTCACGGCCGTCCTCGCTTCTCCGTGGATGCATGACCGACAGTAGTGTAACCACGGTTGCAACATCCTCGCGGCTCAGGCGCGACCTGCTCAGCGAGTCGTGTAGTGCGCAGCACCTGGGCGAACTCGTCGTGGTCCGGCGCCGGGCTGAGCCCCGCCCAGATCCTGACGACCGCCGCGCCAGGCAGCTCAACGTGGAGCTGCCGGAGGATACATGCAGAAACTCAGTCAGGCCGCTTAGCTCTGGCGTGCCAGAGACTTGCCAGAAACTGCGCTACACACAGCCTCGCGACGCCCTACGACACCATCCGCGACAGCGCCTCCTGCGTGATCGTGGGGAGACGTGAGGTGCTGCACGGCGTTGTGAACCGCCGGCGCATCGATGGTAAGGATGGGGTCGCCGGTTCGATTCCGGCGGGGGCTCCACCACAACACCACAGCTCAGGCCGAGTCCAGCACCCGGCCTGCCGCATACCAGCCAGAGGCGAGCCCTTGACCTCTATGCGAATGAACTCCTTTACCGACGGAAACCGGATCGAACCCTCATGGAGGGTAACCTTGGCCCCCGAGATGCCGCTGCTGACTACCAGCTTGGCGAGCTCGACCTGATCGCCAAGGACGAACGGCGCTGCCAGCACATCTGCTGCCTCACGTCCGCATTGTCGGACGGCGATATCCACCAGTATCTGGTAACCGCGGGCGTGATCGATCCGCGCCCAAGCCGCGACCGCAAGGCGTCCCCCTGGCGCGAGCGTGCGCCACATCTCGCGTAGCGAGCCCCCGCGGTCCGGAAAATACATGAGCGCGAACTGGCTGACCACGACGTCAAAACTCACATCCTCGAAAGGAAGAGAGGCCGCATCGCCCAGTCGCCATTCTATTTCGGCTCACTTCGCGCTGCGACCGCCAGCATCCCCTCATTAAGATCAAGGCCAACAACCTGACCTTCTTGCCCGACCCGCCGAAGGGCCTCGCGTGCGAGCACGCCGGTCCCACAGCCAACATCCAGGACCCTGTTCCCCCTGCTGATTCCAGCGGCGTCAGCAACCGGGCTCGCCCAAGCGCCGAAGATCGCCGGCACAAAGCAGGACTCGTACACCTCGGCAGCATCCGTTGAGACCTGCCAGCGTTCAGGCTCAGCCATCAGGATCACCCCAACTGTCGCTTGCCACAGTGATGTGACCCCCCCGTCGCCAGGAGCTTAGCCTACAGAGGCTCGCCGCTTCCGAGCCGGCTTCGCGCTCGCCGGCCGTGCCATCTCCGTGCCATTCCGAGCACGACGCCTCCGGTTCGCCACGGTCAGCCACGGACACTCCTGACCGTTTGACCTCGGCGCCTCTCCTACAGGTACGCGGCAGCACGAATGATAAGGATGGGATTGCCGCCATTCTCCGCACCGGCGCTCGGGTCAAGCTCCGCGACACCTGGCGCAGCGCCCGCCGCCAGCCGGCCGCGGCTACGCGGGGATGACACCCGGCGGGAAGTCGGGCATGATCAGCGGCTGCTGCCGCAGGGCGCCAACCTCGAGCGGCGGGAACGGCTCGTCGGAGTAGACGCCGATCCCCAGGTCCCAGAAGCGCTGGATCTGGTTGGGGTCGCCGAGGCTGTGGACGTAGACGTTGGCGCCGACGCTCTCGAGCGCGCTGGCAAACGACGGGCGGTAGCGGCGGCTTTGGCGGCCGTTGGCGGCCAGGCTGAGCGACATGTCCCGGTCCCGCCACCACATCATCACCGCCGGCGCGCGGTAGCGGTTGGTGAAGTCGCCGGCGATCGGGTCGTCGTAGCGGTTCTGACTCTGGGTGTGGTACAGGGCCAGCACAAAGTTCTGCACCGGGTAGGCGGTGCGGAACTCGTCCAGCTCGGCCCGCTCCGCCACGTGGGGGAAGATGCGCTCGCGCAGGTCACGCTCGGGCGCGTGCCGCAGCATGGTCTGGTAGAGGTCGAGCCGGGCGTACTTGAGGTCCAGGATCACGTACATGTCGGGGTGGTCACGCAGCAGCCCAGCCAGCTCCTGGACCCGCAGGATGGTATAGCGCCCCAGGTACCTGTGGCCGGCCAGGTCGGTCCAGGTCGCCTGGGTGAACGGCCTGTTCAGGCCGTAGTTGGCCTCAAGGCCGTCGTGGGCCAGCAGGGCCGTCCCGTCGGCGAGGCGGACCACGTCGACCTCGAAGACCCGGAAGCCACGCCCGTAGTTGCGTTGGAAGGCCTCCAGGCTGTTGGTGTACCCGTGCCCGTCGATCGCGCCGAAGGCGTGGGCGACGAACCCGTAGGGGTTGTACCCGCTGGTGAGCGCCTGGGGGCGCAGCGGTGGGGCCCGGGTGTAGCCGATGTCCAGCGTGGTCGCCCGGGAGGTGAACTGCCGGTCGCTGTGGCCGAACCACAGGTGATCGTCCGGGTCGCCTGCGGCGTACCAGAAGACGTCGTTGGGGCCGTCGCCGCCGTAGTCCCCGACGTAGGGCTGATAGGTGCCGGCGACGGTGGCCGCGGCGGCGCCGAAGCTGCCGTCGGCGCGCCCGTACCAGACCACGTCGTAGCCGCCGCCCGGCCCGTACCAGAAGATGTCGCGGCGGCCGTCGGCGTCGAAGTCGCCGGTGAAGGGCTCGTAGGTGCCGGCGACGTCGACCGGCCGGCCGGTGAAGCGCCCGTCGGCGTGCCCGAACCACAAGACGTCGGGGTCGGCGCCGGGCCCGTACCAGAGGATGTCTCGGCTGCGGTCGCCGTTCCAGTCGCCCAGCAGCGGCTGGTAGGTCCCGCCGACGGTGATGGCCCGGCTGGTGAACCCGCCGCTGGCGAGCCCGAGCCAGAGCACGTCGTTCCCGGCGCCGGGCCCGTACCAGAGGATGTCGCGGCGGCCATCGCCGTTGAAGTCCGCTACGAGCGGCTGGTAGGTGCCGCTCACGGTCACCGCCCGGCTGGTGAAGCCGCCGGCGGCCCGCCCGTACCAGAGCACGTCGTTGCCGGCGCCGGGCCCATACCAGAAGATGTCACCGGGCCCGTCGCCGTTGAAGTCGCCAAGCAGCGGCTCGTAGCTGCCGTTCACGGTGACCCCATAGCCCGAGAACGCGCCGTCGGTCGTGCCGTACCAGAGCACGTCGGGGTTGGCGCCCGGCCCGTACCAGAAGATGTCGGCGTGGCCGTTGCCGTTGAAGTCCCCGACCAGCGGCAGGTAGTCGCGGCCGACGCTGGTCCCCGCCCCGCGGAAGGCCCGGTCTGGCCGCCCGAGCCAGACGTGGTCGGGCAGGCTGCCCGGCCCGTACATGAACACGTCGGACTGGTGGTCGCCGTCGAAGTCGGCGATCAGCGGGGTGATCCCGGTGGGGACGGCGGCCGCTTCGACGGCGGTCGCGGCCCCGTCGGCGACCGGCGCCCGCTGGCCGGCTTCCTGCGCGGCCGTCTGCGATGGCACCGCCAGCGCCTGCAGGCAGAGCAGGCACGCAAGTACCACACCCAGCTTGACCGGTCTCGGGATGGGGTGAGCCCTTGGCAACGACCCCCGACCCCCCAGCCTACGGTTTCAGATACGAAGAACATATGGAACATCCACGCGATAGGAAAGGTTTGCGCGCAGTAGGCTGACTACGCAGTTCGTGGGTAAAGCGGACGTAGAGGCGCAGCCAGCCGGGCGTCGGGGCAGAGGCCAACAACGGGAAAGAACTGGAAGGGCGGCCTGTCTACCTACGGCTCGGCGCGATCACCGGCAGCGCCGTCAGCGGAGCGCAATCAGCCGAGCCCGGCCCGAAGCCACCGGCGTTCGGCAACCGTCAGGTCCCCTTGCCGACAAATCTCCATGGTGGTCGGGTCCCCCAGCAGGCTGCGCTTGCTGAGGCGGCCGTCAGTCCAGCGGACCGCGAAGCTGGTCCGGGTCCACGCCCGGAACGCGACCACGCAATCCTCGGCGACCGGGTACCAGGCGGTCGTCTGCTCGACCTGCGACAGGCTGCCCGAGTTCCTGTTGCGCTCGTTCTGGACCAGGGTGCCAGCCGGGTAACGGCCAAGGCGCACCAGGCCGATCTCGACCCGGGTGACCTTGTACTCCTTCCTCACCAGGCCATGCCCGCGCAGCCGCTGGATATCGCAGTTCATGCCGACGTCACGCGGGGTGCCGCACGGCCAGTCGAGGTCGACCCAGGACTCCGCGGAGACCTCGCCCCTGTGGGGGTTTCCCAGGTGATACCAGCTCTTCAACGACCAGCCATCGCGGTAGACGTCGCCGGTCTGCGCAGTCGCCGGCGGCGCCAGGAGCGATGTAGCGAGGACGGCGAGCGCGGTCGCCAGCAGCATCCTCCGCATAAGCCCCCCCCATACCAGACGATCGGCTCGCAAAGCCTAACAGACCAGGGACCGTCAGTCCGGCGGCCTCTGCGTCTCAGCTGAGCCGGAAGCTTGCCAGCACCCGGTCGTACGCGCCGGCCGGGACGGCCGGTCGCTGCAACGAGGTGAGCAGGACATACCATCGCTCCCGGCCCTTCAGGGCGGTGCTGACCACCATCGCGACGCTGTCCAGGCAGCGGGTGCCCTCCAGCCCGCCGACCCGCACCGGCCGGCAGCGGGTGTTGGGCAGCGTCGCGGCACCCGCCTCAGGGGGCATGGTCGAGGTGACCAGGACGCTGATACCGGCACCCTCCGGCGGGAGCAGGGACAGCACGGGCCCGCCGCTGCCGGTGCCCTCCTTGACCCGCCAGCCGGGCGGGTAGCGCAGCCGGTAGCCACCGAGGATGCTGGTGAACGCCGGCCAGTTGGCCACGGCGGGGTCCGGGGGGGTCCGGGCCGGCGCCGCCGTCGACGGTGCGGTCCCGGCCGCCGAGGTGGCGCCGGGGGCGGGATCGGTCGAGCGAGTACACCCGCTCGCGACCATCGCGAGCACGACGAGCCCGACCGGGGTGAGTCGCCTCATGGCAAGTCCGATCTTGCTTTGCTCGGCCCTTCGGCGAGAATGGTGAAGTGAACAGGGAGTAGCGACCATGTCGCCATTGTCTTGTCTCCGGTTTCGGCCGAGCTCCCGGACCAGCCTCGCCTTGGCAACGGTCGCCATCGTCACGGTCGTCGCCCCGCTCGGCTCGGCGGTGGCCACACCCGTGGCGGCGGCTCCGGCCGTGACCCAGGTGCTGACCGTGGAAGCGTACGCCGACGCGCACATCCAGCAAGCGACGCCGAGCACGAACTTCGGGACCAGCACGACCCTGCAGGCCGACTACGGCGGCGGTGTCACCAAGCGGATCTACCTGAAGTTCGTCGTGTCCGGCGTGCCCGCGGACGCCAGCCTGAGCGTGGCCAAGCTGCGCATGAGGGCGACGAACTCGTCGGGAGCGGTGGTCAGCGCCAAGCCAGGCAGCCACAACAACTGGTCCGAGTCGGGCGTGAGGTGGTCGAACGCCCCGGTCTACGGCTTGCGCACCGACAACAGTCCGGCGGTGACGGCGGGGCCGGTGGAATGGGACCTCTCGAGCTATGTCTCCGGCAACGGGGTCTACAGCGTGATCCTGACGCAGGCGAGCAGCACCCAGACGTCCTTCAGGTCCCGCGAGACCGCGCAGCCGCCGGAGCTGGAGCTCACCTACACCACGGGTGTGCCGTCGAGTGACCCGGTGATCGTGGCGGCGGGCGACATCGCCTGCTCGACCAGCGATCCTTCCTACAACAACGGGTCGGGAACGGCGACGGCCTGTCGCCAGCGCGCCACGTCCGACCTTGCCCTGGCCCAGTCGGCCGCAGCCGTGCTGGCGCTTGGCGACCTCCAGTACAGCCTCGCCACGCTCGATCAACTCACCCGCTCGTACGACCCGACCTGGGGCCGCGTCAAGAGCCTGACGAGACCGATTCCCGGCAACCACGAGTACGCCGTCGCCAATGCCAGCGGCTACTACAGCTACTTCGGCGCCATCGCCGGGAACCCGTCCCTTGGCTACTACAGCTACGACATCGGCACCTGGCATCTCGTCGCGCTCAACTCCAACTGTGCCACCGGCGCCGGCTGGCGCCCGGGCGGGTGCGCCGCGGGGTCGGCGCAGGAGCAGTGGCTGCGGCAGGACCTGGCAGCGCACGCTAACCGCTGCACGCTGGCCTACTGGCACCACCCGCGCTACTCCAGCGGCCATGGCGGCGACGGCACCTTCATGGCGGGTCTGTGGCAAGCCTTGTACGACGCCAGGGCCGATGTGGTGCTGAGCGCTCATTCACACGACTACGAGCGGTTCGCCAAGCAGAACAACGCCGCCACCGGCGAGACGGTGCGGGGGCTTCGCCAGTTCGTGGTCGGCACCGGCGGGGTGTTCTTCACCGCCATACCGCAGACGCGGCATCCCTACAGCCACCTGCTCCAGAACAGCTCGTTCGGTGTGCTCAAGCTGACGCTGCGTCCCAGCAGCTACGACTGGCGGTTCCTTCCCATCGCCGGGCACAGCTTCACCGACTCGGGCACCGGGTTCTGCCATTGACCCCGGCGAGCATGGTCCTCAGGGGCCGGCGTCCATTCCGATACCACCTGGTTCGACCCGGCGCTGGCCGAGCTAACCACCGCCCACCGCCCCCGGGACCGTGCCACCACTCCCCTGATCCCCGTCATCACCGCCGACCGCATCCGCGTTCTCGTCTGGAGAGCGTTGCCAGGCAGATGCCGCATCGGTGGGCGGGGACATTGGGGAGAGCTCTAGGCGGCGAGCAGACCGAGGGTGCGGGCGCGTTGGATCGCCTCGTCGCGGGAGAAGACGCCAAGCTTGCGATACACCGATAGGGCCTGCGACTTCACGGTGTGCCGGGACAGGTGCAGCTGCTGGCCGATGTCGCGAAACGAATAGTGGGTGGACAGCAGCGGCAGGAGGCGCAGCTCGGCGGTGGTCAGCGGTGACGCCCCAATGACGCGGGCGTGGATGTGGTCGAGTTGGGTGCGGAGCTGGTCAGCCTGTTCGGGGAGGGCGCCCAAACGCGGCCGCCGCACGAGCAGGTCATCGACCTCGCGCAGCACGGCTCTGGCGCTGGCCACCTCGGTGAGGGCGAGGTAGGCCCGGACCAACTCCAGCCGGGCTTGGACCGCGTAGTAGGGCAGGGCGTGGTTGAGCTGCGGCCGCAGCTGTTGGGCATACGCCAGGTCCTGCTCGGCCTGGCCCACCTTACCTTGATGGATGGCCACCCGGGCCGCCGCCGCGTACAGCACCACGCTGGTCGTGGTGTCCTGCAGATGGGCCCTGTCCACCACCGATCGTGCCTGCTTGACCAACAGCTCGGCCTTGGGCCAGTCCTGGCGGCCGATCGCCAGGATGGCCCGTTCGGCCAGGCCGACCGTGGCGGCGAGGGTCGCTCCAGTGTCATCGGCCACCTCGACCGCCTCGGCCAGCAGGACGTCAGCCACGCTATGGTCACCGGCCAGCAGGTGCGAGATCCCCAGCAGCAGCTGCGCCGGCGCCCGCCAGAGGCTGCCCACCGGGATCAGCGCCAGGGCCAGTTCGGCATCGGCCTGCATCTGCTTGACCCCGTGACGGCACAGCTTGGCGCGCAGCAGGGCCCGCCAGCCGTCGATGGAGGCGCTGCCGTCGGGCAATGTCCCGTCATAGGACCCGCGCTCGGCCGCATCAGCCCATCGCTTGGCCGCGCCCGCACGGCCACCCAGCGCCTGGACCCAGGCCCCGACCATGGCCACCGCGGGATACCGCTGCAGCAGCCCACCCTTGTCGAACCAGTCGAACCACCGCTGGACGGTGGCCAGTCGACCGCTGCGGTAGACCGCCACGGCAACCTGCTCCACGCCCCGGGCGACCAGGTCGGCATCGCCGGCCTCCATCGCATAGTCGATCGCGGCCTCGGGCAAGCCATGCTCCAGGCACCACCGAGCTGCCCGACGGAGGAGCTCGCGGATCAACTCGGGCTCAGTGCGCTCCAGCCGATCACGCAGCAGCTCCCGGAACAGCTGATGGTAGCGGTACCACTGCCGCTGGCGATCCAGCGGAACCACCAGCAGGTTAGCCTGCTCGAGCGAGGCAAGGACCTCGGCCGAGCCGACGGTGCTCAGCACCGCGTCGCACAGCGGCCCTGACAGCCGCTCCAGCACCGCCGTCTGCGTCAGGAACCCAACCTCGGTCGGCGACAGGCGCGACAACAGCACCGACTGCAGGTAGTCGACCAGCAACCGATCCCGGCCCCCGAACCCGACCACGGCTCGGTGCCCGGTGTGGCGGGCGTTGATCGATAGGGCAGCCAGATACAAGGCCACTGGCCAGCCCTCGGTCCGGCGGAGCAGCTCGGCCACCTCGGTGTCGGACACCGCCGCCCCGGCAGCGTGCAACAGCAAGCCGCTCTCCTGCCCACCCATTGCCAGGTCGTCTGGGCCGAACTCGGCCAGGCGGCCCTGTGCCCGCCAGCGCGCCACCGGCAACGTTGGCTCACCCCGGCTGATGACCGCCAGCTGCGATCCGGGCGGCAGATGGTCGACCAGCACCACGACCGCGTCCAAGCCCTCCTGGTCAGAGAGCAGATGCACATCGTCCAGGACCACGACCACTGGAAGCGCCTTCGCCGACAGCGCGGCGCCAAGCAAAGGGACCACGGTTCCCGCCGTCGAGACGCCCCGGGACGCCAGCGCGTGCACCACCGCAGGGTCAATCGGCTCGACCCGGTCCAGGCCGATGGCGAGGTAGGTCAGCAGCACCGCAGGGTCGTTGTCGTGCCCATCGATCGACAGCCACACAAACGGCCGCGGGTCCCGCTTGGCCCACTGCGCGGCAAGGACCGTCTTGCCGTATCCGGCGGGAGCGCAGATGGCCACCACTGGGGTGGCGGCGGTGGCCTCCAGCCGATCCAGAACACTGGTCCGGGACACGATGCCGGGACGCTCGAACGGCGGGGTCAACTTCGACTCAAGGACCGGGAACGACGGCGCGGTCGCTCTCGCGTCCCATGTCTTGGTCGGGACGATCGGCTGGCTGGGCATTAAAATCCCCCATCCCCCGGGACAGATACAGGTGCCAGATCAGACTGCTTCGGTCGAGAAGGCGGGACTGTCGGACCCCCCCAGGTCGCCTGGACGCGTTCCTGCCGCCGGGCAGAGCTACCAAGGCTAGAGACCACCAGTCCCAACAAGCATCACCCACAGAGGGTGATTCCCACTGGTGGACGATCAGGGAATTCCCTATGGACGATGAGTGAATTCACCGGCTGGTCGAGATCGCCGCGGCCGGTGCGGCGGTGACGAAGCCGTCGCGGGCGGCGGCGGCGGCCTGCGTCTCAGGCGTCACGGCTTCCGCCCCCAGCGCAGTCGGGCGCGATACGTCGCCATGGTCCGTCTCCTTTCGTTGCGCTCTCAAGGGGAAGACACCCGGCGGCACGGCGACGTGACGTCACATTCAGCGCCCGGGAGGTGCAGCACTCGCGGCGTCAGTGTCGTCGGTCGATTACTTCCCTTCCGAGCTCGATTGGGTGAACTCGCGGACCCGGGCGGCCCAGGCGGTGTCGTCCAGCCGCGCCCGCTCGGCGAGCATCCACTCGGCGTCCCGCCCGATCGGCACGCGCAGCGGACCGGCGGTGTCGATCGCGCTGGCGATGGCTTCCGCAGCCTGCTCCGG
>Ga0209846_1000103_pt1 | contig 11639 bp, 15 predicted proteins | sample GWRWS3_20_30_FD_187244 | JGI IMG/M metagenome (GOLD analysis project Ga0209846, IMG submission 187244) | Riverbed sediment microbial communities from areas with vegetation nearby in Columbia River, Washington, USA - GW-RW S3_20_30 (SPAdes)... | ecosystem: Environmental > Aquatic > Freshwater >... | reverse complement strand
CGCCATGACCCAGGACCGGATCGATCCTCCCTACGAGGCCGGCGAGCGGGCGATGCTGGACGCCTGGCTCGACTACCACCGCGCCACGCTGGCGATGAAATGCGACGGGCTTAGCCACGCGCAACTGCGCGAGCGGGCGGTGCCGCCGTCGACGCTGTCGCTGCTCGGGCTCGTCAGGCACATGGCCGACGTGGAGCGCAACTGGTTCCGGCGGGTCCTCGGCGGCGAGGACGCGCCGCCGCTGTACTGGTCCGACGACGACCGGGACAGCGACTTCGACAACGTCGACACCGCCGACATCGCGGAAGGGTTCGCGAGCTGGCGGTCGGAGTGCGAGCGGGCCAGGCGGGCCGCGGCGGCGGCGCCGTCGCTGGAGGCCACCGGCCTGCGGCGAGGCGAGCCGGTGTCGCTGCGCTGGATCCTCGTCCACATGATCGAGGAGTACGCCCGCCACAACGGCCACGCCGACCTGCTCCGCGAGCGCATCGACGGCACGGTCGGCGACTGAGGCGCCTTCTAGTCCGGCTTGCGGGCCACCCCCGTGATCCCCGGGCTGGTGAGCTTGATGCCGGGCAGCGTCACCGCGTGGACGCCATCGGTGGCGAACCCCGCGGCGGCGACCGCGCGCAAGGTGTCGCGGTTGGGGTGGCAGCCCCCGGCGAACCGCACCTGCCGGCGCTCGCTGCGGTCCTGCCTGTTGGCCAGGGTTGGGTCGGCGGCGCGGACGTGCTCCAGGAGCAGCAGCCTGCCGCCGGGCCTGAGGACCCGGTTGGCCTCGGCCAGCGCCACGGCCTGGTCGGCCACCGAGCACAGCACCAGGATGGACACCACCGTGTCGACCGAGGCGTCGCCGAGCGGCAGCGCCTCCGCCGGGGCCTGCTCCAGGGTGAGCTCGACGTTGACCTTGCGGGCGGCCCTGCGGGCCGCCTTCAGCATGTGCGGGTCCGGTTCGGTGGCCAGCACCTGGAGGCCGGCGGGATAGTGGCGGAAGCTCAACCCGGTCCCGGCGCCGATCTCCGCCACCACGCCCTCGGCGTCGGCGACCAGGCGTCGCCGACGCGCGGCGAACCCCGCCCGGTCGCCGAGCCAACCGGTCCAGCGGTAGAAGACGGCGAAGACCGGGTGGGCGATCACGCCGTCGCGGGTGGAGGCTCCGGGCGCTGGGCGAGCGACTCCGCCCTCAGGGCATAGACGTAGGCGTCACCACGAGGCGGTGCGCTTCCTTCTTCCACCGATCGCCTCCGATCGCCTGGCCGCCATGAGCATGCTCGTCTGACCCCGTCACCTCAAGGCCTCGTCCTCAGGGGTGGTGTTCCCGCGGGTCCGGGTGGACAACGCGGTCGCGCTCGGCCGATGGGCCAGGCCGGTGCAGACAGCCATTGTCATCGCTGCTTGATGGCGGTGGTCAGGGCCGCGCCCAGGGTCGCTTCGTCGTAGCCGGCGAGGTGCAGCCGACCGTTGATGAACAGCGCCGGGGTACCGCGGGCGCCGCTGGCCAGGGCGCTGTCGGCGTCGACCTGGACGCGCTGCCACACCGTCCGGCCCTCCAGGTCGACGCCGAGGCGTCCACGGTCCAGCCCGACCTGCTCGGCGTAGCCCAGCAGGTCGGGATCCTCCAGGGCCTGCTGGTGGTGGAACAGCAGCTCGTGCATGGGCCAGAAGCGGCCCTGGAGCGCGGCCGCCTCGGCGAGGTGGGCGGCCGCCAGCGCGTGGGGATGGATGCGGGTCAGGGGAAGGTGGCGGAACACGAACCGCAGCTGCCCGTCGAGCTGCCGCTCCAGCCGCTGGATGACGCGGAAGGCCATGCGGCTGTAGGGGCACTCGTAGTCGCCGTACTCGACCAGGGTGACCGCGGCCCGCTCACCGCCGCGCCAATGGTCGCCGTCAAGGTCCACCGGCGGCGTCAGGTCCTCCACGATCGGGCGCATCGCATCACTTCCCATCCCCCACGATGATTCCGCTCGATCGTGCCTAGTCCACGTACGGCCCGTTGAACACCGGGACCTCCCCGTACGGCTGCCCCGTCATGAGCAGGAACCGCGTACCGGGGGCGGCGTCGGTGACCGCGAGCTCCTCTCCGGGACCCAGCAGGACCAGCTGCGAAGGCCTGGCCCGACGCCGGTTGGCCCCGAAGGCGGCCTCGCCCTCCAGCACGTAGGCGAAGCCCTGGAACCCCGACGGCACCGAGGTCGTCACCTGCCCACCTGTGGGCAACTCCACATCCAGGATCAGCGCCGGCGTCCCCAGACGAACGGGAGCGCCCTCGCCGACCAGCACCCGAACGATGGCGTCGCCCTGCCGCCGTACCGGGATCTGCTCGGGCTGGACCACCTGCGCGCTCGGCTCGACCTGCTTGTCCTTGCGGGCCAGGTTGACCCAGAACAGCACGCTGTGGAACTCGGCGTCGTCGTGGCCCTCCTGGAGCTCGTCTGCTCCCAGCGCCTCGGCATGCCATGCCCCGCGGCCCGTCCTGAGCGCCAGCAGCGCCCCCTCGGCCAGTCGCGCCCGTTCCATCGATCCGCCCGGTCCGGTGCTGTGGCCGGTGCTGGCCGAGCCTTCCAGCACGTACCAGAGGTTGTCGAACCCTCGGTGTGGATGCCTGGTGTCGACCTTCGCGGCATCCGACAGTCGGATACGAGCCTCGTGGACGAGGATGAAGGGATCGACCCGGTCGTAGGGTGCCCCACGAGAGGGCAGGGCCTCCAGGATCGGGAACCCCATGACCCGGATCCGCGCCGCGTCCTCCACCAGCACGGCGTCCCGTCCCGTCGTTGCAACCTCGGTGGTCATCGAACGACTCCTTCCAAGCGGAGGCTGCCGATCTGTTCCCGTCAGCCAGCATAATGCGGAGGTCAGCCTCCGTATTCCCGAGCCATAGCTCCCGAGCCGACACGGCGCGTCCCGGACGTGGCGTCTCGTCAACGCGGAGCGCCTGGGTGCGATCATCGACGGCTACCGTCGGCTGGACGCTGCGGTCTTGCACCAACCCCGGCCGTTCAAGTGAACACGTTCACGGCTCTGGCGACCACGAGGCCGAGGATGGCAAGCGAGATCATCGACTGGACCGCCATGGCGACCTTGGCCCAGGGCATCAGTGGCATGGTGTCGGTTGGGCTGAACGCGATCGCGTTGGTGAAGCCCAGGTACAGGTAGTCGATGAACCGGGGCCGCCAGCCGGGCGGCGCCAGGTCGGGGTTAATTTGCTGCGGGAACGCGAAGTCGGGGTGGCGCGGCAGGTGGTGCGCGCGGGCCGCCGCGCCGCCGCTGTCGAGCTCCCAGAACAGCAGCGAGAACGCGATGTTGTTGGACACCCACACGATCGAGCCCGCCGACAGCAGGGCGCTGGCCGAGTTCGTCTCCGGGCCGCCCTTGAGGAGGGCGTCGATGAGCAGACCCGTCGTCCATAGCGCATCGAACACCAGCACGGCCACCAGCCCGATGGAGAGGCCCCGCAGCAGCGCCGAGCGGCGCGTGATCTGGCCCGGGTCGCCGACCACCACGGCGACCAGCAGCAGGCCCTCCACGAGCGGGAGCACCCACTTCGGAGCCAACCGCAGGTCCTCCGGCAGCAGGTAGGTGAGGACCATCGCGGCCAGGACGGCGCCCGCCATCGGCCAGCGCGCCTCGCCAACGATCCGGGCTTGTCGTTTGGCCGCTCGGGCCTCGGCGGGCGTGGGGTCGTCCTTCCCGGCACCGGGTTCAAGCGTCATGCCCCCGACGACCTCCTTGTCACAAGGCCCTTGGGGTCAGAGCCCCGCCTCGGAGCCCAGCGCGGCGATGCGACGCTCGGCGACGGACGGCATGGCGGTCGGGTGCAGCCCTGCCCTGGCGGCGGTGGTGTCCACAGGCCCGGCTCGGCGAGGCGCCGGGCGCGGCCGGTGCGGGCCAGGAGACCGACGTGTCGACCCCTGCCGGGTGGAACACCGCAGTCAGGGTGTTCAGCGTGGGCGCGGTGAGGCCGAAACCCATCCCCAGGCACGCCGTGGCCGCAAGGAGCAGCCCGTACGCGACCGGGTCGCCGGCGACGAACTGGCTGACGATGAGCAGCGCCATCGAGACCAGGTTGGCCAACAGGCCGACCAGGTAGACGCGCTTGCTGCCGAGATGGCGAGCCAGGGTTCCGCCGAGCAGCGATGCGATGATCGCGGTGACGACCTGCGGCAGGAACATGGTGCCGTACTGCGTGCTGGACAGGTCGTACTGCGCCGGGTCGGTGAAGATCGTGCTGGCCGCTGGGAAGGTCACCAGCACGATGCCCTGCACCAGTCCCGCGGCGTAGACGGTGTTCGCCTCCGTCCTGGTCGCCATGCGCTCCACCTCGTCAGTCGGTCGTGGACCCTCCGGCCAGAGTCGACACGCTCGACCAGAGCCGGACCGGCTCGTCGAACCGCCGAGCATGCCCCAAGCAAGGCAGGTCAGCTGCTGATCCGCATCATGCGGATGGGATGAACGGTCGGTCGCCAGCCAGCGGCAGGCCTGTCGGTGCCGCCGCGGCCCCGATGTCGCCCCTACCGGAGCGGAGTTCATCCCAACGGGGTGATGGCCGGGGGCCGATCTGCTGGGAGGATTGCCCGAGGGTCAATTGGGTCGGTCGCCGACGACGGCTGGCGTACCGCCCTGGGAAGGTGAGGACGATGGGAGTCGACGAGCACCCCGACCACGAGCACCAGGCCCATCCCGAAGGGGGAGGAGGCGCCGACCTCGGGCACCTGCACGAAGCCATCGAGGAGGAGGAAGGACCTGGCCTGGGGGGCTACCGCGGCGAGCCCTAGCCGCAGCCGCCGGGGGTCGCTTGGCCGCCGGTGCGGGTGGCCTCCGGGTGCGTCAGGGCCTGGCCGACGGCGGACCGCACGGCGGGGACGTCGACGATCGGGTACCCGGCCGGGTCCCGGGTGGGCGCGAACCGGGGCGGCGTCAAGCCGACCGTGACCACACGGTCCCGGCGGGCCTTGGCGGCCAGGCCGGCGAGCGCGGGCAGGTCCTCGACCGGGATGTCGGTCGACACGCTGCGCTCGATCAGGGGCACCAGCCGCGGCAGCGCCCGCAGCAGCGTCGGCGGGTCGGCCTGCCCGGCCACGGCGGCCAGCAGGCAGCGCTGCCGCCGCATCCGATCGTAGTCGCTGGTGGCATGGCGGGAGCGCGCGTACGCCAGCGCGGACTCGCCGTCCAGGTGCTGGCGTCCAGGCCGGATGTCGAAGGAGCGCCACGGCCCACCCGGCGACGCCGGCGACAGCCGGTCCCGCACCCGTTCGGCCACGTCGACGGTGACGCCGCCGAGCGCATCGATGACGTGGACGAACCCCGACAGGTCGACCAGGGCGTAGTGGTCGACGGGGATGCCGAGCAGCCGCTCGACCGCGCCCATCACGGCGGTCGCGCCCGCGTCGGGCCCGCCGGGGAACAGCCCCGGATGGGCGCGCGCCCAGCCGTACAGCGCGTTGAGGGGCTGCGGGAAGCAGCCGCAGGCGAACGCGGGGGCCGCCCGGTCGGGCAGCGGGACGCGGGTGAGGTTGCGGGGCAGCCCGAACAGCGCGACCGCGCCGCTGGTGCGTTGGACGCTGGCCACGATCATGGTGTCGGTCCGCAGCCCGACCCGCCCGGGGCCGGCGTCGCCGCCGAGCAGCAGGACGCTGACGCGGTCCCGCTGCAGCCACGCGGTCGCGGAGCGGGTCGGCGCCCCGGCGATCGAGCTCAGCAGCCGCTGCGCCTGGATGTCGTAGTAGCCGGCGGCGACGTGCGGGACCACCGTCGCGGCGGCGATCACGGCCAAGCCGACCAGGGGCGTGGCGTAGCGGCCGCCGGGCGGGGGACCGCGGCGGAGCTGCGCGCTGCGGAACGCGTCGACCACGCAGCCCAGGCGGAGGAACGCCAAGCCGACATTGAGTGCGAGCAGCCCAACAAGGACCGACGGCCGCAGCAGTAACGGCAGCAGGGCGATCGGCCCCACCCGGGAGGCGACCATCGCGACCAGCAGCAGCGGGGCCGTGATCGCCAGCACGACGACGCCGAGCCGCCGGCGGCCGGTGTACAGCTGGCCGAGCCCGGGGACGAGGGCGGAAAGGAGCGCCGCGAGCAGGGGGATGGGGGCTGGGGGTGGTCGCCGCCGGCGGGGCCGGTCGCCGCCGAGGAGGGGCCTCGACTGGAGCACGACCGGTCCCGGCTGCGGCATGGCCACCTTTCGGTCGCTCGCCGCCGAGTCGGGGGGTCTGACAAGTCCGCCGTTCTCGTGCGGCATGCGGCATGCGGCAAATTTCGGGCGAACACTAGCATCGGCGGCCTGGGATGCAAGCACCGCCGACTGGGTCGACCCGTTCGGCATGTTCCAGCCCGTTCGGGTGGCGGCAAGGATCGCGGCGCGTCTCGCTTCGCCACACTCGCAGCGCATCGGAGCCGACCAGCCTTGACGAGCGCCGACCAGGTGCGGGGCGACCCGCTGTATGCGGCCTGGCTGCTGTTCGCCACCACCGGCATGCGCCGCGGCGAGGTCGCCGGGCTGCGCTGGGTCGACGTCGACCTGAACGCCGGCCGCGTCTCACCCCGCCGGCGGCGGGTAGTTGTCAACTACGAGGTCCTCGTCTCCGAGCCCAAGACCGCCAAGGGCCGCCGCTCGCTAGCACTTGACCCGGCAACGGTCACCGCGCTCCGCGAGCACCGGACTCAGCAGCTCGAGCAGCGGCTGGCAGTCGGGCCACGCTGGCAGGACTCCGGCCTGGTGTTCACCTGGCCGGACGGCCGCCCCATCCATCCTCATCGGTTCTCGACCGCGGCGCTGGCCGCCGGCGTGCCGGCCAAGGTCGTCAGCGAGCGCCTCGGTCACGCCACCATCGCGATCACCATGGACACCTACAGTCACGTGCTGCCCGGTCTGGACGCCCAGGCGGCCGGCACCGTGGCCCGGCTGATCCTGGGCGACGCCGACCAAGAGCCGGCAGGGGAGAGGAGGTGAAGGGCGAACCTGCTGGTCAGGAGGGTGGTGCGAGCGGGGGGATTCGAACCCCCACGTCCGAGGACACCGGGACCTAAACCCGGCGCGTCTGCCGGTTCCGCCACGCTCGCCCACCGCATCTTAGCTGGCCCGGGTCCTACCGGGTCGCGTTCACGAGGTCTCGATCTTGAGGTAGTCGAGGTCCCCGGCGAAGTAGTCGCAGGTGGTTTCGACCTGGTCGCAGTTGAGCTTGCCCGCGATGGTCAGGGGCTTGGTGTTGGCGATGGTCCCGGTGGGGTTGCGGTTACGGCCAGTCACCACGCCGTCGACGGTCATGGTCACGCTGGACGAGGTGCGCTCGCAGCGAACGACGTGCCACTGCCCGTCGTTGACCCGGACCGCGCCGGAGGAGGCGGTGCTGCTCCCGGCCGAGCCCCGGAACAGGCAGGAGATCTTCCCGTTCGGCTGCTGGAACTTGAAGTAGCCGCCGACGGCCCCGGACTGTCCCTTCTGGACCACGTTGCCGAAGCTATGGGTCGTGCGCATCCGGAACTCGACCGCGAAATCCCCGCTGCCCGGGTTCAGCGCCGTCGTGTGCGCCACCTGCACCAGGCGCTCGGGGTTGGCGGGTGGCTGGTTGGGGGGAACGAAGGGGAACCGGTAGCCGGTGCCGCCATCGCTGAGCACGGTGCCGGCGAGCACATCGTCCCCGATGGTCCCGTTGACGCTGCTGTCCACCATCGTCTGGGAGCCGGCCGACTCGTTCATCTGCCAGACGGCCACCGGCTTGTTGATGGCGGCCTGGGCGGGCGACGCCAGCGAGAGGATTCCGGCGAGTATGACCGGGACAGCGAGCAACCTGCGACGCATATCTCGAGCTCCTTTGTTCGACCATCGGCAGGCGCCCAAGGTCGAACAGACCCCGGGCTCGGTCCGGACAATCCTGTCATGAGATGGGGATGAGGAAACGATGCAGCCGCCGTATGATCTCGATACGGAACATCACGTAGGGATTCGACGGCCCTTCAGGAGTGCTGGCGGTTTCATTGCTCGAATGTCCGTGTCCGGCGTGGGTATCCATTTCGGAAGGTCTTCCATCGTCGGACCGGAACGGAGGAACCGTGAGCGTCTTCACCGAAGCCGAGATCGAATACCTGCGCGGCCAGATGCACGGCCACCTTGCGACCGTTGGTCGCGACAGGCCGAGCTGTTCACCACCGGAGGCGACCGGATCAACCCGAGGTTCCCCAACTTCGCCGGCGAGTGCTTCCGCATCCGCCCAACGCGGATCGTGAGCTGGGGCATGGAGGGCGGGACCACGGGCCGGGACTTCCGCCTCAACGCGCGGTCGGTGGGATGAGCATGGAGCTGGAGGCGCTCGACCACGTCGGGCTGACGGTGGCGGATGTGGCTCGCTCGGTTCGGTGGTACCAGGAGGTGCTCGGTCTTCGCCGCGCCCACGAGGAGGCGTGGGGCGATTTCCCGGCGGTGCTGGAGGCCAACGGCAGCGGGGTCGCGCTGTTCCCCAGGAGCGCCGAGGACCCTCCGCCACCCCCGGACCCGGTGCGCCACGTCGCGTTCCGCACCTCGCGGCGAGGGCTCGACGCGGCCAAGGCCGAGCTTCGCGCTCGCGGGGTCGCGTTCGAGGAACGGGACTACGGCGTCGCCTGGTCGATCTACATGTCCGACCCGGACGGCCACCTGGTCGAGATCACGACTTACGAGGTGACCCGCGGCTGAGGGCCGAGCCGCCGGCTGCTCGATACAGGTCGCGAAGGCAGCCGATCTCCGCGCCGTGGTGGGCGTCGTGGTCGATCATCGTCCAGAAGATCCGCCAGGTCGGCCACTGCTCCCCCCAGTTCGTCAGCAGGGGCTCGTCCATGGCCTGATCGGCGAGCCTCACGAGCTCGCCTCGAAGGAGCTGGTGGCCTTCCTCGAGCCGCGCGACCGCGCCGGCTGCCGTCGTCGGCGGCGCGAGGTCGGGAAAGGTCAGCCTCCGGGGCCCGAACGCCCACTCGTGGTACATCACCTTGCAGTCGGCGACGTGCACCAGCCGCCAGCCGATGGTGGTGAAGGGTGGCGGGTCGGGGTCGGGCTCGGCGTAGTCGGAGATCCACGCGCCCGACTCGTCGGGGTGGATGGTCCAGCATCCGGGGACGGGCTCCCAGAAGTACTCGTCGTCGGCGAGCCCCGCCAGCCGCTGCCGGAGCCGGGCGTAGACCTCATCCGTCTGGGCGAGGAGGAGCTGAACCCGCGACATCAGTGCTCCCTTCATCGGTCACCACCCGGCCGGTCGAGCTAGCTTGGCCGCATGAAGGTCATGTTCTCCAAATCCGACGACGGCGGCCGTCTGTGCTCCTGGCGGGCAGAGCCGCGCAGGCGCCGGGCGAGAGCATGGGTCCTGGAACCTCCTGGCGAATGGGGCCGCCTTCAGAAGCATCGGGCGTCGCCGGACCAAGCCGGGCCGGCAGCTCATCGTGGCGCACCGTGAGGCGTTGAACGCCGCCGAGGCGGCCGTCAACGCCCACGTCGACGCGTGGCGTGATGTCGCCCGACGCCGGCCGGTCCGCCACTGGACGCCATGCCGGCCCGTTGACGAGGAGGCGAGACGCGCCTAGGAAGAACCCCGCCAGCCCATCCTTGCGGCCCGGACGAGGCGACTCGGAACGTCCCCGGGTGATGTCGCCGTCGGTGTGCCGGCCCGCGGGGGCGTCGTGAGGCTGGCGGCGAAGCTGACGCTTCGGGCATGCCACTACCGTCCAGGCTCGACCCGCCGAACTCGGAGGCACTGCTCGACCCCGATCAAGCGGTGGTTTCGCTGATCCTTGGCTGGAAGATAGGCCGCAGCCGCCTCCATCGGGATGACCTCGGGCTGGTCGACCCGGTAGGTGTGCCCTTCGTTGACGTTGGTGGCGGACCCACTGTCGAGCACGATCACGAACCCGTCGTCGGTTGCCACCGCCCCAACGGGGGTCTCGTAGGGCCTGCCCGAAGTCCGACCGCGATGTCGGATCACGGATGCGTATGCTCCCGGCGTGCCCGCCGATCTCATCTGTCGCGGGTTGACGATGGCACGGTTGACTCGGCGGACGGCGTTGAGCACCCGTTGCGACCTCGCCCGCATCCGGAGCACGAAGACGATCACGACCGTCAAGAGTCCGAGCAGCAGGGCGCCCACGACGGTCATGGTTCGTAGCGACATCGCCAATCCCTTGGGTGCGGTCCCTACTCAGCTTCGGTCATGGGCGACGGGTCGTCCAGCTTGTCCGCCGGCCCAGCGCCACCCGCCTGCTCTGGCTGCCCGACACCCGGGCTTCGCCTGGCGGTGACCGCCTTTGGACTGGTGTGCCTACGCAACTACCGCTCTCACCTGCCGCAGGCTCGCGTTGGCCTATTGACTGCGCGTGGGCGCTATCCGCGCCGCTGAGGTATCGCCAGATCTATTTTTAGGTCTAGATGATCGCGATAATTGGGGTTCTTCTTGTTAGACCCACCTCCATGCATACCAAACAGTCAGTACATTAAATGCAAGTCCTACGATGATCAAGAATTTGTCATAGGCGGAAGGGTATGTTGGCAGTCCAATGAGATTAAAAACAAAGAAGACTATGGCCACGATGATGTTGGCCCAGCGATTCGCGGGATTCTTCAATGTAAGAGACAGGAAGACCATGACAATCGGAATCACCATCAACAACGCGATTCCCAGATACATAGTCTGAGTTATCTTCATACCCCCTATTTCCCCTGCTTTTAAATCGCCGCTGAATATTCGCAGCACATCTCCCAATAGATACGTCAGCATTAGAGCTACCCATAATGCTGAAAGCTTTATCTGCACATCTTCCATGATTCGATCTCCTCAAAGACTGCGTGACTTCTATCGAGGGTCCGTAATTCTACCGAAGGGAGGTGGTCCGCGCGTGGCTACCGCGACTGCTGTTCGGCCTGTGCGGGCCACTACGGCGGCCGACCTGGCGGCGGTGTTCAAGCTGCCGGAGCCGCCCGCTGACCCGGCCGCGCTGGCTGGTTGGGAGCGTGAGGTCTGCCGGGCTGGCCGGCCGCATCGAGCAGGCCGACAAGCGCACCGGCGAGGTCCGTGAGGCGTACTCGACGGAGCACGAGCCGGGCGGGGTGCTGCTGAAGGCGTGCGGTAACCGCCGCGCCAGCGTCTGCCCGGCGTGTGCGGAGACCTACCGCCGCGATGCCTGGCACCTGATCGCCGCCGGGCTGCGGGGCGGCAAGGGCATCCCCGAGACGGTCAGCGAGCACCCAAGGTTGTTCCTGACCTTCACGGCGCCCAGCCTCGGACCGGTGCACACCCGCCGCACCCAGCACGGCAACCCTCTCCCAGCGTCCCTGCCCCGCCGCATCGTCCTGGTGGTTGACGTGGCACGTGATCGCTACTCGACGAACCGGCCAGGCTGGCGACCCGTACTACACTGAAGCAGGGATCGGACCTGGGGAGGGCCGGTGATGCTGGTCGTCAACCTTCTTCTCTTCGCGAGCATCGTGGTCGTCCCGGTCGTGCTTGCGCACCTGTTCATCCGGTTGAAGCGCCGCTACAGCTCCTATTGACTCAGTTGACAACCCCGCAAGGTCGCCGCCCTCCACGTCCTGGCCTGGGTGGTGAGTGCAGGCGCGGGGCAGTCCGCGCTCCGTGTCGCCCGAACCGGCGTGGCGGTCGCCCACCGCCCCGGCGGTCCGGGCGGCT
>Ga0209846_1000100_pt1 | contig 11672 bp, 10 predicted proteins | sample GWRWS3_20_30_FD_187244 | JGI IMG/M metagenome (GOLD analysis project Ga0209846, IMG submission 187244) | Riverbed sediment microbial communities from areas with vegetation nearby in Columbia River, Washington, USA - GW-RW S3_20_30 (SPAdes)... | ecosystem: Environmental > Aquatic > Freshwater >... | reverse complement strand
GAGAACACAATTGGTTAACAAGTAAAGTGCTCTTGACCGCTGTGCGGGCTCATTCCATCAGCTCTGTGACCGGCGAACCGGTCAACGAGCCCTGATGGTCCACATTTGCGCTGGTCAGGCTGGTGTGGTGGGCGCGACAGGGTTTGAACCTGTGACCTCTTCCGTGTCAGCAAACCACTAGGGAACCGCTGTGCGGAAGGTCGTTTTAGCAGGTCGCGCTCGACCGTAGCTGCCGAAGTAAAGTGCTCTTCGCGTTCAGTAAAGTGTTCTTTTCGCGTGCGCAATTCCGTTCCTGCCGGATGCGCGATCCGCTCTCCCGCACTCTCCCATGTCACTCAATACCGCTATCTACCTGCACACATGCATCTCACCATGCTAGCTCACCACCTCCAACAGCAGCCTCCACCACTCCTCACGCAAACTCGCCTCACCCGCCTTTCTCCCATCACCTCCCGCAGTACCATCAAATTCAACCGAGGACAGCGGCACCTAGGCGACCTGCGGGTGGCGATGGACTCGGTGGGCGGTTGCTTCTTCTACGGTGCGTTCGCGGCCAAGGTGCTGATCGTGCGGAGCCGCCGGCTGCCGGGCTGGGCGCTGCCGGTCGCGGGCGGCCTGCTCGTCACCCTGATCGTCGTCATGTGGTATTCGAGCGCACTGTGGTACTTCGACGGCTCCCGCCTGCCGCTGCCGTGACAGGGTCGTAGGCCCGCTCCTGGGGTGCCGCTGGCGTTGACACCAGCGGTCAGGATCCTGGCTTGATGATCCCGAGCCGGTGGGCGATGGTGGCTGCCTCGACCCGGTTGCGAACGCCGAGCTTGCCCAGGATGTTGGAGACGTGCACCGTGGCCGTCTTGGGACTGATGAACAGCGTCTCGGCGATCTGGCGGTTGGTCCGCCCGAGCGTGACCAGCGCGAGCACCTCCTGCTCGCGGGCCGTGAGGCCGAGTCGGTCAAGCGGCGATGGGGGCTGGGGTGCGGGCGGAGGGGTGGTCGCGGGATCGGTCCCGAGGTTAAGGCGGCCGCGGCGGGCCAGGGCCTCGATCTCGGCGCGCAGCGGGGCCGCGCCAAGCTCACGTGCGGTCGCGTGCGCGGCGCGCAGCGGAGGCTCGACCTGTTCGCGGGTGAGGCCGACGAGCAGCAGCGCCTCGGCCTGGCGCCAGCGGGCGTAGGCGGTCGGGTAGGGCTCGCCGAGCCGCTCCCAGGCCTCGGCGGCCACCTCCCACAGGTACGTGTCGGTGCGTCCGTCGAGCCGGGCGAGTTCGGCCTCGCCGGTCACCGCCTCCGCTTCGACCCGTGGAGGCAGGGCGGCGGCCGGGTTGGTTGTCCCGGCGGAGGCCCGGGCGCGCTGCTGGGCGGCCAGCTCATGGCCGACCACGCGCGCCTTGAGTTCCTCCTCCTCGCTGCGCCGGGCTCGGGCCAGCTCGGCACGGTCAGCCGCGGCGCGCAGTCCCAGCGTGTACAGCGAGGCCGCTAGGTGCGGTTGGAGTCCGAGGAGCTTCAGCCCTTCGGCCACGGCGGTGCTGGCATCGGCTGGGCGACCCTCCAGCAGGGCTAGCTCGGCGGTCCTGGCCGCCAGCGGCCCCGCCAGCCACGCCTGGGTCGCGGTCTGCGCGAAGGCGTCATGCGCCACCGCCAGGTGCGCGGCGGCGGAGTCGGCCAGTCCTCGGCCGAGGTCGAGCTGGGCATAGATGGTGTGGATGTAGACGTGGGTGGCCGCCAGCTCAGGGGCCAGCCGGCTCACCGCCTGTCGCAGCATCGCCTCAGCCTGGGCCCAGCGGCCCAGGGCGAGTAGCGAGCGGGCCGCGCTGGCGGCCAGGAATGGGCCGTGCCAGCGGGCCAGTCCCTGGCGGCCTGCCATTTCGGCGCCTTCCAGGGCGACGGTGGTCGCTTCCTCCAGACGACCGTATGTCTCCAGCACCCCGGCCAGGGAGGTCAGCGTGCGGGCGAGGTCGTCGACCTTGGCGACCGTCTCGGCGATCTGGCACGCCGCCCTGAGCTGCTCGATGCCTCCCTCGAGGTCGCCGAGGAAGGCCAGGTCCACGCCCAGCGCCCGTCGGGCGTGGCTTTCCTCAACCGGCGCGTCGACCTGGCGGGCGATCGCGATTGCCTCCTCGGACAGCGCGCGCGAGTCGCGATAGCGGGCTTGGATCATGAGCGCTTCGCCGAACTCGGCGAGCACCCCCGCCCGCTCGGCCGACGGCGGTGCGGGAGGGATCAGCGCCACGGCCTGCTCGTACTCGGCCATCGCCCCCTGGCCACCCGTGGCCGCCAGGTAGCCGCCGAGGCGTCCGTGCAGCAGCCCAGCCTGGACCGGGTCGTCGCCCGGGTCGACCTGGGCGAGCGCCGCGCGGGTCAACGCGATCGCCCGGACCGGGTCGCCGGCGGTGAACGCCGACTCGGCGGCGTGCCGCAGCACCCTGGCGCGGCTGAGGGCGGCATGCTCGGCAGCGTCGGGGACCTGGTCCCACAGCTCCAGTGCGGTCTCGAAGTGCTGCTGGGCGTCGGCGAAGGCGTAGGCGGCCTGCGCCTGCAGGCCCGCCTGGATGGTGACTGGCAGGGCGCGCACCGGATCGTGTGCCTTGACCCAGTGGTAGGCGAGCCGTGCCGGCATGGCGGCCGGGTTGGACCCGACGAGGTCGGGGTGCTCGCTGATCGCACGGGCGAAGGCGGCGTGCAGCCGGGCACGCTCGCCGGGCAGCAGCTGGCCGTATAGCGCTTCCTCGGTCAGCGCATGCCGGAAGGCGTAGGTCTCGCTGACCGGATCGGGGACGAGGACCTGGTGGGCGACGGCGGCGCGCAGCGCGCCGAGCAACTCCGCCTCGGGCAGTTGGGCGACCACGGCCAGCAGCCCATGCTCGACGGGGCGGGACGCCGCGGCCGCGACCCGTAGCACCGCTTGGGTATCGTCGGGAAGGACCTGGATGCGGGTCAACACGACGTTCTCCAGGCGGGGCGGCAGGCCGCGTCCGTCGTCTTGCTGCCCGGCGGCCACCAGCTCCTCGGCGAAGAAGGCGTTGCCCTGCGAGCGACCGTAGATCCGCTCGAGCAGCCCGTCGTCGGGCGGTGCCCCGAGGATGCCGGCCAGCAGGTCGGCGAGGTCGGCGCGCCCGAAGCGGTCGACCTCGAGGCGTTCGGCCCGTCCGCTTCGGTCCAGCCCGACCAGGAGCGGCTGTAGGGGATGGCGGCGGTGCAACTCGTCGGACCGGTAGGTCAGCACCAGCAGCAAGGCGACCGCCTGCAGGTTGTGCACCAGGAAGGCGAGCAGGTCCAGGGTCGAGCGGTCGGCCCAGTGCAGGTCCTCCACGACCAATACCGTGGGCGACCGGCCGGCCAGACGCTCCAGCAGGGCCAGCACGGCCTCGAACAACCGAGCCTGTGCCCATGGGCCGGCGGTAAGCCCGACCGACCTCGGCTCGGCAGGTACCTGTCCGAGCTCGGGCAGCAGGCGGGCCAGCATCGGCTGTCCAGGCCCAACCAGCTCGTCGAGGCCATCGGGCTCCAGTTCCCGGCCGAGACCGCGCAACGCCTCGGCAACTGGCGCAAACGGCAGTGCGCCCTCGCCGAGCTCGATGCAGCCACCGAGCAGCACCCGCCCGCCGCTCTGGCGGACGCGCGCTGCGAACTCGCTGACCAGCCGGGTCTTGCCGACCCCGGCCTCGCCGCCAACGCAGACCGTCACCGGCGCACCGCTGCTGGCCTGTGCGAAGGCCGCCTCGAGGCGGCCGAGCTCAGCACTCCGGCCAACGAAGCGGGGGCTTGCGACGCCGCCGGCCATGTCACGGATTATGCGCTGGAACAGATCCGACGGGAACGGCCTGGCGCCTACCGAGCCGCGCTTATCCGCAGTCGCTTCGGTCATGTTCGGATCCCTCGTGATCCTCGGTTTGCCGCCGACCGAGCTCCCTCCTCTCGGTCGAAGGCGTTGCATGCCGAACCCGCGGTCACCTCGTGTGACCTTCCAGGTCCGTGAGCCTTGACGCGGGCTTCATGCCGAACAGGAACCGAGTGACGCGAACCGCCGGACCAGGGCTTCGTAGGGGCGAGCGTCCCGCCGAAGGGCACGATCACGAGACGGACATGCTTCCCGAGGATCGGCGCGTGCCAGCGGACCACAGCCCACACGGCCGCCACGATGACCGGCTCATGCAGGCGTAGAAGGGGCAGCACGGCCTCGTTCGCCTACCGGCAGCCATGATCGCCGACCGGCTTCCTCGGCGAGCGATCAGCGACTCGGCGGAGACCAGGGGGGCTGACGCTGGCATCACCACTCCGCAGAAGAGCGCCCGCCAGCCTAAGAGCTCTCCATGAACGTGGGCCTGAGGTTGGGGCCGAGCCGGTCTGGAGCGTCATGGTCGGCCGGCTCCTCCCCAGCGCGTCCCGGATGGCCAGATGGTCTTCCGCGCGGCACCCGGGTCATCCAACGACGACGCTGCCGTGCATGGAGGGGTGGATCGAGCAGTGGTAGGCGTAGGTTCCAGGTCGGGTGAACATGAACGAGAACGAGCCTCCCGGCTGGAGATTGCCACTGGCGAACGAGTTGGTGTCGGCGGTCACCGTGTGGGCGACTGTGTCGTCGTTGGTCCAGGTCACCTTCGCGCCGACCTTGACCTTCAGGACCTCCGGCTGGAAGGAGAAGCCCCTGATGGTGGCCGCGTTGGTGGCGGTGGCAGCGGTGGTTGTGGCAGCGGTCGACGCCGGTGCACCGTAGGCGCTGGGACCGCTGCTGTTGCACGCACCCGCGATGATCGCCACCACGGCCACCAAAAGCAGCGGGCCGACCAGCCGGCGCATCGTCGTTGCTGGACGAGCCATATCCAAACCTCCTGAAGCTTGTTACCGACGAGCAGCCAGTCCCCCGAATGCACGCCTGTGGTGGTTGTGTGGGCTACCGGCCTCATGACCTTCCCTCGACGCCCCCTGCGGCATCCGCGGCCCGGCCCGAATCCGGATGGGGCCACGTTGGTGTGCGTGTGGCGTATGGCGCTCCCTTCATCGGGGTGAGTAGGCGGGCGCCCAGCGCGTCAGACGTCGCGGCGGCGCAGCAGCCAGGCGGCCAGCCCCAGCACGATCGCCGTGTACAGGCAGAACAGGCCGAACCCGGTCCAAGGTCCGAGCGAGGCGGGGTCGGGCCGTACGTTGGTGACCGCGACGCCGGCCGGCGTGGGCAGATACCTGGAGATGCTGTCCGCCACGGACGCCGGCAGGAAGCCGACCACGATCTGGAGGCCGAACAGGACGCCGAACAGCGAGGCGATCGCCCCGGCGGTGTTGCGCAGCAGGGCGCCCAGGCTCAACCCGAGCAGCCCCACGGCGGTGAGGTACAGAGCGCTGCCGAGCACCGCCCGTGCCACGCCAGGATGGTTCAGAGAGGTGCCGAGCTGCTCTCTGGACAGGACCGACTGGCTGACCAGGAAGGTTGCAAAGGTCGCGGGGACGAACAGCAGGGGTCCGGTCAACGTGAGCACGATGGCCTTGGCCCACAGCACCGGCAGCCGCCGCGGGACCGCGACCATACTGGTCCGGATCATGCCGGTGGCGTACTCGCTGGTGACCAGGAGCACGCCCAGGACGCCAACCGCGATCTGCGCCAGCTGGACGCCGGCGAGGCCGATGGCGGTGGGATCGAAGCTGGCCATGTCGGCGGGCGAACGGGGCGGCCTGGTGACCCTGACCAGGGAGTACAGCACGCCGAAGCCGACGATGAGTGCGACGGCGGTCAGCAGCGACCACCCGGCCGACGGCTGCGTCCGGAACTTCGTCCACTCCGAGCGGACCACCTTCGCCTGGGTGACCCGGCGGGTGTCGTCGGACGACGTTGGAGCGAGTAGCTGGGTGAGGTTGGTCATCGGTCTGCTCCCATGGTGGTTGGTGCGCGGAACTCCACCGCATCCCGTGTGGCGGTCATGAAGGCCTCCTCCAGCGAGGCCTGCTGTGCGGTCAGCTCGAGCAGCGTGATCCCGGCCTCCCCGGCGACGCGGCCGACCTGGTCGGTGCTCAGCCCGGACACGGTCAGGGCGCCGTCCCCGGCCGGCGAGACGGCCACCGTCGGGGAGCGGAGCCGGGCGGCCAGCGCGTCCGGATCGGTGCTGCGGACCCGCACGACACCGCTCCCGGCGCGGGCTACGAAGTCGGCCACGCCGGTGTCGGCCAGCAGCCTCCCCCGGCCGATGACGATCAGGTGCTGGGCGGTCAGGGCCATTTCGTTCATCAGGTGCGAGGAGACGAACACGGTCCGGCCCTCGGTGGCCAGGTCGCGCAGCAAGGACCGGACCCAGCGGATGCCCTCGGTGTCCAGGCCGTTCAGCGGCTCGTCCAGGAGCACTGTGCGGGGGTCGCCCAGCAGGGCGGTGGCGATGCCGAGGCGCTGGCCCATGCCGAGGGAGAAGCGACCGGCCCGCCGGCGCACCACCTCGCGCAGGCCCACCAGGTGGACGACCTCATCGACCCGGCGGCGGCCGATGCCGCCGGTCTGCGCGATCGCCAGCAGATGGTGGTAGGCGCTGCGGCCGGGGTGGACCGAGCGAGCCTCCAGGAGCGCACCCACCTCGTGCAGGGGCGCCACCTGCTGCCGGTACGGCTTGCCGTTGACGGTTGCCGACCCGCGAGTAGGCGCGTCCAGCCCGAGGATCAACCGCATCGTGGTCGACTTCCCGGCGCCGTTCGGGCCCAGGAACCCCGTGACCCGACCCGGCTGCACCGTGAAACTCAGGTCGTCGACCGCGACCTTATCCCCGTAGCGTTTGGTCAACCCTTGTACCTCGATCATGTCGCCGGCCTTTCACACACGTCGGGAGGAGTCACCGACACGCTACGATCCCGGGCGGGGCCGGGCATCGGACGATGCACCTAGATTCGGGGGCGGCAACGTCCGATATTCCCCGAGGGGCCCCCTCAGGACCAGCGTTCTAGCCGCCGTCGAGCAGGCCGCGGGCGGCGAGGTCGCGGCGGAGCGTGCCGGCGTCGCGGAACCGGACCGCGTCCATGCCGAGGTCGCGGGCGGCGGTCACGTTGGCGGCCGAGTCGTCCACGAACAGGGTGGCGGCCGCGACCAGGCCGAAGCGGTCCAGCAGCAGCTCGAAGATGCGCCGGTCGGGCTTGATCACGCCCTCCTCGCCGGAGACCACCAGGTAGCGGTCGCCGGCCTGCTGCCAGAACCCCTGCCGGGCAAGGTTGTTGCCCTAATGGGGCTCTGTCAGGTCCGGTCGCCGCCGTAGACCCACGACACGAACACGACCTGGCGCCCGTCCGGATCCTGGTAGGTCACGCCGCCGTTCGCCTGCCAGTAGGGATGCTGCGACACCGGCGCCACACCCCCAGCCGCCATCCTGGCGACCAACCGCTCCTGGGCTGCTGCATCAGGCAGGTAGAACACCAGCATGTCGAGGCGATCGGCGCGGACAACCGGCGCAGCCGACCGGACGAGCTCCAGCTGCACCGAGGTGTCGGGCAGGCCGAAAATGGTGCCGTCCTCGCCGTAGCTTGCCGCAAAGCTGTCCAGCACCGGCAGCCCGACCAGGTCCCGGTAGAACCGGATTGTCTGCTCGTAGTGGGTGCTGGAACGGCCCACGCGCACCGCGCCGACGGGAAGGTGCTCGGGCCAGCGTCCAGCTCCCCCGGATCGGGTGGACATGGTCACAGTCTAGATGGCCAGACCATCGAACAGCCGTTGCCAGCGCTGAAAGCCACCTGAGAATGTCAACGCGCGATGGCCAGCCACCCGCGCCCGCGTCTGCTGCTGGCCCTACGCCGTGCGGTCGCCCAGGGCGACCGGGCCACCATCGCCGCCATCGTCCAAACGGGCCGGCGCGATGCCCCCGGCTGGGATCCTCGGGCGAGCTGAACCCCTGTCGCGCTATCGATCGCTGGCGGCGCTGGCGCCGCCAACCCGGGTTCCTGCGGTTCCTGGTCCGGGTCGCCCACCTGAAGGCGACCTGCGGCCGCGGCGGCCCGGCGGCCGTCGCCGGCTACCCCTGGCGCGCCCGCCGCAGCAGCCACGCCCCCAGCAGGGCGGGCAGCAGCGGGACCGCCAGGATCATGTAGATGCCGGGGTCGGACCACAACGGCCCGTACTCGCGCATCAGCGCCACCACCAGCATTATCGCCACCACGCCCAGCGACAAGGCCACCCCGAAACTCACCGTCGCACCGGCGACCAGCGCCACCCATCGGCTCTGCATCGTCAACTCCCAAACCCGCATCGTTGCCTCGGCCCTCATTGTCGGCTGGGCTGTCCGCGGTGACCATCCGGGAACTGGCTCAATCCACGCGGCCAACCAGCCCAGATTTGCCTGGGTAGTTGTGGCATCGCAGGCCCCGGCCACACCCGCGTACCGGGCATGGGGCAGCACGGCACTACCGGCCTTGATGGGGAGGATCGGCCTGCCCGTGTCGCTGCCGGCTGGAACCCTGCACCCAGCCGGCGGGCCGATCGGCTGGCAGGACAGCGGGTAGCGGCCCGGCCCCGCCAGCGTCAAGGGCGGTCCACCGTAGCGTGACCACCGGGGAGCTGGCCTACTACCTGTGCGCCGGCCCGGCCAGTCTGCCGCTGGTCGCCCTGGTCCCGAGTGGCCGGGACCGCTGGCGAGTGGAAGAGGCGTTCAGGCCGGCAAGGGGCTGTGCAGCCTGGACCAGCATCAGGTCCGCCGCTGGCGCTCCTGGTACCGCTGGGCTACCCTAACGATGCTCGCCCATGTCTTCTTGGTGGTCGCCGCCCGGGCCGAACACCCAGCGGCCGGCGGCGCCCGGGTACGTCCTGTTGACCTGCAACGAGGTCCAGCACCTGTTCGCGGCCCTGGTCATCCCAGCGTCATCGTTCGACGGGCGCCGTGCTCGCGGGTTGGGGAACGGCTGATCCCCAAGACCCTCATGCCGAACGAGCTCATCGGCTCAAGAGAACACATCTGGTTAACAGGTAAAGTGCTCTTGACCGCTGTACGGCTCATGCCATCGGTTCCCGAATACTGCGAACCGGTCGACAAGCACTGATGGCCCGCGTTTGTGCTGGTAGGCGAGGGTGTGGTGGGCGCGACAGGGTTTGAACCTGTGACCTCTTCCGTGTCAGCAAACCACCGGCGAACCGCTGTGCGGACGGCCATTCTCGCAGGTCGCGTCCGACCGTCGGGGGCGAAGTTAAGCGCTCTCTTCGCGTCCAGTTAAGCGTTCTCCTGTAGGCAAGGGGCTGCCGAGCAGCGGGGTGGCCAGCCGGCAGGCGGTCCCTCCTTCCAGGTCAGCGTTGCTCACAGCTCGTAACCTTGGGGCGACCCAAATAGCGCCAGTCCTCGATCACCTGGCGGGTCTGCTCGTCCACCGCGATGCCTTGCAGCTGGGCCAAGGGGACCGCAAGGGTTCGGCGTTCCCAGGGGATCAGGACGAACATCTCGTGCTGGCACTCCTGTTCGGGGGCCATCCCAACGACGTCGACCTCGTCACCGACGCGCAGCGGCGAGATGGCGCGCTCGGCGGTGCACCTGGCCACAAACGGGCAGTGCAGCCGGTCCTGGAGGGAGTAGTACCAGCCCATGGCCTGCTCTTCGGGGGTGTAGGCGTCGACGACGATCTCCATAGTGATGCGCTGCTCGCGCTCCTCGTCGCGCGATCGTCGCTTCATCCGGTCTCCTCGTTCGGATGGAAAGCCTCGCTGCGTCCCATGTGCTGCGGAGCTGCCTGGGCGATCAGGTCGGGATCGGGACCGCTGCCATCTGCGCCGCGCAGGCGGGCGTAAGCATGTCAGGTTCGCATCTCCCGTTGCCCGTCCGGGCAGGGGTGACCAAGTGCAGCGGCTCAGGCTCAGCGGGCGGGAGGTGGACCTTGGCGTGGCGGCTCGGCGGTCCAGGCTGGTCCATCTGTGGCACCTGAGCTACTGGCGGATCAGGAGAGGCGATGAGTACGGCTGAGCCGCTCGGCGAGAATGAGTGGCCACCACCGGCGTGGACCTGGAGACCCGCCGGCGTCGCATCCTTGCCACCTTGACCGCGCCCGGCCGTCCAAGCGAAGTGGAGCAGTTCCAACGGGCCTTGGCTGCCGCGATGAGGGCGGCGGCCGATACCCAGGACTACGCCGGGCTGGAAGCAAGCTCTACCTGGTCTGCGACGGCAGCGGGCTGCCGTTGAAGGTGACCGCCGCCACGCCGCTGACGTGACCATCCTGGCGGCCGTGGTCGAGGGCATCCCCGTGGCGCACACTGTCGGGTCAGCGGCGTGGGCGACCCGGCGCCGTCCACGCCGGCAAGGGGTACGACAGCCAGGCTAACCGCGCATGCCTGCAACGTCGTGGGATCAAGCCATGGATCATACAGCGTGGGATCCACTCGTCGGCCAGGCTGGGACGGCATCGGTGGGTGGGAACGGTCGCTGTCGTGGCTGAGCTGCCGGCGGCGGCTGCAGGCTGGCGTACAAGCTCCTCCGGGGAGGGTTCCACCGCGTCGAGCAACTGATCCAGCTCCTCGAAGTACCGAGGACGCCCCAAATCTGGTGGCCGGAGCTGGAGGTAGACTCCTGCCGACAGGTCAAGGGGCCACCTGCGGAAGGAGGGTCGCCATGACCCACGATGAGCATCCCAACGTCACCCTGGCCCGGGAGGGCTTCCAGGCCACTCAGCGGGGTGACACTGCATGGATGGACCAGCACCTGGCCGACGATGTGGTCTGGCATGTCGGCGGCAACAGCAAGTGGGCCGGGGCCTACCGGGGCAAGCAGCAGGTGCTGGACTTCTTCGCCCGCCAGGCGCAGGCGCTGGGCGGGATGCCCTCGGTGGAGGTCCACGACGTCTTGGGGAACGACGACCACGTGGTCACGCTGGGGACCGCGAAGGCCACCGCGCCGGACGGTTCCAGCGCCGAGTGGAAGTGGGTGCAGGTCTTCCACATCCGGGAGGGGAAGGCGACCGAGGTGTGGGGGATGGCCGAGAACGACGCCGCCGTCGACCCGTTCCTGGACGGCCTGCCCGGCTGACTGCGGCCCTGGGGCCGACGATCGGATCAGCTGCTATGCCGGTTGAGCTGGCAGGCATTCTGCAGGTGGTGTGAGCAGCGGCAGGAGCTCGCGCGCGAGGTGGGGCTTGAGTTCCCTAGCGCGTTGCAGGAACCGATCGTTCTGTGCTGGGTGGCGTGGGAGCGGTAGAGGGTGCGGGATCGCCGCCGTAGACTCAGGCGATGCGCTGGAGGACTACATCCATCGTGTGCTCACGAGCTGCGGAACCCCGGTGACCTGATCGGGATCATTAGCGAACGCGACGCTCTGAAGGCGGTGGCCACGGGCGCCAAGCTCGAGGAGGCCCGCGTCGCCGAGGTCATGACGAACGACGTCGTCACGGTGGGGCCCGCGACCTCCCTGCGCGAGGCGGCCAAGATCATGGCGGATCGGTGGATCGGCCACCTTCTCGTGGTCGACGGCGGGATGTTGGTCGGAGTGATCCCCAGCGCGACCTGGCCGGAGCGCTCAACGAGCCGGGGCGGTCCAGCAGCTCGTCGAGGCCTCGGAGCTGGTCCGGGAACGGCGGCTTCGGCGTATCGAGCACGGCGTCTGGGACTACCGTCCTCATTGCCGCGCCGCGCCAGCGAGGAAACGCCGAGGGCCGGCCCGAAGGCCGGCCCTTGGACGTCGGGACTCAGAACTGGGTTACGGCGTGATCTTGGAGATGCGCGTGTACCAGTTGGCGAGTGCCGTGCGGGT
>Ga0209846_1000099_pt1 | contig 11697 bp, 13 predicted proteins | sample GWRWS3_20_30_FD_187244 | JGI IMG/M metagenome (GOLD analysis project Ga0209846, IMG submission 187244) | Riverbed sediment microbial communities from areas with vegetation nearby in Columbia River, Washington, USA - GW-RW S3_20_30 (SPAdes)... | ecosystem: Environmental > Aquatic > Freshwater >... | reverse complement strand
ATCTGCCCGGCGTGGACCGGGTCCTCTGGACCGTGCAGCGGTCCCTCGACTTCTAGACCGGGGAGGAGGCCAGGCGAGGTGCCAGAGCGCGAGTTCAAGCTCCCCGACCTCGGCGAGGGGCTCACCGACGGCGAGGTGGTGCGCTGGCTGGTCAAGGAGGGCGACGTGGTCGCCCTGAACCAGCCGATCGTCGAGGTGGAGACCGCCAAGGCGGTGGTCGAGATCCCGGCGCCCTACGCCGGCACGGTCGTCAAGCTGCACGCCGCCGAGGGCGACACCCTCGACGTCGGCGCCCCGCTGCTCAGCGTCGACACCGGCGGCGGCCCGGCGGCGGCCGAGTCGCCGCCTGCGGCCGAGTCGCCCGCCGTGCCGGAGCCGGAGCCGGAGCCCGAGCAGCAGCAGGCGACCCTGGTGGGCCCCGGTGAGCGGCAGCAGGCCCGCCGGCGACGGCTGGCCCGGCCGGGTGGCGCGCCCACCCGGCCCGGCCCGACCGGGCCGTCGCAGCGCCCGCTGGCGACCCCGCCGGTCCGCAAGTACGCCAAGGACCACGGCGTCGACCTGGCCGTGCTCACCGGCACCGGCAAGGACGGCCGCGTCACCCACGAGGACGTCGACCGCGCGCTGGAGCCGGTCGCCGCCAGGCCGTCGCGCGACCGCGGCGAGGAGCGCATCCCGGTCAAGGGCACCCGCAAGCAGATCGCGGCGGCGATGGTCGCGTCCAGCTTCTCCATCCCGCACGTCACCGAGTTCCTCACCGTCGACGCGACCAGCCTGATGGCGCTGCGGGCGCGGTTGCGGGCGCTGCCGGCCGCCGCCGACCTCAAGCTCACCCCGCTCGCCATCGTCGCCAAGGCGCTGTGCGTGGCGGTCCGCCAGTTCCCGCTGATGAACTCCTCCTGGGACGAGGACGCCGGCGAGATCGTGGTCAAGGGCTACGTCAACCTCGGCATCGCCACCGACACGCCCACCGGCCTGCTGGTGCCGAACATCAAGGACGCCGACACCCTCGGTATCCTCGACCTGTCGCGGGAGTTGGTGCGGCTCACCGGGCTGGCCCGCGAGCGCCGGGCCGCGCCCGCCGACCTCACCGGCGGGACCGTCACCATCACCAACGTCGGCGGCTTCGGGGTCGAGACCGGCACCCCGATCATCAACAAGCCGGAGTGCGCCATCGTCGCCACCGGCCTGATCGCCCCGCGGCCGTGGGTGGTCGACGGGCAGCTCGCCGTCCGCGAGCTGATGACCACCTCGGTCTCCTTCGACCACCGCATCGTCGACGGCGCCTACGCCGCCCGCTTCCTCGCCCACCTCCGCGACCTGCTCGAGGACCCCGCGCTGCTGAGCGCGTGACGGGTCAGGACACCAGGGTGGGATCTGGGCCCGGGTCGCCGCCGCCGGCGCGTCCACGGCTCCCAGCCAGTCGTTCCATATCGGTACGGTGAACAACTGCATCGTTTACTGGTGCACCGCGATTCCCGATAGTTACGCTGAGGCGTAACCGGAAGGGAGATCGCGCATGACCGCGCGAGGGCGCGCGCTGTCGATCCTCCTCGCTCTGGCGGTGCTCGTCGCCGGGTGGGTCGGGTTCGTGGTGCGATGGAGCGGGCCCGCGGGGGCCGGGCCGGGCGGCCGCGGCTTCGGCGTGGCCGGCGCGCGCGCCGCCGGCCTCGGCGCGTTCCGGGGCCAGCTCCTGATCTGGGCGCCGGGCGGCCTGTCGGAGCGGGAGGTCGGGCTGGTGCGCGACTCCACCAGGGTCGCCGCGATCAGTGCCGTGCGCACCGGGCTGCTGCCCGCGGCCAGCACCCGCCGGCGCGGCTGGGTCGTCCCGGTCGAGGCCATGGCGGTCGACCCCGACGCCTACGCGGACGCCGCCGGCCGGCCGGGCGCCATGCTGGTCGGGATGCTCGACAAGGGCGTGGTCCTCTCCAAGACCGGGTCCGCGCTCCGCCACCTGCAGAAGGGCGGCCGGCTGAAGCTGGACGGCGGCCGCTGGCTGCGGGTCAGCGGGGTGGTGGACGACGAGCTGCTCGCGGGCTACGAGGTGGCGCTGGACCGCGAGGTCGGCCGCCGCCACGGCCTGCGGCGCGCCGGCTACCTGCTGGTGCTGCCCCGCGGGCCGCTGTCCGGCCTGGAGGCCGCCGTGCGCGGCCTGCTCAAGGGCCGCCAGGTCCGCTTCGCCGTCGTCGGCGACCAGCGCTTCCTGCGCGGCGACGCCAGCGCCCTACCCCTCGGCCTGGTCAAGTCCCGCTTCGGCGAGTTCGCGCTGCCGAGCCTGCGCCGTGGCGGCCCCGACCCGGCCTGGAAGCAGCGCAACCTCGTCACCAGGCAGGTGCCGCTGCTGGGGCGCGTCACCTGTCACCGGCTGGTCGTCCAGGAGCTTGCGGCCGCAATGGCCGACCTGCAGCGCCACAAGCTCGACCGGCTCGTCGACGCGGCCGAGTTCCGGCGCAGCGGCGGCTGCTGGCGCGAGCGCCTGCTCCACGACCAGGACGGCCGGCTGACCAGGCACGCGTGGGGGATCGCGGTTACCCTCGGCGTGGCGGTCGACCCGACCGAGCGGCGTCCGCAGGCCGACCAGCGGCTGGTCAAGACGATGGCCGGCCATGGTTTCACCCGGGGCGGCCGCTCCGATCGGCCCGCCGCCGCCACCTTCGAATGGGTCGGCGCCGGCGCGTAGCCGGATGCTCCTAGCGGAGCGCGGGCCGGTCGCTGCTGCGGCTGTCCGCCCCGAACCTGATCGAAAGCGCCCCGAGCAGGAGCAGCGCGACCGTCACGATCACCAGTGTCATCCCGGCTCACCCTTCCCTCGCTCGTCTGCAACACCAGTAAACAGTTTACACTGGTGTCTTCCCGGATGCAAGGGCAAACGGGTAGCCTTGGGTCCATGCTGACCTTCGGCGCCGCCGTCTCGACCGCCCCGGACCACCAGCGGGCGCTCGACGAAGCCATCCCGGCCGCGCTCCAGCAGCTCAGCGGCACGCCAGACCTGGTCGTCTGCTTCTTCTCGATGGACCACGCCGACGCCGCCCGCGGCATCGCCCTCAGCCTCTCGGAGCGGACCGGCACCTCGGCGATCATCGGCTGCACCGCCCAGGGCGTCATCGGCGGCCGCCGCGAGCTGGAGGAGACACCCGGGCTGGCGGTCTGGGCGGCCACGCTGCCCGGCGTCGACGTCCGGCCCTTCGCCCTCCAGGTGCTCCCGCTGGACGACGGCTACGGGATCACCGGCTGGCCCTCCCTCGAGGCCGAGGAGCGGGCCAGCGTGCTGCTGCTGCCGGACCCGTTCACCTTCCCGGCCGACAGCTTCCTGGAGCGGCTCAACCAGGAGCAGGCCGGCCTGCCGGTGATCGGCGGGATGGTCTCCGGCGCCGGGGAGCCGGGCAGGCACCGGCTGCTGTGCGGCACCGAGGTGCACGACGGCGGCGCCGTCGGCGTCGCCCTGGTCGGGCCCGTGGAGGTCCGCGCGGTCGTCAGCCAGGGCTGCCGGCCCGTCGGCGCGCCGTTCGCCGTCACCAGCGGCGAGGGCAACGTCGTCCACGAGCTGGGCGGCCGCCCGGCGGTCGACCGGCTGCGCCAGATGCTCGCCGCCCTCGACCCCCGCGAGCACGAGCTGCTCCGCGGCGGCGGCCTCCAGGTCGGCCAGGTCATCGACGAGCACAAGGCCAGCTTCGACCGCGGTGACTTCCTGGTCAGGGGCCTGCTCGGCGCCGACCCGGAGACCGGCTCGATCGCGGTCGCCGACAGCGTCGAGGTCGGCCAGACGCTGCAGTTCCACGTCCGCGACGCGGCCTCCGCCCACGAGGACCTCGAGCTGCTGCTGGCGCCGGTGGCCGGCTGGCAGGCGCGGGGGGTGCTGCTGTTCTCCTGCAACGGGCGCGGCCGCCACTTCTTCGGCGAGCCCGACCACGACGCCGTCCGCGTCGCCGCGGCCACCGGCGAGGCGCCCATGGCCGGCTTCTTCGCCCAGGGCGAGCTCGGCCCGGTCGGCGGCCGCAACTTCCTCCACACCTTCACTGCCAGCATGGCGGTCTTCTGCGAACCCCGCGAGCCGGTCTAGAGCCGCCGATGGACACCGAGACGCGCCCCGCCGCCAGGCCCGGCCTGCGGCGGTTCCTGCTGAGCGGCGACGGCTGGCCGTACCTGCTGGTGCCGTTCATCCCCCTGGCGATCGCGCTGGAGCTGCTGCACGCAAGCGCCACCCTGATCTTCTTCGCCGCCGCCCTCGGGGTGATCCCCACCGCGGCGCTGATGGGCCGGGCCACCGAGGAGCTCGCGGCCCGCTCGGGCCCGGGCATCGGCGGCTTCCTCAACGTCACCTTCGGCAACGCCCCGGAGCTCATCATCGGGATCTTCGCCCTGCGCGCCGGGCTCCAGGAGGTCGTCAAGGCCTCCTTGGTGGGCTCGATCCTCGGCAACATCCTGCTGGTCATGGGCGCGGCGATGCTGGTGGGGGGGCGCAAACGGGAGCGCCAGCGCTTCGACCGCACCGCGGCCGGCGCCCAGTCGCTGATGCTGCTGCTGGCCGCCGTGGTGCTGGTGATGCCGGCGATCTTCGAGCTGGTCGCCGGCGACGGGCTGCCCTCGCCGACCGCCAAGGCGGTCAGGCTGCCGGGGGAGCTGGAGGCGCTGTCGGTCGGCGCCTCCCTGATCTTGCTGGCCTCCTACGGGGGTGGGCTGCTGTTCTCGCTGCGCACCCACCGGGACCTGTTCAACCCCGAGCACGCCGCGGAGGACCACGTCGGCGAGCCCTGGTCGGTGCGCCGGGCGGTGACGATGCTGGCGATCGCCGGCGTGGCCGTCGGGGTGATGTCGGAGATCCTGGTCGGGTCGATCACCGAGGCCGCCGAGGACATCGGCCTGTCGCCGTTCTTCGTCGGGGTGATCGTGGTGGCGATCGTCGGCAACGCCGCCGAGCACTGGGTCGCGATCTACTTCGCGCTGCGCGACAAGATGGACCTGTCGGTGAACATCGCCATCGGCTCCTCGGCGCAGATCGCCTTGTTCGCCGCGCCGGTGCTGGTGCTGCTGTCGTTCGCGGTGGGGCCGTTCCCGATGGCGCTGGTGTTCAACGGCTTCGAGGTCGCCGCGATCTTCCTGGCCGCGATCATGGCCGACATGGTCACCAGGGACGGCGAGTCCACCTGGTTCGAGGGCCTCCAGCTCCTGGCCGTCTACGCGGTGCTGGCGCTGACGTTCTACTTCGTCGGCTGAGCCTCCGCGGTCGCCTCCGGCTCCAGCTCCGTGTAGGGGACGCGCAGGCCGTCGCGGAGCCGGTCGCGGAAGTCGTGGTGTTTGCGGGCGAGCAGCCACAGCCCGAGGGCGAGGTAGACCGCCGACAGCGTCAGCAGCTCCGCGCCCTTGAGCGACGGCGGCACCACCGCGCCGAGGATGAACTGCGCCCAGAACAGCCCGAACAGGGCGAACGCCTCGCGGAGCGAGATCGACAGGTTGACCAGGATGGCCACCGCGAACACCGTCTGCGCGGCCGTGAGCAGAAGCTCCTGCCGCTGGGCGGGCTCCACCGGCAGGCCGTGCAGGCTGCCGGAGGCGATCGCGAACACCAGCGGCAGCGTGCCCACCAGCAGGGTCCACTGGTTGATCTTGGACGACACCACCGCCGTGAGCGCCTCGCCGGTCTTCAGCCGCCACGCGTACAGGGCGACCACCAGCAGCTCCGGCGCCTCCGACGCGAGCGGCGCGAGCCACTGGACCAGCAGGAACTCACTCACCCCGAGCTCCGTGCCAGTGTCGACCAGGGACTCGGCGAAATGCTCGGCGACCAGCAGGATCACCACCCCGGCGAAGGCGAACATCGCCAGCACGCTCACCCGCCGCGCCCGCTTGCCGAGGCCGCCGACCCAGGCCGACGGGCCCAGCAGTTCGGGTTCGGTCTGCGGGGCCTGGGAGATCCGCAGCGTGTAGGCGATGAAGATGGCGACCAGGATGACCGTGTCGATCAGCGTGATGGTCTGCTTCAGCGGCAGCGTCAGGCAGTAGGCGCAGGCGATGGTGAGGTAGCTGAGCTCCACCGACTTGGTGCGCTCCATCTTGACGCCCTCGTGCCGCTCGCCGCGGCGCCGCCACTGCCAGTAGGCGATGAACACGATCATCGACCAGCCGATGCCGATGAGCAGCCGGTTGGCCCCGGTCATGTTGGCCAGCACCAGCGAGCAGGGCGACGCGCCCTCGTCGCCGGGCGCCTTGCAGTCCACCCCGTACTGCTCGAACTCGTTGCCGCCCTTCCAGGCGAACACGAACCCGATCGCGTACTCGGGCAGCACCGCGATCAGCGCGAGGACGCCGATGGCCAGGCTCGCCGAGACGTCGAGCTGGGCCGCCTCGGCGGCCCAGGCGAGCACGAACGCGGCGCCGATCACCGCCATGCCGTACAACAGCGCCAGCAGCGGCGGCGCCAGCTCCGGTGCGCCCAGGTGGAACAGCTCGGAGAGGCCAAGGAGGGTGCCCGGGACGCTGGCGAGCACCGCCAGCGCCAACGGCAACTGCCCGCCCTTGACGCTGGGGCGCCGCTCGGTCTCGGCTGGCAAGGGGGCCTCCGGGTCGGTCGGGTCCGGTCGAGCGGGACGCCAACGGGCTCGAAGGTCTCGTCCGCCCGTCACGCGGGTGAGGCGCCGGGTGGACGAAGCGCCCACCGTCCTGACGACGTTCTCGGCGGGGCGGTTGCCCCGATGGACTACTCCCCTTCGCGCGCCAGCATACCGGAAGGAGACCGCCGCGTTGCCTCAGTGCGGGTGATCGTGGGGGCGCCGACCGGTGCCGCTCGGGGCGCCCTGTCAGCAGCCCGGCTCGCCCGGGTGGCCGCAGCACGGCCGCCCGCGGAGCCGCCTGGTCAGGTTCGTCACCGCCCGCAGCGCGGTGCGGGCGGCGCCGGCGTCGGACTCGCGCAGGTTGCGCCAGAAGCTGCCGGGACTGGAGCGGTCGCCCATCAGCCGCCGCCGAGCCGGTCGCGGAGGAAGTCGAGCGTCCGCCGCCAGGAGATGTCGGCCGCCTCGGCGTGGTAGACCTCCGGCCGGTCGTCGTTGAAGAACGCGTGGGTGGTCCCGGGGTAGTAGTGGAAGGTGACGTCCACGCCGGCGTCGCGCAGCTCCCGCTCCATGCCGTCGGCCAGCTCCCGGTTGGCCCAGTCGTCGTGCTCGGCGAAGTGCCCCAGCACCGCCCCCTTGACCGCCGACAGGTCCCACTGCAGCCCCTGACGCGGGAAGCCGTAGTAGCAGACCACCGCCGCCACCTCCGGCTTCAGGGTCGCCAGGTACAGCGCCAGCCCGCCGCCCATGCAGAAGCCGATCGCGCCGACGCCGTCGCCGGTCGTCTCCGGCATCGCCAGCAGCGCGTCCACGGTCGCCGCCATGTCCTTGCCGGCCTGGTCCAGGCGCATCTCCATGAGCAGCTTGCCGGCCTCGTCGGGCTCGCTGGTCTCCTGGCCGTGGTACAGGTCGGGCGCCATGGCGACGAACCCCTGGGCCGCCAGCCGGTCGGTGACGTTGCGGATGTGGGGCACCAGGCCCCACCACTCCTGGATCACCACCACACCTGGGCCGCTGCCGGCGGGTGGCAGGGAGACGTAGGCGGGCACCACGCCGCCGTTGACGGGGACCTCGGTCATCGAGCCGGCCATCGGGGGCCTCCTTGGTCGGGAGCGGCACCGGACCGCCCGATCCTAGCGCCCCTGGAGCATCGCCAGCGCTCAAGCCGACCCGCCCGGGGGCCGACCGGTTCAAGGGACGGTCGAGGAAGGCAGGCGAGGAGGCATCGTGACGAACATGACGGCCTGGCTGGAGGCGCTGGTCGGCGCCCGCGGGTCGGACCTCCACGTCAAGGTGGGGTCGACGCCACGCATGCGGGTGGACGGCCACCTGGTCAACCTGGAAGGTCCGGTGATCACCTCGGACATGGCCGAGAACCTGCTCACCGAGGTGATCCGGCCAGACCTGTTCGACGAGTTCCAGCGCCGCAACGAGGCGGACTTCGCCTACTCGATCGCCGGGGTCGGCCGCTTCCGCGTCAATGCCTTCCGCCAGCGGGGCTCGGTGGGGCTGGTGCTGCGGCGGGTCCAGGAAGGGGCGCTGTCGATCGAGGACCTCGGCCTGCCGCCGGTGATCGCCAGGCTGTCCGAGGAGCCGCGTGGCCTGGTGCTGGTGACCGGGCCGACCGGCTCGGGCAAGACGACCACGCTGGCGTCCATGATCGACCACGTCAACGCCAACCGCGCCGTCCACATCGTCACCATCGAGGACCCCATCGAGGTCCTCCACGCCGACAAGCTCGGCATCGTCAACCAGCGCGAGGTCCGGGTCGACACCGAGGACTTCTCGGTCGCCATGCGCGCCGCCATGCGCCAGGACCCCGACGTGATCCTGGTCGGGGAGATCCGCGACGCCGAGACGCTCAAGGCCGCCCTGGCCGCCGCCGAGACCGGCCACCTGGTGCTGTCCACCCTGCACACCACCGACGCCGCCGAGACCGTCAACCGCTGCATCGACCTGTTCCCGCCCTTCCAGCAGCGCCAGGTGCGGCTGTCGCTGGCGGCGGCGCTGCGCGGCATCGTCGGCCAGCGGCTGGTCCGCCGCGACGGCGACGGCGGCCGGATCGCGGTGCTGGAGGTGCTGGTCAACACGGGGCGGACCGCGGAGGCGATCGCCGACCCCGAGCGGCTCGGCGAGCTGGTCACGATCATGACCGAGGGCAGCTACTACGGCATGCAGACCTTCGACCAGCACCTGATCGCCCTGTACCGCGACGGCGTGGTCACCCTCGACGACGCCCTCGCGGTCGCCTCCAACCCCCACGACCTGCGCGTCTCTCTCCGCAACCAGGGCCTGGTCGCCTGACGCCGCCTCAGGGGGTGGGGCCGACCAGCTTGAAGCCGGCCTGCCAGGGCCAGTTGTTGCGGAGCTGCCCGGCCAGCGCCTTGCCGACGTTGCCCGATCCGATGATCGCGATCTGCATGGTTGCTTCCTTTCCTTGGTGACAGCGGTTACAGCGGGTACGGCCCGAACCGGGCCCAGGCGACGACCACGGCGATCAGCAGCAGCACGGCGTTGATCCCGATCATCTGGGGCTCGCCGCGGCGCCGGTGGGTGAGCGCGGCGAGCAGCATCAGCAGCGCCAGGCCGACCGCGGCCAGCGGGACCAGGACGGTGGCCACACCGGTCACCGCGGGCAGCAGCAGCCCGATCCCGGCCAGCAGCTCCAGCACGCCGACGGTCCTGACGGTGTTGTCGGAGAAGTCCTCGACCCAGCCCATGTTGGTGGCCAGCTTCTGGCGCGGCTGGGTGGACTTCATCACCCCGGCCAGCAGGAACGCGAGGGCCAGCAGCACCTGCAGGACCCAGACGGCGACGTCCATGGCGACTCCTCTCGAGGAAACGGAGGCGATCCTCCGGTCGGTCACCTTACAGAATCCGGAGGCATGGCTCCATATTCCCGGCTACACTGGACCGCGATGACGACCACGCCCGCCAGGCGGCTGCGCCGCGACGCCCAGCGCAACCGCGACGCCATCCTCGCCGCGGCCCGGCAGGTGTTCCCCGAGCAGGGCCTGGAGGCGCCGCTGGAGGAGATCGCGCGGCGGGCCGGCGTCGGCATCGCCACCCTGTACCGCCGCTTCCCCACCCGCGTGGAGCTGCTGGACGCCGCCCTGGCCCCGGCGATCCGGGAGCACGTGGACGCGGCCGAGCAGGCGATCGCGATGGACGACCCGTGGGAGGGCTTCGCCTTCTACCTGGAACAGACCTGCCGGCTGCAGGCCAGCGACCGGGGGCTCAACGACATCATGTCCATGCGGCTGCCGCGCGCCACCGTCGTGGAGGCGGCCAAACGACGCCTGTACCGGCTGGTCGAGGAGATCGTCGTCCGCGCCCAGCAGGCCGGCCAGCTCCGCGCCGACGTGACCCAGGAGGACCTGGTCTTCCTCCACTGGGCCAACACCCGCATCCTGCAGGCCACCCGGGCCGCGGGGGCGCCGGACGCCTGGCGGCGGCACCTCGGCCTGTTGCTGGACGGCTTCCGCGCCGACCGCGCCCACCGGCTCCCCGAGCCACCGCTGTCCCCCCGCCAGGTCTACCGGGCCATGCTCACCCTCGGCGCGAGCTGCACCCGAGGCGCCGAGTAGCCGTCCCTCCCAGGGCACCGGGCGGATTCTGTCTTCAGCCGCGCCGGTTGGGAGGAGAACTACCCACGCCGTCCCCGTCGCGGTTTGGGCCGTTCTCCCGAGGCGGCCGCGTCCCATGCCTCCTAGCGTGACGGCGACGCCACAGCGCCGGGAGGTGCGGGATGCGGAAGGTGGGTGCCCACGCGGTGACCCTGGGCGCCGGCATGGGTGGGCTGCTCGTCGCGCGGGTGCTGGCCGAGGCGTACGAGCAGGTGACGGTCGTGGAACGGGACAGCCTCCCACCGATCGGCCAGCACCGCCGCGGTGTCCCCCAAGGACGGCACATCCACAACCTGCTGCCGAGCGGCGCGGGGATCCTCGAGGAGCTGTTCCCCGGGCTGCTCGCCGACCTGGTGTCGGCGGGCGCGCCGGTCGTGCGCGACTTCTCCCAGGCGTACGCGTCCTTCGGCGGCCATCGGCTGTGCAACGCGGCCAGGCCGGTACCCGGCACCCTGCTCCAGGCGAGCCGGCCGTATCTGGAGGGACACGTCCGTGCCCGGGTGCGAGCGCTGCCCAACGTCGAGATCGTCGACGACTGCGAGGCCGTCGGCCTGGTCACCGCCGGCACACGGGAACGTGTCACCGGCGCTCGCATCCTGCGCCGGGCCGACGGCGCCGGCGAGACCCTCGACGCCGACCTGGTAGTCGACGCCACCGGCCGCACCGGCCGCACGACCGCCTGGCTGTCGGCGCTCGGCTACCATCGGCCGGTCGACGAGCAGGTGACCGTGCACGTCAGGTACGCCAGCCGTTCGCTGCGCCTGCGCCCCGGCGCCCTCGACCAGACCAGGCAGGTGATCATCGGCGCCCGGCCCGGACGCCCGCGGGGCATGGGGCTGTTCGAGGTCGAAGGCGACCGCTGGATCCTCACGGTGTTCGGCTATGGCGGGCATCACCCGCCGACCGATCCGGAGGGCTTCCTGTCCTATGCCGCGACCGTGGCCCCACCCGACGTGCTCACCGCGATCCGCGACGCCGAGCCGCTCGACGACGTCGTCGCCCACCGGTTCCCCGCCAGCCTGCGGCGGCGGTACGAGCGGCTGCGCCGGTTCCCCGCCGGGCTGCTCGTCTTCGGCGACGCGATCTGCGCCTTCAACCCCGTCTACGGCCAGGGCATGTCGGTCGCGGCGCTGCAGGCGGTGGCGCTACGGGACTCGCTCGCCCGCGGCGACCACGACCTGGCCCGACGGTTCTTCCGGGCCGCCGCCAAACCGGTCGACACCGCATGGAAGCTCGCCGCCGGCGCGGACCTGGCCCTACCGGAGGTCGAGGGACCGCGGCCGTTGCCGGTCCGGCTCGTCGGCGCCTACGTCGACCGGTTCCAGGCCGCGGCCGAGCACGACATCGTCCTCACCGAGCGGTTCTTCAGGGTGGTCGGCCTGCTGGACCCGCCGACCCGGCTGCTGCGGCCGGCGGTGCTGCTGCGGGTGCTGCTGCGCAACGCGCGCACGCGCCGGACGCGGTCCACTGCGCCGCACGGCGCCGAGCCGGAGCCCACCACCGGCGCGTAGGCCGATCGGGAGGTTGCG
>Ga0209846_1000098_pt1 | contig 11721 bp, 11 predicted proteins | sample GWRWS3_20_30_FD_187244 | JGI IMG/M metagenome (GOLD analysis project Ga0209846, IMG submission 187244) | Riverbed sediment microbial communities from areas with vegetation nearby in Columbia River, Washington, USA - GW-RW S3_20_30 (SPAdes)... | ecosystem: Environmental > Aquatic > Freshwater >... | reverse complement strand
ACGGCATTCGAGCCGCCTGCACCCCAAGATTGCGTGCGCTGGCGCCGATGTTGCGGGGCAGCGCCAACACCTGCACGCCGGGGAACCCGTCGCGCACCGCCTGCGCGGTGCCGTCGTCCGAGCCGTTGTCAACGACGACGACTGGCGATGCCGGTGCCAGCTCGCCGAGCCGGCGCACGGTGCGTATGAGTTCCTCACGCCGGTTCCTGGTCGCGATCACCACGGTCACCCGAGCACTCATGCGGGCTTCAGGACCGAGGCCTCGAGCGTGTCCAGAAGCTCACCCACCAGCTCGTCGGCGGATGAGGCGCAGCTGCGCGCGCCATGTCGAGCTGGCGGTTCCGCGGCGGCAGGGACCACCGCCACCAGTCCTGCAACTCGGCGGTGCCTCGGCGATCCCGCACGACCGACTCGGCCGCCACCAGCGCCGGCCACTGCCAGGCATGGGCCTGCGCGCTCACCTTGCCTGCCCCGGCGACCGGATCCACGGCCAGGGCCGGGACGCCGTGGGCGCAGCGCCAGCACCAGGCCGTGGAGCCGGGTGGTGACCACCGCGTCGAGGCGCTGCACGAGGGAGTCGAGCTGGTCCGGGGTGGCCTGGACCCCGGCGTTCCGCGCGAGCACCACGTCCAAACCGGTGACTGTCGGATCGGATGGGTCGACGACCGTCACACCGACCGCGATCCGCCGGCAGCGGGCGAAATGGCCGTGGAGCCGGCGCAGCTGTTGGCCGTGCAGCGGTCCGCAGACGAAGTCAACGTGCGCGTACCGTTCCGGCGCGGCGTCGTCCAGGGTCAGCGTGCCGGGGCGAAACAGCGGGCTCCACGCCACCTCGCAGGGCACGCCTGCGCCCTCTGGCGCCGCCGCGCACCTGCTGCATGCTCAGCACATCACCCGCGGTCGCCTCGCCGTGCAGGAAGCTCGGCACCCGGTCAGCAGGACTCGCACTGGCCGTCCTTCATGGTGGCCCTTCCCTGCGTGTCATCCATGGCCGTGTGGCCCAGCCTCTGGGTGGGGGCTGCCCTTTGACCGAAGCGGGTACATCGCCCCGCGCGTAGCTGGCTGGCGTGGGCTGGTAGTCCTTGGGGCGGCCGGGAGGTTGTTCAGGGCCTCCAGTACCTGCTGGACGGGGATCGCCAGCAGGGCGGGGTCGGGGAGCTGGCCATGGGGGTCGCCGCTGGTGCCCGCCCACAGAGCGCGGTGCCAGGCCCGTTGGGGTGGCGGCCCCCACAGAGCGGGCGAGGTGGGGCCGAACAGCACCACCGAGGCGGTGCCGACGGCGGTGGCTAGGTGAGCGATCCCGGTGTCGCCGCAGATGACCCGGTCGGCGGCCGCGACCAGGCGGCCGAGGGCGAGCACGCCCCCGTTGCCCGCGTGGACGACGCCGTCGGGCAGGCGCGCTCGGCGGGCCACGTCGTGGGCCAGTTCGAGCTCGTCAGGGCCGCCGGTCACGATCACCGGCCGGCCGCTGTCGGCCTCGGCCCGCGCGACTGCGGCGAACCGCTCGGGCGGCCAGCGCCGGGCGGGGCTGGCCGCGCCGGGGTGAATCAAAGTGGCACCCTGGGCGCCGTGCGGCAGCGGCCCCGGCGGCAGCTCGACGTCCAGCCGGCTCGGGTCGGCGGCGATGCCGCTCTCCTCGAGCAGCCGGCACCAGCGGACCACCTCGTGCTCGTTGGCGGTCCAGCGGGGACCCTCAGAGCTGGCCGGGACGGCGGGGTGGGCGAAGGCCAGCAGCCGCTGCGGGTCGGCGGCCAGCAGCAGGTTGTGGCTCTCCGGCCCACGGCCGTGCAGGTTGACCGCCAGCGCGGCGCCGTGCAGGCGCCGGTGCATCGGCTGGTCCAGCGCCTCAGCCGGCACCACGTCGTCGACGGTGTCCGAGCAGCGGGCCAGGGGGGCGAGGGCGGCGGGGACGGCGAGCAGGCGTGGATGTCGGGGGAAGGCATCGGCCAGGGCGCGCAGCGCCGGGACCGCGGTGAGCAGGTCCCCGAGCCTAAGGGCCCGCAGCACCACGATCACCGGACGAGGCAAGGAATCTACGGCCATGAGGACTCCGTGGACGGGCAGACCACCAGCTCCCTCGCTTCGCAGCCGGGTGGCTGGCAGAGGGCGAACAGCACCGCCTGGGCGACGTCCTCCGGCCGGTTCAGCCTGGCGTCCGCCGGCGGCATGTACTGCTCAGGGCGGCCGTCGAAGAAGGCGGTGTGCATGCCGCCCGGCAGCAGCAGGGTGACCCCGACGCGGCCGGCCGTCTCGGCGGCCAGCGCCCTGGTGAAGCCGACGACGCCGAACTTGCTCGCGCAGTAGGCGGTGGCGTCCGGCAGGGCCCGCAGGCCGAGGGTGGAGGCGACGGTGACCACCCTGCCCTGTGACCGCTCCAGGTGGGGGAGGGCAGCCCGCACCACCGCGGCCGTGCCGAGCAGGTTCACGGCCACGACCCGTTCCCAAGCGTCGGCCGGGACGTCGGCGAGGGGGCCGCAGGCGTCGACCCCAGCCGCGGTGACGACCCCGTCGAGCCGGCCGAGTCGCTCGGCGGCCCGTTCCACGGCGGTTTCGGCGGCCCGGGTGTCAGCCAGGTCCACCAACTCGTGGTGCACCTGGAACGGCGGCGCGACCCGGTCGAGCACGTGCGGCCGGCCCCCCGCCGCCTCCACGGCCCGGGCCACCGCCGCCCCCAGACCGGAGGAGCCTCCGGTCACCAGCACGGCGCCGGGGCTAGCGTCTGTCACGGTGGACGACCTCCTTTATCAGCTGGGTTGTCGAGCGTCCTTGCAGGTAGGGAAGGGCAACGGCCTGGCCGCCCCAGGTGGCCAGCAGCGCCGTCTCCGGCAGGTCGGCGAGGGTGTAGTCGCCGCCCTTGGCGAAGACGTCGGGCCGCAGTCGGGCGAGCACCGCTTCAGGGGTTTGCTCGTCGAAGGGCACGACCACGTCCACGCAGCCGAGCGCCTCGAGCACGGCGGTCCGATCCGCCTCGGGCACCAGCGGCCGCTCCGGGCCCTTCAGCCGGCGCACCGAGTCGTCAGAGTTCAGACACACCACCAGGCAGTCCCCCAGCGCCCGGGCCGCATGCAGCGTCGCCACGTGACCGGCGTGGAGCAGGTCGAAGCAGCCGCCGGTGGCGACCACCGTCCCGCCTTCGGCCCGAACCCTGGCGACCAGCGCGTCTGCCCGCTCCACCGGGGTGCCGCCGGGCGGCGGAGGCTCGGCCGCGGCTGCCATGGCATGGTCGGGATCCACCGTCGCTGCCCCGCCGGCGGCGACGAACGCAGAGGCGGCCGCGACGGCGCCGGTCACCGCCTCAGAGGATAGGGCACCGTCGGCCAGCAGCCCGGCGGCGGCGGCGGCGAAGCGGTCGCCCGCACCGCACGGGTCGCCGCCGGCGACCACGGGGGCCGGCACCACCAGGGGCGCGCCGTCGCCCTCGACCAGCATGGCGCCACCAGGACCGAGGGTGACCGCCACCCCGGCTGCCGACCAGCGCCGAGCAAGCGCCCTGGCCTGGGCGGTCACCTCGGCCAAGCCGGCGCCGGGCACCTCGGGGACGAACCGGGCCGCCTCGGCCCGGTTCGGGGTGGCCAGACGGGCGTCGGTGACCGGGGCCGGGCCCCTTGGATGGGGGTCCCAGACCAGCGGGACCCGGGCGGGCAGGGCAGCAAGCGCGGCCCGCACGCCCGGCTCGGCGGCCAGACCACGGCCGTAGTCGGCCACCAGCACCGCGGTCGCCCCGGCGATGGCGCGGCGCCCGCGCTCGCCGAGCGGGCCGACCCGTCCGGGACGGCTCCCGCGGTCGAGCCGAAGCAGCGGCTGCCCAGAGGCCCGGACCCTGATCTTCTCGGCGGTTGCGCCGGCCAGCCCGAGGTCGAGGACCGCCACCCCTGCCAACCCCAGCAGCTCGCGGAGGACGACCCCCGCCTCGTCGTCGGCCAGGGCGGTGACCAGCACCACCTCGCGTCCGTCGAGCAGGGAAGCGAGGGTGGCGGCCAAGGCCGCGCCGCCAGGCCGTACATGCTCGGCGGGGTCGTCGACCACCGGCACGGGCGCGTCCGGCGCCAAGCGCTCGGCCTGACCGTCCAGGTCCCGGTCGAGCAGGGCGTCCCCCACCACCACGAGGGCGGGCATCATCGCCACGCCTGCCCGGTGTCCGCGGTCGCGGCGGCGGTCACGCCGGCGTACACCTCCAGGATGCTGCCGGCGATCCGGTCCCAGCCGTAGCGGCGGCGGGCCCGCCGCGCCCCGGCCGCGCCGAGAGCGGCCCGCCTGGCCTTGTCGGCCAGGAGCGCAGACAGCACCGGGCCGAGAAGGTCCGGTCGGCGCGGCGCAACGTGAACGCCCGTGACGCCGTCGACCACGCTGTCGACCAGCCCCCCGACCGCCGAGGCGACCACCGGCGCGCCGCAGGCCATCGCCTCCAGCGGCACGATCCCAAACGGCTCGTACCAGGGCACGCAGACGACCAGGTCGGCCGAGCGGTAGAGGGCCGGAAGGTCGCGCTGCCCGACCTGGCCGCGCAGCTGGACCCGGTCGGCCACCCCCAGCCGCGTGGCCAGGCCGGCGAGCCGGCGCGCCTCCCGGTCCCCGTCAAGCCGGTCGGCGGGCGGCCCGCCGGCGACTACCAGTTCGGCCTCTGGCACGCCGGCCAGGGCGGTGATGGCGTTGCCGATGCCCTTGCGCTCCACCAGCCGGCTGACCACCAGCATCCGGTGTCTTCCCGCTGGGCGGGGCTCGGCCGGGCCGTCGGGCCGGAACAGGCCGAGGTCCACCCCGCAGGGTGCGACCGCGATGCGGCGCAGGTCGGCGCCCATCCGGACCAGCTCGAAGACCTCCTCCGAGCAGGTGGCGACGATGCGGTCGGCCTCCTTGGCCAGCATCGCCTCCTCGCGGATGCGGCTGGGCGGGCTGGTGTCCTTGGCGCCCTGGTGGCGCCGCTTGACCACCCCGAGAGCGTGGAAGGTCTGCACCAGCGGCAGCCCGAGCGGCCGGCAGGCGGCCAGCGCCGCCCGGCCCGACATCCAGAAGTGGGCATGGACCACGTCGGGCGGGTCGACCCGCCAGGACCGCCGCAGCCGTGCCGCGAACTCGTTCATGTGCGGAAGCAGCTGGTCCTTGGGGATCGGGTGGGGCGGGCCGGCGTCGACGTGCTCGACGGTCACCCCCGGCGCCGCGGCCACCCGGTCCGGCAGGGCGGGGTCGTCCCGCCGGGTGTGGACGACCACCTCGGTCCCGCGCCGGGCCAGTGCGGCCGCGAGCGCGGCCACGTGGACGTTCTGGCCGCCGGCGTCGGCGCCGCCGAGCATCGCCAGCGGGCTGGCGTGCTCGCTCACCATCGCGACCTTCACGCGGCCACCTCGTCGAGCAGCCGATCCCAGTCGGCAAGGAAGCGCTCCAGGCCGTAACGGGACAGTGCGGCGGTCCTGGCGGCCTTGCCCATGCGGCGCGCCAGCTCTGGGTCGGCGACCAGCCGGCCGGCCGCCTCGGCGAGCACGTCTACCCGGGTCGAGAGCACGCCCGCCTCGGCCGGCACCGCCTCGGCCACCTCGGTGGTGGCCAGGGCGACCACCGGTATGCCGAGGTGCATGGCCTCCAGCAGCGCCAGGCCGAGCGAGGTCCAGCGGATCGGGTGCAGATACAGCCGCCGCCTGGCCATCTCGGCGTGCAGGCGGTCCGGGGGCAGGTCGCCGACCGGACGGACACCCGCCGTGCCGGCCAGCCGCTCGGCCCCCATGCCGAACAGGTCGACGGGCACCGCGGCGCCGAGCCGCCGCAGCAGGTCGGTTCCGGTCACCCGGCTACGCCTGGCCGGCTGGTTGATGACCACCGCCGCGCTGGCCAGCTCGCCGGTGTAGCGGTAGCCGGGGTCGACGACACCGTGCTCGATCACCCGGGTCCGGGTGCCGCCGCAGTCCCAGAACAGGTCGTTGAAATGGGTAACGTGCACGACCACGAGGTCGTCGCGGTCGGCGGCGACGTGGCGCATCTCGGCGATGCGGCCCTGGGGTGCGTTGTGCTCCAGGTAGACGGCGGGCAGGTCCCGGGCCGGCCGCCGGCCGCCAAGCCACTCGGCGGCCAGCCCGTGAAGCTCGTGCGGGCGCTGCAGGACGACCACGTCGACATCGGCGGCGGCCGCTTCCTCCCTGGTCACCTCAACCGCCGCCGGCGGCCAGGGGTAGGTGCGGGCGCGGCCCAGCCCGTCGGGCCCCCGGTCCACGGTCACCGGGATCAGGTACTCGTGCCGGCCCCGCACAAACGCGGTCGTCCAAGCCCCGTGCACGTGCCAGAGCAGCACCCTCACCCGGCCACCCCCTCGGCAGCCCTCATCGGGCGCGTCCGGGCGATCGCCGTCGGCGCGACCCGGTCGACGGCGGCGACGACCTCGTCCACCTGGACGGCGTCCAGGCAGGGATGGCCGGCGACTGGGCAGGTCCGGGCCCGGGAGCCGGCACAGGCGGCATGCTGGTCGCCGAGGAGCACGTGGGGAACCTTCCACGGCCGCCAGCGGACAGCCGGCACGATCGGGGCGAACAGCGACACCACCGGGGTGCCGACGGCGGCGGCCAGATGCGCCGGGCCGGTGTTACCGACCACCAGCACGTCCGCCCCGGCCAGCACCTCGGCCAGCCCGGCCAGGTCGACCTGGCCGCCCAGGTCGATCACCGCGCGCCGTGGTGGACCCGTGACCAGGGCGGTCAGCGTCCGCTCGTGCTCGGCGCCGGTCACCACCACCCGCCGCCCGGCGGCGACCAGGGCGGCGACCAGGGCGGCGTATCGCTGCGGGGCCCACGCCCTCGCCGGCGCCGAGGCACCGGGGTGGACGACCACGTACGGGTGGGCGCCGATCTGAGCGGAGCCGGCGGCTCGGGCACGGCGCACTCGCAGGCGGCCGTCGTCACCCTCCGGCAGCCGGTAGCCGAGCGTGCCGACCAGCGAAAGGGTCCGCTCGACCTCGTGGAGGTCGTCGTCGACCCCGTGGCGGACGTCGAGGAGCGAACCGGGGTAGTCGACACTGATCGCCGCGATCGTCGGCACCCCGGCCATGCGCAGCAGCAGGGCGAGCGGCAGCGGGCTCTGGTGGAACGAGGTGACCACGAACGCCTGGTCGATCGCGCGGCCGGCCAGCTCGTCGACCAGCGCATCGACGGCCGGACGAGTGACCGGCTCTGGCTCCGCGTCGATCCATGCCGCATGCTGCACGAGCACCTCGCCGACGCCGGGCAGCAGCCCAGCCGCCTCCCGGCCCCGCGACCCGCACAGCAGCGTCACCTTCCCGGCCCCGGCCGCCACCGCCCGCGCCGCCGGTCCGGCCAGCAGCACGTCGCCGGCGCTGTCCTGCCTGGCCACAAGCACGTGCACCCGCGCGGTCACCGGGCTCTCCCGGCCGGAAAGGCAGTGGGCCGCCCGGCCTCCTCGGTGCCGAGGAGGAGGCCGCGGTCGTACAACTCCGCGGCAGGCCGAGCCCGACCCGATCTGGGAGCCCTGGCGGTGTCGGCGAGCAGAGCGGGCAGCCGCCGCCAGCCGTCCAGCCAATGCCAGGTCGCCGCCGGCGGGAGCAGCAGGCTAGTGACCACCATGGTCGCCACCTCGTCCAGGGTTCGGGGGCCGGGGGCGATGCGTGCCCAGGCCAGCTCGGCCGTGCCGGCCAGCCACCCCGCCCCGGCCAGGGCAGCCACCCTGGCCCACAGACCGCCCTTCCCCATCGGGAGTCCCCGGACCCCCCCAGTCGGAGGCGTCTCGCAGTGCCGCCCGAGGGCGATGCCGGCCAGGGCGGTCAGGCCGGCGGCGACCGTTGCCAGGTGGCGGCGGCGCCGGCCGCGCGTCACCCCGGCCGCCACCCGCCAGGCTGGCCCGTGCAGGGCGCGCATCAGCACGTCGTCGGTGTTGCCGGCCTGCAGCCGGACGCTGACCAGCCGGTCGGCCCTCCGCACCGGGTGGCTGGCCGAGCGCCGTCCCTGCTGGATCCGGTAGCCGCTGCGGAGCACGCGCAAGGCCAGGTCGGCGTCCTCCCGGTAGGCGCGGGGGAAGCGCTCGTCGAAGCCGCCCACCTCGGCGAGCACGTCGCGCCGGTAGGCGAGATCGGCGGTGGCGAAGCGGGCGGCCTCCAGGCCATGCACGTTCCGCTCCCAGTCGGTCGGCCGCCGCCCGGTCGGCAGCGGCACGCGCAGCCGGCCCTGGCTGCCAGCGACCTCCCGGGCCAGGCCGGCCAGGTCGGCGTCCAGGTCGGCCAGCCAGCTGGGGTCGGGTACCACGTCGTCGTCCAGGAAGGCCACCCAGGGCGCCGCCGCCCGCCGCCAGCCCAGGTTGCGGGCGGCCGCCGGTCCGGCGGCCCGGCCGGCGACGAGCAGCAGCCGGCCGGCCAGCCGCCCGGGCGGGCCGGCCTTCAGTAGCGGTGCGGAGCGATCGTGCCGGTCGTCTACCAGCAGCACCCGACCCGGCAGGGGACCAGCGGCCGCCCCCAGCGCGTCCAGCAGCATCGCCAAGCTGTCTCGTCCGACCGTGGGGACGATGACGTCCACCCGGGTGGTCATTGGCGGAAGAGGGCGGCTCGGCGGACCAGCAACGGCCCGAGGGCCAGGGCATCCACCGGTGCCGCGCCGAAGCACTCAAGCGCGTCCCTGGGGTCGTCGACCATCGGCCGGCCGGCGGTGTTCAGGCTGGTGTTGACCACCACGGGAAGGCCGGTGCGCCGTTCGACCGCCTCCAGCAGGCGGGCCAGCAGCGGCTCCTCTGCCCGCTCGACGGTCTGGATGCGGGCGCTGCCGTCGACATGGACCACGGCGGGGATGCGCTGGCGCCAGGCGGGCCGCACCCGGTGGGTGAACAGCATGTAGGGGCTGGGCAGGGGACCGTCGAACACCGCGGCCGCCCGCTCGCCGAGGACCATCGGGGCGACCGGGCGGAACTGCTCGCGCCCCTTGACGTCGTTGAGCCGCTCCAGGTTCTCGGCCCTGCCGGCGTTGGCAAGCAGGCTGCGGTGGCCCAGCGCGCGCGGCCCATACTCGCTGCGGCCCTGGAACCAGGCGACCACGCCGTCGGCGGCGATCACCTCGGCAACCGCGTCGGCGAGGTCGGCGGGCCGCTCCCAGGGCACCCCGGCGGTGGTCAGCCAGGCCGCCAGTTCCTCGTCGGTCCAGCCCCGGCCCAGCGCAGCGGTCGACATTGGCGCGACCCGGTCGCCCAGGGCCTGGGCGACGTGGAGGGCGGCGCCGAGGGCGGTGCCGGCGTCGCCAGCGGCCGGCTGCACCCAGATCCGCTCGAAGGGCCCCTGCTCGGCGAGGTAGGAGTTGGCCACGCAGTTGAGGGCGACCCCGCCGGCCATGGTCAGTGCGCGGTCGCCGGTCTGCGTGTGCAGCCAGGCGGCGAGTTCCAGCAGGACCTCCTGGAGGCGCGTCTGCACGCTGGCGGCCAGGTCGGCGTGCTCGCCCGTCCACCGCTCGCCCTCGCGCCGACGCTTGGCGAGGCTGTCCAGATCGATCGGTGCGACGGTGAAGCCCCCGTCGCCGGTGGTGCGGACCGCCTCCCGGAGCTTCGGGAGCCAGCTCGGCGTCCCGTAGGCGGCCAGCGCCATCACCTTGTACTCGTCCGACGAGCGCCGGAAGCCGAGGTGGTCGGTGACCTCCTCGTAGAGCAGACCGAGCGAGTGGGGGAGCTGTTGGGCCGCCAGGACCTCCAGCTCGCCGTCGACCGAGCGTCCGGCCAGGTGGGACGCGCGTTCGCCGCGGCCGTCCAGCACCAGGACGCTCGACCTCAGATAGGGGGCGGCCAGGTGCGCGGAGGCGGCGTGGGCGATGTGGTGGGGGACGAAGCGCACGCAGGCCGGGTCCAGCCCGGGCATGACGGTGTGCAGGAACCGCGGCGCCCGCTCGGCGTACAGGGTGCGCAGCCCTTCCCAGGCGTCGGCGGTCACATCGGGGCCGGCCGCTGGCGCGAGCGCCGGGTCATAGGAGTAGGCGACCGCGTCCAGCTCCTCGGGGACCAGACCGGCATGGGCCAGGCACCAGGCGGCCGCCCGCTCGGGCAGCTCCCAGGTGGCGAACGGCACCGGCGGCTTGCCGTGCTTACGCCGCGTGAACCGCTCCTCCTCGGCCGCGGCCACCACCTGACCGTCGACCACCAGGGCGGCGGCCGGGTCGTGGAAGACGGCGTTGACGCCGAGAACACGCATCTTCGTGATCCTTCGCGCGAGTTCAACCAAGCCCTTGCGGGCTGGCAATTCGATTGGGAGTCACGGGTAGCCCGCTAACGGAGGAGCAAACAACCCTAAGGTGATTCTCTTGGCCGGTCGGCGTCCGGTGCGCTCCTACGAGCGGTAGCCGTAGGCCGCTCACGCACGACACCTCGCTCTCCACCGCGGCGCCCAGCGCGCTGCGGGTCGTGGCCAGGGCGCTCACCAGCCAGGCCAGCCGCAGGTAGTCATGGGGCCTCACCCGCCCAAGGCCCCGCAGCTGCCAGCGACCCGGCGGTCGGGTCGGGAGGCCGGTCAGCGGCTGGACCAGGACCGGCGGGTCGGCGGGTAGCTGCCACCAGGAGTCTCCCAGGACGGCGAAGGCGGCCCACCCGCCGGCGAGCAGGATGAGGTTCAAGCTAATCCTGGCGGCGTAGTAGCCGCACCGCCGGTCCAGCAGACCGGTCTGCTTGACTTGCTGGTAGAGCTTGGCATGCTCGCTCCAGCGGCCCGGGCGAGACGGCACTGGCGCAATGGTGAGCTCTTGGTCAAAGCTGGCCATGCATGCTCCTGCGCATTTGTGGAGCCGCGGGTTGGCTCGAGATGCCGCCGAAACCACGGCGTGGGTGCGGGACGCCTCGGCCCCGATGACCTGCCGAGGCGTCCCACCTTCCGGTGGGCTAGCGGTCGCGGCGCAGTCGGTCGGACCGCTTGGCTGTGGACTCCTGGGGGGGCGTGTCGGTGATGCGGGTCGCCCCGGTGTCGCCCTGGCGGTCGGGCCTTGGTCGGTCGCGCTGGTCGAGGGTCTGGTCGTGGGCGAGGCGGTCATGGTCGCGTTCGGCCGGCTGGTCGTCGCGGTTGGGGCGGTACTTGCCGCTGACCGCCCGTCGGGTCAGCTTGCTGTGCCAGCGTTCGCCGAGCATGCCGCCGAGTAGGGCGCCGAGCAGCATGGCGGCCAGCGACGCGATCCCGGCCACGGTGCCGGCCTTGCCCCATTCGGTGTCGGTGGTGGGGATGCCGAGGCTGCGCAGGTTGCTGCGGATCGCCTCGGCGTCGGTCTGGCTGGCCGCGATCGCGGCGACCACGGCCACCAGCACCAGGGCCAGGAGGAAGACGGCCAGGCCGTTGAGCAGCCCGGCCCGCCGGGACATGCGGCCGGCGACGTACCCGCCGAACAGGTAGGCCACCAGCAGCACCACCGCCACGGCGATGGCGCTGCCCACCCCGAGGGTGGCCCAATCGTTTCGGTTGAGATCAGTGTTGAGGCCGATCGCGGCCGCGACGGTGCCGACCAGGGCGGCGAGCACGGCGAAGGCGCCGTAGGCGACCAGTACTCCGGCCAGGATGCTTGGGAACGACAGTCGGCCCAGGCCGGCCTCGCGGGCCAGGCTGGCCCGGTCCTGTGGGGACTCGTAGGAATGGTCGGATGTGGTCATGGTCGTCCTCCGATCCGGCCAGGGGCCGGTTTGGTTAGCCTCGATTCCCGGGAGCCAGCCCCGGCCCAATCGTCTGGGGGCGGCGAAGGAGTTGAAACGCCTCGTGACCAGCGATGTCGTCGTCCGTAGCGT
>Ga0209846_1000097_pt1 | contig 11728 bp, 10 predicted proteins | sample GWRWS3_20_30_FD_187244 | JGI IMG/M metagenome (GOLD analysis project Ga0209846, IMG submission 187244) | Riverbed sediment microbial communities from areas with vegetation nearby in Columbia River, Washington, USA - GW-RW S3_20_30 (SPAdes)... | ecosystem: Environmental > Aquatic > Freshwater >... | reverse complement strand
ACGAAGGCGTCGGCGGTGTCGCCGAGCCCGTCCTCGTGGAACGCCCCGGTGACGGCGACCCCGGCGGTGACCGCGACCGCGGCCGCGGCCAGCGGCGGCAGCAGCGCGCTCGCGCCCGCGTACAGGCCCCCGACGGCCGCGCCGACGAGGGCGCCGACCAGCGGGAACCAGGGCACGAAGCGGGCCATCTCGGCGGGCTGCACGGCGCCGGTCCCGGTCGGCACCCGGGTCAGGAACGACACCGCGCCGAGCAGGCCCCTCACCGCCGCTCCAACCCCCACTCGGCGAAGGTGGCGACCTCGGTCACGGCCGCCGCGGCCAGCCGCAGCAGCGGCACGGCGGCCAGCGCGCCGCTGGCCTCCCCCAGCCGCATGTCGAGGTCGAGCAGGGGCGGCTTGCCGAGCCGCTCCAGCAGCGCCCGATGGCCGGGCTCGGCGGAACGGTGGCCGGCGACCGCGTGCGCCAGCGCGCCGGGGTGGACCGCCTCCAGCGGCGCGACCGCGGCGGCGACCACGAACCCGTCCAGGACCAGCGGCAGCGGGCGCAGCCGGGCCTCGGTGGCCGCCCCGGCGATCGCCGCCAGCTCGGCGCCGCCGACCTGCCTGAGCACCTCCAGCGGGGCGGCGGCGCCGACGCGGCGCCTGGCCGCCTGGACCGCGGCCAGCTTGCGGGCGTAGCCGGCGTCGTCCACCCCCGTCCCCCTGCCCGTCACCGCCTCGGCGTCGCCGCCGAGCAGGGTCGCGGTGACCGCCGAGGCCGCGGTGGTGTTGCCGATGCCCATCTCGCCGAGCACCAGCAGGTCGGCGTCGAGCCCGGCCACCGCGCGCCTGCCGGCGTCGAAGCAGGCGCGGAACCGGGCGGGGCCGAGGGCCGGCTCGGTGGCCAGGTCGCCGGTCGGGTCGCCGACGCCGACGTCGACGACGTGCAGGGCGGCGCCGACCTGGCGGCTCATGACGCAGGCGGTGGCGACGCCCTCCCGCAGCGCCTTCAGCATGGCGGTGGTGACCTCCGCCGGGTAGGCGCTCACGCCTTGGCGGGCGACGCCGTGGTCGGCGGCGAACACCACCGCGGCGGGACGGCGCACGGCCGGCCGGTCGGTCCCCTGCCAGGCGGCCAGCCACACCGCCAGCTCGTCCAGCCTGGCCAGCGCGCCGGCGGGTCGCAGCACGGCGGCGGCCCGCCGCGCGACCGCGGCCGCCGCGCGCTCGTCCGGCCCCGGCGCGCCGGCCAGCAGCCCGGCGACCTCCTCATCCACCGGCGGCGCCGAGCGCGGCCAGGGGGTCCTGCAGCGGCAGGGCGCGGCCGGCGACCAGCAGCAGGGCCCGGTCGGCGGCGGCCGCCCAGGTGGCGTTGACCTGGCCGAGCAGGTCGCGGTAGCGGCGGGCGAGCGCCAGCGCCGGCACGATGCCCGAGCCGACCTCGTTGCTGATCGCCAGGGTGGGCGCGGCCCTGGAGGCCGCCAGCGCCGCGGCCTCCCGCGACCGCCGCTCCACCTCCGCGTCGTCCACGCCCAGCTCCATGAGGTTGGACACCCACAGCGTGAGGCAGTCGACGATCACCAGCGCGCCCGCCGCCGCGTCCCGCAGCGCCGCCTCCAGCTCGGCGGGCGCCTCGACCGTGCGCCAGCCGGCCGGCCGCTCGGCGCGGTGCCGTTCGATCCGCGCGGCCATCTCGGCGTCGCGGGCCTCGGCGGTGACCACCACCTCCACCGGGCCGGCCCAGGCGCCGGCGGCGCGGACGGCAAGGGCGGACTTGCCGCTGCGCGCGCCGCCGAGCAGCAGGGTCAGCGCCATCAGAAGTCGATGCCACGCCGGGCCGTCACGCCGGTGTCGAAGGCGTGCCTGACCTTGCGCATCTCGGTGACGGTGTCGGCGATCGCGACCAGCGCCTCGGGGGCGTCGCGGCCGGTGGCGACCACGTTGACCGCCTCCGGGCGGGCGCGGATCGCCTCGACCACCTCGGCGGTCTGGATCCAGCCCCAGTTCATCGGGTAGGTGACCTCGTCGAGGACGACGAGCTGGTAGTCGCCGGAGGCGATCGCGCGCCTGGCCGCCGCCCACGCCTGGACCGCCTTGGCCTGGCTGGCGTCCAGGTCCTCCGACTCCCAGGTGAAGCCGTCCCCCATCGGGTTCCAGTCGACCCCGAGGCGGCGGCCGAGCTGCTCCTCGCCCGTCCGCCAGCGGCCGGACTTGAGGAACTGGATCACGCAGACCCGCCAGCCGCGGGCGACCGCCCGCAGCACCACGCCGAACGCGGCGGTCGACTTGCCCTTGCCGTCGCCGGTGTTGACCAGCACCAGCGACGGCGCCCGCCGTCGCGCCGGCCGGGCCGGCGGAGTCACCGGCGGCTGGGTCGTCATGTCGCCACCTTCCTTCCGGCCGGCTCGCTGGCCTGCCTGGCCTGGCGGACCGGGATCACCACGACCCCGCCGTCGGGGTCCTCCAGCACGCGCACCGACGCATGGTAGTGCCGGCTGATGACGCCCTCGGTCAGCACCGCCCTGGCCGGCCCGGCGGCCGCCACCCGGCCGCCGTCGAGCAGGACCAGCTCGTCGGCGAACTGCCCGGCGAGGGTGAGGTCGTGCATGGCGCTCAGCACCGTCAGGTCCAGGGCGGCCCGCAGCGCGTCGACCAGCTCGAGCACCTGCTGCTGGTGGCCGACGTCGAGCCCGGTGGTCGGCTCGTCCAGCAGCAGCACCGGCGCCTGCTGGGCGAGCGCCCTGGCCAGCACCGCCCGCTGCCGCTCCCCGCCGCTGAGCGAGTCGAGCCGCCGGCCGGCGAGGGTGGCCAGGTCGAGCTGGTCGAGGACCGAGGCGACGATCTCCAAGTCGCGCCGCCGCTCGGTGCCGAGGTAGGGGATGTAGGGGGTCCTGCCCATCAGCACGTAGTCGCCGACGGTCGCCCCGGGCGGGACGACCGGGTTCTGGGGCACCACCGCGATCCGCCTGGCCAGCTCCCTGCGGGTCAGCGCCGCCGGGGCGACCCCGCCGATGCGGATGTCGCCGCGGTGGCGGACCAGCCCGGCGACCGCGCGCAGCAGCGTGGTCTTGCCCGACCCGTTCGGCCCGATCAGGCCGAGCCGGGCGCCGCTCGGCACCGACAGGGTCAGGTCGTGCAGCACCGGCCGACCGTCCAGGTCGACGGAGACGCCACGCAGCTCGATCGCGGTCACGGCGCCCTCCTGGTGGTCCGCAGCACCACGGCGAAGAAGGGCGCGCCGAGGAAGGCGGTGACCACGCCGATCGGCAGCTCGCCAGGGGCCATGACGGTGCGGGCGACCAGGTCGGCGAGGATCATGAACGCGGCCCCGAGCAGCAGGCACAGCGGCACCACCAGGCGGTAGCTCGAGCCGGCGACCAGCCGGACGGTGTGCGGGACGATGATGCCGACGAACCCGATCAGGCCGCTCACCGCGACCGCCGCGGCGGTGCCGAGGGTCGCGGCGGCCACCACCACCAGGCGGACCCTGGCCGCCCGCACCCCCAGACTCGCGGCCTCGTCGTCACCGACCGCCAGCACGTCGAGCAGCCGCCGGCAGGCGACGATCACCGCGGCGCTGAGCAACGTGTACGGCAGGATCAGCACGACCTCCTTCCAGCCGGCGGTGGACAGGCGGCCGAGGATCCAGCCGTACACCTCCCGCAGGGTGTCGTCCTCCCGCTGCTGCACGAAGGTCTGGATGGCGGTGAGGAACGAGGCGACGGCGACCCCGGCCAGCACCAGCGTGGTGGTGGTGCGGCCACCGCCGGAGCGGCCGAGCGCGTAGGCGGCCGCCACCCCGGCGACGGCGCCGGTGAACGCCGCCAGCGGCAGCAGACCGACCGGCCAGCTCGAGGTGTCCGGTCCGTAGGCGATGGCGAGGGTCGCGCCCAGGCCGGCGCCGGCGGCGGCCCCCAGCAGGTAGGGGTCGGCCAGGGGGTTGCGGAACACCCCCTGGTAGGCGGCGCCGGCCAGCGCCAGCATGGCGCCGACCAGCGCGCCGAGGACCACCCGCGGCAGGCGGAGCTGCCACAGGATGGCCGCGTCGCGGTCCGGCAGGCCACCGTGGACCTCGACCAGCGGCAGCCGGCCGGCGAGCTCGGCGAGCACGCCGGCCGGGTCGAGCCGCACCGGCCCGACGAGGACCGCGAGCAGGGCGGCGCCGGCCAGGCAGGCGCAGCCGGCCAGCAGCAGCCCGGCGCGCAGGCCCGGCGGGCGCAGGTCGGGCGTCGCCGGCGCCCGGCCTGGCCGCTGCTCGGTCAGGGTCACGAAGCGACCGCCTCCAGCGTCTTCAGCTTGGCGGCGATGACGCGCAGGAAGTCGACGACCCGCGGTCCCCAGCGGGAGGCGACGTCGTCGTCCAGCCCGACCACGGCGCCGTCCTTGACGGCCCGGACCTCCTCCCAGCCGGCGCGGGCCGCGACCGCCTCGGCCGACTGGGCGCAGCACTTGGTGTCGGCGAGGAAGATCAGGTCGGGGTCGGCCTTGACGACGTACTCGGGGGAGAGCTGCGGGTAGCCGCTGCCCTCCTTGTCGGCCTTGTCGGCGATGTTCTGCAGGCCGAGCTGGGCGTAGAGCTGGCCGATGAAGGTCTTGGAGGTGGCGCTGAACAGGTTCTTGTCCAGCTCGTGGTAGTAGGTCAGCGGCCGGTCCAGCTTGGCGGTGGCGACGATCTGCTGGATCTCGCTCCGCATGGTGGTGACCAGACCCTCGGCCTCGGCGGTGTGCCCGGTGGCCTTGCCGAGCTGCTGGATCTGGGCGTAGGAGTCGTCAAGGCGCGTGGCCGCGGGCAGCCCGAGCGCGGGGATGGCGAGCCGGCGCAGCGAGGCCGCGAGGTCGCCGGTGTCGGTGGAGAAGACGACCAGGTCGGGCCGGTAGCCGGCGATCGCCTCGACGTTCGGCTGGTACCCGGACAGCTTGGTCGTGGGGGCGTTGGGCGGGTAGTTGGAGTTGTCGTCGACGGCGACGACCTGGTCGCCGGCGTTGATCGCGAACAGCATCTCGGTCGCGGTCGGCGACAGCGAGACGACCCGCGTGGGGCGCTGGGCGATCTCGACCTTGCCGGTGGGGGTGTCGAGCGTGACCGGGAACCCGGCCGGCGCCTGGTCGCTCGCGCCGCCCTGCTCGGACGCGGAACGGCTGCAGCCGGCCCCGACCAGGGCCAGGAGCAGCAGCCAAAACAGGAGTCTCCTCATCCATCCTCCCTTCCACCGGAGGATGCGAGGGCCTTCGGATCCGGCCGCACAACCCGCCCTTCCTCCGAGGACTGAGCTTGTGGCCACGGAGACAGGCGACCTGGCTCGTCCCCGCCCGTTGCGTGGGCGGGGCCTCACAGTTGCGGGACAGCGCCGGGTTCGCACCGGACTTCGCTGTTCGCCGTGGCGCCCGGCGCCGACGCCGGGCGCGCCGAGTATATGCCAGACTCGCCCCATGGCAGGCGAAGTCCGGTGGCGGCTGGACGAGATCCTGGATGCGGCCCTTGCCGCCTTCCCGTCCCAGGGCCGCGACCTCGGGCTGCACGCCTACGACGGGCAGGTCGACGACCTCTCCCCCGCCGCGCTGGCCACGCGGGCCGCGGAGCGCCGCCGCCACCTCGCCGAGCTGGCCGCCATGGCACCCGGCGCCGACCAGGAAGCCGACGACCGCGACCAGCTCGCCCTGTACCTGGCCGAGGAGGAGCTGCTGCTCGCCCGGCGCGAGGAGGCCCGCCGCGACCCGATGTGGGCGTCCCGCGTGCTGCGGGTGAACTCCTACCTGGACGGGCCGGCGGCCACCGCGGCCGAGCGGGCGGACGCGCTGCGCCGCCACCTCGGGCAGGTCCCCGACGCGCTCGACGGCCTCGCCGCCGGCCTGGTGGAGGTGCCGCTGGCGTTCCGGGAGGCGGCCGGGGACGTGCTCGCCGGCTACGCGAGCTTCTACCGGACGGAAACGGCCGACCTGGCCGGGGAGGACGTGACCGAGCGGGCCGCCGCCGCGGTCGAGCGCTACGCGGCCAGGGTCGCCGCCCTGGACGGACCGCCGCTGGAGCCGTGGGGCGCCGCCGACTTCGGCGAGCTGCTGCGGGTGCGGACCGGCGCGCCACTGGACGCGGCGGCGTTGCTGGCCAGGGGCCGGGCCGAGGCGGACCGCCAGCTCGCGCGCCAGCGCGAGGCGGCCGCCAGGGCCGGCGGCACCGCCGCCGAGCTGCAGGCCAAGGCCGTCGGGCCGGCCGCCGGGGAGCTGCTGCGGCTGGCCGGGACGCTGGTGACCGAGTGCCGCCGCTTCGTGGTCGACAGCGGCTTCGTGTCCCTGCCCGACGACGAGCCGCCGGGCGTGGAGCTGGCCCCGCCGTTCCTGCGCGGCGCCACCGCGTTCTACCACAGCCCCGGCCCGTTCGAGCCTGACAACCCCGCGGCCTTCCGCCGCTACCACCTCACCCCGCCGCTGCCGGAGTGGGACGGCGAGCGGACCGCGCGCTGGCTGGCCCTGTTCCAGCCGCAGACCCTGGCCATCTGCACCCTGCACGAGACCTACCCGGGCCACCACGCGCACGAGCTGCACCTGCGCCACGCGCCCAGCCGGATCGCCACGGCCCTGTGGAACGAGGTGCTCGGGGAGGGCTGGGCGCACTACTGCGAGGAGGCCGCGTTCGAGGCCGGCTTCCGCGCCGGCGACCCGGAGGCCGAGGTCGCCATGCGCACCGACGCGCTGGTGCGCGCCGCGCGGCTGCTGTGCGCGGTCGGCATGCACACCCAGGGCATGTCCCTGGACGAGGCGACCAGGGAGTTCCAGCAGACCGCCGGGCTGGACCCCGACCACGCCCGGCTGGAGGCCGTCCGCGGCACCTGGGACCCGGGCTACTTCGGCTACACGCTCGGCAAGCTCGAGATCCTGGACCTCCGCGAGCGGGTCGGCGGCGACGCCGCGGCCTTCCACGACCGGCTGCTCGCCCTCGGCACCCCACCGCCGGCGGTCGCCGCCCGCCGCCTGGCCCGCTAGCGGGTGACGACGACCAGCGCGACCAGCACCGCGATGGCCAGCGCGACCCAGAACAGCGGGTCGATCCCATAGGGGGCGGCGCCGCGGCGGTACCCGTACCGCCGGCGATAGCCCCGTCTCCGGTAGTAGCGAGCCATTGGCCTGCCTCCCGCACGTGAGCGTCGCTCCCTGCCTTGTTCCCCGCCAAGCGGCGCCCCAAGCGCCTCCCCTACCCTGGCGCGATGCGCCCCGACCCCCGCCCGGACCGGGCCGCGACCCTGGGTGCCCTGCTCCGGGTGGTGGCCGCGGCCGCGTGCTGGGCCCTGGCCGCGGTGCTCGCCAAGCACGTCTTCGACCGGGGGGTGCCGCCGGTCCGCCTGGCCGAGGCGCGGGTCGCGGTGGCGGTGGCGGTGCTCGCCCCGCTGCTGGTGTGGCGCCGGCCCCGGCTGCTGCGGCCGCCGCCGGGCACGCTGCCGCTGCTGGCCGGCTTCGGCGCCTGCGTGGCCGCGGTCAACCTCAGCTACTACCTGGCCATCGACCACCTGCCGGTCGGGGTGGCGGTGTCGTTGCAGTACACCGGGCCGGCGATGGTGCTGGCCGTGTCCGCCCTGGCGAGCCGCGGGGCCGGTGGCCCGGGGCGGGTCGCGTGGGTGGCGACGGCCATCACCCTCGCCGGCGCGGTGCTGGTCAGCCGCGCCCTGGAGGGGCTCGGCGGGCTCGACGTCCCCGGGGTGGCGGCGGGGCTCGCCTCGGCGGTCACCTTCGCCGCCTACCTGCTCACCGCGGAGCTGGCCGGCAGCCGCGGGGTGCACCCTGCGACCACGCTGCTGTGGGGGTTCCTGACGTCGGTGGCCATCTGGTCGCTGGTGGCCCCCTGGTGGTCGTGGCCGGTGGCCGCCCTGCGGGACCCGGGCGTTGCCCTGGCCGTCGCCGGGGTCGGCCTGGTCGGCACCCTGCTGCCGTTCGCCCTGGCCGTCGGCGCCGTCCGGGTCATCAGCGCCGCCAGCGCCGGCATCGCCGCGACCTCCGAGCCGGTGTTCGCGGCCGCCTTCGCCTGGGTACTGCTCGACCAGCGCCTCGCCGCGCCCCAGCTCGCCGGCGGCGCCCTGGTCGTCGCCGGGGTCGTCCTCGCCCAGCTCGCCGCCGCGTCCTCGGGCAGGCTCGGCCGGGCAGCGACTAATGTAGAAGGCGGAGGACGACCCCTTCGAGCGCTGGGAGCCGACGGTGAGCGAGGAGCGTGACAAGGTCACCGCGGGCGGGGTGCTTGACCAGCTCCCCGACCCGGACCCCGACGAGACCAGAGACTGGTTGGACTCGCTGAGCGACGTCGTCGACCGCGAGGGCGCCGGCCGGGCGCGCTTCCTGCTCCGCACGATGCTCGCCCACGCGGGCACGCTGGACGTCGGGCTGCCGCCGCTGCCGTCGACCGACTACCTCAACACCATCCCGCCCGCCGCCGAGCCGGACTACCCCGGCGACGAGGAGCTGGAGCGGCGGCTGCTGGCGATCGTGCGCTGGAACGCGGCCGCGATCGTCTCCCGCGGCAACCGTCCGGAGCTGGGGGTCGGCGGCCACATGGCGTCCTACGCCTCCGCGGCGGAGCTGTTCGAGGTCGGCTTCAACCACTTCTTCCGCGGCAAGGACGGCGGCCACGGCGACCAGATCTTCTTCCAGGGCCACTCCTCCCCCGGCGTCTACGCCCGCGCGTTCCTGGAGGGCCGGCTCACCGAGGAGCAGCTCGACGCCTTCCGGCAGGAGAGCCGCCCGGGCGGGCTGTCGTCCTACCCGCACCCGCGGCTGATGCCGGACTTCTGGGAGTTCCCGACCGTGTCGATGGGCCTCGGCCCCCTGAACGCGATCTACCAGGCACGATTCAACAAGTACCTGCACAACCAGGAGATCGCCGACACCTCCGGCTCGCGGGTGTGGGCGTTCATCGGCGACGGCGAGATGGACGAGCCCGAGGCGCAGGGCGCCCTCACCGTCGCCGGCCGGGAGGGCCTCGACAACCTGGTCTTCGTGCTCAACTGCAACCTGCAGCGGCTGGACGGGCCGGTCCGGGGCAACGGCAAGATCATCCAGGAGATGGAGTCGCTGTTCCGCGGGGCCGGGTGGAACGTCGTCAAGGTGGTCTGGGGCCGGCTCTGGGACGACCTGCTGGCCCGCGACACCTCCGGCGCGCTGGTCGCCAAGCTGAACGCCACCCCCGACGGGCAGTTCCAGACCCTGGCCGCCGAGGACGCCGCCTACATCCGCGAGCACCTGTTCGACAGCAAGCCGCTGCGGACGCTGATCGACGGCCTGTCCGACGAGGAGGTCGTCAGGCTCGCCACCGACCGGGGCGGCCACGACCTGCGCAAGGTGCACGCCGCCTACCGCGCCGCCGTCGACCACCGCGGCCAGCCGACCGTGGTCATCGCCCAGACGATCAAGGGGCGGGGGCTGGGCCGCGAGTTCGAGGCCCGCAACGCCACCCACCAGATGAAGAAGTTCGTGCGCGGCACCCTGAACACCTTCAGGGACCGGCTCGGCATCGACGTGCCCGACGAGGCGCTGGAGAAGGGCTACCCGCCCTACTACAAGCCGCCGGCGGACGCCGACCTCAACGAGTACCTGCGGCAGCGGCGCCAGGAGCTCGGCGGGCCGGTGCCCAGGCGGGTGGTCCGCGACCGCCCGCTCAGCCTGCCGGGCGCCGAGCTGTACGAGCGGCTCAAGATGGGCTCCGGCAAGCAGGAGGTCGCCACCACCATGGCGCTGGTGCGGCTGATCAAGGACCTGCTCCGCAACCCCGACGTGGGCAGGCGGATCGTGCCGATCATCCCCGACGAGGCGCGCACCTTCGGGATGGACTCGCTGTTCCCCGCCCTGAAGATCTATTCGCCGCGGGGCATGACCTATGACGCCGTCGACCGCGAGCTGGTGCTGTCCTACAAGGAGGACACCAAGGGCCAGATCCTCCACGAGGGCATCACCGAGGCCGGCGCGATGGGCTCGTTCTCGGCCGCCGGCGCCAGCTACGCCACCTTCGGCGAGCCGATGATCCCGCTGTACATGTTCTACTCGATGTTCGGCTTCCAGCGGACCGGCGACTCGATGTGGAGCGCCGCCGACCAGCGCTGCCGCGGCTTCCTGATCGGGGCGACGGCCGGGCGGACCACCCTGAACGGCGAGGGGCTGCAGCACCAGGACGGCCACTCGCTGCTGGTGGCCACCACCAACCCGGCCTGCGTGGCCTACGACCCCTCGTTCGCGTTCGAGATCCCGGTGATCGTCGCCGACGCGCTGCGCCGCATGTACGGCGAGCACCCCGAGGACGTCTTCTACTACCTCACCGTCTACAACGAGCCGTTCGTGCAGCCGCCGATGCCCGAAGGGCTCGACGAGCAACAGATCATCCAGGGCCTGTACCGCTACAAGACGGTCGACGGCAAGCATGCGCACCGGGCCCAGATCGTGACCAGCGGCAGCGCCATGCCGCTGGCGCTGCGGGCCAGCGAGGTACTCGCCGACGACTTCGACGTGGCCGCCGACGTCTGGAGCGCGCCCGGCTGGCAGCGGCTGCGGCAGGACGCGCTCGGCTGCGAGGAGTGGAACCGCCTGCACCCCACCGAGGAGCAGCGGCTGCCGCTGGTGACCCGCACGTTCGCCGAGGTCGAGGGGCCGATCGTGGCCGTCACCGACTGGATGAAGCTGGTCCCCGACCAGATCTCCCGCTGGGTGCCGCAGCCCTACTCGATCCTCGGCACCGACGGCTTCGGGCGCTCCGACACCCGGCCGGCGCTGCGCCGCCACTTCAAGATCGACGCCGAGAACATCGCCGTCGCGGTCCTGCAGGAGCTCAGCCTGGCCAACAGCCTGGAGCGCGACGTGGTCGCCGACGCCATCAAGCGCTACGACCTGGACCCCGACGCCACCACCGAGGTGCCGTAGGCCGCGGGGGTCATGACGGCCAGCCGGCGACCACCGACGGCCGGCCGCGGTCCTGGCAAGGCGGCGGCCCCGGGACCCGTGGCGACGGCTCGTCCGGCGCCGGGTCCATCCCGGGCACGGTGAGGCTGGTTGCGCCCATTGTCGGCCGCGGGGGCCGGAACCCTCAGGCCGCCGACAGCCGCAGGACCCGGCGCACGCGCAGCAGCCGCAGCGCCGGCCGCATCGGCAGCGGCACCAGGGTCATGCCGTCGCCGGCGTCGAGCAGGCGCGGGGCGGTCAACTCCACCCGCCGACCGCCCCGCTCCAGCGTGCAGGCGCCGGCGGCCAGCACGTTGCGGACCCAGTCGCGGTCGTCGCCGTAGAACAACGCGACCAGGTAGCCGCCGTCGACGCGGAAGGCGAGCACCGGGGTCCGGTATTGGCGGCCCGAGCGGCGCCCACGGTGCTCCACCACGGCCACCGGCGAGCCCCGCTGTCCGGCGAAGGTCCGCACGACGCGGTTGAACGCCAGCCGGTTGAACTGGGCCAGCCCGTCGGAGAACCTCATGGTGGGAGCTGCCCGACCTGCTGTGCCGCCCACGGGCTGAGCACCCACGGCGCGGTCAGCGCGACCGTGCGGAACGACGGCCACGGCACCCAGCGCCACTCGGCGACCTCGGCGGGATCGGCGGCGACGGTGGGCGCGCCGGCGCCGCCGAGCCGCGCGAAGAACACCGGGCACAGCTCGTTCTCGACGATGCCGTCGGCGGCGACCGCCCGGTAGGAGAACCCCGGCAGCACGGGATCGAGCCGCCCCACCTCCAGCCCCAGCTCCTGGCGCAGCCGCCGCCGCGCGGCGGCGGCGACGTCCTCGTCGGGACCCG
>Ga0209846_1000096_pt1 | contig 11728 bp, 8 predicted proteins | sample GWRWS3_20_30_FD_187244 | JGI IMG/M metagenome (GOLD analysis project Ga0209846, IMG submission 187244) | Riverbed sediment microbial communities from areas with vegetation nearby in Columbia River, Washington, USA - GW-RW S3_20_30 (SPAdes)... | ecosystem: Environmental > Aquatic > Freshwater >... | reverse complement strand
GCGGGCTGGCCCCCCTCGGGGGAGTGGAGCGACCGCGCCGAGTGGTGCGCTTCGCGCGATTGATGCATCGGCGCGGCCGCGGCGAGCGGTACTGTCGTCCTATCGACGAGGACGGTGAGACGAGGGTGCCCGCGCGCTACATCGGGATCGGGCCGTGCTCCTGCAACGCTGCGGCCTCAGCAACAGAGTCGGAGGACACCTCGCAGGTCAGTTCGGGCTGGTGGCCACGAACCGGAAGCGGTCGCCGTCGGCGTCAACCTCCACCTCCGGGTGCCTGAAGCCCGCCGAACGCAGACGGCCCGGGAGCTCATCGGGATGCACGGGAAGGAACACGTCGCCAACGTGCACCTGGCGACGGCCTGGCGTGTCCATCCCGTCGGTGCCGACCAGGATGCCCCCTGGACGCAGCACCCGGCAGAACTCGCCGAGCATCCGGTCTTGCATGGCAACGGTGGGGACGTGGTGCAGCATGGTGAAGCACGCGACCGCGGAGAACCGGCGGCGGTGGAACGGCAGGGCGGTGGCGTCGGCCTGCACGACCTGGACGCCGAAGCCCGCCAGGCGTCGCGCCAACGCGATGGCCAACTGCCGGTCCAGCTCGATCGCGACCAGTCGCGGGAGACGCTGCCGCAGGGCATCGGTGACCAACCCCGGACCTGCACCCACCTCGAGCACCGCGTCGCCGAGCTGGCGGCCGTCCACCACCCAAGGCAACAACACGTGCTCGACCACCTCGGCCCACTCGGCGCTGGCACAGAACTCCAGGTGCTGCGCGTTCATCCCGAGAGCGTAGCCGACCGAGCTGCCGGCACGACGGGGCGGCGACACCGCGTGGCCAGGCGCATCCATCAAGCCGCGCGAGCGGTCATTCTCACAGCATTCCCACTCCTTCGAGCTCCGCTCCCCCGTCTGCCCGGCGCCTGGCGGGGCTGGCCGAGTGGGTAGCTGGAGTACCCGCACGACTGCAATCCTGCCCGCCGCAACCCCCTACCACTCGTCAAGGTCCTCGTCGGCGGTGACTGCGCGTCGGGTGGCGAGGACCGGCGACGACGTGGGTCCAAGCACACCAAGTCTGTGCGCCCGCTCGATCGCCTCGCTTCGCGAGGAGACGCCCAGCTTGCGGTAGACCGAGAGGGCCTGCGACTTCACCGTGTGCCGGGACACGTAGAGTCGCCCGCCGATCTCCCGGAAGGACAGGTGGGTGGCCAGCAACGGCAGGATCCGCAGCTCGGCCGTGGTGAGCGACGATGCCCCCATGGTCACGCCCCGCATCGTGTCGACGGTGACTCGCAGCTCGTCGGCCTCGTCCGGCAGCGCGCCGAGGTCGGGTCGCTGCTGGAGGACGTCGTGCGCCTGCCTGAGGACGGCGCGCGCGCCCTCGCGGTCGGTGAATGCGATGTACACGCGGGCCAACTCCAGCAGCGCCTGGACCGACACGACCGGGAGCGCGTAGGTGAGCAACGGGCGGAGACGAGCGGCTCGGATGGCGTACTCGCGTGCCTCCGCGACCTCACCCCGATGCAGGGCGGTTCGCGCTGCCCACGCATAGACCAAGGCGCTGGTCCAGTAGTCGTCGAACTGTCCGTCCTGCAGCATCGACAGCGCCCGGTCCGCGAGCGCCTCGGCGGCCGGCCAGTCATCACGGCTGACCGCCACGATGCAACGCTCGGCGAGGACGACGGCGGCCAGGGGCATGGCACCGACATGGGTGGCGGCGTCGAAGGCGTGGGCGAGGATCGGGTCGGCCCGGTCGGGGTCGCCCTCCAGCAGGTAGGCGACGCCCTCGGTGTGGAGCATGGTCGCTCGATACGGGCTCAGTGGACTGAGCCCGTCCCAGCCGAGCTGTGCGTCGCGGCGCATCTCGGCGATGCCGTTGCGGCAGAGGATTGCGCGCAGGTATGCCAGGGAGCTGTCCATCGTGCTTCCGTCGGGAAGCCTGCCCGTGGGAGGTGCCCGCTCGGCCGCCGTCGCCCATTGTTCGGTCTTGGCCGGCTGGCCGAGCAGGGCGAAGATCAGGGCGCCGTGCGCGGCGACGGCCGGGTACTGCTCGATGAGGCTGCGTTGCTCGAACCACTGCATCCATCGCAGGACCGTGTCGACACGCCCACTTGCCCACACGGGTTGCATCACGCCGAGGACGAGTCGCGCAACCCGGTCGCTGTCACCGGCCTTCTGGGCATGGTCGATCGCCAGCTCGGGAAGGCCGTTGGCCTCGTACCATACGGCTGCCCCCAGATGCAGCTGCGGCCCTGCCTCCGGTTCGCGCCGCCGCAGCTCGGCGCCCAGCAAGTCGCGGAGCAGGTGGTGGTACCGGTACCACTCGGCTCGCCGGTCCAGCGCGACCAGCAGCAGGTTGGAACGCTCCAAGGACTCCAGCATCCTGGCCGACCCGGCGGCGCCGAGTATCGCGTCGCAGAGCGGTCCGCACATGCGCTCCAGCACCGAGGTACGGATGAGGAACGACACCTCGTCCTCGGACAGCCGGGACAGTAGCTCGGACCGCAGGTAGTCGGCCATCAGCCGGTCGTCTCCCGAGAACCGGAGACCGGCGTTCTCTTCAGGGCCTCCCGCCTTGATCGCCAGGGCGGCCAGGTACAGGCCGGCCGGCCAGCCCTCGGTCTGCTCGACCAGTTGGCTGTGGTCAGCGTCGCCGAGACGAACCCCCACGGCTTCAAGCAGGACGCGCGCCTCGAACGCATCCATCGCCAGGTCGTCGACACCGACCTCCACGACATCTCCGGCGACCCGCAGCCGGGCCATCGGCAGCGGCGGCGCTCGGCGTGTGGCGATCGCCAGCTGCGATCCGGCCGGCAGGTGCAACGCGAGCGCGGCGACCGCATCGCGGCAGTCCCGGTTAGACACCAGCTCGACGTGGTCCAGGACCAGCGCGACCGGTTCCGTCATCGCCGACATCGCGCCCGCCAGCCGGGTAACGGCGGTCGCCGGGATCGAGGAGCCGCCGAGCCAGCGCGTCCGCAGCAGCTCAGGGTCGATCGCGCCCACCCGGTCCAACGCCGCCGCGGCGCACCCCAGCAGGATCTCGGGATCGTTGTCCCGCTCGTCGAGCGAGACCCATGCCGTATGTCCCCGCTGCTCGGCCCACTGGGCAAGCAGCGTCGTCTTGCCGTAGCCCGCCGGAGCCATGACCGAGACCACAGGCACACGATGAGAAGCGAGCAGCCGATCAACCAGCGCGGTCCGGGACACGATCCCCGAGCGGACCCAAGGACGGCGAAGCTTCGACTCTAGGATCTGCGGATTCGGCTGTGCTGCCATCGACATCTGCCGCTCCGGGAGCCGGACAACCATCCGCCGAATCAATCTCAGCGCCAGGCAGACTCTAGTGCGGAGCTAGCGCTGCTTCAATCCTCGGCCTCCAACGCGCAGGTGAACAATCCCGGGTTCGTGGCGGCGGACGGGTGGGTTGCGTGACCGCCTCAGGATGCGTGGTCGTGTAGAGCACAGCGTTCAGATGCGGTGTAGTCCGCGACTACCTCGAATGACCGCTGGGTCCCGGGAATGTGGCGCTGCCCTGCCGCTACGACGGCATCGGCCGCCAGGCGTTCTACATTTGGTACCGCCGCCACCAGACTCATGGCGTCGACAGCCTGCGGGACCGATCCAAGCGGCCGCTGGTGAGCCCCACGGCATGTGGTGGCGGAGCCTGCCGATTCGGTCAAGGTGTTAGGCAAACGATTCTGTCCGGCCCCGGCATCGTGGAGGGATCGAGCAGCCATCCGCCGCCGCTCCGGAACTCAGGTGGCGGGTTGACTTTCGCGAGTTCCTGCTCGGCGGCGGCAGGTTTCGGCGGCCGTTTGAGCGCACCGAGTTCCTTCGGCTTGCCCACCTTGCCGAGCAGGTCGAGCAGGTCGCTGGCCAGCGGGGCGATGCGGGCGTCGCGCTTGGCGTAGAAGGCGATACTGGCCTTCAGCAGCGCCGGCGCCCGCAGAAATCCCCCGTACGCGCTGGCGAAGAACTCATCGGCATTCTCCCAAGGGTGCCCGCCGGTCCCTGACCAGAGCGTGTCCGACACCATGACATGCCCAGCAGGCTGGGCACCGTCCTTCACCGGCGGTGGGGCCTTCGGGTCGAACTTCCCTGTGGGTGCGGGGACCAGCGTGGTAGTGGCGAGCCTTGCGAACAGGTCCGCGACCCGAAGCGCCAGCGGGTCGGGGACCCGGGCGCCCGCCTTCCCCCCGCCGGCCGTGGCGTGGAACTCGAAGATCGCGTGCGCCCCCTCGTGGGCGATCATGTCGGCGAAGGCGCCCTTCTCGAAGCTCTCCTTGTCGAGGACCATGAGCCCCTTGCCCTGGTGGGTACGGTAGCCGGCGGAGCTGGCGTCGCCGAAAACCACCACCAGGGCGATCCGCTGGGCCACGCCGGCTGGGAGCTTGGCGTTGGCATTGGCGGTCGCGTCGGCGACCTCCGTCATTTTCTTCACCTGGGCGGTGATCGTCGCCGCCTGGTGGGTGCCGCACGCGTAGGCGTTAGCCTCGGACGTCTGTTTCGAGCTGACGCCAAGATCCTCGTACCGGCTGAACGTGCGAACGGTGACCTGGCTCTGCACGACCTCGCCAACCAGGCCGGCGTGACCGATCCACACCTGAGTAAACGGCGCGTACTGCTGCGGCGGGTAGGCCAGCAGCGCCGGGACCGGTCGCAGGACGTCCGCTCTGGGGAGCCATCGGCCCAGCTCCTCCCCTTGCTGCGCCAGCCGCTCGGCGCCGGCGCGGGCCGCCGCCGTCTCCTCCCGGGACGTGTGGAGTTGCTGAAGGCGATGGACCGCCTCGTGGCGAAGCATCCGCCAGCGCTCGGCCGGCGTCATGAACAGGCTGGGCAGGCCGAGGTGGACGTGTCCGGCTTCGGTCCACGCGGGTGTCCCCGCCGGAAGGCGTGGATGACCCGCTGGCTGGAAGTGCACAGGGATGCGGGAGAAGTCGTGGCCCAGCCGGGCTCCCGGAGGCCCGACAGCCGCACGGCCCAGCTGCTTTCGATCGGTCAATAGCAACGGCTCGAGCGCTCGACCATGTCGACCGGCTGAGACTGGCGCTCGTTCCGCCGTGCCGGCACGGTCCATGATCGCAACCCGAAACCCGACACTGTCCTTACCCCCGGACTCGGTCGATGCTCGACCGATCATCTTCGTCATCAACGGCTGATGCGAGAAGGAGCAGCCGGCCTGCGATCCAGGGCCAACCTCCTAAGCCTACAGCACGCATCTTCGATCAGGAAGTGGAGCCGGACGGCCGTGCAGGATGATCGCGTGCGATTTGGCCGCCAGAAGGTAGGCAGCCGCGTCGGCGGCATTCTGCGAGCCCTGCTCGGCCGCGCCGAACGCAAGAATTAGCCCAGGAACCTTCGCTGGCCGCCACGTGGCAAGACTACGACGCTGCCACTTCATGATATCGCGGTCCTGACGCTCCAGTGGGACCTGCGCGACGGTTCCGTCTGTGTAGATCGTTGACCTGATGTGAGGGTAAACCGGCCGAACGACAATATGTAGAAGATGACGTTTCGATTCGGGTCGATGATGCTGGCTGACAATTGAGAGCTAGTTGGACTAGCCACATGAGCAATGATGGTGTCGTCGCTGCTTGACGGGCGGATCGTAACGCTAATGTCGAACCCGAACCGGGCGGTCACCCGCAGGCGCAGCGGATCGACCCGGGCCGTGACCATGCCCTGCCCGTTGCCCACTCAGACCGCGCCCGCCCCCACCGCCAGCGGTCCCACCCGCCCCCTCCGCGTCCTTGGGTCGGCCCGGGCCGGAGGGCGACTCCGGCCCGGGCCGCTCGGCGCGGCTACAGGGGGCAGGGTGGGGCGGGTGCATCCACGGTGATCGGCGCGCCCGCTGGCAGCAGGAAGGTGACCACCGTCTCGGTCACGCTGCCGGTCTCGTTGCGGGTGAGGTTGACGTCGTTGGGGCCGAACTCCAGGAACGTCTGCCCGGTGCCGAAGGTACGCGTGCGGCAGCCCTTGGCGCGGTGCAAGGTGAGTTGGCCGGTCTTGACGGTGACCAGCGCCGGGCCGGGGTGGATGTGCCAGCCGGTGCTCCCGCCGGGCTGGAAGGTGACGTGCAGGAGCCTGGGCCGCTCCCACCGGCCCGTCCAGTTCATTCCTTGAACCGTGCGGCCTCAGGCGTGTTGGGCGGGTCGCTGCTCGTGGTCGACCTGGAGCTCGTGCACACGCAGCCGCTGCACCTCGAGCTCCTCGATGTCGAGCCGCCGGACGACCGCACGCCCGACCGCCAGACGTCCGATCGCCAGGGCGCCGACAGCACAAGCCCCGACCGCCGCCGACCCGACCGCGATCGCGCCGACCGCAAGCGCGCCGACGCGGACCGCGCCGAGCTGCTGCGCGCCACCACGGGGCCTTGGGGTCCTCCGGAAGGGGCGTTGGAGCCTGTCCATGGCCGATCCTCCTTCGACTGACGACCAGACACAGGCCCACCCTAGCGGCACGAGCGGCGGGGTATTCGCGCACACCTCCCGGACCCAACCGCCGCGGCGCCGCGGCGCCGTGCCACGTGACCGGCTGGTTGGCACGGGCCTGGAGGATCCCGCCGACGTGCCGCGCCACCACCGGCAGTAGGAGGAGGTGACCCCGGATGCCCGACCCTCGCCAGCTCGACGACCAGGAGGCCGCCCAGCGCCGCCGAGTCTGGCTGCAGGAGCGTCATGCGCAGGCGCGTGAGCTGGTCGCGGTGCTGCTCCGCCACGCGCCCGAGGCCGACGTCGCCCGCGTCCTGGACCAGCTCCCCGCCAGGGACCTGCAACGGCTGGCCCGCCTGCTCGCCCAGACCACCGATGCCGAGCAGCACCAGGACGCCCGCCAGGCCGCGGCGCCACCCGGCCCGCCTGGACCGGCCGCGCCGCGCCCGTGACCCCGACCCGCCGGCCGGCACCGCGCGCCCGAGGGAGCGAGGAGCAGCCCGGTCTTGCCGCAGGCGGCGGGTGCTATCGTCGTCGAGCCCGATCACGGGTGAGGAAAGGAAGTCACCATGCTGCGTGGCACCAGCACCATGACCCTGTGGGCCGACGACCTGCCGCAGGCGACCCGCTGGTGCACCGAGCTGCTTGGCGCCAAGCAACTCGAGGCGCGCGACCCCTTCGGCAACGTCCTGGGCATCATGTACAACCGCCACTACCTGGACATCCTGGGCAACCGCGGATGAGTGCAGCAGGCGCCGAGGTGATCGCGTTCGGCGACGCCGCGGAGTTCGAGGCTTGGCTGGACGCGCATGTCGACCTGCGGGTCGGTGTGTGGCTGAAGATCGCGAAGAAGGGATCGGGCGTCGCGTCGTTGACCGATGACGAGGCGGTCGACGTCGGCCTGTGCTACGGCTGGATCTCCGGCCAGCGCAAGTCCTACGACGAGACCTACTACCTGCAGAAGTACGTGCCCCGCCGGCCACGCAGCCGCTGGTCGCAGGTCAACGTGGCCAAGGTCGAGGAGCTGATCGCGGCCGGGCGGATGCGCCCGTCCGGCCTGGCCGAGGTCGAGGCCGCCAAGGCCGACGGCAGGTGGGCCGCCGCCTACCAGTCGCAGCGCAACGCCACCGTCCCACCCGACCTCGCCGCCGCCCTGGCGGCGAGCCCGCAGGCGGCGCAGGCGTTCGACACGCTCGGCAAGACCCAGCGGTACGCCGTGATCCTGAAACTCGTTACCGCCCGCACCGCCACGGCCCGCGCAGCCCAGCTCCGCAGCGCCATGACCGCGCTCGAAGCACGCGGCGCCTATTGACGGCCCGGATCAGGGTTGGTTGGGGCAGGTGTCCATGTAGGGGCGTCCCGAGATGTAGCGGGACCACTCGTCGCGATCCAGGCCGCGTCCGGTGAGCGAGCAGGCCCGCTCGACCGGGTGATCGCGGGCCGCAATGAGCTCGACCAGGTCCCACAGGATCGTGTCGCCATCGACGCTGCCGCTTGCAAGGGTGCGCCCGTCGGGGCTGACCGCCACGGAGTTCACCCAATCGGCGTGGGCGCTGAGGGGTGGGCCGAGGCGGACCGGGTGCGCCTGGTCGGTCAGGTCCCACACCATCACCGTCCGGTCCCTGCTGCCGGTGGCGAGGGTGCGCCCATCGGGGCTGAACGCCACGGAGGTGACCGCCTCCTGATGGCCGATCAGGGGTGGGCCGACGCGGACCGGCTGGAGCAGGTCACTGACATCCCATAAGGCGGTCGTGTGGTCTTCGCTGCCGATGGCCAGGGTCCGGTTGTCCGGGCCGAACGCCACCGCGGTGACGTTGCGCTGGCTGGGCAGGGGCGTGCCGAGGCGCTCCGGACGGGTTGGGGTGGTCACGTCCCACAAGATGGTCTTGGCGTCCGAGCTGCCGGTGGCCAGGGTCTGGCTGTCCGGGCTGAACGCCACCGATGCCACGGCCTCCTGGTGGCCGGTCAGAGGCTCGAGGCGGACCGGCCGAGACCGGTTGCTGAGGTCCCACAGGGTCGCTTTCTTGTCGTCGCTGCCGGTGGCAAGAAGCCGCCCGTCAGGGCTGAACGCCACCGAGACCACCGCGTCCTCGTAGCCGGTGAGCCGGCTGCGGCGGACCGGACGCAGCGGCTCGGCAACCCCCCACATCATCACCGTGGTGTCGTCGCTGCCGGTGGCGACGGTCTGGCTGTCCGGGCTGAACGCCACCGACGCCACCGTGTCCTCGTGGCCGGCGAGCGCTTCGCCGAAGGCCGTGGGGTGGGCCCGCTCCCGCATGTTCCAGAGGGTCGTCCTGCCATCGTCGCCGGCCGTGGCCAGGAGCCGCCCGTCTGGGCTGAACGCCACCGAGCCCACCTCGGCGTCGCCAGTGAGTGGGGGGCCGAGGCGAGCGCGGTCGGTGGTGTCCCACAGCATCACCGCGCCATCGACGCTGCCGGTGGCAAGAAGCCGCCCGTCCACGCTGAACGTCACCGAGAGCACCGAGCTGCGGTGGCCGGTCAGCGCCGAGCCGAGCCGGGACAGCCGGGACGGCTTCGCCACGTCCCAGAGCATCGCCGTGTGGTCCTCGCTACCGGTGGCAAGGAGCCGACCGTTACGGCTGAACGCCACCGTGAAAACCATGCCGCGGTGGCCGGTGGGCGCCGAGCCGAGTTGAACCGGGCGGGAGGGGTTCGCCACGTTCCACATCGCCAACGAGCGACCGTCACTCACGGTGGCCAGGATGCGGCCGTCCGGGCTGAACACCGGCGTGGTCAACCGGCCACCGTCAGCGGCAGCGAGCGGCCCGATCTTGGTTGGGCGTTCCGGGTTCGCCACGTTCCACAGGATCACCGCGCCGTCGTCGCTACTGGTAGCCAGGGTGCGCTGATCCCGGCTGAACACCGCCGAGAACACCCGGCCACCGTGGCCGGTGAGCGGTGGGCCGAGCCGGACCGGGTCGGCCGGATTCGCCATTGACCACAGCATCGCCGTCTGGTCGGCGCTGCCGGTGGCCAGGGTGCTGCCGTCAGGGCTGAACGCCACCGACCACACCACGTCCCGGTGGCCGGTGAGGGGTCGACCGAGCCGGCGGGGGCGAGACCGGTCCGCCACGTCCCACACCATCACCGTGCTGTCGCTGCTGCCGGTGGCCAGGAACCGCCCATCCTGGCTGAACGCCAACGAGGCCACCTTGTCCGTATGACCGGTAAGGGGTCGGCCGAGCTGGCGAGGCCTGGACGGGTCGGCGAAGTCCCACATGACAACCGTGCGATCGTCACTGGCGGTGGCCAGAGTGCGCCGGTCCGGACTGAACGCCAGCTCGTTCACCGGAAGGCGATGAGCGGCGAGGGTCCCGGCGTAGCGGGTAGTGGTGAGGCTGGCGACCAGGCCGGCCCGGGTGGCGGCGTCGTCGTGGAAGCGCTGGGCGGCGATGCCGAGCATCAGCGCGGTGCGCGGGTCGTCGTCCAGGGCCGCGTCGGCCTGGGCGGTCAACTGCCGGGCGGTCGAAATCTGCTGCTCGTTGCGTGCTGCCCGTTGGCCAAGGCCGGCGACGACCGCCGCGGCGGTGGTGAGGATGAGCAGCACCGACAGGACCGTCACCGCGCGGGCGCGGCGATGCCGGTCCCGGCGGATGCTGGCGCTCAGGAAGGCGTGCGCAGTCGGGGTGAAGTCCACCTTCTCGCTGACCAGCACCTTCGTCTGGCCGGGCCACCCGCCCAATGGTCGCCGCTGCCGCCGAGCCTGGCTGGCTCGCGGATGGGGTCGTGCGGGCCGGGATGCTGGCCGCAGGCGGGCGGCGGTGTCAGTGAGGGCGGCAGCGAGCTGGCCGCGTTCCCACAGCCGGCCCGGAGCCCGGCCGTGGTGGTCCCATTCGGCGGCCGCCTGCTCCACCGCCCGGCGGGCCCGCAACGCCGCCCCCGCGGCGCTGATCGCCTCGGCCAGCGGCGGCCAGGCGGTCAGGAACGCCTCGTGCGCCACCGTGACCAGCACCGCGCTCTGCTCGGTGTCGGTCGTCAGCAGCCGGCGGCTGATGAAGGGACCCAGCTCGGTGGCGACCTGGGCGGGGAGCTGGGCGCGCGGTACCCGCCAACGCGTGGGGCGGCCGTGCTCGTCGACGGTGACCAGTCGCAGCAGGCCTGTGATCACCTCGCTGCGGCTGCGCCCGGTCGCGGCCTGGGCCTCGGCGAGCGCGGCGTCTGCCTGACGGACCAGCGCTCCCCGCACCCCGCCGAGCTGGTCGTAGCGGGCCGCCGAGAGCCGACCGCCGCGGCCAACCCCCTCGGCGAGCTGGGCGAGGGTGAACGCCAGGAGCGGCAACGCCTGCCCGGTGTCGGTGTCGGCCACCAGCCCGGCGACAAGCTCGCCGTCCACGCCGATGCCGGCCACCCGCGCCGGTTCGGCGATGACGGTGGCCAGCGCATCGCGTGGCAGCGGCCGGATCGCGAAGACACGCGCCGGCAGGCCTGCCAGCTCCTGGTTCTCCAGCAGGGGAGTGAGGAACTCCGGCCGCAGGGTGGCCACGACCATCACCGGGTCGGCGAGCGCAGGCCGAAGCAGCTCGGCGAACCGCGCCCGCTCGGCGGCCGGCGTGCGGGTCAGGAGCTCCTCGCACTGGTCGATGACCAGCAGCAGCCAGCGTGGCCGGTCCCCAGGGGCGGCCAGCAGCAGCTCCTCGGCCACCTCCACCAGTCCGCCCTCGGCCCCGAGCCGCTCCCGCACCCGCTGCAGGGTCCAGCCGGCCCCAAGCGACCGCGCCGCGGCCGCCAGGGACCTGGCAAGCGCCCGTACGGGATCCGCGCCCGGCACCAGCGCCGGCAGCGTCCACCAATCAGGCTCTTCGGCCATCACCGGCACCAGCCCGGCGCGGACCAGCGAGGACTTGCCGCAGCCCGACGGGCCGACCACGACCAGCAATCCGCCCTCGGTCCGTTCGGCCGGCGAGCGCAGCAGCCCAGCCAGCGCGTCGGTCTCGGCGACCAGGTCGGCTTCCATGCTCCGCCACGTCGACGCCGCGACATACGCACGGCTCGCCGCGGAGCACTTCTGTCCCTGATATTCGAACGCGCCGCGGATCAGCGCGGTACGCACCGCCGCGGGATCGGCGGACGGGTGCGCGAGGATGAAGTCCTTGCCGCCCGTCTCACCGACGATGCGGGGGTAGTTCCGATACGCGGAGATGTTCGTGCCGACGGTCTTCCACATGCCGTTGAAGACCTCGGTCGAGCCCGTGAAGTGGATTCCCGCGAGGTCGGGGCTCGTGAGCGCTGCGGAGCCGATCGTGGCGCCCGAGCCGTAAACGAGGTTGATGACGCCA
>Ga0209846_1000092_pt1 | contig 11999 bp, 12 predicted proteins | sample GWRWS3_20_30_FD_187244 | JGI IMG/M metagenome (GOLD analysis project Ga0209846, IMG submission 187244) | Riverbed sediment microbial communities from areas with vegetation nearby in Columbia River, Washington, USA - GW-RW S3_20_30 (SPAdes)... | ecosystem: Environmental > Aquatic > Freshwater >... | reverse complement strand
GTCCGTCCGGTGTGGGGTCCGAGGACCGAGTAGAGAACGCGCGCACTCGGGGAAGGTGCGCGAACGGAGCCAAAGGCTCTCGGATCCCTCGCCGGACAAGTCAGGTCAGTTCGCCGAGGTACGCCTCGCGCATCTGCGGGTTCTTGAGCAGCGCCTCGGCCGTGTCGGCGAGCACGATCTCCCCGGTCTGCAGCACGTAGCCGCGGTGGGCGATCGACAGGGCCATGTTGGCGTTCTGCTCGACCACGAAGATGGTCGTGCCGATCCGGTTGATGTTCTGGATGATGTCGAAGACTTGGTCCACCAGGACCGGGGCGAGCCCCATGGAGGGCTCGTCCATGAGCAGCACCTTGGGGTCGGCCATCAGGGCCCGGCCCATCGCCACCATCTGCTGCTCCCCGCCCGACAGCGTCCCGGCCTTCTGCGTCAGCCGCTCCCGGAGCCGCGGGAACTGCTCCATCACCCGGTCCAGGTCCTCGCGGATCTTGGCCTTGTCGGTGCGCAGGTAGCTGCCGAGCTCGAGGTTCTCCCGCACGGTCATGCGGGTGAACAACCGGCGGTTCTCCGGGACCATGCTGACCCCGCGGCCCACGATCTCGGTGGTCGATCGACCGCTGATCCGCTCGCCGTCGTAGACGACCTCGCCCTCGCTCGGCGTCACCATGCCGAGGATCGTCTTCAAGGTGGTGGACTTGCCGCTGGCGTTCCCGCCGAGCAGGCAGACGATCTCGCCACGGTTGATCTCCACGTTCACGTTCCGGAGGACGGAGATGAGCCCGTAGTGCGTGCTGACGTTCCGCAGCTCCAGCACCGGCCCCCCGTCCGCGGTCATCCGGCCGCCTCCGCGGCGCGCTTGCCCAGATAGGCCTCGATCACCCGCTCGTCGTTGGCCACGTGGTCGTAGGTCCCGTCCGCGATCTTGCGGCCGTAGTCGAGGGCGACCACCCGGTCCGAGACCCCCTTGACCAGGCGCATGTCGTGCTCGATCACCACGATCGTGAAGCCCCGCTCGTCGCGGAGCTTGCCGATCAGCTGGGTCATCTCCTGGGTCTCCTTGGGGTTCATCCCCGCGGTCGGCTCGTCGAGGAGAATGAGCTTCGCGTTCGTGGCCATGGCCCGGGCGATCTCCAGCCGGCGCCGGTTCGCGTAGGAGAGCGCGAACGCCGGCTGGTCCTCGCGGTAGCTGGCCAGGCGGCTCCCGAAGAACGACAGCGCCGAGCGCGCCTCCTCTCGCACCCGCCGCTCCTCGGCCCTCGTGCCGGGCAGGCGCAGCACCGCCCCGAATACCCCTGAGCGGGTGCGGCAGTGCTGGCCCACCATGGCGTTCTCCAGCACGGTCATGTTGGTGAACAGGCGCACCGTCTGGAAGGTGCGGGCGATGCCGAGGCTGCAGATCTGGTTGGGCTTGAGCCCCACCAGCTCATGACCGTCGAAGCGGATCGACCCGTCGTCGGGGGTGTACAGGCCGGTCACGATGTTGAACATGGTGGTCTTGCCGGCGCCGTTGGGGCCGATCACGCTGAGGATCTCGCCGGCCTCGACGTCCAGGTCGACGCCGTCGACGGCGTTCAGGCCGCCGAAGCGCTTCATCAGCCCGTGGACCTCCAGCAGCGCGCTCACAACGCACCTCCCCCGCCCACGGTCACCGGCGACGCCTCCTCCTTCTCCTTCAGCCACTGGTCCTGGGCGGCTTCGTCCACGTGCAGCTCGCGGCTGCGGCGCACGTTGGGGACCAGCCCCTGCGGCCGCAGGACCATGACCATGATCAGCGCGGCGCCGTAGATCAGCAGGCGGTACTCCTCGAACTCGTCGAGCAGCCCGGGCAGGCCGATCAGCAGCAGGGTGCCGACGACCACGCCGGGGATGCTGCCCATCCCGCCGAGGATGACCACCGCCAGGACCGTGATGGACACGAGGATGGTGAAGCTGGCCGGCGCCAGCGAGCCGATCTGCACCCCGAACAGCATGCCGGACAGGGAGCCCACCGCGGCGCCCATGGCGAACGCCAGCAGCTTGTACTTGATGGTGCTCACGCCCATCGCCTCGGCCGCCAGCTCGTCCTCGCGCATCGCGTTCCACGCCCGCCCGACCCTGGAGTCGGCCAGACGGTACGACACGAAGATCGCCAGGGCGCAGAACACCAGGACCAGGTAGTAGAAGGGCTGCGGGTCGCGGAAGCCGATGCCGCCGATGGCCGCGTCGGTGACGTCCCGCAGCCCCTGCGGCCCCCCGGTGTACCGCTGCAGCCACGAGGACTGGAGCACCACTCTGGCGATCTCCCCGAACCCGAGGGTGACGATCGCCAGGTAGTCCCCCCGGAGCCGCAGGACCGGCGCGCCGATCAGCACGCCGATGATCGCCGTCACCACGACCACGATCGGCAACGCCAGGTAGAAGTTGAGGTCCACCACGAACGCCGGCGGGACCAGGTCGCCGATGGAGGTGACCAGGTTGGCGCCGGTGAACAGGGCGGTCACGTAGGCGCCGGTGGCGAAGAAGGCGACGTAGCCGAGGTCGAGCAGGCCCGCGTAGCCGACCACGATGTTGAGGCCCAGGCCCATCAGCAGGAAGACGCCCACCTGCCCCAGGACCTGGGAGAGGGTCGAGCCGATCAGCAGGGGCAGGACCGCCAGCGCCACCGCGAGCAGCATCAAGCTGGTGGCGTTGAACAGCCTGCGGCCCGCGGGCGGCAGCTGCTCCACCCGCTGACGGACCGCCGGTCCCCTGGCGGACCACAGCGCCGCCAGCCCGGCCGACACGGCGAACACCACCAGCGCTCCCAGGACCGTCAGCCCGAGCAGGGTCGGGCTGTACAGCCACCTGGTGTCCAGCCCGAGCTCGAACAGCAGCGGCGGGATGATCCGCTGCAGCAGCGCGAACGTGATCGTCGTCGCGAGCCCGACGCCGAGGGGGACCCGGTAGGGCCGGGGCAGCACGCGGTAGCCCGCGCCGAGCCCGCCGAGCACCGCGCCGGCGACCAGCAGCAGCGCTATGCCGACGGGCAGGCTCTGGCCGAAGGTGAGGATCGACAGCAGCTCCGGGGAGACCGCGATGAAGACGCGCCGCACCGCGCCCTCGGGGAAGGCCTCCACCACCGCGACGCCGGCGGCGACCAGCCCCCCGGTGACCGCGCCGCCGACCAGCCCCGCGACCACGGCCGGCCCGGGTGCGGGCCGCTCGGTGCGCCCGGCGACCAGGCGCGGTCGGGTGGCGAAGTAGCCGGCCAGCAGCGGCGGCAGCATCAGCAGCAGGTTCCCCAGGGTGAGGAAGCTGCCGATGAGGTTGCGGGTGTCGAACTTCTCGATCATCCCTGTCAGGGCGAGGTAGATGGCGGCGGCGCCGCCGACGAGGCCGGCCCTGACCGCCCTGCGGTTCAGCTCGGACCCGGTCACGGCAACTATCCTCTCTCCGGCTCGCCGGTCCCCAGGATCCCTCCGGGCCGGAAGATCAGCACCAGGACGAGGATGCTGAACGCGATCACATCCCTGAGCTGGTTGGGGGCCGGCACGTGGATGCCGGAGAGCAGCAGGACCGGCCCCACCGACTCCACCACCCCGAGGATGAGGCCGCCGATGGCCGCCCCGGTGACGCTCCCGATCCCGCCGAGCACCGCCGCGGTGAACGCCTTGATCCCGGGGACGAAGCCCATGTTGTACTGCACCAGGCCGAACACCAGGGCGAACATCACCCCCGCCACGCCGGCGAGGATCCCGCCGATGGCGAAGGTCGTCACGATCACCCGGTTGACGTTGATCCCCATCAGGCTGGCGATCTCCTTGTCCTCCGCCACCGCCCGCATGGCCTTGCCCACCTTGGTCCTGGAGATGAACTGGGTGAGGCCGACCAGCATCAGCACGGCCGCGACCACGGTCAGCACCAGCGTCTTGGCGATGGGGGTGCCGAGGATCGTCCAGGTCCCCTCCAGGGCGCTGATGCTGGGGTAGCCCCTGGATTCCGAGCCGAAGAAGCTCGCAAAGGTGTACTGCAGGAACAGCGAGGCGCCGATGGCGGTGATCAGCGGCACCAGGCGGGGGGCGTTGCGCAGCGGCCGGTAGGCGATCCGCTCCAGCAGCACCGCCACCAGCATCGACACCGCCGTCGAGGAGAGCAGCAGGATAGCGATGCTGAGCACCGGGTTGCGGTCCAGCAGCCCCGCGGTCTCCAGGGACTGGGCGACGAAGAACGAGGCGTACGCGCCCGCCATGAACACCTCGCCGTGGGCGAAGTTGATCATCAGCAGGATCCCGTACACCAGGCTGTAGCCGAGCGCGATCAGCGCGTAGATGCTCCCAAGCGCCACGCCGAACACCAGGAAGTCCCGCCAGCCGGCGCCGCTGATCCTGCCCTCGGACAGGGTCAGCGTCTTCCACGTGCCGGTGGTCACGCTGAGGACGATCAGGATGCTCAGGACCACCAGGATGACCCGGCGGATCGGGAACCGCTCCGCCCACACCGCCGTCCTGGTCGGGGCGACCGTCTCGGCCGCTTCGTCACCGCGTTGCTGCGTCATGTCCACCCCGGGCTAGATGCCGCCGAACATCGTGTACGCGCCGATCGTGAGGTCGGCCTTCCAGTTGGAGCGCTGCAGGTCGGACCTGATGAACCGGACGCTGCCCCGCCCGCCCACCTCGACCCGGTAGGCGTCCCGCTCCGGCACGGTCAGCGAGAACGAGAACACGCAGTCGTCGTCGCGTCCACGGAGCGGCCCCCGGCGCAAGGTCCCGCCCTGCAGCGCCACGGTGCCGAGGGTCGCCCCGGCGCCGTCCTTCACCGTCACCGTCGTGCCCTGGCGGAGGTCCGGATACCCGGCGTCCGCGCCCCTGCAGGGCGCGCCGAAGTTCCGGTGCGGGAAGAAGCCGTGAACGATGTAGGTCCCCTCCATCTTGTGGCTCGGCGGCTCGCGGCTGCAGGCGGCCGACGCCAGCGCGAGCACGGCAAGGACCAGCACCAGGGAACGCCGCTTCACCGCCCTCCGCACCACTGGTCCCTCGCTTGCAGCAGTGGGCGGGGGCGACGGTCGACCGCTGCCGGCCCGACCGTCGCCCCCGCCCTCCTACGCCTGTCTAGGCCGAGGCCTCCGCGAGTGTCTTGGTCTCGGTGAACACCGGCTTGGGGTTGGCCGTACCGCCCTCGATGGGCCAGTCCGGCACCTTGTAGACCGCGATCGACACGGCCGTGGCGCAGTCGCCCGACGGGGTGCACGTGATCGTCCCGCTCAGCCCGTCGTAGGCGTTGGTCTTGTAGACCTCGTCCTTGAGCTTGGTGCGCGAGATGGTGAGCGTCCCGCCCTCGTCGGTCGCCGTCCGCTTGAGCGCCTCGAACAGGATGTTCGCGGCGTCGTAGGCGTGGGCGTTGAAGACCGAGATCGGCCGCTCGCCGAACTGCGCCTGGTAGGCCGGCAGGAACTGCTGGCCGTAGAAGGCGTTGCGCGAGGTCTGCGCCGTGACGTCCGGCGACGACGACCACGAGCCGTAGACATCCTTGCCGCCGACCTTCACGTACTCGGGCGCGGCGCAGCCGTCGGAGCCCATCAGCGCGGTGTTGGCCAGCCCCGAGATCGCCCGACCCTGCTTGGCGATCAGCGCGCACGCCGGGTTGAACGCCGGGTAGTACAGGAAGTCGGGCTTGTTCTGCGCGATGCTGTTCAGCACCGGCTTGAAGTCACGGTCGGCCGCCTGGATGGCCTCGTCGTTGGTGATCTTCCCGCCCTGCTTCTCGAAGACCTGGCGGAACACCGCGGCCAGACCGTCGGAGTACGGGCTCTCGTCGTGGATGGTGGCGGCGGTCTTGGCCTTCAGCTTGTTGGTGGCGAAGTCGGCCACCACCGCACCCTGGATCTTGTCGTTGTGCGCGGTCCGCAGGTAGAAGGGCTGGTGCTGCCCCTCCGCCGTCAGGGACGGGCCGGTGTTGGACGGCGAGATCAGCAGGATGCCCTTCTTGGAGAAGATGGTGTCGGCCACCCCCAGCGCCGCGCTCGAGCAGCTGGTCCCGATCACCGACAGGATCTTCGGGTCGGCCGCCAGCTTGGTGGCACCGGACTGCCCGCCCTCCTTGGAGCACGTCTCGTCGCCGTTCACCAGCTCGACGTTGTGTCCGAGGAGCTGGCCGCCCTTCCCGTCCAGCTTCCCGTCCAGATAGTCGACCGCCAGCTGGACGCCGCGCTGGCTGTCGATGCCGAGGCTGCGGTTCTCACCGGTGATCGACAGCAGCGTGCCCAGCTTGATCGGCTCGCCAGACGCGAGGGTCAGGCAGCCGAACTGGTCCTGCGCGCAGACGTCGCTCGTGCCCGTCGGCGCGCCCTCGTCGCTCGCGCATCCCGCCAGCGCGAACACCATGATGAACGCGGCCGGGACGGCCACGCCCACGACCCACCTAGGTTTCCTCATCCGGCTCCTCCTCCTGGCTGGACGCATGTGTGCGGGACAGGCCGCTGTGGCGCGAAGATAATCACAATCCCGCAGAGGAGACTAGCAACTACGCAAGGGCGTTCCCCCCTGCTGGCGGCACGTGGCGCATGCCGGGGCCGCGGTCACCGGCGATGACTGACTCTCCCACCTACTCGTATGGCACCGGGTCCGGTCCCGTCCGGAACTGAAGTATAAGCGGGTTTCCCGTGCTGCGGGTGCCCGGTCGCCGGAAGCCGTCGCCTCAGGCGCCCGGCTCGGGCGGGTGCGGGTCGGGCTCGGGCCCGGTCGCGCCCCGGTGCACGACCGCCAGGACGTAGCGGAGCGGGTCGCTGCCGGCGTTGCGGTAGGTGTGGGGGCGGTCGGCCAGGAACGCGATCGCGTCGCCGGGGCCGACCCGGTGGCGGGTGCCGTCCAGCTCCATGGTGAGCTCGCCGTCGACCACCAGGAGCAGCTCGCGGGTGTCCTGGGGATGCGCCTCGGAGACCATGGCGTCCCCGCCGGCCAGGCTGACGTCCCACAGCTCGACCTGGTCGCTGGTGCCCGACCCGACCATCAGCTTGGCCAGGCTGCCCGACCTGGCGGCCCAGAGCGGGACGCCCTCCTCGCCGCGGACGATCCGGGTGGTGGGCACCTCCGGGGCCTCCACCAGCGAGGCGACCGAGACCCCGAGGGCGTCGGCCAGCCGGCAGACGGTGGCGATGCTCGGGTTGCAGCGGGCCTGCTCGACCTGGACCAGCATGCCCTTGCTGACGCCGGAGCGGGCCGCCAGCTCGTCCAGCGTCCAGGCGCGGCGGGCCCGCTCGGCGCGGACATGGCGGCCGACCGCCGCGGTCACCAGGGAGGGGTCGGGCATGGAGGCTCCTCAGTACAGAATATTGGTCGACAAGACCACTACAGAGGTATTATACTGTACTGGACCGAGAGTGCAGGATACATGACTCACTGCCAGCGTTGGAGGCTCCCATGGCACTCCTCGTCCTGCTCGCCGTCGTGGTGCTGATCGACCTGCTCACCTGGCTCTTCGGGGCCGATTCGCGAGACTACCGCCACGCCGAGCACCCGCTCGCCGGCTACCACGACGCGGCCGGCTGAGCGAGCCGGACCGGGCCTCGGCCGCGCTGCCACCCTCGTCGTACCCATGGATGCCGATGCGCGGCGGCTGGGGCGGGTGTCGCCGTGACCCCGCCAGGGAACAGCCTGCCGCACCGGGCGAGCGTCGTCGTGGTCGGCGGCGGCGTGATCGGCACCAGCATCGCCTTCCACCTGGCGGAGGCCGGCGTCCCGGAGGTCGTGCTGATCGAGCGCGACGAGCTCGGCGCGGGCTCGACCAGCAAGGCCGCCGGCGGGGTGCGGGCGCAGTTCTCCGACGCCCTCAACATCCAGCTCGGCGCCCGCAGCCTGCGGGCGTTCGCCGACTTCGGCGCCCGACCCGGCCAGGAGATCGACTTCCGCGCCGTCGGCTACCTGTTCCTGCTCAGCCGGCCGGAGGACGTGGCCGCGTTCGAGCGGAGCATCGAGCTGCAGAACCGGCTCGGCGTGCCCAGCCGCCTGCTCGACCCGCGCGAGGCCAGACGGCTGTCGCCGCCGATCGCCACCGACGGCCTGCTCGCCGCCGCGTTCTCCCCCGAGGACGGCCTGGCCACCCCGGAGGCGGTCGTGCAGGGGTATGCCGCCGGCGCGCGCCGCCACGGCGCCCACGTCGAGACCGGCTGCGAGCTGCTGGACGTGCGCGTCCGCGGCGAGACGATCCAGGCGGCGGTGACCTCCAAGGGGGTGGTGGAGACACCCGCGCTGGTGTGCGCCGCCGGCGCCTGGTCTCGCCGGGTCGGCGCCATGGCCGGCGTCGACCTGCCGGTCACGCCCTACCGCCGCCAGGTCCTGCTGACCGAGCCGGTGCCGGGTCTGCCCAAGCGCCTGCCGATGACGATCGACTTCGCGTCCAGCTTCTACTTCCACCGGGAAGGCCCCGGGTTGCTCATGGGCATGTCGTTGGACGACGAGCCGCCGGGCTTCAACCTCGGTCGTGACGACGCCTGGATCCCGAGGCTCGCCGAGGTGATCGCCCGGCGGGCCCCGTCGCTCGCCGACATCGGCGTGGCCGGCGGCTGGGCCGGTCTGTACGAGGTGACCCCCGACCACAACGCCCTGATCGGCGAGGCGCCGCGGCCCGCCCGGATGCTCTATGCGACCGGCTTCTCCGGGCACGGCTTCCTCCAGGGCCCCGCCGTTGGTGAGGTCGTGCGCGACCTGTTCCTCGGCAGGCAACCGCCGGTCGACGTCGCCCCGCTGGCCGTGGACCGCTTCCAGCAGGCGAAGGACCGGCCTGAGCTGAACGTCGTCTGACCCGGAGCGGCCTCGAAATCGGTGTGCTGCATGCCTGGCCGCGGTAGCCTCTAGCCGTGCGGCTGAGCGAGGCCGAGCAGGCGATGCTGGCGGGCACCGAAGGCCCCGCCAGCCAGCTCGCCATGCGCGTGATCGTCAAGATGGCCGAGCTGGCCGGCGCGGCCGAGCTGATCGCGATCGCCTCGGCCCACGTCGACGGCTGCCTGTTCCACGGCAACGCCGGGCTGGACTTCGCCGAGCGCCTGGTGCGGGGTGGCGCTGCGGTGCGGGCACCGACCACGCTCAACGTCTCCTCGCTGGACCTGCTCCACCCCGACCGCTACCGAGGCGACCCGGAGACCGCCAGGGCGGCTCGGCGGCTGATGGACGCCTACGTCGCGATGGGCTGCCGCGAGACCTGGACCTGCGCGCCCTACCAGCTCCCGGAGCGGCCCGCCTTCGGCGAGCACGTCGCCTGGGCCGAGTCGAACGCGATCGTGTTCGCCAACTCCGTGCTGGGCGCGCGCACCGGCCGCTACGGCGACTTCATCGACATCTGCGCGGCCATCACCGGCCGCGTGCCCAACGCCGGCCTGCACCTCACCGAGCGGCGCCGCGGCCAGGTGGTGTTCGACCTGCGTGGCATGCCCGACCGGCTGCTCGGCGAGGACGCCCTCTACCCGCTGCTCGGCCTCGTCGTGGGCGCGGAGAGCGGCAGCCTGGTTCCGGTGGTGGATGGCCTGGCAACCGGGATGGGCGAGGACCGGCTCAAGGCCCTCGGCGCCGCCGCCGCCTCCTCGGGCGGGGTCGCCCTGGTCCACGTGGTCGGCTCCACCCCGGAGGCGCCGACCCTCGCCGACGCGCTGCAGCGGCACGACCCGCTGAGGGTGGTCGAAGTCACCCCCGCGATGATCCGGGTTGCCCGCGACGCGCTCACCACCACCAGGCAAGGCCAGCGGCGCCTGGTCGGCGTGAACGTCGGCACCCCGCACTTCTCCGTGGAGGAGTTCGGCGAGCTGGTGGCGCTGCTCGCCGGCCGCCGCATCCACCCGGAGGTGGAGCTCTACGCCAACACCGGCCGCCACACGCTGGCACGGATCGAGGCCACGGGCTGGCTTGCGGACCTGGAGGCGGCCGGCGTGCGCCTGGTGGTCGACACCTGCACCTACGTCACGCCGATCCTGCGCGACACCGCCGGGGTGGTGATGACCAGCTCCGCCAAGTGGGCCTGGTACGCGCCGGGGAATCTCGGTGTCCAGGTCGCGTTCGGCAGCTTGCGGGAGTGCGTCGACTCGGCCGTCGAAGGGAGGGTCGTCCGCGATGACGCGCTCTGGTCACAGCTCTGAACTCGCGGGCCGGGCCCTGCTCGCCGGGGAGGCGGCCGGGTCCGCGCTGGTGCTGGAGGCGCCGCTGAGCCTGTGGGGTGGGATGGACCCGCGCACCGGTCGGATCAGCGACCGCCACCATCCGCAGCTCGGCGCGACCGTGACCGGCAAGATCCTGGTGATGCCCTCCGGCAGGGGCTCGAGCTCCAGCTCGAGTGTGCTGGCCGAGGCGATCCGGCTCGGCACCGCGCCGTCGGCCATCCTGCTCGCCGAGCCCGACGAGATCCTGGTGCTCGGCGCGCTCGTGGCCGAATACCTCTACGAGCGGACCTGCCCGATCCTGGTCCTGCCCAAGCGCGCCAGCGGCGCCATCGCCACCGGCGACCACGTGACCGTGTCCGGCGACGGCACCGTCGCCCTCGCCTGAGCCCGACCCTCGGGGAAGCCGTCAGCGGGCTAGCAGCCCGGGTCCGGCCGGTCGGCGAGGGCCGCCACGGCGGCCGCGAGCGCCGCCCGCAGCTCCTCCAGGTTGGCGTCCTTGGCGACGTAGGCGGTCGCGCCGGCGGCCAGCGCCGCCCGCTCCAGCTCGTCGCCGGTGAAGGCGGTGAGCACCACCACCGGCGTCCACGGCAGCGCGTCGCGCACCAGCCGGGTCGCGTCCAACCCGTTCAGGACCGGCATCGACAGGTCCATCACGACCACATCGGGCCGCACCTGCTTGGCGAGCGCCACCGCGTCGGCGCCGTCGTCGGCCAGGCCGACGACCTCGAACCCGTCCAGCTCGAGCAGCGCCACCAGCGCCTCCCGGAACTGCCGATGGTCGTCGGCGACCAGCACCGTCGGGCGGGTCACCGGGGCCTCGCGGGTCCTGGGCCCGCCGTCGTCGGCACCCAGGCCTCGATGGAGGTGCCGCCTCGGCCGGTCTCGATCGCGAGCCGGCCGCCGAGCGCCTGGACCCGCTCCCGCATGGAGGTCAGGCCGAAGCCCTGGTGGCCGGCGAGCACCTCGACCTCGGCCGGGTCGAACCCGCGCCCGTCGTCCTGGACGCGCAGGGCCACCGCCAATCCCGACCGTTCCAGCACGATGCGCACGTGCCGCGCGGCGGCGTGCTGCTCGATGTTGGCCAGCGCCTGCTGGGCGACCCGGAACAGGGCCGTCTCGACGTCGGGGTCGAGCCGCTCGCCGCCGAGCCGGTCGCTGACCGAGCAGTCGACCAGCGCCGCCCTGCTGCGGGTCGCGGACGCCAGGTCGTGGACGGCGGTGACCAGGCCGCACTGGTCCAGCACCAGCGGGCGCAGCGCGCCGATGGTGCGCCGCAGCGCCGTCACCTCGTCGGAGAGGTCGTCGCGGAGCTGGTCGAGCAGCTCGCGGACCGGGGCGGGGGCCTGCGGGCCCAGGCGGAGCCGGACCTGGTCGACCTTGAGCCCCATGGCGGCCAGGCTCTGCACGTGGCCGTCGTGGAGGTCGACGGCGAGCCGCTGGTGCTGGCCCTCCAGCACCTCGTAGAGGCGGGCGAGCAGGCGCTGGCGCTCCTGCTCGGCCTGCCTGGCCTCGGTGACGTCCTGGTCGGTGCCGATCACGCGCACGATCCGGCCGTGCTCGTCGCGGACGCCCTCCCCGCGGACCAGGACGGTCCGGACCTGGCCGTCGGGAAGGATCGTCCGGTGCTCGACCTCGAAGGGGGTGCCGTCGGCGGCGGCCCGGTCGATGGCCGCCTGGACGACCGGCCGGTCGTCGGGGTGCACGAACCCGAGGGCGGCCTCCGGCGACGGGATGTCCTCGGGGCGGACGCCGACCACCCGGAACCACTCGGCCGACGCGCTGCCGGTGCCGCTGACCAGGTCCCACTCCCAGTTGCCGACCCGCGCGATGCGCTGCGCCTCGGCGAGCTGGCGGCGGCGCTCGCGCAGCTCCCGCTCGGTGCGGCGCCGCTCGGTGACGTCGG
>Ga0209846_1000091_pt1 | contig 11999 bp, 12 predicted proteins | sample GWRWS3_20_30_FD_187244 | JGI IMG/M metagenome (GOLD analysis project Ga0209846, IMG submission 187244) | Riverbed sediment microbial communities from areas with vegetation nearby in Columbia River, Washington, USA - GW-RW S3_20_30 (SPAdes)... | ecosystem: Environmental > Aquatic > Freshwater >... | reverse complement strand
CGTCGAGACCGACGGCTCGCTGTCGCCGGAGGACGCGCTCGCCTCGGCGGGTGGCACCCTGCGCGAGCTGGTCAGCCTGTTCGCCGACCTGACCGGCGGCGGCGAGGGGCTGTCGCTCGGCCCGGCGGAGCAGGTCGGGCCGCTCGGCGCCAACCTGGACACGCCGATCGAGGAGCTGGACCTGTCGGTGCGCTCCTACAACTGCCTCAAGCGCGAGGGCATCACCACGGTCGGCGAGCTGGTCACCAAGTCCGAGGCCGACCTGCTGGACATCCGCAACTTCGGCGCCAAGTCCATCGACGAGGTGCGCGAGAAGCTGCACGAGCTCGGCCTTTCGCTGAGGGAGGAGTAAGCCACCATGCCGACCCCGACCAAGGGGCCTCGCCTGGGCGGGGGGCCGAGCCACGAGCGCATGATCATCGCGAACCTGGCCCGGGCGCTGTTCGCCGAGGGCCGGATCCGCACCACCGAGGCCAAGGCCAAGCGCCTGCGGCCGCAGGCCGAGCGCCTGATCACCTTCGCCAAGCGGGGCGACGTGGCGGCCAGGCGGCAGGTCCTCACCGTGGTGCGGGACAAGGCGGTCGTGCACAAGCTGTTCGCCGAGATCGCCCCCCGATTCGCCGAGCGCCAGGGCGGCTACACCCGCATCCTCAAGCTCGGCCCGCGTCCGGGCGACGCCGCCCCGATGGCCGTCATCGAGCTGGTGGAGCAGGCCGAGGCCGACGAGTCGGCCGGCGCCGCCACCACCGAGGGCCGGCGGCGCCGGTTCGGGCGCCGGGCGGCACGCCCGGCACCCGAGGGCGCCAACCGCGCCCAGCGGCGCGCCGCCGCCCGGGGCCGCGGTGTCCCCACCCCCGCCGAGGCGGAGGCGGCCGAGGCGGCGCTGGCCGGCGAGGAGGCTGACGAGGAGGAGCGGCCGAACGTCCCCACCGACGCAGAGATCGAGGCGGGCCTGGCCCCGGCCGTCGAGGACGACGACGGCCCAGCCGGGACGGCCACGGCGGACGTGGCGGAGGACGCGCCCGAGGCCGAGATGGAGGCCGAGGAGCCGATCGAGCCCGTGGCCGAGGAGCTCGCGGCCGAGGTCCCGGCCGGCGCCGAGGCGGACGCGCCCGACAACGGCCCAGCCGGCACGGCCACGGCGGACGTGGCCGAGGACGCGCCCCAGGCCCCCGCCGAGGGCGAGGCCGAGGACGAGGGCAAGGGCAAGGGCAAGAAGAAGTAGCCGCGATGGGCGCCGACCCCGCCGAGGCGGGTGGGCCGTCGCGGCGGCTGCGGCTGGTGGTCGCCTACGACGGCGGCCCGTTCTCGGGGTTCGCGCGGCAGCGCGACCGGCGCACCGTCCAGGGCGCGCTGGAGGCCGCGCTCTCCCGGCTGGCCAAGCAACCGGTCCGCACGGTGGGCGCCGGTCGCACCGACGCCGGCGTGCACGCCCGCGGCCAGGTCGTCCATGCCGACGTGCCGGCGCGCCTGGACCCCGAGCGGGTCCGGCGCGCCCTCAACGGCGGCCTTGGGCCGGCGATCGTGGTCGGCGAGGCGGCCTGGGCGCCGCCCGGCTTCGACGCACGCCTGTCGGCCCGCCGGCGCACCTACGTCTACCGCGTCGACGACTCCGGCCACCCGGACCCGTTGCTGCGCGGCTTCGTGCTCGCCTGGCCTCGGCCGCTGTCGGTGCCGCGCATGCGCGAGGCGGCCCGGCCGCTGGTCGGCGAGCACGACTTCGTCGCCTTCTGCCGCAGCCGCGCCGGCGCCACCACCACGCGCCGCCTCCGCTCGGTCACCGTCCGGCGCAGCGGCGGTCTCGTCGAGGTGCGGATGGTCGCCGACGCCTTCTGCTGGCAGATGGTCCGCAGCATCGTCGGGCACCTCCTCCAGGTGGGCGACGGCCGGCGCGACCCGGCGTCCACCGCGGCGGTGCTGGCCGGCGGCGACCGCCTGGCGGTCGGGACCGTGGCCCCCGCCCACGGCCTGGTCCTCGAGTCCGTCACCTACTCGCGCGCCGGCAGTGGCAGCGGAGGTTCCTGACCTCGTAGCGCGAGATGTCGATGTCGGTGAAGCCGGTGCCCTTCAGCAGGTCGGCCAGCCAGGTCTCGTCGAACACGGCGAAGTGGGCGTTCCACAGCCAGCGGGGGACGCCGCGCTCGTCGGTGCCCCGGTGGGCGGGCCGCTCGGCGTGGCCGCCGAGGAGCCAGCGGTTGGCCTCAACGGTCCCGTAGCTCCCGTCCAGCCACCGCTCGGCGATCCAGCGGGCGTCGGGCACGCCGATGTCGACCGGGGCGCCGGGCCGCAGCACCCGCGCCCACTCCACCAGCGTCGACTCGACGAGCTGCCAGCTCTGGTGCTCCAGCACGTGGTTGGCGCGCAGGGCGGTGATGGTGGCGTCCGCGAACGGCAGCCGGTCCAGCCGGCAGCGCACCTGGATCCCGGGGAGCGGCAGCACGTCGGTGTGGAGGTCGTAGGCGGGGTCCGGGTGCTCGCCCGCGCCGATCTCGAGCCTCACGTGCCGGCGGCCCGAGCCTCGATCGTGCGCACGACCGTCGCCGGCCGGCCGGCGACCACCGTGTAGGGAGCGACGTCGCGGGTGACGAGCGACCCGGCGGCCACCACCGCGTGGGCGCCGATCTCGCACGGTCCGAGCACCAGCGCGCTGCTGGCCAGCCACGCCCCCTCGCCGATCACCACGTCCCGCCCGCTCCGCTGGATGGCGGTCTGGCGCTCGCGCCCGAACTTGCCCATGTCGTGGGTCCCGGTCAGCACGCAGACGCCGTGCCCGAAGAAGGCGTAGCGGCCGACCGTGACCTCCCCGCCGGAGAGGTTGAACAGGGCGTCGTTGACGATGGCGGTGGGGTCGAGGTGAAGCCGTCGCGGGTCGCCGTGGACCCGGTGGCGGTACAGCTCCTCGTCGAGGGCCTTGCGGACCAGCTCGTCGACCGGGCGGGCGAGCAGGCGCAACAGCAGCCGATCCAGCACCGACATCCGTTCCTCCTCCATCCGGGTCCGGGGCCAATCGTCGCACCTGCGCTACGGTGGCGGCCATGACCGCCGCGCCTGAGCGCTCAGGTTGACCAAAACAACAGGTCACCGCTAGCCTTGACCATCGGTTTGACAGCGGCTGCGGCAGCGATCGCATGCCCGGCGCTGAATCCCTCGAATCGTCACGGAGTTGTCCGCATGCCCTCGCCAGCAAGCCGCACGTTCTCGCCCAGAGCGCGGGACATCACCCGCGACTGGTACGTCGTCGACGCCGACGGCCAGGTCCTCGGGCGGCTCGCCGCCCAGGTGGCCCGGATCCTGCGCGGCAAGCACAAGCCGATCTTCGCGCCCCACGTCGACACCGGCGACCACGTGATCATCGTGAACGCCGCCAAGGTGCGGCTGACCGGCCGCAAGCGCGAGCAGAAGGTCGCCTACCGGCACTCCGGCTACCCGGGCGGCCTGAAGGCGGTCCCGTACACGGTGCTGCTCGAGCAGCGGCCGTCCAAGGCGGTCGAGCGGGCCGTCCGGGGCATGCTGCCCCGCAACCGGCTCGGACGGCAGATGCTCTCCAAGCTCAAGGTCTACGACGGCCCGACCCACCCGCACGCCGCCCAGATGCCGGCGCCGCTCGACTTCAGCGCTCCACCGCAACAACGATAGGAGGACACCTCGTTGGCTGCTCCAGCAATGCTGGCCCGGGGCACCGGCCGCCGCAAGGAGGCCGTGGTCCGGGTGCGCCTGCTCGAGGGGACGGGCCAGTTCAAGCTCAACGGCCGACCCCTCGAGGACTACTTCCCCAACCCGGCGCACCGCCGGCTCGTCACCGAGCCGCTGCGGGTGACCAACACCCTCGAGCGCTACGACATCCTCGCCAACCTCGACGGCGGCGGGGTCTCCGGGCAGGCCGGCGCGCTGCGCCACGGCATCGCCCGGGCGCTGGTCGACCTCGACCCGGAGCTGCGGGTGGAGCTGAAGAAGCGCGGCTTCCTCACCCGCGACGCCCGCGAGGTCGAGCGCAAGAAGTACGGCCTCAAGAAGGCCCGCAAGGCGCCCCAGTACAGCAAGCGCTAACGGGTTCGCCGGGTACGCGCCGGTGGGGAAGCTGTTCGGGACCGACGGGGTGCGGGGCTTGGCCAACGCCGACCTCACCCCGGAGCTGGCCCTCGCCCTGGGACGGGCGGTCGTCGGCGTGCTCCGGGCCGAAGCCGGCGGGCCGCCGGCGCTGGTGGTCGGCCGGGACCCGCGGGCGTCCGGCGCGCTCCTCGAGAGCGCCCTGGTCGCGGGCATCCTGAGCGCCGGCGGGCAGGTGCTCGCCGCCGGCGTGGTCCCGACCCCCGCGGTGGCGTTCCTGACCCGCCACTACCGGGCGGCGGCGGGCGCGGTGATCTCCGCCTCCCACAACGCCATGCCGGACAACGGCATCAAGTTCTTCGGGCCGGAGGGCTTCAAGCTGCCCGACGCGTTCGAGGAGCGCATCGAGGCCGCCCTCGGCGCCGCCGACCAGGGCGCCCCCCGGCCGGTCGGCGCCGAGGTCGGCGGCCTGCGCCGCACCGCCGCCGACGCCGTCGAGGCCTACCTCGCCCACCTGCTGGACGGCACCCCCGACCTGGCGGGCCTCCGGGTGGTGGTGGACTGCGCCAACGGGGCGGCCGCCGCGATCGCCCCCGAGGCCTACCGGCGGGCCGGCGCCAGGGTGACCGCGGTCGCGGCCGAGCCGGACGGCCACAACATCAACGCCGGGGTCGGCTCCACCCATCCCGAGCACGTCCAGGAGGCCGTGGTCAGGACCGGCGCCGCGGTGGGCCTGGCCCACGACGGCGACGCCGACCGCGTGCTCGCCGTCGACGAGCGCGGCGAGCTGGTCGACGGGGACGTGATCCTGGCCGTCGCCGCCCTCGACGAGCGGGAGCGGGGCGAGCTCCCGACCGGCACCGTGGTCACCACCGTCATGACCAACCTGGGCTTCCGCCTGGCCATGGCCGAGCACGGCATCCAGGTGCTGCAGACCGCGGTCGGGGACCGCTACGTGCTGGAGGCGATGCTGGCAGGTGGCCACACCCTCGGGGGCGAGCAGTCTGGCCATGTCATCTTCCTCGACCGCGCCACCACCGGCGACGGGCTGCTCACCGGGCTCCGGCTGCTCGCGATCATGGCCCGCACCGGCCGGCCGCTCTCGGAGCTGGCCACGGTGATGCGCCGGCTCCCCCAGGTGCTCGTCAACGTCCGCGTGGCCGACCGCCGGGGCCTGGCCGAGGCCGCGGCGGTGTGGCGGGCGGTCCAGGCCGAGGAGGCGCTGCTGGGCGACCGGGGTCGGGTGCTGGTCCGCCCCTCCGGCACCGAGCCGCTGGTGCGGGTCATGGTCGAGGCCGAGACCGAGCAGGCCGCCCGGGCCGTCGCCGACCGCCTGGCCGCCGTGATCACTGAGGAGCTGGGCGACCGTCACGGGGGCCCGGAGGCCGGCTGATACGATTGGCGCCCCCGGGCGGTCGTCATGGGAAGGGAGCCCCCTGGCATGTGTGGGATCGTCGGCTACGCCGGCCAGCAGCAGGCGCTCCCGGTCCTTCTGGCCGGGTTGCGGCGCCTGGAGTACCGCGGCTACGACTCCGCGGGCGTGGCCGTGCTCGACGGCGGGCGGGTCCAGGTCGTCCGCAAGGCCGGCAAGCTCGAGGCGCTGGAGCGCGAGCTCGGCGGCGAGGACGCCCTCGAGGGCGTGACCGGCATCGGCCACACCCGCTGGGCGACCCACGGCGCGCCCACCGACCGCAACGCCCACCCGCACCTGGACTGCAGCGGCCGGGTCGCGGTCATCCACAACGGCATCATCGAGAACTTCTACTCGCTCCGGACCGAGCTGGAGGCCGAGGGCCACGCGTTCGCGTCCCAGACCGACACCGAGTGCGTCGCCCACCTGGTCGAGGGCGCCCTGGCCGGCGGGCTCGCCTTCCCCGACGCCGTGCGGGCCGCCCTACGGCGGCTGGAGGGCTCGTTCGCGCTCGCCATCCTCCACCAGGGCGACCCCGGCGTGGTGGTCGGCGCCAAGCGCGACCTGCCGCTGGTCGCCGGCCGGGCGGGCGGCCAGACCTTCGTCGCCAGCGACTTCGCCGCCTTCCTGGACCACACCAAGGACGGCGTGATCCTCGAGGACGACCAGGTGGTGGTCGCGACCCCCGAGCGCCTGGAGGTCACCGACCTGGACGGGAACCCGGTCGAGCCCTACGAGCACCACGTCGACTGGGACCTGTCGGCGGCCGAGAAGGGCGGCTACGAGCACTTCATGCTCAAGGAGATGCACGAGCAGCCGCTGGCCATCAAACAGACACTCGAGGGCCGCACCGACCCGGGCGGCCGCCTGCTCCTGGACGAGCTGCGCATGAGCGAGGACGAGCTGCGCGAGGTCGACAAGGTCTTCGTGGTCGCCTGCGGCACCGCCTACCACGCCGGCATGGTCGCCAAGTACGCCATCGAGCACTGGACCCGGCTGCCCGTCGAGATCGAGATCGCCAGCGAGTTCCGCTACCGCGACCCGGTGCTGGACCGCAACACCCTGGTCATCGCCATCTCGCAGTCGGGGGAGACGGCCGACACGCTGGCCGCCGTCCGCTACGCCCGCCGGCAGCGGGCCCGGGTGCTGACCGTGTCCAACACCGTCGGCGCGTCGATCCCGCGCGACTCCGACGCGGTGCTGTACACCAGGGCCGGGCCGGAGGTGTGCGTGGCCGCCACCAAGACCTTCGCCACCCAGCTCGCGGCCATGTACCTGGTCGGCCTGTACCTGGCGCAGGTCAGGGGCACGATGTGGCTGGACGAGGTGGCCGCGGTGGTGCGCGAGCTCGGCGGCGTCCCCGCCAAGATCCAGCTCTGCCTGGAGCGGTCCGAGCAGGTCCGCAAGGTCGCCGAGACCTACGCCGAGGCCCGGGACTGGCTGTTCCTCGGCCGCCACGTCGGCTACCCGATCGCCCTGGAGGGCGCGCTCAAGCTCAAGGAGATCTCCTACGTGCACGCCGAGGGCTACCCGGCGGCCGAGCTCAAGCACGGCCCGATCGCGCTGATCGAGGACGGCACCCCGGTGGTCGCCGTCCACCCCTCCAGCCACATCTACGCCAAGATGCTCACCAACATCCAGGAGGTGGCCTCCCGCGGCGCCACCGTCATCGCGATCGCCACCGACGGCGACCAGCAGGTGGCGGCCCACGCCGCCCACGTGCTGCGGGTGCCGGCCACCGCCCAGCTCCTGTCGCCGCTGGTCTGCCTGGTCCCGCTGCAGCTCCTCGCCTACCACGTGGCGGTGGCACGCCGGTGCCCGATCGACAAGCCCCGCAACCTCGCCAAGAGCGTGACGGTGGAGTAGCTGCCATGGCCTATGACATCGACCCCGAGCAGTCCGTCAGCATCGTCGCCATCCTTCTGTTCCTGACCGCCGCCTTCATCGGCCTGCCCGAGCTCCAGCACCTGGTCACCGGCTCGGCAATGTCGCTCTTCCCGCTGCTGCTCGCCGTCGCGCTGGTCGCGGCCGGGGTCGGCCTGCTCCAGGGCCGGCAGTGGGCCTGGTGGCTGGCGGTGGTGGCGATCGGGTTCTCCGCCCTCAGGGACCTCCTGGGGTTCGACCCGGAACGGCTGCTCGGGCTGCTCTTCGACGCGCTGGTGATCTTCCTGCTGACGAGGCCGGCGACCAGGGCCAGGTTCGGCGTTCGATGATCGTCGGGGTCGGGATCGACGCCGTCGAGATCGCCCGTGTCCGCCGCGCCATCGAGCGTCACCCGCGGTTCCGCGAGCGGGTCTTCACCAAGGCCGAGCGGGACGCCGGCCAGCGCCGCGGGGTCGGGGAGGTCGCCTACCTGGCCAAGCGGTGGGCGGCCAAGGAGGCGACCTCCAAGGCGCTCGGGGTCGGCTTCTCGGGCTTCGCCTACACCGACATCGAGGTCACCAACCTGCCGTCGGGCGCACCGACCGTCAAGCTCAGCGGCGAGCTGGCCGACTGGGCCCACCAGCTCGGGGCGCTCCGCTGGCACCTGACACTCTCCGACACCAAGGACGTGGCGTTCGCCGCCGTGGTCGTCGAGGGCCCCGACGACTACCCCCGCCGCCCGCCCGGGCCGCCCCCGTGGGTGCGCCGGCGGCTGGAGCGCCAGCGCGGCGCCGCCGGGCCGGGGGCCGTCACGCCGGCATGAAGCCCCTCACCACGGTGGCGGCGGTGCAGGCCGCGGATGCCGCTGCCGAGCGGGCCGGCATCCCGGTCGCCGTGCTGATGGGCCGCGCCGGCGCCGCGGTGGCGCGCGCCGCCGCCCGGCAGCTCGGCACGGTGGCGGGCCGGCGGGTGGTGGCCCTCGCCGGCAAGGGCCACAACGGCGGCGACGCGCTGGAGGCCCTGGCCCGGCTGGCCGGACGCGGCGCCGGGGCGGAGGCGCTGGTCACCGGCGACCCGGACGGCCTCGGCGAGCAGGGACGGCGCTGCGTGGCGCTGGTGCGGCGCGCCGGCGGCAGGGTGCGGCGGTTCGACGCCGCGCGCGCCGGCAGGCTGCTGGCCGACGCCGACCTGGTCGTGGACGGGGTGCTCGGCACCGGCTCCAGCGGCGCCCCCCGCGGTGCGGCCGCCGAGGCCATCGCCGCCGCCAACGCCGCCGGCGCGCCGGTGGTCGCGGTCGACATCCCCTCGGGGGTGGACGGCGCCACCGGCGCGGTCGCCGGTGAGGCGGTCACCGCCGTGGTCACCGTCACCTTCCAGGCGGCCAAGCCCGGGCACGTCCTCGCCCCGGGCAGCCAACGCGCCGGACGCCTGGAGGTGGCCGACATCGGCCTGCCGCTGGAGCCGGGAAGCTGGTGGATCGGCGAGGCCGCCGACGTGGCCGGGCTGGTCCCGGTGCCCCACGCCGAGCTGCACAAGCGCTCCCGCGGGGTGCTGCTGCTGGTCGGGGGGAGCCCCGGCATGGGCGGGGCCCCGACCCTGATGGGCCTGGCGGCCCGTCGCTCGGGGACCGGGCTGCTGGTGCTGGCCGTGCCGGCGTCGGTCGCCGGCCGGGTCGGGGCCGAGGTCCCCGAGGCGATCACGGTCGCCCTGCCGGAGTCCGGCGGCGGCCTGGCCGCGGCCGCCGACAACGCCTGCAGGCGCTGGCTGGGCGAGGCGACCGCCATCGGCGTCGGGCCGGGCATTGGCCGCGCCGACGGGACCCAGAAGGTCGTCAGGGGCCTGCTGGCCGCCTACCGCGGCCCCGCGGTGGTCGATGCCGACGGCCTGTTCGCCCTCGGCACCGGCGGGCCGCTTGCCGAGCGCCGCGCGCCCACCCTGGTCACCCCCCACGCCGGCGAGTTCGCCCGGCTCGCCCCCGACGCCGAGGGCACCCGGCTGGACCAGGCCGCCGACCGGGCCGCCCGCTGGGGGGCGACGGTGCTGCTGAAGGGCGACAACACGGTCGTCGCCGACCCGGAAGGGCGGCTGGCGGTCAACCCGACCGGGGTGCCGTCGCTGGCCACCGGCGGCACCGGCGACGTGCTCACCGGCCTGGTCGCGGCGCTGCTCGCCCAGGGCCTCGACCCGTTCGACGCCGCCCGGCTCGGCGCCTGGGTGCACGGCCGCGCCGGTGCCCTGGCGGTCCGGGCGCTCGGCCCGGTCTCGGTCGCCGCCGCCGACGTGGCCGAGCACCTCCCCGCCGCCTTCGGCGAGTTGCTGAGGCCGCAACGTGGCTAGCGGGCCCGCTGCCGCCCGGCCGGGGTTGCGGCCGGCCTGGGTCGAGGTCGACCTGGACGCCATCGCCGGCAACGTCCGCACGCTGGCCGCCGAGGTCGCCCCCGCCAAGCTGCTGGCCGTGGTCAAGGCCGACGCCTATGGCCACGGCGCCGTGCCGGTGGCGCGGGAGGCGGTCCGCGCCGGCGCCGCCTGGCTCGGGGTGGCGCTGGTCGAGGAGGCCCTGGCGCTGCGGGAGGCCGGCGTGTCCGCGCCGCTGCTGGTGCTGTCGGAGCCGCACCCGGCCGCCGCGGACGCCTGCGCCGCGCACGCGGTCGCGGTCACCATCTGCACCCAGGCCGCGGTGCGGGCGTTCGGCATGGCCGGCCGGCGGGCCGGCCGCCCGGTCGCCGCCCACCTCAAGGTCGACACCGGCATGCACCGGCAGGGCTGCGCCCCCGACGAGCTGCCCGCGCTGGTCGCCGCCGCCCTCGCCGAGCCGGGCCTCGAGGTCGAGGGGCTCTGGAGCCACTTCGCGGTCGCCGACGAGGCCGCCAAGACGGCCACCACCGACGCCCAGCTCGCCCTGTTCCGAGCGGCGCTGGTCGCCGCCCGGCAGCGCGGGCTGGAGCCGCGCTGGCGCCACCTCGCCAACAGCGCCGGCGCCACCGTCCGCGACGACGCCCGCTTCGACCTGGTCCGTGCCGGCATCGAGCTGTACGGCCTGGCGCCCAGCCCCGAGCTGGCCGGCGACGTGCGGGCGCGCCTGCGGCCTGCCCTGGCGCTGCGGGCGGCCGTGTCGGCGTTGCGGACCGTCCAGGCCGGCGAGCGGGTCTCCTACGGTCACCGCTGGGAGGCGCGGCGGCCCACCCGCATCGCCACCCTGCCCGTCGGCTATGCCGACGGCGTGCGCCGGGGGCTCTCCGGCCGCATCAGGGTGCGGCTCGGCGAGCGCAACCTGCGGCAGGTCGGTACCGTCACGATGGACCAGATCATGGTGGACGTGGACGACGCGGACGTCGAGGTGGGCGAGGTGGCGACGCTGCTGGGGGACCCGGCGCGCGGGGAGCCGGGCGTGGGCGAGTGGGCGGACGTCCTCGACACCATCGAGTACGAGGTGACCTGCGGGCTGGCGGCGCGGCTGCCGCGGGTCCACCACCACGGCGCCCCGACCGGCCGCCACCCCGAGACCCGCCAGGCGGTCCCGTGATGGCGGCGCGTCGCCCGACCCCGGGCAAGGGCGGCCGCAAGGCCACCGCGACCCGGCGGGCGACCGGCGCCGCCCGTCGGGGTGCGGGCCAGCGGGCGTCGTCGCCCCCCCTGACCGCCCGCGGCATCGGGCTGGTCGCGGGTGGCCTGCTGCTCGGCGTCGGGGCCGGCGTCACCCTGGAGCGCACCCTGGTCCGGCGGGACCGCCGCCGCGACGACCCGGAGGCCGGCGAGCCGTTCGGGCAGATCCGCGGCATCCCGGCGACCGTGACCAGCTACGACGGCACCAGGCTGCACGTCGAGGAGCTGGGGTCCGGGCCATGCCTGGTGTTCGCCCACGGCTTCTCGCTGACCCAGGACGCCTGGCACTACCAGCGGCGCGACCTGCCGGACCGGTTCCGCTGCGTCTTCTTCGACCAGCGCGGCCATGGCCGCTCCGGGCAGCCCCGCCGGGACGACTGGTCGCTGGAGGCGCTCGCGCGCGACCTGCGCGCCGTGCTGGACTGGACCGGCGAGGAGCGGGTGGTGGTGGTCGCCCACTCCATGGGCGGCATGGCCACCCTGAAGTTCGCCGAGCTGTTCCCCGAGGAGCTGGGCAAGCGGGTCGCCGGCCTGGCGCTGGTCGGCTCGACCTACCTGGACACGGTGCGGGGCATGACCGCGGCGGTCACCGCCAGGGGGGCGTACCGGGCCCAGCGGGCGCTGATCACCGGCGCGTTCCGGTTCATGGGCCAGGACCCCGTCCGGGCCAACCAGCTCCGCCGCCGCGGCAGCGACCTCGGCTACCTGGGCACGCGCCTGTTCGGCTTCGGCTCGGAGCCCTCCCCGAGCCAGGTCGCCTTCATCGACCGCACCCTCGCCGGCACCGACGTCGAGGTGTGGGCCAAGGTCTTCCCGAGCCTGATCGACTTCGACCTCTCCGAGGTGCTCGACACGCTGCGCCTGCCGGCCCTGATCGCGGTCGGCGACAAGGACCGGATCACCCCGCCGACGGCGGCGCGGCACATGGCCGAGAGGATCCCCGGCGCCCGCCTGCTGGTCCTGGAGGACGCCGGCCACTGCGCCTTCCTGGAGGAGCACGAGGTGTTCGACGCCGAGCTCGCCGCCTTCGCCTCCGAGGTGCTCGACCAGGCGAGCGCGCCCTCCCGCCGGCGCC
>Ga0209846_1000090_pt1 | contig 12037 bp, 11 predicted proteins | sample GWRWS3_20_30_FD_187244 | JGI IMG/M metagenome (GOLD analysis project Ga0209846, IMG submission 187244) | Riverbed sediment microbial communities from areas with vegetation nearby in Columbia River, Washington, USA - GW-RW S3_20_30 (SPAdes)... | ecosystem: Environmental > Aquatic > Freshwater >... | reverse complement strand
ATCGCCGGGGTCGGGTGCTACGATCGGAGCGCTTCCCCGCAGCGGCTCGGCCAGCGGCCAGGAGGATCATGCTCGACGCCGACCATCCACGCGAGGCGTGCGGGGTATTCGGGGTGTGGGCGCCCGGTGAGCAGGTGGCCAACCTCACGTTCTACGGGTTGTACGCGCTCCAGCACCGCGGCCAGGAGTCCGCCGGCATGGCCGTCGGCGACGGCCATGGGGTGCTCGTCTACAAGGAAATGGGCCTGGTCAGCCAGGTGTTCGACGAGCCGACCCTCGCCACCCTCCAGGGCCACCTGGCCATCGGCCACACCCGCTACTCCACCACCGGCGGCTCGCGCTGGGAGAACGCCCAGCCGGCGTTCAAGACCAACGCCGCGGGCGGGGGCATCGCCCTGGCCCACAACGGCAACCTCACCAACACCGCGGTGCTCACCGCCGAGGTCGGCGCCAGGACCAGGGCCGGGGCCAGCAGTGACACCGACGTCATCGCCGAGCTGCTCGCCAGGGAGGCCGACCTGTCGCTGGAGGAGGCGATCGTCCGCACCATGCCCCGTCTCCAGGGGGCGTTCTCGCTGCTGGTCATGGACGAGCAGACCATCTACGGGGTGCGCGACCCGCACGGGGTGCGGCCGCTGTGCGTCGGCAAGCTCCCGGGCGGCTGGGTTATCGCCTCGGAGACGGCCGCCCTGGACATCGTGGGCGCCACCCTGGTCCGCGAGGTCGACCCCGGGGAGGTCGTGGCCGTCGACGAGCAGGGCCTGCGCTCGCGCCGCTACGCCCCCGCCACCCCCAACCTCTGCGTGTTCGAGCACGTCTACCTGGCAAGGGCGGATTCCTCCCTGGCCGGGCGGAACGTCCACCAGGTCCGGCGCGCGCTCGGCGCCGCGCTGGCCAGGGAGTCGCCGGCCGAGGCGGACCTGGTGATACCCGTGCCGGACACCGCCATGAGCGCGGCCGGCGGGTACGCCGAGGCCAGCGGCATCCCGTACGGCGAAGGGCTGATGAAGAACCGCTACGTCGGCCGGACCTTCATCCAGCCGAGCCAGACCATGCGCCAGCTCGGCATCCGGATCAAGCTCAACCCGCTGCGCGAGGCGATCCGTGGGCGCCGGCTGGTGGTGGTGGACGACTCGATCGTGCGCGGGAACACCACCAAGGCGATCGTGCGCATGCTCCGGGAGGCGGGCGCGCGCGAGGTCCACGTCCGCATCACCTCGCCGCCGGTGCGCTGGCCGTGCTTCTACGGCATCGACATGCCGACCCGGGCCGAACTGGTCGCCAGCGACCTGCTCTCGGACGAGGTGGCCGCCTACCTCGGCGCCGACTCGCTCGGCTACCTCTCGCTGGAGGCCTTGACGGAGGCCGCCGCAGGTGGCCCCCAGGGCCTGTGCACGGCCTGCTTCACCGGGGACTACCCGATCCCCGTGGAGGGCCACACGCAGGGCAAGGCGCTGCTCGAGGGCGTCGCCCCCCGCTCGTGACCGAGCGGCAGGGCGGCCGGGACCCACTGACCTACGCCGCGGCCGGTGTCGACGTGGCCGCCGGCGAGCGCGCCGTGGCGCTCATGAAGGCCGCGGTTCAGGCCACCCACGGGCCGCGGGTGCTCGGCGGCATCGGCGGCTTCGCTGGGCTGTGGTCGCTGGGCCCTGGAGAGCGGGAGGCCGGCGGCGTGCTGGCCGCCGCCGCCGACGGGGTCGGCACCAAGCTGCTGGTGGCCCGTGCGCTCGACCGCCACGACACCGTCGGGATCGACCTGGTGGCGATGGTGGTCGACGACGTCGTGGTCACCGGCGCGACGCCCCTGTTCGTCCTCGACTACCTGGCCGTCGGGCGGCTGGACCCGGAGCGGGTGGCGACGATCGTGGCCGGGGTGGCCGAGGGCTGCCGGCTGGCCCGCTGCGCCCTGCTCGGCGGCGAGACCGCCGAGCACCCGGACGCCATGGAGCCGGACGCCTACGACCTGGCCGGGTTCGCCGTCGGGTTGGCGCAGCGGGACCGCCTGCTCGGCCCGGAGCGGGTGGCCGCCGGCGACGTGCTGCTGGGCCTGGCGTCCTCGGGGCTGCACGCCAACGGCTTCAGCCTGGCCCGCCGGGCCCTGGCCAGGGCCGGGGTGGGCTACGACCGGGTCGTGCCAGAGCTCGGCGGCCCGGTGGGGGAGGCGCTGCTCACCCCGACCCGCATCTACGCCCCCGACCTGGTCGACCTGCTCGCCGAGGGGGTCGAGGTGCACGCCCTCTGCCACGTCACCGGCGGTGGCCTGCCCGGCAACCTGCCGCGCTGCCTGCCCGGCGGCCTGGTCGCCCGGGTCGACCGCGCCGCATGGACGCCGCCGCCGGTGTTCCGGCTCCTCGGTGAGCTCGGCCCGGTCGACGACGAGGAGCTGGCCAGGGCGACCAACCTGGGCGTCGGGATGGTGGTGGTGCTGCCGGCCGGCCAGGCCGACCGGGCGGCGGCGTTCCTGGGGGCGCGCGGGCTGCCGGCCTGGGTGATGGGCGAGGTGGCGGAGGGCTAGACGCCGGGTAGGACCCGGATGAGCCGCAGCCGCGAGACCTCGCGCATGCGGTCCTTGGCGAGCCGGTCGGCCGCCTCGCTGGTCGGGATGCCCTCGGCCTTGGCGCGGTGGAAGATCGACCGCAGCGCGCCGAAGATGCCCTCGACCTTCTCGGTGGCCCGCTCCGCGGAGTAGCCCTGCAGCTCGTCGGCCACGTTGATGAGGCCGCCGGAGTTGATCACGTAGTCGGGCGCGTAGAGGATGCCGAGCTGGCGCAGGGCGTAGCCGTGCTCGTCACGGGCCAGCACGTTGTTGGCCGACCCGGCGACGGCCGCGCACTTCAGCTCCGGCAGGGTGTCGTCGTTGACGATCGCCCCGAGCGCGCAGGGAGCGAAGATGTCGCACTCGACCGCGTGGGCCTTGTCGGGCTCGACGGTGTCGACGCCGAACTCCTTGACGGCCCTGGCCACGTTGTCCAGGTCGACGTCGGCGACGGTGAGCCGCGCGTCGGCCTCGTGGAGCAGGCGGCAGAGATGGGAGCCGACCTTGCCGACGCCCTGGACGACGACGTGGCGGTTGGCCAGGTCGGTGTCCTTCCACAGCTCCTCGGCCACCGCCCGCATGCCCTGCAGCACGCCGTAGGCGGTGTTGATGGACGGGTCGCCGCCGCCGCCGTGGCTGACCGACCGGCCGGTCACGAAGCGGGTCTCCAGCGCGACGACGTCCATGTCGGCGGTGTAGGTGCCGATGTCCTCGGCGGTGATGTAGCGGCCGCCGAGGCTCTCGACGAAGCGACCGTGCGCGCGCAGCAGGGACTCGGACTTGATCCGCTTGGGATCGCCGATGATGACCGCCTTGCCGCCGCCGAGGTTGAGGCCGGCCGCGGCCGCCTTGTAGCTCATCCCCCTGGCCAGCCGCAGGACGTCGGCCAGCGCGTCGTCCTCGGACGGGTAGGGGTAGAAGCGGGTGCCGCCGAGCGCCGGGCCGAGGGCGGTCGAGTGGATGGCGATGATGGCTCTGAGGCCGGAGGCCGGGTCGTGGTTGTAGACGACCTGCTCGAACTCGCCACCCATGAGCTCGAAGGCTCCCATAGGTGACCTCCTGGACGGGCCCGGCGGGATCGCCGCCGTGCGACCGACGCCAGGTGAGACGTACCCACCCGCATCGCCAACCTACCACACGCCCGTACCTATACTCTCCTCACATGAAGGGGCATGCCTTCACGGCCTACCTGCGGGTCTACCAGCCCCTCGCCGCCTTCCCGCCGCGTGAGCGGGCCGACTGGGCCGCGTACGTGGAGGCGGGCCAGACCCTGCCCGCCAGCCTGCTCGTCGGCCGGGAGGAGCGCCGTGGCCTGGCCCGCGCCCTCGGGCTCGCGGTCGGCACCGATCGGGAGCACGCCCTGGTCGAACGGGTCGGGGACGTGGTCTACCTGTGCCCGCTCCGCACCGAGCTGCGGACCCTGCAGTCGCTGGTCGCCTTCCACAGCTCGGTCCCCGACGAGGTGGTGGACGCGTTCGTGTCGGCGGGGGACGTCGAGCGCGCCGCCCGCACCCTCGAGCGCTGGGACCGCGAGCGGCCCGGCTCGCGCAGCCACATCCAGCAGGCGGCCTGGCACGTCCCGCTGCCCTGGTTCGCGCTGTTCGAGGCCGCCGACCGCCGGCTGGTCGCCGCCAGCTCCGGCCAGCCGGCCCGGCTCACCTACCAGACGGCGATGGCCAAGGCCCGCGGCCGCGTCTCCCGGGCGCTGGCGATCTTGCAGCAGCTCATGGAGGATGCCGAGATGGTGGTGGCGGCTGAGGAGCTGCGGAGCTGGCTGCACGACTTCGACGCCGACAGCCTAGTTCAGCTCGACTATGGCGGGCTAACGAGGGCGATCCCGTTCGAGGAGCTGGCAGAGGACCACTCGGCCGCGCAGGTGTGGGAGGCGCTGGAGGCGTTGGAGGAAGGCGATCTCGACCGCTCGAGCGAGCTCTACCGGAGCCTGATCGAACGCTGGTCGGCCCTGCGCGGACGGGAAGCCAGCAATTGAGTCCTCCGCACCTTTTGCTAAAGGTCTGGCGGTCAGTTGCCGATAGTCCTAGTAGGCGGGGCGGAAAATAGCCCTAAGTTGCTATGGTCTGTCCCATTCGACGCCTCTAGGATATTCAGGACCTCCGCGAGAATCCTGACTCGGCGGGGGAAGTGCGAGGTGAGGGGTGGCAACCATGTCTGCCAGTCGTAGTGTTCAGTCGGCGCCGGCACCCGAGGCGCTGCTCACCCCGGCGGAGGTCGCCGCGCTGTTCCGTGTCGACCCCAAGACCGTGACCCGATGGGCGAAGGCAGGGAAGCTGTCGAGCATCCGGACGCTCGGCGGCCACCGTCGCTACCGGGAGACGGAGGTCCGCCAGCTTCTCCGCGGCGTCGAAGCCGGCGGCTAGCCCTTCGGCCCGCGTGACCGGCCGCCGCCGTCAGGCAGGGGGGGCCGGACGTACCGATGGCGCCTCGTCACGAGGCGCCATCGGCGTGTCCGCGAGCTGCTCGCTCAGCCGCCACAGGCGCCGGCACGCCTCGGGGTCGTAGGCCTGCGCGTTGGCCCGCGACTCCCGTACCCCGTCGAAGTAGCGGCCGGTGACGCCGTCGACCTCCGGGGCGACCGCCAGGCGCAGCGTCGCGGCCACCCCTTCCTCCACGGTGCTCATGGCGTAGCCGAAGCTCTCCAGCGCCATCTTGGTGTCCATCAGCGTCGCGGGGTGCAGGGCGTTGACCGTCACCCCGGTCTCGCCGGCGGCGCGCAGCCGCTCCGCCAGCTCGAAGGTGAACATGATCTGGGCCAGCTTGCTCTGCCGGTAGGCGCGCAGCCCCTCCCAGCCCCGCTCGAGCATCACGTCGTCGAAGTCGATCGGCACCTGCCCGACCGAGGCGACGTTGACGATCCGCGCCGGCGCCGACCGCCGCAAGAGCGGCAGCAGCAGGCGGGTGAGCAGGAACGGCGCCAGGTAGTTCACCGCGAAGCGGAGCTCGTAGCCGTCGGCGCTCTCCTGGCGGTCGCCGACGCCGGCGATCCCGGCGTTGTTGACCAGGACGTCGAGCCGCTGCTCCGCGCCGACCTCGCGCCCGAGCCGGCGCACCTGCTCCAGCGAGGCGAGGTCGGCGCGATAGGGGCGGAGCCGGTCGTTGCCGGCCGCCTCCCGGATCTCGCGCAGGGTGTCGTCCAGGCGCTCCTGGCTCCGCCCGTGCACCAGGACGGTGGCGCCGCGCGCGGCGAGCTCGCGCGCCAGCGCCCGGCCCAGGCCGTCGGTCGCACCGGTGACCAGGATGGTCTGCTCGTCGACGGGTCGCAACGGTCAGCGTCGAGCGAAGAAGATATACTGCGCGTAGCCGGTGACGCCGTCGATGGTGCGGAACTGCCGCATGTCGGTCCAGGCCATGTTGACCTTGCCGTCGCTGCCGTAGTCCAGGCCGTTGTAGTCGCCGATGAAGGTGGCGCACCGTTCGCAGCCGGGGGCGCCGGCTTGGAAGAAGATCGAGCGCGTCGGGCGGGACGGCCTGGTGCTGACCCTGGTGTAGCTGAACGAGCGCGGGGTCCCCTCGGCCAGGGTGGTGTTGTAGAGCGCCGGGTGGCCGTAGCTGCGGTCGTGGTACAGCACGCCGACCTTGCCGGTGACCGGGTCGACGTCCACCCATGGGAACCACTGGTCGCTGGCGGCCGTGGACACCGGGAACGGCCCCCGCCAGTGGGTTCCGTCGGTCGAGGTCATCATGTAGACGTTGACGTCGGTGACGGGGTTGGCGACGTCGTGGCGGCCGGCGCGGTTGTCGGCGAACACCAGGTACAGCTTGCCGGTGTCGGGGTCGGCGTCGATGTTGCCGGCCGAGTTGACCCGGAACTGCTGGCCGGTGAGGGTCTGCCGCCCGTCCACGTTGATCGGGTAGTCGTTGACGCCGTCCTCCAGGCCCACCACGAACCTGGGGCGAGTCCAGGTCCTGCCGCCGTCGCGGGAGCGCACCACCAGGTACTGGTTGTCCAGCTCCTCCGGGGACTCCCACAGTGCCGCGTTCTGCCCGTTCTGGAACGCCACCACCACGCTGCCGTCGGGTCGCACCGTCGGCACCGAGAACTGGTCCTCGTCGCAGCGGCCGGCCGGCCCGGCGGTCTGGAAGGTGCAGATGTCGTCGTTGGCGCCGGAGATCTCCCGTGGCGTGGACCAGGTCCTGCCGCCGTCCTCGCTGTGGGCGGCGAGGATCGGGGAGGCCACGTAGTTGCCGTTGTGGGACTCGAACTGCGTCCAGGTGAGGTAGGTCCGGCCGTAGAACGGCGACTGCGGGTTGTTGTCGGTGACCATCCACTCCTTGTCCTGGAAGAGCTGCAGCTCGTCCAGGTCGCAGCCGAGGCCCCCGGCCACCACCACCGGCTCGCCCCAGGTCAGGCCACCGTCCTCGGAGAGCGAGACCACCAGGTCCCCGTCGCAGGCCTGCGTGCCGTCCTCGTTGAAGGTGAAGTTGAGCGAGGAGTGCAGGACGGTCCCGGTCCTGGTGTCGAAGGTGGTCACCGGGTCGCTACCGATGCGGCTGGGGTCCTGCACCGACATGTTGCCGGTCTGCCAGGTCCTGCCCCCGTTGAAGGTGGTGTAGAACTGGTCGCAGCAGCTCCCGTAGTCGTTGGAGCTGGCCACCATGTGCAGGGGGTCGGTCGGGTCGACCTCGACGTCCGGCTCGTTGTTGGGGAACGGGTCGTCGCAGTCCAGCTTGGTGTTGACGCCGGTCCTGGCCGCCGTGCATTCGAGCTGCGACGGCACGAACACCGCCGGCTCGGTGCTCGCGCGAACCCTGTCCCGGGGCGTCACCACTCCGGCCATCCGCGTCGGGGCCGCTCCGCGCCGCTGTAGGGCGCTCCTCGGTGCCGCCTGCGCCGGCGGCAAGGCGGCGAGCGCCACCAAGCCACCCACCACCAGCACGACTGCAAGCCTCCGCCGCATGACGCCCCCTCTCCGTAGGGTCCCGCTACGGGAAGTCCTACCTCGCGGGGGCGTACGCGACAATGCCCACTACTCTCGATTTCTGGACATCCGCTGCGTACCGCGGCTACGGCAGATGGGCGATGGTGGGCAGGGACGGGATCGAACCGCCGACCTTGCGGTTTTCAGCCGGGTGATGCTGATCCGGGTCCATTCGGGATGATCCGCCTGCGCCGCATCTGACCTGCTCAGCAGGGATGGAGACGGAGTTGACATCCGGGTCGGTCCGGTTGCGTACAGCGCGGTGCGGACAGGTTTGGGCAGAACGCCGGCAGAATCGCTGACGTTCGGCCATGTGCTGGAGCTGGAAGGACGAGCTTCCCCGCACGGGTCTAGCCGGCTCCTGCGCCGGCACCCGGCGTTAGCCTCAGAGCGGCTGGCGCCATCTCGGGACGTGTGGTCTGATCCGGGCAGAATTGGACTGGGCCACAGGAGGCGTCCATGGAGTTCACGCGGCGGCGGCTTCGAGCCACGGTCCTGCTGCTCGCCGTCCTGCTGGCGCTCGGTGCCCTGGGGCTGCGACCCGCCTGGGGCGACCCACCCCAGCACGCGCAACGCCACCTCACGGTCGCGACCTACAACCTCTACCTCGGTGCCGACCTGACGCCGCTATTCACGGCCTCCAGCCCCCAGGAGCTGGTGCAGCGCGCCGGGCAGATCTACGCCAACGTGGTCAAGACCGACTTCCCCTCGCGGGCCGAGGCGATCGCCGGGCTGCTGGCCGCCGACCCCCCAGATGTCGTCGGCCTGCAAGAGGTCTCGCTGTGGGAGACCGGCCCGATCGGTGGGCCGCTCAGCCCCAGCTACGACTTCCTGGAGCTGCTGCTGGCGGCGCTGGCCCGCCACGGGCTCAGCTACCGGCCGGTTGCGGTCAACGTCAACTTCGCCAGCGATCCGACCCCGATCAGCGCCACCACCGCGGCGCGCCTGACCGACCGGGATGTGATCATCGCCCGGACCGACCTGCGTGGCTCGCAGCTCAAGGTCGGCAACCCCGAGTCGCACAACTTCACCGCCACGCTGGTCATCCCCAGCGCCATCCCGGGGCTGAGCTTCCGGGTCCCCCGCGGCTGGTCGGCGGTGGACGTGAAGCTGCGGGGCAAGACGGTGCGGTTGGCCAACACCCACCTGGAGGCGTTCAGCGCCGCGGTGCGCAACCAGCAGGCCCGCGAGCTGGCGGCGGCGCTGGCCGGGTCGGCGGATCCGGTGGTGCTGGTCGGTGATCTCAACTCCCGGCCCGACGACACCGCAGGCGCCTACGGGACCTTGGCTGCTGCGGGGTATGTGGATGCCTGGGTGGTGGTGCGCGGCCCTGAGGGTGGCTTCACCTCTGGCCAGAGCGAGCTGCTGGAAAACGTCCCCTCCATGCTGGACCACCGTATCGACTACGTGCTCTACCAGCCCCAAGGGGTCGAGGCCGTGGCGGCCGAGGTGATCGGCGAGGAACTGGAGGACCGCACCGCCGCCGGGCTGTGGCCGTCCGACCATGCCGGGGTGGTCGCAACGCTGCACCTGGCACGCCCATAACAGGCAGACCGACCTTGGGACCACAATCCGAATCGCCCATTGCATCCTGCCTGCTGCGTGAGCCGGAGGGTCGGCAACCTGCGGTTTCTCCGGACTGTCGGTGACCGCTGCTGACCGCCGGTGCCCGTACGCGACCGTTTGCGGCACAGACCCCAGCGCGGACCGGACACCGTCAGCTCTGAAGCACACCAGCGTCGCAATGGCAACTTTGCCCCGCGACCGCGGTCAGGGGATCATCATGCGGAACAGGCCAGAACCGACGTACCGACCCAACTCTCGCTGATGTTGCTTCCACGATTGTCCGCCACAACCAGGAGCAGCCAATGACCGCCGGCACGATCAGTCCCTTTCCCCTCGTTCGCCAGGGTGACCAGGAGCATCCCGTCAAGACCCTGCAGTACCTGCTTCGGGCCCGTGGCCACAACCTCACCGTGGACGGCATCTTCGGCCCCAACACCGACGCCGCGGTCCGCGCCTTCCAGCAGCAAAAGGGCCTGGCCGTTGACGGCATCGTGGGCCCCAACACCTGGTCGGCGCTGATCATCACGGTCAGGCAGGGCAGCCAAGGCGATGCGGTTCGGGGGGTGCAGGAGGAGTTCCAGTTCCGCAACCTGTCCGGCGACCCCAGCAAGGGCCTGCAGGTCGACGGGATCTTCGGCCCCAAGACCGACGCCGCGGTCCGCGGCTTCCAGCAAGCCCTCCACCAGGACATCCCGTCGGTCACCGTCGACGGCATCGTCGGCCCCGTCACCTGGCAGGCGCTCGTCAGTGGCATGCTGTCCTTCTAGCAACAGGCCGGCCGGCCGCTTGAGCAGAGCCTGACCGCTTCCGTCTCAGGAAAAAACCAGGCGAGAGGGAGTGACTGGCACCGAGCATTTCCCCAGGCAAATGGCAGATCCCGAGTGTCCAGGAGAGACCGGTCGTGCCCGTGATTGTCCGGTGGAACATGCCCCAGGTGTGCCCCAAGGGCATGCCCTCGCCGTGCTCTGGCCTCCGCGACCAGGGACCGGATTGGCCGGCCGGGTACGGCAAGAGTGATGATGGCGCAGTAACCGGACTCGCCTATCGAAGGCGAAGTCCATGGGCCGGTCTCTGGGGAGACGACGCCGGCAAGGCTGGCCCGTGTCACGGGCGCCGTTGACGAGTGGATCAGCCGTGCAGAACAGATCGCTGCAAATCGGCTACCCAAGGTCGGGATATGGGAGCTTGAGGGGGACAGGGGCTCGACCACCGATCCGCCGGTGTCGCGGTCAGCGGCGGTGGCCGCGCGTGGCCGCCGCCGCAGCAGCAGCACCGTGCCGTGCCGGCCGGTCGGGCAGGCCAAGGCGATTGCGACCCCGGGGGCGATCACCCCGGGGACCCTCAAGCTTCAACTCCTGAGCGAGCCAGGCGCCCACCCGCTGGCGGCGTCCTTATGGCGGAGGGGAATGCTGCGGGTGGCTCCATAGTTACCTACAGCGTCTCATTCGGAAACATGCCTCCCTACCGTGGCAGGAGGTCACCTATGAGCACCACCTCCGGTGCGCGGCCACTGTCGGAAGCCCCCTCCTCGGCTCGCCTCTGGCGCGCCGGGCTGCTCGCCGCGGCCGCCGCCACGCTCGTCAACGCGCTGGCCTGGGTCGTGGTGCAGCAGCTCGGCGACGCCGAGCTGCTGGTCCCCAAGGAGCCGGGCGGCACCGAGCTGATGTCCCTGCCGCTGGGCCTGGTGGTGGGGACGACCCTCGGCGCAGCCCTGGTCGGCGCGGTGGCGCTGTGGCTGCTGGGACGTCGCGGGCCGGGCGGCGTACGGGCCTGGACGGTGCTTGCAGTCGCCTTCGGGCTGCTGTCGGCCGGCGCCGCCTTCGGCGTCGATGTGTCGGTTGCGAGGCAGCTCGGCTTGGTCCTGTTCCACGTGCTGGCCACGGCCACTGTGGTCGGGGTGGCCCGCCAGCAGCTCGCGCGGGGCTGAGGTGGCCCGCTCGCCGGCGCTGGGACCAAGCCCGGCCGGCGCCCGGGCGGGCCGGTAGTGGCCGCGGCCGGCTGTCCTCGGCGGGCCCCGGCCGTCGGGACCACAATCCGAATCGCCTCTTCTCGTCGTCCCAGCTGGGTGAGCTGGAGGGCCGGTGACCTGCAGTTCCTCTGAACCGTCGGTGACCATTAGTGACCGCTCATTCCCACAACCGACCCCGAAAGGGCAGGTCAGGGCCATCACGTCCGGTAGTTGATCGCATGAGCAAGCCCGGGACGGCTGCCAAGACCTACGATCACGGCTGTGAGCACGGCCGTGCGTCCCAGGCGCGGAGCCTGCTCGGCGCAAAGGTGCCAGCCGGCGGGCTCGCAGAGCCGGCCGGGGCGGGATGGGTCGGCGTGCTGGTGGAAGGAGCCAGTCATGGACACCCAGAACGATCGGCCCGAGGGGCCATCACCCGACGATGGCAAGAGCTTGCCTCCCGCAGACTGGTACCCGGACCCCACAGATGGCTGGTCACGGCGCTGGTGGGACGGCACGAAGTGGACCGAGCACGTGGTGGAGCCCGCCACGCGAGCGCCCAAGCGGCCCTGGACCCTTGCTCGCGTGTTCAACATCGAGCTTGGGCTCACAATGGCGGGGCTGTTTGTCGACACTTCTTCTCACTGTTCTCGTTGGATTCGTGCGAGTCGAAGCGCTGCGAGACCCTGGTCACCCAAGCCTGGCTGTTGCTGACTGTGGGCCAGTCGGTGGTCCTGGCCGTCTGTTGGACGGCGTTCCGGTGGTCGAAGCGGGTTGCGGTTCAGCGCGCGGCCGCCCTGCTGCTGCCGATCGGGACGGTGACGATCTGGGTACTCGCCACGGTGATGGGCAGCAGAGGGATGGAGGCATGACCCCGTCTCGGCATCGCTCTGGAGCGATGCCGCAAAGATGCCTCAATCCGGAGGCGCGTCCAGCGGGGGAGTCTCAGCAGTGAGGCCGCTGAGCTGGGTGAATGTGGTGGGCAGGGACGGGATCGAACCGCCGACCTTGCGGTTTTCAGCCGCACGCTCTACCGACTGAGCTACCTGC
>Ga0209846_1000087_pt1 | contig 12140 bp, 12 predicted proteins | sample GWRWS3_20_30_FD_187244 | JGI IMG/M metagenome (GOLD analysis project Ga0209846, IMG submission 187244) | Riverbed sediment microbial communities from areas with vegetation nearby in Columbia River, Washington, USA - GW-RW S3_20_30 (SPAdes)... | ecosystem: Environmental > Aquatic > Freshwater >... | reverse complement strand
CCCAGTGCTCAGGGTGTTGCGACGACCAGTTGAATCCACCTTCGGCGCCGCGGTCGGTGTGAAAGATGGTCTCGGGCATGCGGTGCTGGCCGCGGGTGGCCACCGCGGCCTGGAGGGTGTCGCAGACCAGTTGGGCGTCGTGGTGGGTGCCCATGGAGTAGCCGAGCAGGTGGCGGGAGGCCAGATCGATGACGCTCGCCAGGTACAGCCAGCCCTCGTCGGTAGGGATGTAGGTCACATCGCCGCACCAGGCCACGTCCGGCCGCTGGGGGTCGAACAGCCGCCCCAACAGGTCCAGGGCGGGCGCCGCGGTGGTGTCTTGCTTGGTGAGGCCGCGGCGCCGGCGGGGCCGGTAGCCGACGACACCATGGGCGCGCATCAGCCGCTCGACGCGCTTGTGGTTGGCGGCCCAGCCGCGGCGCCTGAGCTCGGCATGCACCCGCGGCGCCCCGTAGGTGGCCTTGGAGCGGGCGTGGATGCGGCGGATCTCGGCGACCAGCCGAACCTCCTCCCGATGGCGGTCCGACGGCCCCCGGGCGGTCGTGGCGGTCCAGGCGTAGTAGGCCGACCTGGTCACCCCGGCGGCCTTGCAGGCGGCGGCTACCGCAAAGCCTGCGGCCTTCTGGGCATCGACACAGCGGTAGTGGCTCACGGTGTCGACGTCTCCTTGACCCAGAAGGCGACGGTTCGTTTGAGCAGATCACGCTCCATCCGCAGCCTGGCGTTGTCGCGCTCCAGCTCGCGCAGCCGGGCCCGCTCGTCGCTGGTCAGTCCCTCGCGCTCGCCACGGTCGATGCGGTCCTGCTTGACCCAGTTGCCCAGCGTGGAGTCGTAGATCCCCAGCTCACGCGCGATCTCGGCGATCGGCCGGCCGCTGGTGCGCACCAGCTCCACCGCGTCGCGTTTGAACTCGGGGGTGAACTGCCATCTGTTCCTCTGCTGCTTATCGGGCATCTGGACAGCCTCCTCTCAACGGAGGTGTCCTGCCACCGGGGGGAAGTCCAGGATCCGGCTCTTGCTGCGTCAATAGAACGGCACCTACGCCTCGGCAGGGCGTCGACAAGGAGCGGGATGACTGTTTCACGGGCTGGTAATGCCCCGAGAGTGGCAGGAGTCGGCGTGGGGCGCTGCGAGCCCGCCAGGCTCCGCCGCGCCGGTCATGGCCGCTTCGGTGCGGCCAGGGCGGTGTGGGAGGTCGACGGTGAGCTGGAGGGTGTCCAGGACGCTGGCCGGGCTGATGCGGGAGGCGTCCCGGCCCTGGCAGCAGGCGATCACGTGGTCGATCACCGCCGTGGAGGCGTCACGCGCCGGTAGGTCGACTTCGCGCTGGCCCTGCTCGGTGTACTCGGTCAGCGTGGTGGTGGGGCGGCCGTCGTAGCCGGCGGTCCAGCTACTCTCAATGGCCGCGTCGGTGAACACCGCCCGGTAGCCGCCGCGCACGCCATACGGCTTGGGCAGCAGCGCCGAGGCGCTGTAGCGCACAATCGTGGTCGGGTAGCCGAGCAGGACCTCGGCGGCGGACCCGCCGGTGTCTTGCCGGCACCGTTGGGTCCCAGCAGCCCGAACACCTCCCCCGTGGCGACCTCGAAGCTCAGGTCGTCCACCGCCCGCACCGGCCCGAACTCGCACACCAGGCCACGGCCGGCCACCGCGGGCCGGGCCACGCGACTCAACCGATCCCTCCGGCGCCGGAGAAGCTTCCCGCGTGGCGCGGGTGCCGCTCCGACGGCACGGCCCAGACCAGCCCGGTCATGGGGTGGCCTCCTCCTCGCCGCGACCGACGTGGGCGGTCGTGCGCAGCGGTGCCTCCCGCAGCACCAGGGTGAGCAGCAGCGTGGCGACGGCGAACGGGATCGCCCACCGGTAGACGACCTGGTAGGAACGGGCGAACGCCTCCAGCAGGGCATGCAGGACCGGGCCGGGCAAGGCCCGCAGCTGCTGGGGTGCGCCCTGCAAGGAGCCGACGTCCAGGTGAGCCCGTCCGGCGGCCCCCCCTGGCAGCAGCATGGCCAGGTTGTGCTGGAGCCCGTTGACCAGGATGGCGCCGAAGAGCGCGGTCCCGAACGAGCCGCCCAGCAGGCGGAAGAACACGGTGGCCGAGGTGGCCGTGCCGAGGTCGCGGTAGGCGACCGCGTTCTGGACGGCGAGCACGGCGATCTGCATGATGCAGCCGATGCCGAGCCCGACCACCAGCATCCACCCGGACAGCACGGCCGTGCTGGTGCCGACCTGAATGTGGCTGAACAGCCAGAACCCGATGGTGAGGAGTGTCGCGCCGACGATCGGGAAGACCTTGTAGCGGCCGATGCGGCTGACAAGCTGGCCGCTGCCGGCCGAGGCAATGACGATCCCTAGGGTCAGCGGGATCAGCTGCAGGCCCGAGCTGATCGCCGAGGCGCCCTGCACGACCTGGAGGTACTCGGGCAGGTAGACGACCGCGCCGAACAGCGCCAGCCCGAGCAGGAAGGTGATGGCGCTGGCAACAGTGAAAATCGGGTTGCGGAACAGGTGCAAGGGTAGGATCGGCTCGCTCGCCCGCGCCTCCCAGGCCACGAACAGGACCAGAAACACGACCGCGGCGACGGCGAGCCCGATGATCTGCACCGACCCCCACGGGAAGGTGGTCCCACCCCAGGTGGTGGCGGTCACGACGCAGGACACGGCGGCCACCAGCAGCAGCGAGCCCAGGTAGTCGATGCGCCGCCGCCGGCGGCGGAACGGGATGCGCAGCACCACGGTGGTCACGACCAGGGCGGCGATGCCCAGCGGCAGGTTGACATAGAAGATCCACCGCCAGCTCAGCTGATCGGTGAAGAAGCCGCCGAGCAACGGTCCACCCACGCTCGCCAGCGCGAACACCGCGCCGAAGTAGCCTTGGTAGCGGCCCCGCTCGCGGGGTGAGACGAGGTCGCCGACGATCGCCAGGGCCAGCGCCATCAGCCCGCCGCCGCCAAGCCCCTGAACGGCCCGGAACGCGATCAGCTCGCCCATGTTCTGCGACAAGCCGGACAGCATCGATCCGGCCAGGAAGATGGCGATCGCGGCCTGGAAGGTGCCACGCCGGCCGAACAGGTCGGACAGCTTGCCCCACAACGGGGTGACGGCGGTGGAGGTCAACAGGTAGGCGGTGACCACCCAGGGCAGGTGGTTCAGGCCCCCGAGATCACCAACGATGGTCGGGAGCGCGGTGGCGACGATCGTCTGGTCGAGCGCGGCGAGCAGCATGCCGAGCATGAGCCCGCCGAACACGATGCGGAGCTGCCGTCGGCTCAGAGGGCCCGGCTTGTCCGTGCCGGTCCGATCCGCCTCGGTGGTCTGCGCCGTCACGCCGTCTCCTTCGGGTTGTGGGATCGCGCTGGTCGACTGATCGCTAGCGGTACAGCCAGCCGTGCTCGGCCTCCCAGGCGTCGAGCTCCTGGTCGAGCTGCGGGAAGAGCTCCTTGCACATGGCCACGCAGCCGTGGCGGTCCTCGCGAGCGACCCCGCACCTCCCGCAGGGGCATGGGTTCCACCGGGAGGAACCGTTCAGCCCGGCGGCAGGCGCCGACTCGACGGTGTCGGTCGGCGATACCTCCTGGCTCCGGCGGTTGGGGTCGGCCGCGCGGTCCTCGCGGTGGGACCGGACCGGGGCGTCGGGCAGGGCCGAGCGAGCAAGGTCACGACCGTCCGCGAGGCCGAACAGGGCGGCGAAGTACTCCAGCATCGAGGGCTCCTCTCCGGCTGCGTGGTGCGTTGTGCCTGTCTGGTGAGGATGAAGCCGGAGCGGCCAGGTGTCGTCAGGGCCAGCGTCCGTCAGGGCTCCTGGCGGGCTGGCATCTTGCCGTGCCTGCTAGCTGGAAGGCCGGCCGCCGAGGTCGATAGGAAGGTCGACCTTGAGGCCGGTGCCGTGCCCGGTAGGGCTGTGGACGATGATGGTCCCGCCGAGGCCCACCACCGCAGCAGCGATCGCGCGTTGGGTGGCCTGCTGGCCGCCGTCATCCTGGCGACCACCATCAACCTGGTCTCCGGACTGCTGCGATGGCGGGCCCTCGCCACCAGTGGGTAGCTCAGGATTGCAGCCAGCCGGCACCGAAGATGGCCGCTGGCCGTGCAGACACGCAACCGCCAGGACGCGACCCTTGGAGCCAGGACAAGGAGCATGCCATGACGCAGACAGCAGCGGATGCAGTCCCAGACACCGTCACCCTCCAACCCGAGCCCCGCACGCCACGCAACGGGCCGAGCTGGCTGCGGATCTTCGTCGCCGGTCTGACGCTGTGGTCGGCCGCGGTGCTGGTCACCTTCGCCACCCGCAACGTCAACCTGGTCCCCACCATCATCCTGCTCGGCAGTTTCCTGGTGCCGGTCGCCTTCGTCACCTACGCCTTCGGCCACGCCGACCGGGTCGTCACCGCCCAGCGCATCTTCACCGCCTTCGTCTACGGCGGGGTGCTGGGCGTGCTGGGCGCCTCGGTCCTGGAGGCGGCGTTCCTGGGGCGGGCGTCCGGGCCGGCCTACCTGGGCGTGGGCCTGATCGAGGAGGCGGTCAAGCTCGCCGCGCTGTGGCTGCTCGCCAGGCGGCTGCCGCGCTACACCATGCGCGACGGGATCGTGCTCGGCGCGGCCGTGGGGTTCGGCTTCGCCGCGTTCGAGAGCGCCGGCTACGCCTTCAATGCGCTGTTCACCAGCAGCGGCCTGTCGCTGTCCAACCTGGTTGAGACCGAGGTGCTGCGCGGCATCCTGGCGCCGGTGGGACACGGGCTGTGGACGGCGATCCTGGGCGGGGCGCTGTTCGCGGCCGCGGCCCGCCACGGCCGGCCGCGGCTTGGCGGTGCGGTCGTGGGCTGGTATCTGCTGGTGGCGCTGCTGCACGGGCTGTGGGACGCCTCCCAGGGGATCGCGGTGTGGCTGACGCTGCTGCTGACCGGCACCCCAGTGCAGTGGCTGCTGATCCAGCTGGGCCGCGCGCCGGCCGTGACCCAGGCGCAGGTGCACCTGTTCACGGCCCTGGACTGGGCGCTGCTGGCGCTAGACGGACTGCTGGGGCTGCTGGTCCTGCGCGGCCGCTGGCGCAAGGCGACCACACCGGATCGGCCGGTAACCACCGTGATGCTCTCGCCTGCCATCGGAGGAAGGAGAGAAGGATGATCCGGCATCGTATCGGCGGCCTAGGGCGGCGGCCGGTGGTGGCTATGGTCGCGCTGGTGGCGGCGGGGGGTGCTGGTCCTGGCCGGCGATCGTCGCCGACATCCGCGGCCGGCGCGAAGCAGCAGGTCAACGCTGCGGACGAGATTCTCGGCACCCAGGCCACCCCGATCGACTGGGACGAGCTCGGCCGGTCGAGCCGCGCGCCTACCGGCTGGGGAACGTGCGCCGCCGCTTGGCCTGCAAGCCCGACCCGTGGGCCGGCATGGCCGACCGGGCCGGGTCCTCGCGCCGGCCCGCGCCCGCCTGGACGGGATGCTGGCCGAGGTCCGGTGACCCGGGCGCCGGCGCGCGCCGAGGCGTAAGGGCGGCCCGCACGCCGTGCGGCCGCCGGGCCGGCGGCGGCCGGGCGGTGGGGCCCTGGTCGCCGCGCTGGTCCTGGTGGCGCTCAACCTGCGCCCGGCGGTCGCGTCCGTCCCAAGGCAGGTCCCTGGGCCGGTGGCGGCTCCAGCCTGCTCCCGGTCATGGCGCCAACCGGAACCTGGTGTACACGACGAGCGGCCGGCCGTCCCGGCCGGTGCAGCGCGCCGCCACCTTGTGCGTCCCCACCGCCATGCCGGCAGGGATGGGCACGCTGGTGCCGAACCCACCGCCCTTCCACGCCCTGGTGGTCTCCTTCAGGGGCTTGCCGTCCAGGGTGAAGGTCACCCGGCTCCCGTCCCGGCAGCCACCTCCACTCACGGCGACGACCGATCCCTTCACGGCGGCCGAGCGGCCAAGCGGGTCATCCAGGTGGATGCCGGGCTGCTCGCGCGGCACGGAGGCGATGACCTTGACCTTGGCGTGCTGGACCAGCGGCTCGCTGTCCGCGCCGGTGCACCCCACGGCCAGGTCGTGCATCCCCAAGGGGACGCTGGCGGGGACCGACAGGCTGCCCACGAAGTACCCCTCGGAGTCGGGCGGGACCGAGCCGCCGGTCGGCTTCAGCTGGGTGGTGCCCAGGGTGTAGCTCACCGCGCTCCCCGCCTTGCAGCCAGCCCCTTTGAGCCACAGCTTTTCGCCGCGCACCGCCAAGCTGCGCTCCAGGGCGAGCCAGGCGCCGCGGGACGGGTCCAGCGAGGCGACGGCGACCGCGCTCGCGCCGAGCAGCGCGATCAGCGCGGCGGCGACCAGCGCCACCCGGTGCGCGCGGCGCGGCCGCGGGCGGTCGGCAGGCCGGCGGACCTGCCGACCCATCTGCTGCTCGGCGTCGATGCGCGCCAGTGCGCCCTCCAGCACGGCCGGCCCCGGCGGGGCAACCGCAGCTGCCTCCCGGACCCCTCGCTGGACCGCGCGCCACCCGGCCAGCGCCTCCTGGCACGTCGAGCAGTCAGCCAGGTGGACGAGGACCTGCTGGCGTTCGGTGAGGGTCAGGGTCCCGAACGCCTGGGCGGCAAGCAGCCCCGGCACGCCCTCGTGCATCCCTACGTTCACGTTCACCGTCGCACCCCGTTTCTTCCTCGAATCAGCTCTGCGGCCAGCTTCCGCTTGGCCAGGTGGAGTCGGCTTCGCACGGTCCCGACCGGCACCGACAGGACCTCGGCGATCTCCGCGTAGGTCAGTTCGTCGATCACGGCGAGGGTGAGCACCTCCTGGTGCGCCAGCGACAGCCTGACGAACACGGCGCCCAGCTCCTGTGCGCTGGCCGCGGCCAGCGCACGCTCCTCGGGTCCGGGCTCCAGGGCAGGCAGCGCCTCGAGCTGCGCCGCGTCGGTGAGCTCCCAGTGTTGGCCCTGCCGCCGCCGCAGTGCCTGACGCCGAGCGATCGCGCACAGCCAGGTCCGTACCGACGAGCGGCCAGCGAACGTCTCCGCACGCCGCCAGGCCGTCACCAAGGTCTCCTGCAGCGCCTCCGCGGCCGCCTCCCGGTCGCCGAGCAAGCGGAGGAGATATGCGAACAACGCCGCCTCATGTCGCTCATACAGCTCACGCAATGCGGCGGGGTCACCGGCGGCCAACTGGGCCAGCAGCGCTTCGTCCGTCCTGGTCGTGCTGCTCAGGCTCACGGTGCGGCCCTCGAAGGCCGGGTGCGTCCCACCATCCGCTGCTCCCCTCTCCGGCCGGCTCGGCGACTCCGGTGCCCCTTAGAGGCGGCGGCTCCGCGAAGAGTTCACCCCGGCCGTCAAGACGCTCGACTCGCTGATCCAGAGCCCGGAGGCGGCCTGGATCTCCGCGCTACGACCGATCCGGTGTCGAAATCCTGAGAGCCGCTCGCCGCGACATGGCAGCCTCAGGCTCCTGACTGTCAGCCTCGGCGCAGGCGCCGGTAGCGGCGGATCAGGGCGTTGGTCGAGCTGTCGTGCGCGAGGTCGGCCTCCGCGGCGGGGTCGAGCTCGCCGGCGATCCGGGTCGCCAGCACCTTGCCGAGCTCCACCCCCACTGGTCGGACGAGTCGACGTTCCAGACCACCCTGGGTGAAGACCTTGTGCTCGTAGAGGACGACGAGCTGGCCGAGCACGCCGGGGGTGAGCCGGGGGGCGAGGACCGTGGTGGTCGGGCGGTTGCGGCGGTGGCCGTCAGCCTGTCTGCTGAATGATGGCGCTCATCTGCCCAGCGTCGAACGCCTTCATGGTCTTGGTCCGGACATTGCCGCCGGCACCAATCTGCAGCAGCACGGCGGTGGCGGTCTCATCGTCGGGGAAGTCGATCACCGAGACCAGGTCGTACTCGCCAAGCGTCCAGAGAAGCTGGCGGAGCTGGCCGCCGTGCTGCTCGACGAGGCCCCGGACGTCCTCGCCCCGGCGGACGGTGTCGCGGAAGTTCTTGACGCCTTGCTCGGTCCAGTTGACGAGGGAGACGTAGGTAGGCATGGACCGGCTCCTCTCCCGTGTAGGAAGGAACTCGCCGAAGCAGGCATCCTGCCTTTGTTGGCCGGAATGACCCGGCCAAGTCAACGTCTGCCACGGCAGACCGTCAAGGGTCGAAGGCCCATCAACTCACCCAGGAGCTGCCGATGTCGGCCGACGCCCACCGGGTGGACGGTGCTGGCGGGTTGGCCGGTCAGTGGTTGTGGCGTGGCGGCTGGTGGCCGCTGGCGCCGACCAGGAAGTCCAGGTCGGCGCCCTGGTCGGCCTGGAGCACGTGGTCGACGTAGAGGCGGGCGTAGCCGCGCGCCAGCGGCGCCGCTGGGGGCTGCCACTGCTGCCGGCGGCGGCTGAGCTCCTGATCGTCGACCTCCATCCGCAGCGTCCGTGCGGGCACGTCGAGCTGGACCCAGTCGCCGGTCTGCACCAGGGCCAGCGGCCCGCCCACGGCCGCCTCGGGAGCGACGTGCAGCACCACGGTGCCGTAGCCGGTACCGCTCATGCGCGCGTCGGAGACGCGCACCATGTCGGTGACCCCCCGTTCCAGCAGCTTGCGCGGCAGGGGGAGATTGCCGGCCTCCGGCATGCCCGGATACCCCTTGGGGCCGGCGTTGCGCAGCACCAGCACGGTGGTCTCCTCGACCAGGAGCTCCTCGGCCTCGCGGGCCAGGTTGTAGTCCTCCAGCCGGTCGAACACCAGCGCCCGGCCGCGATGCTTGAGCAGGTGCGGGGAGGCGGCCGACTGCTTGATCACCGCCCCGTCAGGGCACAGGTTGCCGCGCAGCACCGCCAGGCCACTGCCCGGCGGCTGCAGCGGCTCCGCCAGGGTGGTGATGACCTCCCGGTTCCAGCAGGGCGCGTCGGCGACGTTGTCGCCGACGGTCCGCCCGCTCACCGTCAGGGCATCGCGGTGCAGCAGCTCGCCCAGCTCGGCCATGACCGCCGGCAGCCCGCCGGCATAGGCGAAGTCCTCCATCAAGTAGCGACCCGACGGCATCAGGTTGACCAGCGTCGGGACCGCCCGGGCCAGGGTGTCGAAGTCATCCAGCGCCAGCGGCACCCCCACCCGCCCCGCGATGGCGATTAGGTGGATGGCGGCGTTGGTGGAGCCACCGATAGCCGCGTTGACCCGCACGGCGTTCTCGAACGCGGCCCTGGTGAGGATTCGCGAGGGGCGCAGGTCCTCGGCCACCATGGCCACGATCCGTTGCCCGGCCGCCATGGCCACCACCTGGCGGCGGGAGTCGCTGGCGGGGATCGCGGCGGCGCCGGGCAGCTGCATCCCTAGCGCCTCGGCCATGCACGCCATGGTGGAGGCCGTCCCCATGGTCATGCAGTGGCCGTCGCTGCGGGCCATGCAGCTCTCGGACGCGCGGAAGTCCTCGGCCGACATCCGCCCGGCGCGCACTTCCTCGCTGAAGCGCCAGATGTCGGTGCCCGAGCCCAGGTCGCGGCCCTGGAACTTGCCCGACAGCATCGGGCCGCCGGTGACCATGATGGCGGGCAGATCGACGCTGGCGGCGCCCATCAGCATCGCCGGGGTGGTCTTGTCGCAGCCCGACAGCAGCACCACCCCGTCCAGCGGGTTGGCCCGCAGGGTCTCCTCCACGTCCATCGACATCAGGTTGCGGAATAGCATCGCCGTGGGGCGCATCAGCGTCTCGCCCAAGGAGGTGGTCGGGAACTCCAGCGGGAACCCGCCGGCCTGCCAGACGCCCTGCTTGACGGCGTCGGCGACCCGGCGCAAGTGGGCGTTGCACGGGGTCAGCTCCGACCAGCTGTTGGCGATGCCGATGACTGGGTGGCCGTCGAACACCTCGGGGGTGTAGCCGCGCACCCATGAGCGGTAGATGGCTCCCATTCTGCCCGGCTCGCCAAACCAGTCCGCACTGCGTAGGCGCCCGCCCCCGTTGCCGGCTGCTGTGCCCATCGGGTCGCTCCCTTCTCCTAGCGGCCCGCCGGCTCGGCCGTCGCGGGCGTCGGCCGCTCCAGCGTAGTCGGGACCATCCGCGACCACCGTGACACGACCACCCACGCCTGGCCTGCCGCACCGCGGCGATGCCGGCCCGCGTGGTTGCTATGGCGTGCCAGAGATTTGCCAGAAACTGCGCTACACACAGCCTCGCTATGCCCTACGACGCCATCCGCCACAGCGCTTCTCACCTGCGCGGATGTATGGGGACGTGAGGTGCTGCATGGCGTTGTGAACCACTGGCGCATCGATGGCATGCAAGAGGTCAGGGGTTCAAATCTCCTCAACTCCACACCAGGTCAGAGACCCTTTCCGGTCCCAGTCCGGCGGGATCTGCTGCGGCAACCACGACCGCCAAGCCGGCACCTTCGCCGAGCAGATCGCAGGCCCGGTTGGTCGACGAGTGCCACCTGTGCTACCGCACCAGGACTTGAGGAGCGGTGTCGCCCTCACGCCGGGACGACGATCGGCGACCGGGCCACGAACTCGACGGCCACCCGGCTCCCCGGCGTGTGCCGCTCGGCCTCCCGCGATGGCACGTCCACACGGAGGAGCTGTCCGTTCTGGCTGTCGAGGCGCACGACGAGCCGCAAGACCGGGCCGAGGAAGCTCTGCGTGAGGATCGTCCCCGGCAGTGCGCCGGGTGCGCCGTCGTCCACCGAAGAGAGGCGAAGCTCCTCGGGCCGCACGATGAGCCGGATCGCCGCGCCGCGCGGATGACCGGCCGCACCACCGGCGGGCAGGCGGTGGCCGTCGATGAGCACGGCGTCGCCGTCGGCGAGGCCGGCGATGGCGTTGGTCACACCCACGAACTGAGCGACGAACGGCGTCGCCGGCTCGCGGTACACCCGGGCCGGGGTGTCCAGCTGCTCCACTCGCCCCTCAGACATCACGCCGACGCGGTCGGACAGCGCCAGTGCCTCCTCCTGGTCGTGGGTGACGAACAGGGTCGTGATGCCGAGCTCGCTCTGGATGCGGCGGATCTCGTCCCGGAGGGTCACCCGGACCTTGGCGTCGAGCGCCGACAGCGGCTCGTCGAGCAGGAGGATCTTGGGCCGGATGGCGAGCGCGCGAGCGAGCGCCACCCGTTGTTGCTGGCCACCGGAGAGCTGGTGCGGGTACTTGGCCGCGTGCGGTTGCAGGCCGACCAGCTCGAGCAGCTCCGCGGCGCGCTGCCTGCGGCTGGCGGTAGGCACGTCACGCAGGCGTAGGCCGAACTGGATGTTGCCGAGCGCCGTCATGTTCGGGAACAGGCTGTAGGCCTGGAAGACCATGCCCATGTCGCGGCGGTTGGCCGGCACCCCGGTGATGTCCTTGCCATCGACCACGACGCGGCCCTCGTCGGCAGCCTCGAAGCCGGCGACGATGCGCAGCGCGGTGGTCTTGCCACAGCCGCTCGGGCCGAGCAGGCTCACCAGCTCCCCGGCGGCGAGGTCGAGGCTCAGGCCGTCAAGCGCAAGGACGCCGCCGAACGACTTCTTGAGCTCGCGCAGCTCGAGGTATCCCAACTACCCCTCCTCGGTGACGCCGGAGGATCCCTGCCGCCGCCCGACGTAGGAGAGCACGAGGAGCAGGACGAACGCGAGCAGCAGGGCCGCCAGGGACACCGCGACCGACACGGCCGCATTGCGCTTGCCGAGCAGGTTGATGGTCACCTGCAGGTTGTTGAAGTTGAGCAGCGACGCCAGGGTGAACTCGCCGAGCACGAGGGCGACCGACAGGAAGGAGGCGCTGACCAGCGCCCCGCGGATGTTCGGCACGACGACCCGCGCGAGCACCGTCGGCCACCTCGCGCCGAGACTGCGGGCGGCCTCCGCGAGCGTCCGCAGGTCGATCGCACCGAGCCCGTTGTCGATCGCGCGGTAGGCGTACGGCAGCACGAGGACGACGTACACGAAGGTGAGCGTCAGCGGTGAGTCACCGAGCAGGTAGGTGACCCAGGCGTAGATCGGCGCAATGCCCACGACCAACACGATCGCCGGGATCGTGAGCGGCAGCAGGCAGATGAACTCGATCAGCCGGCGCAGGTGCGGCAGCCGCAGGTGCACCCAGGTCGCCACCGGCACCAGCAGCAGCAGCATGCCCGCGACGGTGAGGCCGGCGAGCTGGAGGGAGGTGACGATCGCGTCCACCAGCTCGGGGTCCCGGACGATCGCCCGCCAGGCATCGAAGGTGCGGCCGTCGACCCCGCGGGTGCTGAA
>Ga0209846_1000085_pt1 | contig 12231 bp, 8 predicted proteins | sample GWRWS3_20_30_FD_187244 | JGI IMG/M metagenome (GOLD analysis project Ga0209846, IMG submission 187244) | Riverbed sediment microbial communities from areas with vegetation nearby in Columbia River, Washington, USA - GW-RW S3_20_30 (SPAdes)... | ecosystem: Environmental > Aquatic > Freshwater >... | reverse complement strand
GCGCTCGGGGTCGCCAAGGGCGACCGGGTCGCGCTGCTGCTGCCGAACTGCCCGCAGTTCCTCATCTGCGAGCTGGGCGCGTGGAAGGCCGGGGCGGTCGTGGTCCCGCTCAACCCGATCTACACCGAGCCGGAGCTGGCGGGCGGCCTGGCGCGGACCGGGGTGGAGACGATCGTGGTGCTCACCCCGTTCTACGGCCGGGTCAAGGCGGTCCAGCCGCGCACCGCCCTGCGGCGGGTGGTCGCCACCAACATCAAGGAATACCTGCCGCCGCTGCTGCGGGTGCTGTTCACGCTGGCCAGGGAGCGCAAGGGCGGCCACCGAGTGCGGCTGGAGGCGGGCGACCTGTGGCTTCCCGACCTGCTGGAACGCCATCGGGAGCCGCCGCGTCGCGGCGGCCGGGCCGGCCCGGACGACCCGGCGTCGATCCTGATGAGCGGCGGCACCACCGGCACGCCCAAGGGCGTGGTCGGCCTGCACCGCCACTACACCATCACCGGCACCCAGATCGCGACCTGGCTCAGCTCGGGGACGACGCCGTGGGAGGACGTGGTGCTGGCGCCCCTGCCGCTGTTCCACTCGCTGGCCAACATCGGCATCCAGAGCGTGGCCCTGATCAACCACGCCGCGATCGCGCTCGTCCCCGACCCCCGCGACCTGAAGGACCTGCTGCACACCATCCACAAGGTGCGCCCGACCTCGTTCAGCGGCGTGCCGGCGCTGTACAACGCGATGATCAACCACCCCGACGTGCGCGCCGGCAAGATCGACTTCAGCTCGATCAAGGTCTGCTTCTCCGGCGCGGCGCCGCTGCTGGCCGAGACCAAACGGCGCTTCGAGGAGCTGACCGGCGGCCGCATCGTCGAGGGCTACTCGCTGACCGAGGCGATGCTGGCGTGCGCGGTCAACCCGGTGAACGGGCCGAACAAGCTCGGCTCGGTCGGCATGCCGCTGCCGGACGTGGAGATCCGGATCGTCGACGCCGACACCGGCGCGGGCCCGCTTGGGCCCGGCGAGGTCGGCGAGGTGCTGATCCGGGCGCCCCAGCTCATGGCCGGCTACTGGAACGACCCGGGGGAGACCGCCGCCACCGTGCGGACCCACGACGGGGACCGCTGGCTGCACACCGCCGACCTCGGCTACCTGGACGAGGACGGCTACCTGTTCATCATCGACCGCCTCAAGGACCTCATCAAGACCAGCGGCTACCAGGTCTGGCCGCGGGAGATCGAGGAGGTCGTCGCCACCCACCCGGCGGTCGCCGAGGTCGGCGTCGCCGGCGTGCCCCACGAGACCAGGGGCGAGGTCGCCAAGGCGTGGGTGGTGCTGCGCGCGGGCCGGCAGGCGACCGCCGAGGAGATCCGCGACCACTGCCGCGGCCGGCTGGCCCCCTACAAGGTCCCCGCCCAGGTCGAGTTCCGGGACGCGCTCCCCATGACCATGGCCGGCAAGGTGCTGCGCCGCGCCCTCACCGCCGGCGACCAGCCTGCACCAGCGCCCTGACCCTGGCCATCAGGTCGCCGGGGTCGAACGGCTTGACCACGAAGTCGTCCGCGCCCACCTCCCGGGCGCGCTGGTGATCGCCCGAGACGGGGATGTTGGCGGTCAGCAGGATCACCGGGATGGCGGCGCCGCGAGGGTCGGCCCGCAGGCGCGCGCAGACCGCGAAGCCGTCGATGACGGGCATCCGGACGTCGAGCAGCAGCAGGTCCGGCTGGAGGTCGAGGGCCTTGTCGAGCGCCTGCGCGCCGTCGCGCGCGACCTCCACCTGGAAGCCCTCCAGGTGGAGGTTGACCTCGACAAAGCGGATGATGTCGGGGTCGTCGTCGGCCACCAGGACGGTCACGGCACACCTCCCTCCCTCATACGGTCCTGCTCATTCTCCTCGCTCGCCGCGCCGACGATGATGTCACCCGCGGGAGCAGAAGGGGACCGCTCCGCGTATGCTGGCGAGCGCGGCGCTGGCGGCGTTTCGGGCCGCACGCCGCCAGCCCGCCTCCCGACGCCAGCGCGGTCATCCTGGTGGCTCCGCGCCAGCCAGCCGCTCGGCCATGGCGGCCACGTAGTCCACGATCCGGCCCACCTGTCGCGCGCCCGGGTCCAGGTCGGGGTTGTAGATCGCCACCGTCCAGCCGGCGCATCCCGGCACGGCCAGCGCCGCCGCGGTCAGCTCGCCGAGCTGGTCCCAGCCCAGCCCGCCGGGCTGCCGGTAGTCGACCGCGCCGAGCGCCTCGGTCGCCAGCACGTCCAGGTCGACGTGCAGCCACCAGGCCGCCGCCGTCTCGCGGAGGTCGCGCGCAGACCGGGTGGCGACCGCCGCGGGGCCGCGCAGGAGCAGCTCCACGTCGGAGTGCATCGGCACGGTGCCGCGCAGCGACGCCGCCCCCTCGCGGACGATCGTCGCCTCGTCGCGCGGGCCGAGCAGGGCCACCCGCGCCGGCGCCAGCAGCGGCGCGAGCGCCGCCAGCTCCTCCGGCAGCCCCTCGGCGGGCAGGCCGAGGGCGAGGAACAGCTCGGAGTCGGCGGCCTCGCCGGTCGTCGACAGCCGCGGCGGGTAGCCGTCCTCGTGGCCGTCGACCATCAGCAGGCCGGCGCTGCCGAACCGGTCGCGGGTGGCCGCCAGCCCGCCGAGCATGACCGGGCAGTCGCCCCCGAGCACCAGCGGGAACCCGCCGGCCCGGTGGACCGCCGCCACCGCCTCGCGGGTGTGCTGCACCATCGACACCAGCGCCCGCTCGCTCAGCAGGCCGGAGCGGGTGCTCCGCTCCGGCCGCGGCGGCTCGAAGCCGACGTCGCCGGTGTCGTCCACCTCGACCCGCTCGGCAAGGCGCGAGACCAGCCCGGCGCGCCGCAGCGCCGCCGGCGCGCGCGCGACCCCGCCCTCCCGACCCGAGGAGTTGAACGGCACCCCGACCACCTGGACCAGCATGAGCGCTCTCCCTGGGCGGTCCGTAGCGCCTGCTGCTGGGGCAGTCTATAGGCTTGCTCCAGGGCCGAGCCTCGGCCCGAGGGAGGACCACCGATGCAGCAACCGCCGCCTCCGGAACCGCCGCCGCGGCCGCAGGTACCGAAGCCGCTGCCGTGGGGCTACGAGCCGCCGCAGCCCCCGCAGCCGCCGCGGCCCTGGTACCGGCAGCCGCTCGGCGTGTTCGCGATCATCACCATGGCGCTGCTGGTGGTCGGGCTGCTCGCCAACGCCCTCGACGGCGGCGGCGGTCAGGGGCAGGCGTCAGCGACCACCGCCGCGTCCGGCACCGTCGCGCCGCCGGCGACGGCCGCCACCACGACCACCACCGTGCCCGCGACCCTCGCCGACCGGCTCCGCCAGGCCGCCCAGGAGGAGCTGGGCGCGGTCGGGACCGTCACCGCCGTCGACGCCGAGCCGGGCGGCCAGGTCACCGTGACCTGGGAGATCGCCGAGGCGGCGACCATGGGCCTCACCAAGAACAACGCCCGCCTGGGCGTGCTGCGCATCATGCGCGCCGTCAAGCAGGTCGAGGCCGGCGCCGGCGACGACTACCAGGGCGTCCGGCTGCTGGGCCGCTACCGGCTGCCCGGCGGCGCCGAGCCGGCAACTGTGGTGCGGCTCCGGTTCTCCAGGGCGACCGCGCAGCGCACCGAGCTCTCCGACTTCCGCTACCTGGAGGCCTACGACCTCGCCGACGCCGCCATCATCCACCCGGCCTTCCGCGGGTGAACGTGCTGTCGGCGGCGGGACTCGCCGACCTCGCCGGAGTGACGGAGGCCGAGGTCGAGCGGATGGTCGACCTCGGCCTGCTGGTGGCCCGCGACGGCGCCGGGCCGTTCCTGGAGGCGGACGTGCAGAAGGTCCGCGTGGCAGCGGCGTGCGAGCAGGCCGGGCTGCCCATGGAGGAGATCGCGTCGGCGGTGCGGGCGGGACGGCTGTCGTTCGCGTTCCTGGAGGGCTCGCCGTACCGCCGGTGGGCGCTGCGCTCGGCGCGGACCTACCGGCAGGTGAGCGAGGAGAGCGGCGTGCCGTTGGACACGCTCGCCGGCGTCCTGGAGGCGATGGGGTTCGCCCGGATGGAACCCGACGAGCGGATCAGGGAGGACGAGCTGGAAATCGTGCCGCTGCTGCGACTGGCGCGCTCCACCGGCATCCTGGACCCGGTCTGGCTGGCCCGGATCGGCAGGGCCTACGCAGAGGGCCTGCGGCTGGCCGCCAACGTCGAGAACGAGGCCTACCGAGCCCGGTTCACGGGGCCGGTGCTGGAGTCCGGGGCCGACCAGCGGACGGCCATGGAGCTCGCCTCGCAGATGGCAGCGGACTTCCTGCCGCTGGTGGATCGGACGCTCGCGGCCATCTACCGCCGGCAGCAGGAGCTGGTGTGGACCGAGGACATGGTCGAGGACATCGAGCGCGAGCTCGAACGGGCCGGTGTGCTGCGGCAGCCGGAGCGGGTCCCGGCGATGTCCTTCGTGGATTTGGTGGGCTACACGCGGCTCACCGAGGAGCGCGGCGACGCGGCCGCCGCCGAGCTGGCCGCGTCCCTGGCCGTGCTGGTCAACCGGTCCTCGCGCGAGCATGGCGGCGTGCCGGTGAAGCGGCTGGGCGACGGGGTGATGGTCCACTTCCGGGAGCCGGCTGGTGCGGTGCTGTCGGCGCTGCGGTTGGTGGAGCAGCTCCCCGAGGCCGGGCTGCCGCCAGCCCATGTCGGGGTCGCGGCCGGGCCGGTGGTGGCCCAGGGCGGCGACTACTTCGGCCGCACCGTCAACCTGGCCGCCCGCATCGCCGCCCGCGCCGGGGCGGGGCAGGTGCTGGTCAGCGGGAGCGTGGTCGAGTCCGCTGCGCCCCCCGGTGTGGCGTTCGTGGAGGTCGGGGAGGTCCCGCTCAAGGGGTTCGCCCGTCCGGTGCGCCTGCTCGAGGCCTGCCGAGCGTAGCGGCTCCCGTCGGCGTCCCCACCGATGCAACCCGCGGTCAGGGAACCAGCCCGCAGATGGTCTGGTCACCCCGGAGCCGTCGCGGTTGCGGGGCCCTGCCAGGCGGCCAGGATCCGGTCGATGTCGGGCCGCACCCGCGCGCGTGCCTCCCCTCGGGGTACGCCGGCCATCAGCAACTCGTCATAGCCGGTGTCCTGGTGGCGCACCGAGGCGATCACGGCGAGCATGACCGCCTGCTCGTCCAGCGCGCGCCCGGCCGCTGACCGCCCAACCCGGCCGCTGCCGCGCCCGCCGGCATGCTGGGCGATCGCCTCGGCGCGACCGGCCGGGCAGCCTGGGAACAGCCTCCCCACCGCCTCGGCGAGCCGCTCCTCGAACACCACGTCCTGCTCGGCGCGGCGTTGCCGTTCGCGTTCGCGGCGCCGAGCACGTGCCTCCTCGTCGGCCAGGCACTGCGCCTCGGCCTGCTCCAACGCCGCCTCCTCCACCAGGATCCCCTGGCGCTCGTAACGCTTGCGGGAGCGGCTGAAGCGGACCACCACCGCTGCCAGGCGGCTCGCCTTCCGGGCGCGCCGGCTCAAGGCGGCATCGCCGGCCGGCAGGAAGACCAGGTGGTCCAGGTCCGCGCAACCCATGCACAGCGGCCCGGCGTCCTCCATGAACAGCAGCGAACCCGAGCCGCCGCAGCCCGCGCAGGTCCACGGGTTGAGCGGCTCGATGACCACCATGGACTCCGCGGCCGCGAGCACGTGGCGCTCAGGCCTGGACCTCGGCTGGCCGGCGGCGGGATCTCTCGGCATGACAGGAGAGGATACGGGTCGGCTGGGGACCGCGGTGGGGCGCGGGTTGGGTAGAGTGCCGCCGTGCGTCCGGAGTCTGAGCATTTCGCCACCTTCGTCCCGGCCGATCCGCCGCGTGCCGGCGCGCTGGCCGTGTGGGGCGATGGGCAAGGATCGGACGAGCTCGACCTGGTGCTGCCGGCGGGCGGGGGAACGCGGCGCCGGCGGGTCCGCGGGCGGCTGCTACCGCTCGCGACGGCGTTGCCGGCGCTGCTGGCCCCGGCCGCCGACGGCGCCAGCGCCTCGGCGGTGGCCTGGTCGGCCGCGGCGGCAACCGGCGTCGGGCTGGTCGCGCGTGGGCGCCTGCTGCCTACCGCCAGCCCCGGCGGGTACGGTGCGTGGCGGGCCGGGCCGCTGGATGCCGCCGACCTGGACTGGCTTCGGCGGATCGCCGCCGCCATGCCCCCGGAAGGGCACGCGTTGCCGGTGGACCGACGGCGCCCGCTGCGGCTGCGCTCGCCCGAGGGGCTGGTCCGCGAGCTGTGGGACGCGATTGCCGACACCCTGGTGCGCAGCCCCGCGGCGGTCCACGCGACCGGGGCACGTGCCTTTGCCGCGACCGAGCCGGTCCCGGTCGGCGAGCTTGCCGGCTGGCTGGCGGAGACCGACCGGGGGCTGGACGCCGGCGCGCAGCTGCAGCTCCGGATCGAGCTGCCCGCCAAGGAGGAGGAGCCGTTCGCCGCGGTGGTCCAGGTGCGCAGCGTGGCCGATCCCAGCCTGGTGGTGGACGCCGGGGAGCTGTGGAGCGCCCCGGCGGCGGTGCTGGCGCGACTGGGCGAGCGCGCCGAGACCGATCTGCTGCTGGCCCTGCGGCGCGGTGCCCGGGCATGGCCGCCGCTGGCGCCGCTGCTGCGCTCGGCGGCGCCGACCGAGGTCAGCCTCGACGAGGAGCAGATGGCCGAGTTGCTGGAGTCCGGCGCCGAGGCGCTCGGCGGCGCCGGCATCGAGGTCCTGTGGCCGGCCGAGCTGCTCGGCGAGGGGCTGGAGGTGCGTGCCACCGTGGCGACCCCGACACCGGCCGGCGCCGCGCAGCCCGCGTTCCGGCTGGAGGCGCTGCTCAGCTTCGACTGGCAGGTGACGGTGGGCGGCGTGGCGCTCACGGCCGAGGAGGTCGCCGCACTGGCGGAGGCCAAGCGTCCGCTGGTGCGGCTGCGCGGCCGCTGGGTGCGGGTGAACCGTGAGCTGCTCGAGCGCCTGCGGCGCCGGCGAGGCCCGCGGATCTCCGCGGCCGAGGCGCTCAACGCCGCGCTCACCGGCAGCCTGGTGGTGGACGGCGACCGGGTGGAGTTCCACGCCGCCGGCGCGCTGGCCGACCTCGTCGACCGGCTGGCCGGGGCCGGGCGAGCCGTTGTCGAGCCTCCCGGGGACCTGCGGGCCACCTTGCGACCCTACCAGCGCCGCGGCTTGTCCTGGCTGGCGCAGATGTGCGAGCTGGGGTTGGGCGGCTGCCTGGCCGACGACATGGGGCTCGGCAAGACCGTGCAGGCGATCGCGCTGCACCTGCACCGGCGGCCGCTGGAGGCAGGGCCGACGCTGGTCGTGTGCCCCACCTCGCTGCTCGGCAACTGGGAGCGAGAGCTGGCCCGCTTCGCCCCGGACGTCCAGGTGCGGCGTTACCACGGCGGCGACCGGCATCTGGAGGAGCTGGCTGATGACGAGGTGGTGCTGGTCACCTACGGGGTGGTACGCCGCGACCGGGCGGTGCTGGGCGAGGTCGGCTGGGGCCTGGTGGTCGCGGACGAGGCGCAGCACGCCAAGAACCCGCTGTCGCGCACCGCACGGGAGCTTCGCGCGATCCCGGCGCCCGCGAGGGTGGCGCTGACCGGCACGCCGGTGGAGAACCGGCTGACCGAGCTGTGGTCGATCCTGGACTGGACGACCCCTGGGCTGCTCGGCCCGCTGGAGCGGTTCCGCCGCTCGGTCGCGGTGCCGGTCGAGCGATACCGCGACCCGGGCTCGACCGAGCGGCTGGCCCGGGTCGTGCGGCCGTTCCTGCTGCGGCGCCGCAAGAGCGACCCGCGGATCGCCCCGGAGCTGCCGGCCAAGACCGAGACCGACCGGGTGGTGCCGCTCACCGCCGAGCAGGCGACGCTGTACGAGGCGGTGGTGCGCGAGACGCTGGCCAAGATCGCGTCCAGCGAGGGCATCGAGCGGCGCGGTCTGGTGCTCGTGCTGCTCACCGCCCTCAAGCAGATCTGCAACCACCCGGCGCAGTACCTGCACGAGGCCGCGCCGCTGCCCGACCGCTCCGGGAAGCTGGCCGCCCTCGACGAGCTGCTCGACGTCATCCTCGCCGAGGGGGAGGCGGCGCTGGTGTTCAGCCAGTACGTCGAGATGTGCGGACTGATCCGGTCGCACCTGGCCGACCGGGGCGTGCCCACGCTGTTCCTGCACGGCCGCGTCCCGGCCCGCCGCCGCGAGGAGCTGGTCGCCCGGTTCCAGGACGGCGGGGCGCCGGTGTTCCTGCTTTCCCTCAAGGCCGGCGGTGTCGGCCTGAACCTCACCCGGGCGACCCACGTGGTGCACTACGACCGCTGGTGGAACCCGGCCGTCGAGGACCAGGCGACCGATCGGGCCTACCGGATCGGGCAGGACCGGCCGGTCCAGGTGCACCGGCTGGTCACCGAGGGCACGCTGGAGGACCGCATCGCCGCGCTGCTGGAGTCCAAGCGTGGCCTTGCCGAGGCGGTCGTCGGCGCGGGCGAGGCATGGATCACCGAGCTGTCCGACGCGGAGCTGGCGGAGCTGGTCACCCTGCGGGGGCCGCCGTGAGGACCAGGCCGCAGGAGGATCGCCGGCCGGCCGCCGGGCCGCGGCGGCGCCGCCGCGACTTCGGCTCGACCTGGTGGGGGGCAGCCTGGGTGACCGCGCTGGAGGACCGGGCGCGGCTGGACCCCAACCGGTTGCCCCGCGGCCGCAGCTACGCTCGCGGCGGCACGGTCGGGGAGCTGGCGATCGGGACCGGGGAGGTGCGCGCCGCCGTGCAGGGCCGCCGCGCCCGGCCGTACCAGGTCCGGGTGCGGGTCCGGGTGCTCGAGGCCGAGGAGTGGGACCGGGTCCTGGACGCGATCGCCGCGCAGATCGGGCACGCCGCGGCCCTGCTCGACGGGGAGCTGCTGCCCGAGGTGGCTGACGACGTGCGCAGCGCGGGCACCGACCTGCTGCCCGGCCCGGGCGAGCTGCAGCCGCGCTGCTCCTGCCCGGACTGGGCAGACCCGTGCAAGCACGCGGCAGCGGTCTGCTACCTGGTGGCCGGTGCCCTGGATGCGGACCCGTTCTCGCTGCTGCTGCTGCGCGGCCGCCGGCGCGACGAGGTGCTGGCCGCCCTCCGCGCCCGCCGCCGCTCCGCCGAGGCGACCATGGCCCCTCCGGACCGGTCCCAGCCGGCCACCGACCCGGGGGTCGACGCGCGCGAGGCCTACCAGCGCTCGCTGGCTCCGCTGCCGGCACCGCCGCTGCCGCCGCAGCAACCGGGCCAGCCGGCGGTGCTGCCGGTGGACCCGCCACCCGCCGCCGGCCTGCGGTCGGAGGACCTGCTGGCGCTGGCCGCCGACGCCGCGGCGCGCGCCTTCCAGCTCGCGACCGGGTCCGGAGACGGTGGCCTGTCGCTCGACCTCGAAGCCGACCTGACCCGCCGCGCCGCAGGGCTGCTAGGGACAGGGCGTGGCCTCGCCGCGCTGGCCGCGTCGGCCGGCATGCCATCGCGGGAGCTGCTGCGGTGGGCGGTCACCTGGCAGCAGGCCGGTCATGGTGGGCTGGACGCGCTCCGCACCACCTGGCAGCCTGCGGCCACCGACCTCGCCGAGGGGCGGGCCGCGCTCGACCGGCCCACCGGCCAGGGTACGGTGCGGGCATGGCGCAACCGCCTGACTCGTGGCCGGCTCCAGCTTCGGCTGGGCAGCGATGGGCAGTGGTACCGGTTCGTCCGCTCCGGAACCGACTGGGTCCTGGACGGTCCGCCCTCCCCCGAGCCGGACGCGTTGCTGTCCGGGCCCCGATGACGTCGGGTGGCTCGCACCCTGACCGATTCGGACCTATCGGACTTATCTTGCTTTCCGTCCAGCCGTGGTCCACCGTTCGGGATGCTCGTCCTGGCGGTGGGAGTGTCTTCCAAGGAGGCATGCCGTGACGGAGTCCAGCCCGACCCCCGGCCTCGCGCGCGAGGCCATCGGCCTGCGGGAAGTCCTGTTCCAGTCCATCACCCACATGGCCCCGGCGGCCGCGGTCGCCTTCTCGATCATCGTCGGCGCCAACTTCGCCGCCGGCGCGCTGCCCCTGTCGGTGCTGTTCGCGCTGGTCGGCTGCCTGCTGGTGGCCGTCTCCATCGGGCAGCTCGCCAAGCAGCTCCCGTCGGCCGGCGGCTTCTACACCTACGCCGCCCGCGGGCTGCACCCCGCCGTCGGCTTCCTGGTCGGCTGGGGCTACGCCTTCGTCGAGCCGCTGGTGGCGCCCCTGCTGTACTTGATCTTCGGCAACGTCGTCGCCAGCACCCTCCAGGCCGAGTTCGGCTGGAGCTACGACACCTGGTGGGTGGTCGCGGCCGTGGCCGCCGCCGTGATCGTGTTCGTGTTCGGTTGGTTCGGCATCCGCCTCTCCACCGGCGCCGGGACCATCCTCGGCCTGTTCGAGATCCTGGTGTTCGCCGCGCTCGCGGTCACGCTGATCGTCAAGGCTGGCGACGCCAACACGCTGAGCGTGTTCGGCACCGGCTTCGCCACCGTTGAGGGCTTCGACGGCCTCTCGGGGGTGATCGCCGGCTCGGTCTACACCATCCTGGCGTTCATCGGCTTCGAGGCGGCCGCCCCGCTGGCCGAGGAGGCCAAGGACCCGCGCCGCACGGTCCGGCTCGCGGTCGTGTACTCCTGCCTGCTGATCGGCCTGTTCTACGTCCTCACCACCTACGCGGCGGCGGTCTTCTTCGGGCCGGAGCGGTTCGCCGAGTTCCCGACCAGCGGCGACGGCAACCCGTGGGACGCGCTGGCCCGCACCGTCTGGGGAGCCGGCTGGGTGCTGGTCTTCCTGGCCATCGCCAACTCCGCCATCGCCAACGCCAACGCCTCCGCCAACGCCGCCACCCGCACCTGGTTCGCCATGGGACGCATCCGGCTGCTGCCGCGCGCCCTCGAGCACGTCAACCCGCGCTGGCGGTCGCCCGACGTCGCGGTCGTCGCCCAGTTCGTCGTGGGCGTCGTGGTGTCGGTCTGGCTCGGGCTCCGGTACGGGCCGCTGACCGCGTTCGCCCTGGTCGGCACCATCGTCACTGCCGTGATCATCGCCATCTTCATGGTGGTGAACCTCGCCTGCCTGTTGTTCTACCTGCGCGAGCGACGCGACCAGTTCAACCCGCTGCTGCACGGCCTGGTGCCGCTGCTCGGCATCGCCGCCTTCGTGCCCGCGCTGCTGACCGCGCTCGGGATCCAGGCGTTCGACTTCATCAGCGCCCTGCCGTACCCGATCAGCCTCGTCGGCCCCGTGGTCGGCGTCTGGTTCGCGCTCGGCGTGGTCTTCCTCGTCGTGCTGGCCGCGAGGAGCCCGGACCGCCTGCGCGCCACCGGCAGGGTCTTCGGCGACGAGCCCGCCGCCCCGGCGGACACGGTCACCCCCGTCTGATGGAGGCGCCGCCTACCTGCGTAGGCGGTAGCGCAGGTGGGTCACCCGGTCCCCTGGACCACCCGCGGGTTCTCCAGCAGCAGCGGGGATCCGGCGTGGTCGCCGGGCAACGTCGGCGGCCAGGCGGTGGCGGCCGGGCTGGTCGACGAGGTGCGTGTGGACCTGGTCCCGGTCGTGTTCGGCGCCGGCGTCCGTACTTCGCGCCGCCGGCCTCGGCGCGGCCGGGTCCCTACGCTGACCTCCAGAGCCTGGTCGGGAACGCCAGCGCCGCCAGGGACGTTGCCGGTGGTGGAAGCGAGTTGTACACGACGAGAGGGAGCTGACAGAGCACATGTTCTCCAGGAAGACCCGCATGCCGACCGAGGCGGAGGCGCCGCCGGGGCGCGAGGAGCCCATGCCCGTCCCCGCCAGGCACGCCGTCAAGGACACCCCCCTGCAGCCACCGTTCCCCGACGGCCTGGAGACGGCGCTGTTCGCCATGGGCTGCTTCTGGGGCGCGGAGAAAACCCTCTGGCAGACCGACGGCGTCTACACCACCGCGGTCGGCTACGCCGGCGGCATCACCCCCAACCCGACCTACGAGGAGGTCTGCTCGGGACGCACCGGCCACGCCGAGGTCGTCCTGGTCGTGTTCGACCCCGCCAGGGTGAGCTACGAGGAGCTGCTGCGGGTCTTCTGGGAGAACCACGACCCGACCCAGGGCATGCGGCAGGGCAACGACGTCGGCACCCAGTACCGCTCGGCGATCTACACCGCCTCGGAGGCGCAGCGGAAGTCGGCCGAGGCCTCCCGCGATGCCTACCAGCAGTCGCTCACCGCCGCCGGCTACGGCGCCATCACCACCGAGATCGCCGACGCCCCCACGTTCTACTACGCCGAG
>Ga0209846_1000082_pt1 | contig 12336 bp, 10 predicted proteins | sample GWRWS3_20_30_FD_187244 | JGI IMG/M metagenome (GOLD analysis project Ga0209846, IMG submission 187244) | Riverbed sediment microbial communities from areas with vegetation nearby in Columbia River, Washington, USA - GW-RW S3_20_30 (SPAdes)... | ecosystem: Environmental > Aquatic > Freshwater >... | reverse complement strand
GACGAGTGCCGCACCATCGTCGAGATGATGGCCAAGGGCACCTACGCCGGCATCAACCTGGCCACCGCCGGCCTCGAGGGCACCTTCGCGCGGCTGCAGGCCAGCGGCGCCGAGGTCGTCCAGGAGCCGACCGAGCAGCCCTACGGGGTTCGCGACTGCGCCGTCCGCGATCCCGCGGGCAACCTGATCCGCATCCAGGAGCTCCGCTGAATAGGAGACACGTCCGAGGTCTCAGAAGCGGATCGCGCCGAGGTCCAGGCGGACGTTGGGGGCCACCCGGACACCGCCGGCGAGGATGTTGCCGGCCTCGATCATGACGTTGTCGCCGACCACCGCGCCGTCGCGGACCACGGCGCCGTCGCCGACGACCACGCTACGGCCGATGATCGAGTCTGACACCTTGGCGCCACGCTCGATCCTGGCCCCCTCCAGCAGCACCGAGCGCTCCAGGCGGGCGCCGCCGGCGACCACCGCGCCGGGGCCGAGCACGCTCGGCCCGAAGACCCGCCCCTGGTTCTCGACGGCGGCGCCCTGCCCGACGAGGATCGGGCCGCGCAGCACGGCACCCTCGTCGATGCGGGCGCCGTCGGCGAACCACTGGCTGCGGCCCCGCTCGGTGGCGTTGATGGGCAGGTGCAGGCGGCCCTCGAGCAGGTCGAACTGGGCGGCCAGGTAGGCGATCGGGGTGCCGAGGTCTCGCCAGTAGCCGTACAGCTCGTCGCCGTAGACGGGCGCGCCGGAGGCCAGCAGCGACGGGAACAGGTGGCGCTCGAACGAGGACGGCTGCCCGGCGGGGACGTGGTCCAGCACCGACGGCTCCAGCACGTACACGCCGGCGTTGATGAGGTCGGTCACCCACGCCTCCTCGTCGGGGCCGGGCTTCTCGAGGAAGGCCGTGACGCGGCCGTCGTCGTTGACCGGGACCAGGCCGAAGGCGCTCGGGTCGGGTACCCGGACCAGCGCCAGGGTGGCGGCGGCCTGCCGCCGGGCGTGGAGCGCGACCAGCCGCTGGAAGTCGACGTCGACCAGCACGTCGCCGTTGAGCACCAGGAAGGTGCCGTCGAGCAGGTGCGAGAGGCGCTTGACCGCGCCCGAGGTCCCCATGGGGCTGTCCTCGGAGGATAGCACCACCTCGACGCCGGCCTTGCGCGCCTCCGGCAGGAGCTGGTCGAACGCCTCCGGCAGGTACATGGTGGACAGGATCACCTCGGTGAACCCACCGGCGGCGAGCTGGCGCAGGGTGTGCAGCAGGAACGGCTCGTTGGCGAACGGGATCAGCGGCTTGGGGCGGGTGCTGGTCAGTGGGCGCAGGCGGGTGCCGAAGCCTCCGGCGAGGATGACGGCTTGCACGTGGGCGATCTCCTGTGGCGCGGGAGCCGGCCGGCGTCCACCGGCCGCCGGCTGGCAGTCTACGGTGCCAGCGCGACCCCAGCGAGGGTCGGTGTCCTCAGACGAGCCCTTGGCGGACGGCTACGGTGCCGGCGCGCCGCCCCGGAGGGCCCGCCGCCGCCACGCCCAGGCGCCGGCCAGCGCGAGGCCGGTGGCGAGGGCGAGCCCCACGCCCAGCCGCATCGCGCGGTCCTCGTAGCTGAAGACGACCTCGTGGCTGCCGGCCGGGACGCGCACACCCCGGAAGGCGTGGTCGACGCGGAGCAGCTCGGCGGGCCGGCCGTCGACCCGGACCCGCCACTGCGGGTACCACGGGTCGGCGAGGACCAGCAGCCCGTCGGCGTCGCCGCGCACCGAGACCCGTACCCTGGTCTGCTCCCGCTCCTGGACCTGGACCTGCGGCGGCGCCGACGGGCGGGCGAGCCCCTCGACCGGCCGCTCGACGATCGCGCGCTCCAGCAGCGGGTAGCCGGCCCGCAGCCGGGCCACCCGCTCGCCCGCGTCGGGGACCACGTCGACGTCGTACTGCATCCGGGCAAGCGGCGGCGCCTGCCGCTCCCAGAGCAGGAACCAGGCGTCCCGCTCCACGATCCGGAAGCCGTGCCGCTCCATCACCCGGATCTGGTCGGGCGGCAGGCCGACGGTGACGAACCAGCGCACCCCGAGCAGGTCCAGCGCCGGCCAGCCCCACACCGACGGCGCCTCCACGGTCACGCCGGCGGTCAGGCGCCCCTTGGAGTTGACGGCGGCGGCGAAGAACTCGTTGTAGTCACGCAGCGGCAGCAGCCCGCCGTCGCGGCCGGAGATCGTCTCGGCGTTGGTGGCGTACTCCCACGCCGGGCGGGCGGCCAGCCGCCGCGGCCAGGCCTCCAGGTACAGGCGGCGCATGCGCGGGTTGTAGCCGGCGGGCATGGCGACCGAGAGGCGCTGGTCTCTGGTGTCCGCCCGGTCCCACGCGATGCTGACGTAGCGGCCGCGCTCGCGGCCGAGCCGCTCCATGACCGGGCCGGGCTGGTCGTAGACCACGTTGGGGACGAGCTGGTGGTATTCGGCCGCCGGCCGGGCCTGCTGCAGCTCGAACGCGGTCACCCCGAGCAGCAGCAGCGCCACCGCCGCGCGGGGCACGCGGCGGAAGCCGGCCGCCAGCCAGGCGACCGCCCCGACGACCGCGGCCAGCGCCCAGTAGCGGCGGCTGTCCGCCCAGTCGCTGTACCCGCCGACGACCAGGGCGAAGCCGAGCACCAGGCCGACGACGGCCAGCCCGCCGAGCCCCTGCAGGAACCGGCGGCGCAGGTCACCGACGTCGGCGTCCAGCAGCACGTCGGTGCCGATGGCGGCCGCGGCGGCCATCGGGAAGGAGAACAGCAGCAGCCAGCGCGACGGCACCCGCAGCTCGTTCACGACGCCGATGTTCTCGGCGGCCAGCCGGTACAGCGGGGTCTGGTCGCCGAGGGCCATGACGATCCCGAGCAGCGACAGCGCCAGCACCCATGCCCGCACCCAGCCGAGCCGACGCGGCCCGGCCCAGATCCCGAGACCGGCCAGGACCAGCGCCACCAGGCCGATGAAGGCGACGTTCTCGCCGAACAGCACGTTGCCGAAGTCGGGCAGCAGGGCGTTGAACGCCAGCCGCGCCGGCAGCTCGTACTGCTCGTCGAAGGTCGGCCCGGTGCGCCAGCCGTACCGCTGCAGCAGCAGGGTCGGCAGGAGCTGCCAGGCGAACAGCAGCACGAACGCCACCATCGCCCCGCCGAGCCGCAGCGCCGCCGCCACCGCCCGCCGCGGCCAGGCACGCGGGGCCGCGGCCAGCGTCCACGCCAACCCGTAGGCGGCGAGGGCGAGCTGGGTGTACAGCCACTCCTCGGGATGGCCGGCCAGGAACTGCAGCCCGACCATGACGCCGGTGAGCAGGACGAAGCGCAGCCGGGCCCGCTCCAGCGCCAGGTGGCCGAACAGCAGCACCAGCGGCATCCAGGCGATCACCTGGAGCTGGTTCATCAGGTTGATGTGGTGCAGGGTGACCGCGCCGAAGCCGAAGGCGAGCGCGCCCATGACGGCCGCCCAGCGCCCGGTCCGCAAGCCGAGACGGCAGTAGGCCCACATGCCGATCCCGGCCAGGGCGACGTGCAGGGCGACGACCACCTCGAGGGCCGTGGAGGTCGGCAGCAGCCAGAACGGCAGGTTGCCCGGGTAGAGCACGGCGTGCTGGATGTTGGCGATGAACGGCTCGCCCCCGTACTGGTTGTCCAGCCAGGTGGGCAGGAACCCGGCGCGCAGCAGCTTGGCCAGGCCGTGCTTCTCGGGCATGAAGAAGCCGAGCAGCACGTCGTCGTAGAAGGTCTCCCGGCTGCGGCGCAACGCCGGCAGGAACGGGATGGTGAGGAGCTGCAGCACCAGGTAGACGACCAGGCCCTCCAGCGCCAGGGCGCGGCGGCCCGCTGGCCGCTCGCCGGCCTCCGGGGCGGCCTCGGCGGACGGGGCCACGGTGGGTTGGTCGGCAACTGGTCGCATCGTTGTCCTCGCGCAGGCTTCCGGGAAACCTGGATGCTACCGCCACTCGAAGGATTCCACTGGTTCGGGTCCCTCCATCCAGAAGGCCCCTTCGACGGATGTTCGCTAGAATTCACCGTTCGTTTGCCGGAGATTCGACGGAGGAGTGCCCCGACCGTGAACGTCACCGAACCGGACGTGTCGGTGGTGCTGCCGTGTTTCAACGAGCGTGACCATGTGGAGTTGGAGGTCAAGCGGATCCGGGGGGCGTTGGAGGGGGCGGGGCTGTCGTATGAGGTGATCTGTGTGGATGACGGCTCCACCGACGGCACCCGCGAGGTCCTCCAGTCCATCGGGGGCATCCGCACGATCCTGCTGCCGCGGAACCAGGGATCGGGGACGGCCAGGCGGATCGGTACCCAGCAGGCCAGGGGCCGGGTGGTGGTGTGGACCGACGCCGACCTGACCTACCCCAACGAGCGTATCCCCGAGCTGGTCGCGCAGCTAGACGACACCTACCAGCAGGTGGTGGGGGCCCGCACCAGCGAGGCCGGCAGCTACAGGCTGCTGCGGGTGCCGGCCAAGTGGGCGATCCGCAAGCTAGCCGCCTACCTGACCTCGACTCCCATCCCCGACCTGAACTCCGGTCTGCGGGTGTTCAACCGCAGTGTCGCAGCGCCATATCTCCGGCTGCTGCCGGCGGGGTTTTCCTGTGTGACCACCATCACGCTGGCGTTTTTGTGCAACGGCCACCCCATCAAGTACGTCCCGGTCGACTACGCCAGACGCGCTGGGCGGTCGAAGTTCCATCCGCTGCGGGACGCCTACAACTACCTGCTGCAGGTGCTGCGGATGGTGATGTACTTCAACCCCCTGCGGGTGCTGATGCCGGTCGGCCTCACCCTGCTGGGCGCGACCTTCGTCAAGCTGGTCGCTGACCTGATCCGCCACGACCTGCGGGTGACCTCCTCCACGGTGCTGGTGGGGTTGGCGGCGTTCAACATCATCGCGATCGCGTTGCTGGCCGACCTGGTGGTGCGCCGCACCGCCACCGACTAACCCCGGGAGAGACCTTGCCACCGTCGCAGGCTGCCCCCGAGACCACCGGGGTGGTGATCGGCAACCACACCCACAAGTACACCGCCCGCAACCCCGCCATCCGCTGGCTCACCCAACGGTGGGTCGCCAACCTGGACCACCTCTTCCAACAGATCAACACCCCCCAGCACACCACCCCAGCGCGGGCGCTTGAGGTCGGCTGCGGCGAAGGCGTCATCGCCCAGCGGCTACACCACCACTTCGGCCAGGTGGTCGCCCTGGACCTCCCCGACGCCGGGCTGCGGGCCCACTGGCGGGGGGTCCCGGGGCCGGGGTTCCTGCACGCCGACGCCCACCACCTCCCCTTCGCTGACAAGCGGTTCGACGTGGTGGTCGCCGCCGAGGTCCTGGAGCACCTCCCCGACCCAGATCGCGGCCTCCAGGAGCTAGCCAGGGTCGGCCGCCGCCACCTGGTCCTGAGCGTGCCGCAGGAGCCCATCTTCCGCGGCTGCAACCTGCTCGCCGGCCGCTACCTGGGCGACCTTGGCAACACCCCCGGCCACCTCAACCACTGGACCCGCCGCGGCTTCACCCGCTTCGTGGCCGCCGTCGCCGAGGTCCACCAGGTCACCAGCCCCTTCCCCTGGACCACCATCTGGGCCACCCTGCCGTCCTGACTGTCAGTCCGTCAGGGTGACCGGGCGCAGCCTGGGTCCCGCTCGCGTCCGCTCCACGAGGTAGAGCCGGACGGTGTTGGCGCCCGGTCGGAACAGCGAGTCGGGGACGATCGTGGCGAAGGTCTGGGGCGCGTCTCCCTGCGCGAAGGTGAAGCCGACCGCCCCGATCCTGCCGTTCACCGCCACGGCCAGCGGGACCGGCGCCCCGGGCGACGGCCCGGTCAGCGCCCCCGAGATCAGGGCGGGGACGGTAGCGGCGTCCACGGCCCGCAGGCTCTCCGGGTCGTTGAGCCGCCCCGCCAGCCCGCTGGCCGCCGCCAGACCGACCGCCTCGGGCCGGCGGCCCACCAGGTCGGCGTACCGTCCGACCTCGAACAGCCCGTCCTCGCCATCCTGGGGCCGGGCGACCCGGTCGGTGACGCCCCGCAGCGCGAGCGCCTGGTTCTTGGGGCCGTCGACCTCCAGCCGGCGGCCCGGCTTGTTGAAGAACCACTTCACGCGACGGGACCGCTCGGGCGCCGTCGCCGACACGCCGTCCACGCGCCAGGGCACCTTGACCCCGAGCGTGTCGGCGATGGTGGGCAGCAGGTCCACCTGCTCCCAGTTGCGGTCGCTGACCGCGCCGGAGCGCTGCTGTGGCGTCTTGACGAACAGGGGCACCCACATGAGCTCGTGGGCGTTGCGGTCCTGGAGGGTGCGCTGCGCCTGGCCTGGCGTGAAGCTGATGCCGTGGTCGGCGGTCATGATGACGAGCGCCTTGTCGTACATGCCTTGCGCCTTCAGCCGCTGGACCACCTCGCCGACCAGCCGGTCGGTGTAGGCGAGCTGCAGCAGGTGGCGCTGCTGGGCGAGCTGGACCGGCGCTGCCTGGGTGGTCCAGCCGACCTTGCGGTCGTACCCGAAGTTGATACGCGGGTAGGTGTACTGGACGCCGGAGGGAAGGTACTTCCACGGCTGATGGGGCAGCAGGAGGTGCAGGAAGTACAGCGTCGGCTGGTCGGTGGCGTCCAGTTGCTCGAGGAAGTCGGCGAAGCGGGACGGCTGGTTGGCCTTGAGCTGGTCGAACCGGAACGTGGGCCCGGGCTTCTTCGGCTTCGCGCCGGCCGCCTGCTGACGCTCGCGGACCGTGCCCTCGGTGAACTGGGCGGTCGGGTTCTCGTCGGCGCGGCGAGGCGACACGATCTTCGCCCACACGCCCGCCAGGTCCCGCGCCAGCGGCCGCCAGCCGGTCCCGCCACGTTCTCCCACGGTGGCCGTGCAGACCCGAGGCGGGCAGAGCTGGGTCACCGTCTCGAAGGCCCGCACGTTGTAGGACCCGGCCAGCATCGTGAACAGGTTGTCGGGATACTCGGTGTAGGAAGGCGCGACCCCCGATCGGGTCGGGTAGCGGCCGGTGAGCATGGCCGGGACCGCGTAGGGGGTGAAGGGGCCGATCCCGGTGGCGTTCCGGTACCAGGTGGCGTCGCCGGCGAAGCGGGCGAGGTTGGGGTACAGGCGCCGGTCGATCCGACCCCGGGAGTCCAGCAGCGACATCATCGGGAACTCGTCGAAGAACACCATCACCACCGGCGCCCGCGCCTCGGCCGGCACCACCACGCGGGTCCGCGCGGCGTCGCCGCCGGGGAGCACCAGCCTGCCAACCGGGGAGACCGTCACGAACAGCAGGACGAACACCAGCGGGGCCGGGGTGGCATAGCGCAGCCACAGCCGCGCGACCGTGCTTCGCGCGTAGACCAGGCTGGCGGCCAGCCCGCCGGCGAGCGCGAGGAGCAGCAACGGCACACCCCGCACCGGCGTGAGCTTCTTGAGGACCTCCAGGCTGAGGAGCAGCAGCAGGCCGGCGACGATGGCCAGGTGCGCCAGCCGGCGAAGGCTCGGGCTGACCACGCCGACCAGCGCCGCACCGGCCCACATGACCAGGGCCGGCCCGAGCACCGCCAGCACCACCAGCAGCAGGATGTCGGCCCGGTCGGCGCGACGGAACAGGAAGAAGTCGGGGCTGCGACCGGCGACGTCGAACAGGGGTTGCGCGACCACGAAGCCGGTGAGCACGAACAGCTCGAGGAAGTACTTGACCTCGTCCTGTCCCCTGGTGGGAGGCGCGGGGGAACGCGCGGGCCTGGTCCTCATCGCCCGCCAATATAGCCCGACGGGCGTCCACGTCCGTCTGCTGCTGCGGGCGCTCGAAGTCTACGAGACCGATCGGCTGGACTTTGCCGAGGCGTACCTGGTCGCGCAGGCGGAGCGGTCGGGTGTCGAGGTCGTCGCCTCGTTCGACAAGGCCATCGATCGCGTGGGAACCGTGCGTCGGCTCGAGCCCGCCTGAGCGGGAGACTGGCCCGGCATCCGGGACACCGTCGCGCCCGGGAGCGGTATGGTCGCCGGGTGCTGTTCAAGCAACGACTCTGGGCGGGGCTCGCCGACGGGACGGTGACGTGCACGTTCCGGCGTTGGCGGCGGCCGCTGGCCAGGCCAGGGGGCCACTACCGCACCCCGGTCGGGGTGCTGCGCGTGGACGCCGTCGCGGTGGTCGACCCGGCCGAGATCACCGACGACGACGCCCGCCGGGCCGGGTTCGCCGGCCGCGCCGAGCTGCTCGGGGAGCTGGACCGGCACGGCGACGCCCCGGTGCACCGGGTCGACTTCCGGTTCGCGGGACCCGACCCGCGCGAGGCGCTGCGCCAGGCGGACACCATGGCCGAGGAGGGCTGGGCGGAGCTGGCCCGCCGGCTCGCCCGCCTGGACCGGGCGAGCCGTCACGGGCCGTGGACGACGGCGGCGCTCCGCCTGATCGGCGACCGTCCGGGGGTGCGGGCCGCCGACCTGGCCGCCGCGGCCGGCCGCGACCGGGCGTCGTTCAAGCTCGACGTCCGCAAGCTGAAGGAGCTCGGCCTCACCGAGAGCCTGGAGGTCGGCTACCGGCTGTCGCCGCGGGGACGGGCGCTGCTGGACCGCGACCCGGCACCTAGCCGAGGGCGTGGCGGTAGGCGGCGGCGGTGAGGTCGGCGCAGCGCTCCCAGGTGAACGTCGCCGCCCGGGCCAGGCCGCGGCCGGCGGCGTCGCGCCGCGCCGCCGGGTCGGCGGCCAGCTTGGCGACGGCGGCGGCCAGCGCGCCCGCGTCGCCGGGCTCCACCAGCGCGGCGGCGTCGCCGGCGACCTCCGGCAGCGACCCGCCGGTGGTGGTCACCGCCGGGGTGCCGCAGGCCATGGCCTCCAGCACCGGCAGGCCGAAGCCCTCGTAGCGGCTCGGGTAGGCGAACACGTCGGCGCCGGTGTACAGCGCGGCCTTGTCGGCCTCCGGGACGTAGCCGGCGAGCAGGACGCGCTCGGCCACGCCGCTGGCGGCGACCTCGGCGGCCAGGGCGCCGACGCCCCAGCCGGCGAGGCCGGCCAGCACCAGCCGGTGCGGCAGCTCCGCGGCGAGGCCCGCGAACGCCCGCACCAGCGTGGGCAGGTCCTTGCGGGGCTCGACGGTGCCGAGGCCGAGCAGGTAGGGGCCGTCCAGCCCGAGGCGGCGGCGGACGGCGTCGACCGCCTCCGCGGAGGCCGGGCGCAGGTCGGTGCCGAGCGGGGTGACGTCGATGCGGTCGGGCGGGACGCCGAGCAGCTCGCGGAGGTCGCGGGCGGTGGCGGCGGAGACGCACAGCACCCGCCGGGCGGCCGCCACCGCGCGGCGCATCGCCCAGCCGAAGTAGCGGACCTTGCTGGCCTCGTGCCACTCCGGGTGGGTGAGCATGGTCAGGTCGTGGACGGTGACCAGCGCCGGCAGCCTGGCCCGCAGGGGCAGCTCGTAGTGGACGCCGTGGAGCAGGTCGGCGCGGCGGCGTCGCGCCGCGCGGCCGGCCAGGAGCTGGGTCCAGGCGATGCGGGCGGGCCGGCCGGCGGCGGCGATGGTCACCGGCCGCAGCCGCAGGCCGGGAGCGGCCAGGGCGGCCGCGGACCCGGGCGCGCAGAACACCTCCAGCTCCAGGTCGTCGCGGCGCGCCAGCGCCGCCAGCAGCTTGGCGGCGTACACCCCGGCGCCCGTCAGCCGCGCCGGCACCGCGGTCGCGTCCACCGCGACCCTGATGACCGGGTGACCCCCTTGGGGTCCCCCGGACCCCCCCGTCAACGCGCGACCTCGCGGTAGGTCGCCCAGGTGGCGGCGGCGGTCGCGGGCCAGGTGAAGGCGGCCACGCGGCGCCGGCCGGCCGCCGCCAGGCGGTCGCGCAGGGCGCCGTCGGCGACCAGCCGGTGCAGGCCCTTGGCGATCGCGCCGCGGTCCAGCGGGTCGACCAGCAGGGCGGCGTCGCCGGCGACCTCCGGCAGGCTGGAGCGGTCGCTGGTGAGCACCGGCGTCCCGTGCGCCATCGCCTCCAGCACCGGCAGGCCGAACCCCTCGTACAGGCTCGGGTAGGCGAGCCCGTCGGCCTGCTCGTACAGGGCGTGCAGGGTGGCGTCGCCGACCGGGCCGGCCAGCTTCACCCGGACCGACTCCCAGGTCGGCTGGAGCTTCGGTCCCCAGCCGACCGGCCCGACCACCACCAGCCAGTGGTCGGGCAGCTCGTCGGTCACCTCGGCGAAGGCGGCGAGCAGCCGCGGCAGGTTCTTGCGGGGCTCCAGGGTGCCGACCGCCAGCAGGAACGGCCCACGCACGCCGAGGTCGTGGAGCAGGCGCGCGGCGGCCCGGTGGTCGGGATGGGCCGGCGGCTGGACGCCGAGCGGGATGATCGTGACCCGGCCGCGGTCCACCGCGTACAGCTCGGCGAGGTCGCGCGCGGTCGCCTCCGAGGGGACCAGCACCCTGGCCGCCTCGGCGGCGACGATCCTGGCCGAGCGGTGGTGGTAGCGGCGCCCGGCGGCCGGGTAGGCGTCGGGGTAGTGGCGGAAGCCGAGGTCGTGGACGGTGGCGACCAGCGGCCGGCCACGCACCGGCGGGACCGCCGCGCTGGTCGCGTGGACCAGGTCGAGGGCGCCGAGCAGGCCGGCGGGGAGCCGCGGGCGGCGCAGCGTCACCCACGTCCGGGTGGCGAGCCGGCCGGGCCACGCCAGCCGCCGGGTGGCGGCCGGCGGCAGCCCGGCGGCGGCGACCCGTTCCGCCGGGTGGCGGCAGACCACGAACGTCACCGCTCCCCCGTCGACGGCGGCCTCCGCCGGCAGGTGCTCGGCCAGCGCCCGCACGTACCGGCCGATCCCGCCCGGCGCCGGCCGCAGGAGCTGCTCGGCGACCACCCCGACCGCGGGCGCGTCGCCTCCGGCGTCCCAGCCGGTCACCGTGCCGCCTCCAGGGCCCGCCGGTAGGCGGACAGGGTGGCCTGGGCGCAGGCGGCCCAGGTGAAGGCGACGGCGCGGGCCCGGCGGGCCGCCCTCGCCGGCTCGCCGCCGGGGTCGTCGAGGACCTTGGCGAGGGCGGCGGCCATGGACGCCGCGTCGCCGGGCGGCACCAGCTCGGCCTGGTCGCCGAGCACCTCGCGTAGCGCCGGCAGGTCGGTGGCGACCACCGGGGTGCCGCAGGCGAGCGCCTCCAGGGCCGGCAGGCCGAACCCCTCGTACCAGGACGGGAAGACCAGCGCGGCGGCCCCGGCGACCACCCTCGCCAGGTCGTCCTCTGCAAGGTAGCCGGGGGTGCGCACCGCCTCGGCGGGCAGCCCGGCCAGGTCGAGCGCCTCGCCCCAGCCGGCCGGCCCGACCAGCACCAGCGGCGGGACGCCACCCGGCCCCGGATCGGCCAGCAGCTCGCGGTAGGCGGCCAGCAGGGTCGGCAGGTTCTTGCGGGGCTCGCGGTTGCCGACGAACAGGAGATACCGCTCGGGCAGGCCGTTGGCGGCCAGCCACGCGGGGTCGGCCGGGACGGCGGAATGCCAGGCCGGGCCGACCCCGAGCGGGGTCACCACCAGCCGCTCGGGCGGCAGCCGGTAGGCGTCGGCGACCTCGGCGCCCACCGCCGCGGTGGGCGTGCAGACCGTCGCCCCGCGCCGCAGCGCGCGGGGCACCAGGTCGCGGAAGCGGGCGGAGGCGGCGGTGACCATCTCCGGGTAGCGGAGGTAGGTGAGGTCGTGCACGGTCACCACGGCGGCGGCGCGCCTGGCCGGCGGCGCGACGAAGTTGGTGGCGTGGAAGACGTCGACCGGGCCGGCCAGCCACTCGACCGGCGGGAACGGCAGCGTCGCCCAGGCGGCCTGCAGCAGCCGCATCGGCGGCCGGCGGCGCCGGCGCCGCACCCGCCGGGCGCCCGCGGCGACCCGCGCCAGCTCGGCGGTCCCCCGCCAGGTGAAGGGGACCAGCACGAGCTCGTCGGGCTCCCCGCCGGGCAGCTCGGTCAGGGCCTCGACCAGCCCGGCCACGTAGCGCCCGACCCCCGTGCGCGGTCCGAGCAGCGGCGTGGCGTCCAGCCCCACCCTCATCGCCGTGCGGCGGGCCCGCCGACCACGCTCACCGGAGCACCAGCCAGCGCTCCAGGTGCTTGCGGCCGACGCGCGCGCGGGCGGCCAGGCGGCGCCGGCGGACCAGCATGACCGGGAGCAGGCGCAGGTAGGAGCCGAGCACCCGCAGCCGCAGCAGGGTCGGCCGGACCGGTGGGCGGCGCCGGGCGAAGCGGGCCCGGATGAGGTCCCGCCCGACGTACTTCACCGTGGTGAGCGGGTAGCGGAGCACCTCGCGCGCCGCCAGGCCGGCGCGGGCGTTCTTGGTCAGCATCAGCAGCCGGTTGCGGTCGGTGTGGAACACGAACAGCGGCGACCACTCCACCGAGCTGGCCGAGTGG
>Ga0209846_1000081_pt1 | contig 12349 bp, 12 predicted proteins | sample GWRWS3_20_30_FD_187244 | JGI IMG/M metagenome (GOLD analysis project Ga0209846, IMG submission 187244) | Riverbed sediment microbial communities from areas with vegetation nearby in Columbia River, Washington, USA - GW-RW S3_20_30 (SPAdes)... | ecosystem: Environmental > Aquatic > Freshwater >... | reverse complement strand
CCAAGCGGGTCCTTTACCAGCCGCGCACCGGTGATCCGCCCCGGACAGCCAGGGGACACCCCGGGCAATGGACGGGTCCAACGGAACCGAACCCGCCCGACCATGAGAATCGTGACCTCGCCCCAGCGGCGGTTCAGGCGAGTGATCCTGAGCTTGGACGCTTGCGGATTATCTACTGTCAGGTATGAGCTCCGCTTCTTGAACCTGGGCGGCCCCGCCAGCCCTTTGAAGTGTCGATTCCACGAACGAAGGTAGTGCCTGAGCACCTGCTGGGTGGCCTGCGCAGGCAGCAGGGCGAGCCATTCCCATCCAGGCAGCGGGTTGGCACGTGCCTCGCGAAGCTGGAGGTCGATCTCGGCAATTGACGGACGTTTGGCGATCCCGCCAGGGCCGGCCCAGGTGTACCACTCGTGTAGCAGGTTCCACACGGCTCTCGCCGTCTGCCCCTGCCCGTCCAGCACCGCAGCCTGACGAGGAGTCAAGTAGAGGCGGGCGACGTGGCCCCGGTAGCGCAGATATTCCGCCCGCTGTTGCGCCATGCTGGTCATGCGGTCCTCTCCTGCTTGGTTGGACATAGTATCGATCATTTGTTCGACACAGGCAATCGGATGGCGAACGCTATGACCGCGACGTCCTGCCCCTAAAGGCCAGCTACCGTACAGGTTTGACGGGTCTGGCTGGCCACAGGTAGTAGGCTGTGGGTAACCGAAACGGCCGGCTTGCGGGCGCGGCCAGCAAACCAACACCTGAGCAACGAGCTGGACGCCGTACCCTGGCCACGTGCCCACGACCGATGCCCGACGAAAGGGGCGACGCGGAATGCGACTGGCCGGCAAGCGGGTAATCGCCCTGGTGGAGGACGACTACGAGGATCTCGAACTGTGGTACCCGGTGCTGCGGCTGCGGGAGGAAGGCGCCGAGGTGGTGGTGGCCGGTCTCGGCGCCGAGCGCTACCACGGCAAGTACGGCGTGCCCGCCGAGCCCGACGCCAACGTCGACGACCTGGACATGGCCGACTTCGACGCGATCCTGGTGGTTGGTGGCTGGGCGCCCGACAAGCTCCGCCGCTCGGAGAAGGTGCTGGAGCTGGTCCGGTCCGCCGACGCCGACGGCAAGCTGCTCGGGGTGATCTGCCACGGCGGCTGGGTGCCGGCCTCGGCCGGCATCCTCAAGGGCCGCACCATGACCTGCACTCCCGGCATCAAAGACGACGTGATGAACGCTGGCGCCGAGTACGTCGACGAGCCGGTGGTGGTCGACGGCAACCTGGTCACCGCCCGCCGCCCACCCGACCTGCCCCCGTACGGCCAGGCGCTGGTGCGGGCGCTGGCCGGCGACGACCAGGCCGGCTGACGGCCTGACGGCGCCGATGCGGGTGTGCGTGGTCGGCGCCGGGTTCGCCGGGCTGGCCGCGGCCGCCGCGCTGGCCGACGGCGGCGTCGAGCCGCTGGTGCTGGAGGCGCGCGAGCGGGTCGGCGGCCGGGTCCACTCGCGGCGCCTGGACAACGGCGCCGTGGTCGAGCTGGGCGCCGAGTTCGTCGAGCGCGACCAGCAGGCCGTGGTCGCCACCGCCGGCCGGCTCGGCCTGGAGCTGGCCCCGACCGGGATGGCCTACGGCGACCGGGACCCGCGCGGCGGCATCGGCGTCGACCGGGCCACCCTCCACGCCGAGCTGGACCGGCTGCGGCACCTGCTCGCCGAGCGCCCCGGGCCGCCGGCGGGTGGCCGGTCGGCGGCGGCGGTGCTGGCCGGGCTGCCGCTGCACCCCGGGGCGCGCGAGGCGATCGCCGCCCGCCTGCAGGTCTCGGCCGCCCTGCCGGTCGACGAGCTGGCCGCCGCCGTGCTCGACCATGCCGGGTCGACCTTCTCGACCCGCGAGAGCGTCCGCGTCGGCGGCGGCAACCAGCGCATCGCCGGGCGGCTTGCCGAGCGCCTCCCGGGCGCCGTCCACCTCGGCGTCCCGGTCGAGGCGGTCGCCTGGTCGGACGCGTCGGTGCGGGTGACCGCCGCCGGCGGCGTGCTGGACGCCGACGCCTGCGTGCTGGCGCTGCCCGCGTCGGTGACCGGCCGGGTGCGGTTCGAGCCGCCACTACCGGCGTGGAAGGCCGAGGCGCTGGGTCGGGTCGTGTACGGCCACGCGGCCAAGCTGTTCGTGCCGCTGCGCCGGGTGCCGCCGCCGAGCGCGGTGCTCAGCGTCCCCGACCACTTCTGGACGTGGACGGCGCGCGACGACGCGGGGGCGGTGCAGCCGCTGGTGAGCGCGTTCGCCGGCTCGGCGCCGGCGCTGGCCCGCCTGGGGGTCGCCGCCGGGCCGGCGACCTGGCTGGGGCGCGTGCGGGCGCTGCGGCCCGACCTGGACCTCGAGGAGGCCGGGGTGGTCCTGTCCACCTGGGACGACGACCCCTGGGTGGGGGCCGCGTACTCGACCCGCGGCCTGGCCTTCGACCCCGGGGACGCCGAGCCGCTCACCCGTCCCGTCGGCCCGCTCCACTTCGCCGGCGAGCACACCGCCGGCCCGTGGGCGGGCCTGATGGAGGGCGCGCTGCGCAGCGGCGCCCGCGCCGCCGCCGAGCTGCTCGCCGCCCGGGTCGCCTGACCGCGGCCGGCGGGGTCGTCGGCCCCGACGCCTATGATGCGACCCATGAACAAGGACGACATCGCCCACTGGCGGCTGCACAACCTGCGCCTGGAGGGCGCGCCGCTGCGGGCCCCCGAGGACGTCGTCGGGTGGCTGTGCGCGGCGCAGTCCCAGGACTTCGGCCCCGCGAAATGGTCGCTCGCCGGGCGCACCGGCGGGGTCGGCGACACCGCCGTGGGCCGGGCGTTCGCGGACGGGGCCATCTTGAGAACCCACGTCCTGCGGCCCACCTGGCACTTCGTCCTGCCCACCGACATCCGCTGGATGCTGGAGCTCACCGCCCCGCGGGTCCATGCGCTGAACGCCTACTACTACCGCCAGCTCGGCCTGGGCGAGGACGTGTTCGAGCGCTGCAACGCGCTGCTGGCCGACACCCTCCAGGGCGGCGTCCACCTCACCCGCAAGCAGCTCGGCGCCACGCTGGAGCGCGCCGGCGTCGCCCTCGGCGGCTTCCGGCTCGGCTACCTGCTGATGAACGCCGAGCTGCGCGGCATCCTCTGCAGCGGCGCGCCGAGCGGCAGGCAGCAGACCTACGCGCTGCTGGAGGAGCGGGCGCCGGCGGCCGAGCCCCGCACCCGCGACCAGGCGCTGGCCGAGCTGACCGTGCGCTACTACACCAGCCACGGGCCGGCGACGGTGAAGGACTTCGGCTGGTGGTCGAGCCTGACCGCGGCCGACATCAAGCGGGGCCTGGAGATGGCCGCTTCGGGGCTCCAGCACGAGGTCGTCGACGGCGTGGCCTACTGGTTCGCCGGGTCGGCGCCCTCCGCCCGGCCCGCGTCCCCGACGGTGCACCTGCTGCAGGGCTACGACGAGTACATCGTCGGCTACAGCCAGAGCAAGTCGGTGCTCAACCTGGCGGGACGGACGCTGGTCCAGGACCGGCCCGTCTTCAACGGCGTCGCCATCCTCGACGGCCAGGTGGCCGGGCACTGGAAGCGCACCCTCGACCGCGGCACGGTCGCCTTCGAGGTGGCGCTCTACGAGCCGTTCGACGACGCCCAGGCGAAGGCCCTCCAGGCCGCCGCCGACCGGCAGGGCGAGTTCCTGGGCCTGACCGCCACGGTGGCGACCACCGGGATCAGCGCGACGACGGGTAGACCCGCTCGGGGGTGAGCACGTAGACCAGGCGCCGCTCGGCGACCATGGCGGCCCGGTACTCGTCCAGGTCGTCGGGGTCGCGGCCGGTGGCGACCCGGTACAGCCGCAGGTTGTCCTCGACCCTGGCGTCGCGGCGGGTCTCGACCGGGCCGGCGACGGTCAGCCACTCGCCCCAGAATCCCCTGGTCAGCACCGTGAGGGTGGCGTAGGGCCGCGCCTCCAGGTGGCGGGTGCGGACCCGCAGGTCGGTCCCGGAGCTCCACAGCTCCTCGCCGATCAGCGCGCACAGCACGGGCACGGCGTGGGCGCGTCCGACGCCGTCGACGGTGGCCATCACGGCGGTGTGGTTGGCCTCGAGGAAGGCACGGTGCTGCTCGGAGAGGACCTCGCCCATGCTGCTCCTCCAGCGGGTCGGTCGGGTCGCCGGCCTGACGGCCCGGCGGTGGACGGCTACTGTACCCGGCCGGGCCGCCAGCGCAGCCCGGCGGCGGCCAGGTCACGCCAGAAGCCCGGGTAGGTCTTGGTCACGCACCCGGGGTCGTCGAGCACCAGGCCGGGCACGCGGGCGGCGACGGCGGCCAGCGCCATCGCCATGCGATGGTCGCCGTGGCTGGCCAGCCGGGCCGGCCGCAGCCCCTCGGCGCCGCGGCCGTGCACCACCAGGCCGTCCGGCAGCTCCTCGACGGCGACGCCCAGCTTGCCCAGCTCCGCCGCGAGCGCGGCCAGGCGGTCGGTCTCGTGGCCGCGGGCGACCGCCACCCCGCGGATGCGGGAGGCGCCGCGGGCCAGCGCGGCCAGCGCGGCGACGGTGGTGACCTGGTCGGGCATGGCGGCCAGGTCGGCGTCGACCGCGGCGAGTTCCTGCGGGCCGCTGACGGTGAGCGCCGGCCCGTCCCTGGTGAGGGTCGCGCCCATCCGCGCGAGCAGGTCGGGGAGGCCGGCGTCGGGCTGCAGCGTCCCCGGGCGGGCGTTGCTGACGGTGACGCTGCCGCCGGTCGCCGCGGCCAGGGCGAACAGGTGCGCCGCGGCGCTGGCGTCGTACTCCACCTCCAGGTCCCTCGCCCGGTACGGGTGGCCGGCCTCGACCCGCCAGACGGCCGCGTCCTCGCGGTCGACGGCGGCGCCGAAGTCGCGCATCAGCGCGGCGGTCAGCTCCACGTAGGCGGGTGCCCCGAGCCCGTCGGCGCGCAGCCGCACAGCCCGCCGCGCGTAGGGCGCGACCAGCAGCACGGCGCTGGCGAACTGGCTGGACGCCGACGCGTCCACGCGGACCTCGCCGCCGTCCAGGCCGCCGCCGGCCGCCGTCACCGGCGGGAAGCCGTCGCGGTCGGTCAGCTCGGCGCCGAGGGCGCGCAGGGCCGCCACCAGCGGCCCGACCGGGCGGCGCAGCAGCGGCGGGTCGCCGCCGACGGTCGCCCCGGCCGGGGCGAGGGTGGCGACGGCGGCCAGGAACCGCATGGTGGTACCCGACAGCCGCGCGTCCAGCGGCCGCCGCGGGCTGCGCGGGCGCCCGCCGCTGCCGTGGACCGTCCAGGCGGCCGGGCCGTCCAGGACCGGTGCGCCCAGCTCGCCGAGCGCCGCCGCCATCGCCTGGGCGTCGTCGCCGCCGAGCGCGCCGGCGAGCCGGCTGCCGCCGCCGGCGAGGGCGGCGCAGACCAGCGCCCGGTTGGTGACGCTCTTGCTGGGCGGCGCGGCCAGCCGCGCCGTCACCGGCCCGGCGGGCAGCAGCTCCAGCGCGGCCGGCAGCGGCTCGCCGGCCGCCGCCTCCGCGCCGCCGGCGGTGCCCCCCGCCACCGCCGCGCCTCCTTCAGCCACGCCCGCCAGGCGGCGCGGCCTTCCACGCGGGCGCAAGCGTGTCGACCCTGGCCGGGTGGGCGGCTTCGTAGGCGGCCACCGCGTCGCCGTGGGCGAGCAGGTAGCCGAGCTCGTCGGTGCCCTCCAGCAGCATGCGGCGGGCGAACGTGTCGACCTCGAAGGCGACCACCCGCCCGTCGGGCAGGGTGAGCGTCTCGGCGTCCAGGTCGACGGCGACCTCGGCGTCGGGGTCGGCCTCCACGGCGGCGGCGAGGGCGGCGTGGACCTCGGCGGGCAGCTCGACCGGGAGCAGCTCGTTCTTGAGCGCGTTGGCCCGGAAGATGTCGGCGAAGGAGGTGGCGAGCACCGCGCGGAAGCCGAACGCGCGCAGCGCCCAGGGGGCGTGCTCGCGGGAGGAGCCGGCGCCGAAGTTGTCGCCGGCGAGCAGCACCTGGCGGCCCGCCATCTCCGGCCGGTTGAGCACGAAGCCGGGCCGCGCCCGGCCGTCGGCGTCGTAGCGCCAGTCGGCGAACAGCCCCTCGCCCAGCCCCGCCTTGTCGGTCACCTTGAGGAAGCGCGCCGGGATGATCTGGTCGGTGTCGACGTTGTCGGCCAGCAGCGGCACCAGCCGGCTGCTGAAGGGGCGGAACGGCTCGGCCATGTCACACCACCGCCCCGGCCCGCTCGACCAGCGGGCGCGCGTCGGCGATGCGACCGGCGAGGGCGGAGGCCGCGGCGGTGAGCGGGCTGGCGAGGAAGGTCCGACCACCGGTGCCCTGGCGGCCCTCGAAGTTACGGTTGGAGGTGGACACCGCGTACTGGCCGGGCGCGAGCTGGTCGCCGTTCATGGCGATGCACATCGAGCAGCCGGCCTCCCGCCACTCCGCCCCGGCGGCGCGGAACACCTCGGCGAGGCCCTCGGCCTCCGCCTGCCGCTTGACGTCGTTGGAGCCGGGCACGACCAGGACCCTGACCCGCGGGTCGACCTGGCGGCCCCGCAGCAGCGCCGCCGCCTGACGGAGGTCGGAGATGCGAGAGTTGGTGCAGGAGCCGATGAACACCACGTCGACGGGCTGGCCCAGCAGCGGCTCGCCGGGGCGGAGGTCCATGTAGGCCAGCGCCTTGGCCAGCGCCTGCCTGGTCGCGGGGTCGGCGGTGCGGTCCGGGTCGGGGACGCGGCCGGAGATCGGCATGCCCATGCCGGGGTTGGTGCCGTAGGTGACCATCGGCTCCAGCTCGCCGGCGTCCAGGGTCACCGAGCGGTCGTAGGCGGCGCCGTCGTCGCCGGGCAGGGTGCGCCAGCCGGCCACCGCCCGCTCCCACCCCGGCCCACGCGGCGCGTACGGGCGGCCGGCGACGTACTCGAAGGTGGTGTCGTCGGGGGCGACCATGCCCGCCCTGGCGCCACCCTCGATGGACATGTTGCAGATGGTCATCCGCTGCTCCATCGACAGGGCGCGGATCGCCGGGCCGGTGTACTCGAACACGTGGCCGGTGCCGCCGCCCACGCCGATGCGGGCCAGCAGCGCCAGGATCACGTCCTTGGCGGTGACGCCCTGCCCGAGCCGCCCCTCGACCCGGACCTCGAAGGTCCTCGGCCGGCGCTGCAGCAGCGTCTGGGTGGCGAGCACCTGCTCGACCTCGCTGGTGCCGATGCCGAACGCCAGCGCGCCGAACGCCCCGTGGGTGGCGGTGTGGGAGTCGCCGCAGACGACCGTCATGCCCGGCTGGGTGAGGCCCAGCTCCGGCCCGATGACGTGGACGATCCCCTGGTGCGGGCTGCCCATGCCGTGCAGGGGGACGCCGTGCTCGGCGCAGTTGCGCTCGAGCTGCCTGACCTGCGCCCTGGCCAGGTCGTCGGCGATCGGCAGCGACCGGTCGTGGGTCGGCACCGAGTGGTCGGCGGTGGCGAGCGTCAGGTCGGGCCGGCGGACCCTGAGGCCACGCGCCGCCAGGCCGCTGAACGCCTGCGGGGAGGTCACCTCGTGGACCAGGTGCAGGTCGACGTAGAGCACGGTCGGCAGGCCGGGCGGCTCGGCCACCACGTGGTGGTCCCAGACCTTGGCGAGCAGGGTACGGGGGGCTGGCATGGCGTGGTCCTCTGGGTCGGCTGCAGGCCGCCATGCTAGCCGATCGACCTCGGTCGATTGGTGTTCCGGCGCCGGAGGTGGGTAGGGTTCGCGCGAAACGCTCCGCTTGGGCGCAGAGGGGGGATCGTGGCGTGCGCGTGATCGCGAGGACCTGGAGCAGGCTCCGGCTTGACTGGGAGATCGGCCTGCACCGGCTGCCGTTCTTCACCCAGAAGGTCGCCGTGATGCTGCTCGGGGCGCTGGTCGCGAGCCTGGCGCTGCTCGGCGGCGTGGTCAGCCTGGTCGGCCCTCCCGGCGCCGACGGGCCGACCCACCTGGTGCCGGGCGGCACCGGCCGGTCGCCGGCGACCACCCGGCCCGCGCCGGGCCAGGGCGGCGGTCAGGGCGCCGGCGGCGCCGCCACCGCCCCGGTGGGCGCACCCGCCCCCGTGCCGGCGGGCGCGCCCGCCTCCGGCCACGCCCCGGCCGGTCCCCAGGCCACGCCCGGGGTGGGCGGCGGCACGGCGGCCGCGCCGCCGACCACCGCCGCGTCGAGCACCACCACCACCACCAACGACCAGGGCGGGCTGCCGCTGGAGGACGTCGTCAGCTCGGTGGTGTCCACGCTGCTGCCCTGACGGGGCCCGGCCGGGGTGCCGGTCGCGTCGGGCTGCGGTAGCCTGGCGCCGTGTCCAGCACCCCCACGACCAGCCCACCGGCGGCGAGCGCCGACCGGCGCCGGGGCGACCGGCGCGGCCTCGTCGGCCTGGTCGTCATGGTGGTCGCGATCCTCGCCTTCACCGCGGTCAGCATCGCCATCGAGCTGGCCAGCAACCGCGGCAAGGCGTTCAGGGGCAGCGTCGAGGTGCTCGGCGTGGTGACCGGCGCCGACAACGAGGTGCGGCTGCGGTTCCACATCACCAACACCGGCAGCCGCAGCGGGCGGCCGGACAAGTGCGAGGCGATCCTGTACGACATCAAGGGCGAGCGGGCCGGCGTCGCCGAGGTGCGCCTGCGCCAGCCGATCGCGCCGGGGGAGACCCACGACGAGCCGGCCATCGGCACGGCCGCCTCACCGCCGGTCAACGGTCGCGTCCACTGCCGCGGCCTGGAACCCGGCTGAACCCGGCGTTGACGATCGCCGCGCAGGCGCCGCGCGTCGTCGCCGAGTCGGACCTGGCCGCCTGAGCGGTCGCGCGGTCGCGCGTCAGGTCCCGCTCGGCGTCCGCACCTGCGCGACCACGTGGTCCACCGGCAGCCTGGTTCGGCGGCGGAGGACCGCTGGCAGGTTGCCCCGCAGCCAGCGGGAGATCCCCGACGGGAAGGTCGACAGCACGATCCGCTCGTAGCCCGGCCGGGCGAGCAGCTCGTCGTCGACCGCCTCCAGCGGCGAGTGGCTGCCGATCCTGGCGTCGGTCACGCGCACGCCGGCGTCGGTGAGCCGCCGGGCCGCCTCCTCCGCGCGGCGCCTGGCGAGCTGCTTGGCCTCGCCCTCCTCCCAGTTGTGCAGCAGGTGGTCGGTCGGGGTGGCGGGCACCAGCAGGGTGAACTCGGCCGCCGCGTCGCCGGCGGCCAGCTCCTTGACCCGCTCCAGGAGCTCCGGGCTGCCGGCCGTCTGGTGGGCCACGATCAGGTATCGGGCCATGCCGTCCTCCCTCCGCTCGCGTTGGCTCGGTTGTGCGCCAGTGCGCCCGGTGCTGTCAAGGGCGGCCGGCCGGCTGGTAGCCTCGGTCCGCCATGGGACCGTTCCACGTCGACTCCGAGATCGGCCCGCTGCGCAAGGTCATGCTGCACGCGCCCGACCTGGAGCTGACCCGCCTCACCCCCGGCAACGTCGAGGACCTGCTCTTCGACGAGATCCTCTGGGTCGACCGGGCCAGGGCCGAGCACGCCGCGTTCGCCGGCGTGCTGCGGTCCCACGGGGTGGAGGTCTACGAGCTGGCGGACCTGCTGACCGAGGCGCTCGCCGAGGAGCCCACCCGCAAGGAGCTGCTGGACCGGGTGGTGACCGTCGACGCCTTCGGCGCCGGGCTCGCCCCGGAGCTGCGCGCCTGGTTCGACTCGCTGGCCGCCCGCGAGCTGGTCAGGTACCTCATCGGCGGGGTCATCCCCGAGGACCTGCCGTTCGCGCCCGAAGGCCTGGTCGGGGCCAGCTTCCACCCGACCGCGTTCGTGCTGCCGCCGCTGCCCAACCAGATGTTCATGCGCGACACCTCGGCGTGGATGTACGGCGGGGTGTCGATCAACCCGATGGCGTTCCCGGCCCGCCGGCGCGAGACCATGCACCTGGAGACCGTCTACCGGCGCCACCCGATGTTCGCCGCGGTCGACTTCCCGGTCTGGTACGGCGGCGACAGCCTCGACCACTACCCGGCGGTGGTGGAGGGCGGCGACGTGCTGGTGATCGGCAACCGGACCCTGCTGATCGGCATGGGGGAGCGCACCACCCCGCAGGGGGTCGAGGCGCTCGCCCGGCGCATGTTCGCCGCCGGCGCGCTGGACGCGGTGGTCGCGGTGGAGCTGCCGAAGGTCCGCGCCTACATGCACCTGGACACGGTGCTGACGCAGGTCGACCGCGACGCGTTCGTGGTCTACCCGGGCCTTCGCCAGCGGCTGCGGCCGTTCCTGGTCACCCCCGGCCGCGGCCGCCACCTCAAGGTGGAGGCGCAGGACGAGCTGTTCGCCACCCTCGCCCGGGTGCTAGAGGTGGCCGCAATCCGGACCTTCGAGACCGGCGGCAACCAGATGCTCGCCGAACGCGAGCAGTGGGACGACGGCAACAACGTGCTGGCGGTCGCGCCGGGGGTGGTGGTCGCCTACGAGCGCAACGTCGACACCAACCAGCGCCTGCGCGACGACGGCGTGGAGGTGCTGACCATCCCCGGGTTCGAGCTGGGCCGCGGCCGCGGCGGCCCGCGCTGCATGAGCTGCCCGCTGGAGCGCGCCCCCGCGGGTGGCTAGCCGGGCAGCAGGGCGGCGCAGAACTCCAGCAGGTCGCGGTTGCCGTCCAGCAGGTCCCGCTCGGTCATGTCGTAGGGGATGCCGCCGACGCCGAGGTCCTCGATCGGCACGCCGTCGGCCGGGCCGCTGCGGATCGCCCGCCGGATGGAGAGGGTGAAGCCGACCCCGGCCGGCGGGGTGTCGAACCCGAAGGGGGTGTCGGTGAGCGCGTCGCGGAGCTGGCCGTGGTGCCAGACGTTGGCGCCGCCGGCGCCGGTGCCCTCGCCGACGCACACCAGCGGGCCGATCTGGTTGTCGGCGAACCCCGCCGCGAACAGGTCGCCGGAGGAGTAGGTGTTGGGGTCCACCACCGCGACCACCGGCCCCGGGTAGCGGCGGCCGAGGTCGTTGCACCACTCGGGGTCGGTGAGCGGCAGCGGCTGGGAGTACGGCTCGCCGGTGGCGATGGCGGCCTCCAGCGACGGCGCCCACTGGTGCAGCTCCAGCCGGTTGAAGGGGCTGGCCGCCATCGCGCGGGTCAGCGGGGAGGCCAGCAGCGAGAACCGCGTCGGCGTGACCCGGTTGTCGGTGAACAGTTGCAGCAGCCGCTCCGCGGCCCAGATGAGCCCGCCCGGGTTGGCGCGCAGGTCGACGATCAGGCCCCGCTCGGGGAGCTGGTCCAGGAGCCGGATGACCTCGGCGACGAAGGCGTCGTCGTCGGCCACGTCGAAGCTCCAGATCCGCAGGTAGCCGACGTCGCCGCGGGAGGTCGGCAGGGTTCGGGCGGCGAGGACGTCGTGCATCGGGGTCGGCAGCCACGGGCCGGACTCGACCACGCCGCCGGCCTGCTCGGCGTCCCAGAACGCCGGCGCGAACATGAGCTTCTTGGCGCGTCGGACCGCCTCGGCGGCGGGGTTGGCGGCCACCCGCAGGCTGGCGGCCGACCGTGGCCCGACCGCGCCCGCGGCCGCGCCCGGCCACACGACCCGCCACGGCACGCGGACCTCACGGGTGGCGCCCCGCCGGGTCCGGTAGCCGATGTCGACCCGGTGCTCGTCGGGCGGCGGGCCGTAGTCCAGCGCCCGGAAGGTGAGCGACTCCAGCGCGCGCGCCCGCCTGGCGTCGGGACGGCCGCCGGTCTCGCGGTCGGCGTACAGGTCGACGGCGCGGCCGAAGGGGATGCCGTTCCACCACTCCAGCTCCACGCCGGGCTTGAACGTCGGCTCGTCGATGCCGGCGTTGGCGGCGATCCTGGACAGCACGAACCTCGGCGCCGAGTACGGCCCGTACTGCTCCACCAGGAACCCCAGCGTCGCCACGCGGTCGCGCAGCGCCACCGGCCCGACGTAGCGGGTGTGGGCGTCGCGCAGCCCGGCGACCAGGCCGGTCAGGGCGATGTGGAACTCGCCGTCGCTCATCTCCACGCAGCGGCGCCGCAGCAGCCGCAGCGCCTGGACCGGGTCGATCGCGTAGCCGGCCCGCTTCTGGTGCAGGTGGCAGTAGGCGCCGCCGAGCGCCAGCTCCAGGGTGTCGATCACCTGGACCCGCTGGCCGCCGTCCAGCGCCGTCTGGATGCCGGCCAGCCGCAGCGACGCGCGCTCGCCCGGCGCCGCCATGAGCGCGTCGGTGAGCTTGGTGCCGAGCTGCGCGTCCAGCGCGCGCTGGGGGATCGTGGCGTCGGTCATCGCCGTGCGCTCCTCATGCGTAGAAGTCCGCCAGGCGGTTGAGCACGCCGTCGTGGAAGCCCTGGTTGGGCAGCGCGTCGACGAAGCGGTCGTCGTGGGCCAGGCCGTCCAGCTCGGGGACC
>Ga0209846_1000080_pt1 | contig 12356 bp, 7 predicted proteins | sample GWRWS3_20_30_FD_187244 | JGI IMG/M metagenome (GOLD analysis project Ga0209846, IMG submission 187244) | Riverbed sediment microbial communities from areas with vegetation nearby in Columbia River, Washington, USA - GW-RW S3_20_30 (SPAdes)... | ecosystem: Environmental > Aquatic > Freshwater >... | reverse complement strand
CCTCGAGCTCGAACCTGAGCGGTCGCCCGACCCGGTGGGGGTTCTCGGCCAGGGCGCCGTAGATGAACTCGACCGCGGCGGTGGCCACCTTCGCCGGCAGACGACGCAGGGCTCGCCGTGCCGCAATCGCCCAGCTGATCTCGAAGGGCTCAGCCCGCTCGCTCACGGCGCTCGATCTCGGCGAGCGCCTCCTGCTTCGTCATCGGAGTGCTCCGGCCGGCGGCGACCTCGGTCTCGGCCTCGTGGATGGCCGCAAGCAACTCAGGATCGCTGAGGATCGCGAGCGTCTCCTCGAGCGACTCCAGGTCCTCCAGGCTGAGCATGACGGCGGCCGGACGGCCGTGCTTGGTGATGACCACTCGGCCGTGCTCGTGTTCGAGGCGGTCAACGACCTCTGACAGGCGGTTCTTGACCTCGGCGAGTGGCACATGCTCAGCAGGCGTCATGGCTATAAGTATGGCTACATCCGGCGTGCCTCCGCAAGCGACCGACACGAGCGGTGTTGAGCCGCCCCACACGGCTTCATCGCGGGGTGCCTCTCAGTTGTCCGCATCGCAGCAACTGAGATTCCTGCGTTGTCGCGGACTCCGGGTAGGCTCTCGCACCATGCTGCTGGAGCCATTCGCCACCGAGGAATCGGCCGCTCCGGTCACGGATGCGCGGCGTGACAACGGGCAGGCGCCTGCTGTCATGGCCTCGCTCGCGACCGCTCCGGTGGAGGCCCAGCAGGAGCAGGGGCAGGCCGCTGGGCCGCTGCCCGCCGCCGAGGTGCGGGCCTTCCATGAGCGGCTGGTGGAGCCTGGCGAGCGGGACCGGCTGCGGGCGTTGCTGGTGACGACGACCGAGCGGGCCGACCGGCACCTGGCGATCCTGTCGGCGATGGTGACGGCGCGGGCGGCGTACCAGCCGCAGCTACGGACCGAGGAGCTGCTGGCGATGCTTCCGGCGGCCGAACTGGAGCTGGACTTCGACCGGTTGGTCGACGCGCTGGACGCGCTCAAGGCGATGGGGTGCGTGGACTGGGCGCCCGACACACGGCACGTGACCCGCAAAGAGGACATGTACCGGCGCCGAGCGCAGTGGTACCTGACAGCGGTCGGCGTGGCGGCCCACGACGCGGCGCAGGCGGTGCTCGCGGCGGTCGAGACGGCGGGAGGTTTGCGGGCGCGGCTGTTCGAGGGGATGGGACGCAACCTCGAACTGCTGTTGGCGGCGGTCCGGGCGGGGGACGCCGCCGGCGTGTACGGCCTGCTGCGCTCGCTCGACACCGATCTCCGCGACCTCACCCGGTCGGCGCAGGACTTCTCGACCCGGCTGGCGGAGTTGACCCGTGGGGCCGACCTGGACGCGGCGGTGTTCCTGGATTGCAAGGAGCTGCTCCTCTCCTACCTCTCCACCTTCTCCGACGACCTCTACCGCTACCGGCGGCGCATGGCGGCCACCGCCGGGGCGATCGCCGCCGAGGGCGTGGACCGGCTGGTCGAGCTGGCGGCGGCCGGCGACGACGGGGCCGCGGCCGCGCTCGGGCTGGGCAGCGACCTGCGGGCGAGCTGGCGGACCCGCTGGACGGGGCTGGAGCGCTGGCTCACCCCTGCGGACGGGTGGCCGTCCGGGCTCGACGAGCTGTTCGCCGCCACCACCCAGGCGGTGCGAGACGTGCTGGCGCAGATCCGGCGCCTTTCCGAGGCGGACAGCCGCCCGGTGGATCGGACCTCTGAGCTGGTGGCGCTGGCGCGCTGGTTCCACCGATGTGACCGCGACGCCGACGCGCACGCCCTGTTCGACCTGGCCTTCGGGCTGGGCCGCACGCCTCGCGTGAGCGGCCTGCCGTCCGATCCGACCGCGACCGGCCCGCGTGCCTCCTGGTGGAGCGCCGAACCGGTCGAGATCGCGGTGTCGCTGCGCGAGCGCGGCCAGTCCAGCACGCCGGGCAAGACGGCACGCGCCGTGGACTTCTCCAGCCAGCGGGAGGCGCTCGCGGCAGAGGCCGCGGCCGCTGAGCTGGCACGAGCCGAGGCTGCGGCGGGCCTCGCCAGCGAGCCGCTCGCCAGGAGGGTCCTCTCCCGAGCGGAGCTGGAGCTGCTGCTCGGCCTGGTGGACGAGTGCCTGCTCGCGTTGCCGGCGGGTGACGGCGAGGCTGTGGCGCATGCCGCCGCCGAAGGGGTCACCGTCCTGGTCCGGCCCGACCCCGCGGCCTGCACCGTACGGAGCGTGGACGGCGACCTGGTCTTCGAGGGGTTGGTCGTGGAGGTGGTGCCGGCATGAGTCCCGCCAGGTTCGCCTCCATGCTGGACCCGATCGAGCTGGAGGAATTCCAGGAGGCGGCCCGCACGCTGCTGGCGCACCCGCTGGTCACGACCTCCTACCCGAACCCCGAGACGCTGCCGCGGGTGCGCCGCTGGGAGACGACGCTGCGCAACGAGTTCGAGCGCCTCACCCGTTGGCGGCTCGAGACGGCGCCGACCTGCGCCAGGCTGGTGCAGCGCCGGGTCGAGCCGTCGCCGCGGCGGCCGGCGATGGTGACCGCCGCCGGTGGCGAGCGCCTACCGAGGCCGTTCGGGCGCCTCGACTACGTGCTGCTGTGCCTGGTGCTCGCCGCGCTCCACGGCGAGGGCGGCCAGACCACCATCCGGCGGCTGGTCGAGGGCGTCATGCGAGTCCGCGCCGGCGACGAGAGCATCCCGGTCGACTTCGGCCGCATCGAGTACCGCCGCGCGTTTGTCCACACGGTCGGCTACCTGGAGCGCTTGGGCGTGCTGCGGACCGCGCCCGACGGCGAGACGGTCGCCTTCATCGACGACGAGGAGGCCGACGCGCTGTACACGATCGACCACGACGCCGCGCGGCGCATGCTCGGCGCGACCCCGGCCTGGATCGACCCGCAGCGGGGCCTGGAGCAGTTCGGCGAGGAGCGGTACCCGCCTGGCGCCGGCGACGCGCCGCTGCGCCACCGCCTGGCCCGCCGCATGCTCGACGAGCCCGCGGTCTACCACGACGAGCTGCCCGCCGACGAGCGCGACCATCTCGCCGAGCGCCGCGCGCGCCTGATCGGCGACCTGGAGCGCCTCACTGGCTGCGAGGTCGAGGTGCGCGCCGAAGGGCTCGCCCTGATCGACTCCGCCGGTCAGCCGCGCCTGAACGACCAGCCGTTCCCCGGCACCGGGGTCGTCAACAACGTCGCCCTGCTGCTCGCCGACGCGCTGGTCGCCGAGCCCGCCGGGCAGGGGCAGGTGGCGGGGCGGCTCCCGGTCGGCCGGCGGGTCCCGCCGCAGGCGGTCGCGGCGGCGTGGGCGGGCATCGTCGCCGAGCACCGCGACCGCTTCACCGTCGCCTACCAGGCCGACCCGGACGCGCTGCTGGCCGCCGCGCTGGCATTGCTGGAGCGACTCGGGCTGACGGTCCAGCCCGGCCCGGAGGAACCACCTGGCACCGTCGTGCTCCGCCCGCTCGCGGCCCGCTTCCGCCCCGGCGCGTCGCCCACGCCGGGGCGCCGCCGGCGCGCCAGCCAGAGGAGGCGCTGATGGCCATCCTGCTCGATCATGGCGGCGATGGCGCCGGTGGCGCCGCGCCCAACGGTCAGGCCGGGCCGCGGGTGGAGCGCCGGCCTGACCGGTTCCGCCCGACCCGGGCCGGGCTACGCAACGTCTGGGAGTACGACGACACGGTCTTCCACTTCGCCGGTGGCCGGGTGATCTTCCGTGGCCCCAACGGGTCGGGGAAGTCCAACGCGCTGGCGCTGCTGTTCCCGTTCGTGCTCGACGGCCGCGCCGGCGCGACCTATATGGACCCCCATGGCGGCGGCCGCAACCTCAAGTCCCTGCTGCTGTGCCAGCGCCGCGGCGACGGGCCGCGCCGCTACGAGTTCGAGTCGCGGGTCGGCTACGTCTGGCTGGAGCTGTGCCGCGACACCCCGACGGGGCCGCGCTTTGTGACCATCGGCGCCGGCGCGCGGGCGACCAGCGCCCGTGACGCGGAGACGTGGTTCTTCGTCACCGACCGCCGCGTCGGCGTCGACCTCGACCTGGTCCCCGGGGGCATTCCGCTCACCCGTGGCGGCCTGATCGCGGCGCTCGGCGACCGTCTGCCGCCGCCGGTGGACGCCAACGCGGCAGCCACACCGGCGGCCGCACCACCACCGCCACCGCCGGGCGACGGGCTGGACGAGGACGCCGCCGATGCCGACGACGTGCCAGACGACGAGCTGGAAGGCGACGTGGCGGCCCCTGGCCAGCCGGGGCGACGCGGCCGGCGCCGGCTGGTCAGCGCCTGCGTGTTCGACACCATCGAGGAGTACCAGGCGGTCGTCGACCGGGTGCTGTTCGGCGTGGGGGTGGACCGCCTGCGCAAGCTGGTCAACCTGGTGCTGGTGCTGCGCCGTCCGCACCTGGCCAAGCAGCTCGACCTGGACGGGTTGTCGGCGTCGCTGTCGGAGGCGCTCAGCCCGCTCGCCGACGAGGTGATCGAGACGGTCGCGGCCGCGTTCGAGGACCTGGACCGCATCCGGGCACGGCTGAAGGAGCTGCGGGCCGCGGTCGCCGCGGTCAATGAGGCGCTGCCGTGGTACCGCGACTACCTGCGTACCGAGGCGCGCGCCCGCGCGCTCGGCCTGGTCGCCGCCGAGCGGGTGACGCTCGCCGCCAGGCGCGAGCACCAGCAGGCCGAGCACGATCGCAGTGCCGCGGCCGCGTTCGTGCTCGAGCTGGAGCAGGCTCAGGAGGCGGCGAGGGTCGAGCAGCGTCACGCCGCCGGGCACCTGCGCGGCCTGGAGCAGTCGGCCGAGTACAGGGCGGTCCTCGCCCTCGACGACCTGGCCGCCCTGGTCTCCTCGCGCGAGGTGGCGGCGCAGGCGGCCGAGAACGGGCTCGCCGAGGCCGAGCAGGACGCCGACCGCGCCGCCGACGAGCACCAGCGCGCCGCCGAGGATGCGGAAGCGGCCGCCGGGGTGCTGGCCGAGCGCGCCCGCGCGCTGGCCACCGCGGCGATCGCCGCCGGGATCGGCGCCGGCGAGGGCGTGGGCGCCGTGCCCCACCTGACCGATCCCGACCGTATCGACCTGTCCGGCTTCGACCCCGACGACCTGCGCCGCCGCCTCGACGCGGCCGGCCGCCAGCGCGCCGCCGAGCTCCGGCGTGTCCAGCAGGCGATCGACCGGGCGCGCCGCGCCGAGGACGCCCTGGCGGCCGCCCGCCGCCGCGAGGCCGAGGCGGAAGAGCACCTGCGAGCGGCGCTTGGCCGCCGCCGAGCCGCGGCGGAGGCGGTCGACGCGGCCCGGGCGGCGCTGGCGGCGAGCATCGCCGCCTGGACCGAGACCGCTCGCGTGGACGCGAGCACCCGGTACGTGCCCGCCGACGCCGACCTCTCCCCCGTCGTCGAGACGCTGGCCGCCGATTCGGCGCCGCTCGCGCGGGCCGCCGTCGGCATGCTCGCCGCCGATCGGGACGAAGCCACCGCCGAGCGCCGTGACGCCCAGCGTCGCCGGGAGGACCTCGCCGACGAGGCTGCCGCGCTGCGCGCCGAGCGCGCACGAGTCGCCACCGAGGCCGACCACGACCGCGGCCCGCAGCGCGCCCAGACCCGACCCGCCGACCGCGCCGGCCGCGCTGGCGCCCCGCTGTTCGCGTGCTGCGACTTCGCTGACCACCTCGACACGGCCGATCGGGCGGGCCTCGAGGCCGCCCTGGAGGCGGCCGGGCTGCTGGACGCCTGGGTCTCGCCCGGCGGGCTCGCCGACCAGGACGCGCTCGATGCGTTCGCCGTCCCTGCCGGCGCCGTGCCGGACGGGCCGCGCCTGTCCGCGGCGCTGGTCCCCGCCCCAGCCCCGGACAGCGGCCTGGACGCGGCCACGGTCGCGGGCGTCCTCGACCGGCTCGCGCTCGGCAGCCTCCATCCCGCCGACGGGGTCGGCACCGACGGCCGTTTCCGCCTCGGCGTGCTCGCCGGCCGCTATGCCAAGGAGCACGCGGAATACATCGGCGCGGCGGCGCGCGCCGAGCGCCGCCGCCGCGAGCTGGCCCGCATCGACGCCGAGCTGGAGCGCCTGGCCGGCGAGCGGCAGGCGGCGATCGCCGCGGAGGCGGCCGCGGCTGAGCGGCTCGCCGCCCTCGACCGGCTCGTCGAGGGCCTTCCGCCCACCGACGCGCTCGCCGCGGGACTGCGCGAGCTCGATCGGGAGACCGGCGCCGTCCGGACCGCCGAGGACTCCCTGGAGCAGGTCCGCCGCGCCGCCCGCGCGGACTCCGAGCGGCTGCGGCAGGCCGAGGCCGCACGGGACGCGGCCGCCAGGGCCGCCGGCGTGGTCGCGGTCGCCGAGCGGCTGGAGGCGGTCGGCGAGGCGCTGGAGGAGCTCGCCGCTCTGGGCCGCGACGCGGTCGACGCGGCCCGCGCCCGGCTGTCGGCGCTCGGCGCACGCGACCGGGCGGCCGCGCGGCTCGCGGAGCTGGAGCGCCGCCGCGGCTCGCGCGCCGGGGACGCCCGCGCCGCGCGGGAGCGGCTCGCCGAGGACGCCGCCCGGCTGGAGGCGGTCCGGGCCTCGCTCAGCGGCAGCCCGGAGGAGATCCACACCCGCGTCGGGCAGGCACGCCTGCGCGTCCAGGCCGTCGATGACCGGCTCGGCTCACTCGACGGCACGCTCGCCAGCGCGCGCGAGGCCAAGGGCCGCGCCGAGGGCGCGGTCGGGACCGCCGCCGAGAGGCTCGCCACCGCCGAGCGGGACCGCACGGCCAGCGCGGCCGCCGCGGCCCCGCTCACCTGGCGGACGGTGCGGGAGGCGGTCGGCGGCGCGGCGGCCGGCTCGGTCGGCGACGCCCTCACCGGTGGCCGGCGGGACGACGGCGGCCCGGAGCTGGACGCCGACCTGGACCTGGCGGCGCTCGCCGGCGCGGTCATCGCCGCCACCGACGGCATGGCCACCGACGAGGCCGCGCTCGCAGCCGCAGGGAAAGGCGTCATCGACGCGGCCCGGCGGCTGCGCGACGAGCTGTCGGGCGGCTACGACCCCAGCCTGCGGCCCGAGCACGACCTGTACCTGCTGGAGGTCGCCACCGACGACGGGCTGCTCAGCCTGTTCGAGGCGGGCGCGCAGCTCGCCGAGGCCGAGCGGGTGCAGAGCCTGCGGCTGTCCTCCTCCGAGGAGGCCATGTTCGAGCGGCACCTGTTCACCTCGGTGGTGCACGAGATCCAGACCCGCATGAACGAGACCGCCAGCTTCGTCGCCGGCATCAATCAGAGCCTCGCGACGACGCGGACCTCCAGCGGCCTGACGGTGCGGCTGCACTGGAACCGCGACGGCGACGACCCGGCGATCCGCAGCGCGGTCGAGCTGCTGCGTCACGACCCGGAGCAGCTCGACGAGCAGCGCCGCGAGCGGCTCCGCCGCTTCTTCGCGGGCAGCATCGAGCAGGCCCGCGCCGAGAACCCGGGCGCCACCTACGCCGTCATCCTGCCGCGCGTGCTCGACTACCGCGCCTGGCACCGCTTCCACCTGACGATCGTGGACGCCGCGGGGACCTCGACCCGCCTGACCCCGCAGGTGTTCAAGACGCTCTCCGGCGGGGAGGCGGCCGCCGCGGTGCACCTGCCGCTGGTGGCCGCCGTCGACGCCTATCTCGCCGGCGCGGACCGGCACGCCCCCCGTCTGGTCGCGCTCGACGAGGCGTTCGCCGGGATCGACACGCACCTGCGCGGGCCGCTGCTCGGCCTGCTGGTCGACTTCGACCTCGACTGGGTGATCGCCAGCCACGAGCTGTGGGGCAACTACCGCGAGATCCCGTCCTGCCAGATCTACACGATGCGGCGCCGCCCACCCGCCCTCGGGGTCCATACCCAGCCGACCCGCTGGAACGGCCGCGCCCTGGTCGCCGGCGCCGAGGGATGAGCGGGACGACGGCTGAGGCCAAGGCCGCCGTCGAGACGCTGCGGGCGCTGTGGGGCGGTCCGGAGCTGGTGCCGCTGTGGACGGCGGCGCGCCGGCGGCTGGAGCGCAACGGGCGCGTGCTCGGCGGCCGACCGGTGGTGTTGCGCGACCCGCCGCTCGCCACCCGCGACCGGGTGGCCGCGCTGCTGGGCGAGCTGCGCCGCCCCACCGGCGACGTTCCCGTGAGCCTTGCGCGGCTGGACGCCACGCTGCGCGCCAGCCGCTTCGGGCTCGGCCTGGTCGAGGTCTTGGAGGCGCTCGACGGCCGGCCGGTGCGGGACCGCCGCGCCGAGCGGGCGGCGGCACGCGACTCGCTGCGGGCGACCCGCAGCGAGCTGGCCACGCACCCGGCGCTCCACCACCACCCGGAGCTGGCCCCCTGGGTCGACGCCCTCGACGCCCGCGGCCTGCTCGCCGCGGTGCCGGGCCTGCCGCCGCCCGCTCGGCTCGCCCTCGACGTGCTCGCCCAGCTTCCCGCCGACGGGGTCAACCGCGCCGAGCTCGCCCACCGCGTGATCGGCGACGCCCACGCCCTCGACGACGACGCGCCGCCGACGCGCCTGGTCCTCGCCGGGATCGCCAGCCTGCTCGGGATCGACGCCGCCCCGCTCGGGGACGCCAGCGCCCGTCGGGAGCTGTGGGAGGCGGCCGGTGTGGTCTCCAACCCACTCACCTGCCACGCGCTCGTGCTGAACCTTCCCCTGGCAGGCGACGGCCGGATCGCCCGGCGCCTGCGCGACTCGGCCGCCGAGGGCACCGCCGAGCGCCTGATGCTCTCGCAAGTGCGCGCCGAGCCGCTCGACGCGACGCCGCTGGCCGGCCGGACCGTGTGGGTGTGCGAGAACCCGGTGGTGACCGCGCGCGCCGAGGCAGCTCTCGGTCGCAATGCCGGGCCCCTGGTCTGCGTCGAGGGCTGGATGAACAGCGCCGTGGCCAGGCTGCTCCGCACCCTCCACGACGCGGGCGCGCAGCTCGCCTACCACGGCGACTTCGACTGGCCGGGGATGCGGATCGCGGCGGCCGTCCTCGGCCGCTTCCCGGCCCGCCCGTGGCGGTTCCGCGCCGCCGACTACCTGGCCGCGACCGCGGCCCGCCCCAACGGCCTTCCGCCACTGGAGGGTCGTCCTTCGCCGACCCCGTGGGACCCAGCCCTTACGGAGGCGATGACCGCAGCAGGCCTGGTCGTCGAGGAGGAAGCCGTCCTCGCAGAGCTCCTCACCGACCTCTCGGCGATGCCGCTCGCTCAGGATCTGGGCCATGGCAAGGCGGAACCTGACGCTACAGGCCGACAAGACCGCATGCACGGCGAGCGGTAGTCCGTCATCCCGGACGGATGGGGAATGAACGGCTGTGCCCCGGCCGACTTGACGTCGCCACTTCGGCGCCGCGACCTGGGCGGGTGAAGCGGCCGCGCCATGACGGGTGGGCCCTACCGGGAGCGCCTCAACGGTGCCGTCCAGCGCCGGTGAATGCGTTCCTGCAACGCCACCAAGACGAGGGCAGCCACTGCAACCAGGTCCAGTGGCTCAGCGCGTCGAGCCCGCGCGAAAGCCAATGGCCGGCCGGACTCCAGCCTGGTAGCCGGGGTTCGCGTCGCGGGCTGGCCAAGACGGCCAGGCTCGGCCCGTCGCCCAAGGGCGTCGGGTGGCAGGCTCGAACCGGCGTTCGAGTAGCCCCAACCTACCCCTATGCGAACCGCGTGCCGCGGGTCGAAGGGCCCACGATTCGGCTGTCATCCCGATGTCAACCGCAACAGTAGACGTCGGCCCGATGGGCGATGGCCAGGATGTCGACCCCAATCCGTCCCGGCTCCGCAAGGGACCGACACGAACGGTTCTGCGCCTGAAACTGTCGCCGACACGTGTGGGAGGACGCCTCCAGCGAGGCCGCCTCGGCGCGCCGTAACTCCCAAGACTGCCGAAGTTGACACGTAATCGAACTTGTGTTCGACTGCGTGCTGGTTGCCTCGTGTCCCGGGACGTTGAGGTCATGGATCCAACCAACTCAAGATGGCAAGTCTTCTGGGCCCTTCACCACGCGATCGCTGCAAACGGCCACTCCCCCACCGTTCGCGAGCTCGCCGAGGGTGTAGGACTCGCGACAGGGACGGTGCACCACCACCTGAAGGCGCTCAAGCTCGACCGATGGATTGACTGGCCTGCGGGCAAGGCTCGCTCGATCACCATCCTTCGCGTTCCCACCGCCGAGCCCACTCGCCCACCGACAAGCCTCGCGGGTCCGGCGGTGATGCCCGGGAATGGAGGGCTGAGACCGGCGCGCGTCCACGTGGACCTCTCGGAGTTCGCGATCGCTGCCGGACCTCCCACGGCGGTGCAGCCGATCGAGGATGCCCTTGCCGAGACCGGCCTCAACCTCCAGGACGGGGACTTCTTCACCCACCGCGTGGAAGGCGACTCCATGCGCGACGCCGGCATCCGCGAAGGCGACGCCCTGCTGGTCCGGCGACAGGCCAATGCCCGCGAAGGCGACATCGTGGTCGCGACGATCCCCGACGAGGTCACCGGCGAGCCGCGCGCGACCATCAAGCGTCTCCCGCGCAACGGAGGCACGCGCCTTCTGCCGGAGAACCCTGCCTACGAGCCGATCGAAAACGACGAGATCACCATCATCGGCAAGGTGATGGGGCTCTGGCGTGCTCCTGTCTGACGGTGGCCTTGACGTCCTTTCGAAGCTGACGCCGGCTTCCGCCCGATCACGGAGATTCAGAGCCGGAGCAGCCCTTGCGCCTTCGCCCACTCGAAGAACTCGGCGCCGCTACACGGCAGCCGCGCATCGGTACTGCGTAGCTGATCGACCAGCCGCTCTGCCTCAGGGAGGAGCAGGTCGCCAGCGTTCAGGCCGTTCGCGATGAGCCATAGGGTCCCGTGGACCGTCACACCCCTCGCTTGGGCCGCCTGCGTTCCAGCTCGTTCATCGATCACTGCGATTCCACCGTTGACCTCGGCCCAAGCCAACACCGATGCCTCGCCAATATCCCGTTCGCCGGCACCAAGGACCCGCACGTAGTGTGCGAAGGCCCGCAGCTCGGCCAGACCATCGCAGGCGACGATCTCGAGCCAGTCGGCATTGCCCACGTCGGCAAGCGGCGGATGCGCCAGCTCGCCGGCCCGCAGCTCATCCAGCACCGCCTGTGGGACCACGCGACGGTAGGCGGCTGTCAGTCGATCCAGTAAGGCCAAGCGTCCCGCCCGCGCGAAGTGGCTGAGCGGGGAGGTGTTGAAGATGAGCGCCGTCACGGGAGCGGATCGAACTCGCGTTGGTACGCCTCGATCGGCAGGGCGGCAAGCTCTGGCAGATCCTCCTTGGCGATGGATCCCCAGAGCAGGTCGATAGTGCGGTTGGCACCGAGCTTGCCGGAGCGGTATCCCCCGAGCACGGCGCGCGCGTAGCTCGGTGGAACGAACGGTGGGTGGAGTTCCTCGACGAAGCCCATCCCAAGCTCGAGATAGTCAGCCCGGGTCGGCGGGTGGGCGAGGAGGGCTCGGTGCTCACCTTCATTCACCAACTCAAGGTTCTTAAGTTGACTGCACAGAGCCGACCAGCTCACGCGGTACTCGACCCCGAGCCGGATCGCCTTCTCTCGAGGCTCGCCGGTCAACGTTCGCCATCGCTGGGCGAGCGAGCCGCGGGGAAGCAGGAGGTGCACGGCGAATCCGTTGATGCGGCGCTCCGTCTCGCTTCCGACGTCGGCGACGGACAGGTCGGTGGAGTACTCGTCTGCGAAGATGTGGTGACCGATCTCGTGCGCCAACGTGAAGCGGCGACGGCCCGCATCGGTGTTGCCGTTGATCACGGCGATACCAAAGTCGCCAATGGACACGTAGGCGCCGTCGCCGCCGCGATCTCCGAGCGCAAGCGCGAAGCAGAGCACGCCGAGTTGCTCGGCGACCTCCCCGAGTCCAAGGAGCGGCCCACCGTCCGGCCGCACGGCAGCGCGTACTCGTGCCGCCGCCCGTTCGGCGTCTGCCAGGTCCTGTGGTGGCCGAAGCCGCAGATCGGTGGCTGCAGGACTGAGGATCCCCTGTTCGACCAGGAACTCCACGTCGCTGGCGACCTTCTCGACCGCTCGGTCAAGCGGTACGGAAAGCTGGCCGGCGGCGGCATCGGTTCGTCGACTGACGACTGCCTGTGGTCCCTCGACCAGGAACCAGTCGAGCGGGCGGCCGAGTGCTGCGGCGATGCGGGCCAACTCGACGGCCGATACCCTTCGGGTTCCCGCCTCGATCTTCGCCACAGCCGTGCGGTCCAGGTCGATCGTGGCGGCAAGCTCTGCCTGGGTCAGCTCGGCCTCGATCCGGGCATCGGCGACGCGCTGACCTAGCTGCTGCTGATCGAACTGCTGGCCCCCAGGCATGATGTGCGATTTTAGCACAATGGCCAGCACCGCCCCGCGGATCTCGGCTCGATACGACCCGACCTCCAG
>Ga0209846_1000079_pt1 | contig 12373 bp, 15 predicted proteins | sample GWRWS3_20_30_FD_187244 | JGI IMG/M metagenome (GOLD analysis project Ga0209846, IMG submission 187244) | Riverbed sediment microbial communities from areas with vegetation nearby in Columbia River, Washington, USA - GW-RW S3_20_30 (SPAdes)... | ecosystem: Environmental > Aquatic > Freshwater >... | reverse complement strand
GCCGAGAAAACAAGATATGGATTTGATGCTGGATCTGGTGCTCTAAACTCTAATCTTTTTAGGTAAGAGTATTTTTCACCTTTAAAATGCTGTGGAACTCTAATAATGGCTGATCTATTGCTTCCACTCCATGCGATATATGCTGGAGCTTCATAACCTGGAACAAGTCTGTGGTAGGAATTTGTCGTTGGATTGGAAATGGCAACCAAAGCTCTTGCATGATTAAGTATGCCACCACAAAAGTATCTGCCAGTCTGGCTAAGTTCATCTTTTTCTTCTTTGTCAAAAAATAAATTATTATTATTTTTCCAAAGACTCACGTTTGTATGCATTCCTGAACCAGCATCCATTGAAATTGGTTTTGGCATCATAGTTGCGACCTTACCAAATTTTTGCGCAATATTTCTAATAACATATTTGTATGTCTGAGTAGCGTCTGCAGCATTTGTCAAATAATCATATCTGATATCAATTTCACACTGGCCCGCAGTTGCTACTTCATGATGATGATTATCACATAAAATTCCAAAATGTTCATTTAGTACATCAACACATTCGTTTCTAAATGGTGCAAGTGTATCAGAAGGCGTACTTGGATAATATCCTTCTTGAAGCCCCATAGGATAACCAGTTCCATCTTGGCTCCAAGGTGCTTCTTTTGATTCAATGGAATAAGACTGACCTTTGTATGGTGTTAATACATCCCAATGAATTTTGTCAAACACAAAAAACTCTACTTCTGGTCCCCATGCGCTATAATCAAATCCTTGAGTCTTGAGATATTCCTCTGCTCTTTGTGCAATTCCTCTAGGATCTCGTTCTAATCTTCCCCTCCCAAAACCCCAGTAAACATCACATAATAGACGTGCAGTCTTATGTTCAACCATCCATGGTATCGAAGCATAGGAACTTGGATCCGGTTTTAGCACTAGATCAGAGTCATCTATTGTGGTGAATCCAATAATTGATGATCCATCAAGCTTAGGAAGACCATCTTCCATCTGATCGTGGGTAAAAGTATCAGCTGAAATTGTAGTGTGATGAAATTTTCCAGTAAGACTTGAAAACTGTAAATCAATAAATTTAATCTGATCATGTTTTATCTTTGCAAAAACTTCATCTGCTGAATAACGTACCTGAGTTGCCTTTCCACCAATCACTTTATATGGCAATTTTATACCTTCAAGCTAACAAAAAAGATCCGTCATTTAAGGATTATTGGATGTGAAAGAATGTCTGAATCAAAAAAAATTGATGCCAATTCATTGTATTCGATTTTGTTACGTGAAACTGAAAATGATAATGTCCAAGAAGTTTCTACAGAACTTTACATTTCAATTTCAGATTTTGTTGGCAAACTTAAGAGTGAAGGATATGATGGAGTAGAAGCAAAAGTCAAAGATGCTCTAGTTAACATGATAACAGATCTTACATCATTACTTTTGAAAATTAGACTCGAAAAGGCTACAAAAACAAATAAGATTGATTACTCCAATTTACTTGACGAAGAAAAATTCATTCTTGATGCTAATGAAGAAAGAAATGAAAGAATAGATATTATTCTGTCTAGTACTTTAAATGGAAAATCTAAACTTCTCGATTCTGTTGCAACTAAACACAAGACCAAGTCAACCGTTGTTCGATTTTTAAAGGAAATGGATCAGATGATAGGCGCAGATTTAGCCAAATATGGTCCATTTAAAGCAGAAGATGTAGCAACTATTCCATACGAAAACGCTCAGGCATTAATATCAAAAAATATTGCAACAAAAATTCGTTGGGAAGACTAGGTAGAAATTAGATTAGTTTTAGAGATATGTTGAGAAAAAATGTCACATCTTGATGTAGATGTAATCGATTTCCTATTATTGACTATCTATCCTGTAGGGGGCCTTTTCATAGTTGAGATGATTAGCAGGGCAATTAAAATTTCATCTTGGATAAAATTAACCATTCAAGGATCTGTCTCAATTGGATTTGCAATTGCTTATGTTACTCTGATTACAGCTCACTGGTTAACATCGATTGTTTTAGCTGCATTAGCAATTGCATTATTCTATCAAGCCCGCAGAGCAAAAATTTATCCTGGGAAATCAATTTACTAGAAAAGCTAATTCTTAGGTTTCCTAAACAATCTTTTAAAAAAACTTCCTTTGTTTCTTCCCCCATCTCTAACTACGCCACTTTGGCCAAATTTTTTGGCTCTAATTTGAGTTAATTTAACACATCTGTGGTCTTCAGGCAACCTATGTTCAGCACAAAATGGATCTTTACAATAGTTGCACTGAAAAGGCATATCTTGCAAATCACCACAATAAGCGCAATTTGCAGGTTTCATTACTTAGCTAAGGATATTGTTCTAATAAATCATCTTCCGGATTTATTTATAAAATGAAAAATTACAAGTTATTTGAAAACATTTTTACAATGTTCAATTTGAGTTTCTATGAGTAGATTTTTGATATGATTAAAGATAAAGTCGCCATTGTAACTGGAGCAAGCAGTGGAATTGGCTATGCAACTGCTTTAACACTTTCAAAGTCAGGTGCAAAAGTCGCAATTGGGGCACGACGAACTGATAAGTTATTAGAACTTGAAAATAAAATTAGACAAAATGGTGGAGAAGCATTTTCTCAAAAATTAGATGTTACTAAAAAATCAGATTGTAATTCATTTGTAGATGCAACTATAAAAAAATGGGGTGGGGTTGATATTTTGGTTAATAATGCAGGGTTAATGCCTCTCAGTTTTGTTAAAAATCTGAAGATAGATGAATGGGATCAAATGATTGATGTTAACATAAAAGGTGTACTGTATTGTACTGCTGCAGTAATTCCACACATGTATGCGAAAAAATCTGGACATATCATAAATATCTCATCAGTTGCAGGCAGAATCGTTTTTCCTTCTGGGAGTGTTTACTGTGCCACTAAACATGCTGTAACTGCATTTAGTGAAGGACTAAGGCAAGAATTTAGTACTCGATCAAACATTCGAGTGACTTGTATTGAACCTGGAGTAGTATCAACTGAACTTACTAACACTATAACCGATGAATCACTACAAAGTTTTGTTGAAACCTCTAAGAAAATGAATTCACTAAAGGCAGAAGACATTGCTAATGCAATATTATTTGCAGTTGAAGCACCAAGTCATGTAAACATCAATGAAGTACTAATAAGACCAACAACTCAAGAAAGATAATAACAAGAAATATTATTCTAATCTTTTTTCTTTTTCTCTTGTCAAATGATTTAACACAGCTTTAATATCTGAATTTAGATTATCTGCATTTTTTGCCATGTCTAGTTTCTCTGGAAGTTTTTCTTTAACGTCATCAGCTTCTAATTCAACTCGTCTCATTTCTTTACAATCTAGGTGATCCTCTTCAGTTCCTGAAATTTTATGACATATTGAACAAATTTTCAACTAAGATAATTATCTAATCCCACGATTTAATAATTTCACTATTTGCTTCAAACATGAGGGGCCGTCGTCTAGTTTGGTTATGATGCCAGCCTGGGGTGCTGGAGGTCGCAGGTTCAAATCCTGCCGGTCCCATTATATCATTACTAGTTATCCAATTGTATCAAATTTTTGTAAACTCTTCCAAAGATACCAAGTTGCAACTGTTCTATAGGGTTTCCAAGATTCTGCTAACTGTTCAATTTGCTCTTTTTGTGGCAGCTCCTTTAAAGAGTACATTGATTGTATTCCTTTTTTTAGTCCTAGATCCCCAACTGGTAAAATATCCAATCTACCAAGCGAAAAAATTAAAAACATTTCAGCTGTCCATCTACCAATTCCTTTCACGTCAGTTAGAACTTCAATTACTTGTTCATCACTTTGGGTAGAAATTTTTCTCATATTCAGCTCCTTTGATTCAATTTTTTTCGATAATTCTTTAATGTATACAATTTTCATTTTTGATAATCCTGTTGTACGAAGTTTTGAATCTGATGTTTTGATTACATCTCTTGGTTTTGGAAATTTTGATTTGTATAATTTCCTAAATTTTTTTATAATAGAATTTGCAGCATAACCAGATAATTGCTGTGAAATTATTGCTTCTACTAATGATTGATAGCGGTTTTTTGTTATCTTTACATTATAATCTCCTACCTGCATGATGATTTTTGCAAATTTTGGATCTTTTTTTAAAAACTTAACGGCTTTTTTATCTATCATGACTTTACAATTTTAACACTTTTAGAAGCTTATCAAAACTTTCCCTAGTTGGATTGTGCTTGTAATTTCTTAATACTTCAATCATTTTATCCTTTGATGGTACCTTGTAGATTTTTCGAATGGATTTTGATATGCCTGAACCTATGAAAATTCCTTGTGTTGCTGAAGTGACATTTGAAGCTCTTCTTTTTGTACTTGCACTTTCAAAATCGATTATCGTAGTTTTCGATTTTCCTATGATAACATGTTTTTCTATGCTACTTAATTCACCATGATCTAATCCAATCCGATCAAGATTATAACAATCTTCTAGAGTCTCTCTTATTATGGATTTTAATTTAGAAACACTTCCTTTTCCTTTTAGTTCTTTTATCCACATTCCTATTTTTTTACCATCTAAATATTCCATAATCATAAGATTTTTACTGCTATCTATCAGACGAGGTCCCACTCCTACTGAGTTTGCTATTTTTAGTAATTTTGCTTCACTTTGCATTTCTTTTCTTTGTGAATCAGTACGACGTATCTTAACTGCGACTTTCTTCTTTTGTTTTTTTGCTAATACTACAATTCCAACATATCCTTTTCCCAAAACGTTAATCAAACCTAATTTCAAATCACCCTGAAAGGAAATACTGTTGATTCCAAGCTTCTTCATTTGAGCTATTCTTAATTCCACTTGCCTTTTTGTCGCCTTTGGATATCCGATGATTATTGCATATGGTTTTTCAGCTAGTTTGCTAATTGAAAGAAAGGATTGTTGCATCAGTTGAGACAAGTTCTGCAACTGCCTCTTTAATGCATTTTCCTGTTACTTTTTTAGCTGGAATGATCTTGAATCTTTTCTTGATATCTGCCTTTAATCCCTTTGGTATTCCTGATTTGTTAAGATGATTTTTCAATAAATCATTTAAAAATAAACTAATATCATTTTGTCGGCGTTTTTGTAATGATAAGATCTTTCTATTAGGACCAATCCACATCATACTATTTTTAGAATTTTTTGTAATGTATGTCTCAGATTCTACCTCAAAAAAGATATCAGGTCCTTCTCTAAGGAAGTTTTCTTCAATCTTTAAAGACCGTATTAGAAAGAGCAAATAGGCCTCATTTTTCTCACCAACTATTCCCGCATGTCTTAAAACTTGGAATCCCCCAAGTTCCATTTGTACTACTAATGAACTTGCAGCTCTTTTAATCTGGCCCCATATTATATCAGGACTCCTAGGTTTATAGTTAAACTGGACTGCAATAGTATTTTCTAAATTTTTCTTGAAAATTTTTGGTCTTGGTAGGGATTTGAAAAAAGATATTGAAGGTTTTTTCTGGAATGCTCTAGATGCAATGATAAACTTTCCAACATTTTCATTTGAAATTGCAGCACCAAGGTTTCTATTGCTGTCAATTGGATCAATGATAATTATTGAAGTATCAAACGATTTTGTTGGTTTTCCTATGATCTGGTTTTTCTTTAGCTTTGCAATAGCTTTTATGACATCTTGGAAACTTCCATAATGTAATATTAGAACTTCTGTTACATATCCACTAATCCCCTGTTTTGCAATCTCAGAACCATAGATTTTGTTGTTGCTTAGAAAGCTTTTAAGAAGTCTAACTTCATCTTTCATCGGACCTGTTAATGATTCTAACATGAATCTTGTATGAAATGGAGATCTATCTGCAGCACTTTGCCACTGTCCTTTTTTTACATCATAGCACGGAACTACATTTACTTTAGTTCCTTTAATTGTTGCTTCAACATATGGGTGTTCAGAATATCTTACATAAGGTTTGAATTTTTTCATAGAATCAAATCCAATTTTTTTGGAAATCTCAACAAATTTCTTATCTGGTGTTGACTTTTCAAATTTTATAAAAATATCAACATCAGCTTTGTTTGGTAACCATGTACCTTTTACATATGATCCACCAAATTCAACACCTGTTATTTGAGAATATTTTGTTACTTGTTTTCTTACTAAATTAAAAGCAAGCTTTGCAACTTTTGTCTTATCTTGTTGTAATTTTTTAGAAGGAATAGATAACCTTCTTGCCTGTTCTATGATTTGTTTCATTGTTTTGCTTTAACCACCTGTAAATCTGAATATATTGGTCCATCAGAGGTTAGAACACTTTTCTTAAATTTTATTTCAGATACTTTCTGAATTCCAAATGAATATGTCTCTAATCTTTTCAATTCATCTGAGATGTTCCCAATCTTGTTTTTAACTCTAAAGATTGTAGCATGAGGTTTGAAGGGTTTATCTTTTTGAAATCCCAGATTTGATAGTCTTTCTTCCACTACTGAAGCAAGTTCAGTAAGCTTTTTTCCACCCTCATTATCTGTGCCTACCCATATTATTCGTGGAAAACTTGGTTTGGGAAATGCACCTACTCCTCTAATACAAATTTCAAAAGGATGGAATTCAATTGACCCCAAAGATTCTTGAATTTTCTCTGATGCTGAATCAGAAACCTCTCCAAGAAAAAATAGTGTAAAATGAATATTTTTAATTGATATTGGTTTTGCTTTAATGTTAAGTTTGGATTGAACCTTATTAATCGAATCCAATATCTCTTGATTATCAATTTCGATTGCCACAAAAGTTCGCATCAAAAGTTTTTTGATCCTATCTTTATAATGATTTCCGGTAGCTTCATAGACAAGATTATGGAAGTTTCATAGAACTTGTCTAAGCTTATTGTTTGTCTTACTGGAATGCCTGGTGCTGGGAAATCTACTATTGCAAATGGTCTGAAATCAAAGGGTTTTGAAATTATCAATATGGGTGATGCCGTAAGAGAAGAAGCTAAAAAAAGAAATCTTGAACCAACTGGTCAGAACTTGGGCAAATTAATGCTTGAGCTACGAAAAAAAAATGGTCCAGGAGCAGTAGCTGAATTAATTCATGATAAAATAAAAAATTCAGATTCAAATGTTATTGTTATTGATGGAGTGAGATCAAATGAAGAAATCAAAATCTTACGAAAAATTGGCATTGTAAAACTTCTTTCTGTTCATGCATCAACTGATACTCGTTATAGTTTTTTAAGTGATAGAGGACGATCAGACGATCCACAAAATCGGGAAAACTTCAATGAACGTGATACTAGAGAAATTAGTGTAGGTATTAGCACACCTATTGCATTAGCAGATGAAAGTATATCAAACAATAATCTAACGATTGACGAATTGATTGAATACGCCTATAAAGTAATTCAAGGTTGGCAAAAGTAAATGAAGACACCCGATATGTCATGTACGATTGATGCTTATTGTTACATTAATCCATCTGAGGATCCTAAAAAAGTGGAGCAAGCTATAACCAACATATTAGTTGATGTGGATGTCAAAATTACCAATGAATCACTACGTGTAACTTCAACAAGCCTTGAATCTTTACAAAAGATCTATGAAGCAATTAATTCTCATCACAGTAAAAATGCTTATCGTCGTCAATTAAATCAAAATATGAGTGATGAGTCAAGCTGGTTTTATCTAAACAAACAAGCTGCCTTTGCAAATTCAGTAGCACTTTGTAGCGAATCAGAAGAATCTCCTCTAGGTCCAATTAAGATAGTCCTGAATTCAAAAAATATTCAGGCAGTAGTAGAATGGCTAATTTCTAATCGTGAATAGCTTATTTTTCGATATTAATTTGTTTAGTAAAACTTATCCAAGATTAATTTTCAAAAATTTTCATAAGATTTGGTAAAGCTTTTGCAGATGTTGTTCTTAAAGAAAGATCCATTTCTGTAGACATTGGAGTTTGCTCAGGATTAACCTCTACAAGTATAGCGTTGTTTTGTTTTGCATATACTGGTAAGGTATTTGCCGGCGATACCACAAGTGAGGTTCCAGCAATTATCATAACATCACAATAATTTGCTTCGACTATAGCTTGATTCCACACATCTTGAGGTAAAGATTCTCCAAACCAGACAACATCAGGACGTAATATGTTGTCACATCTTCTACATTTAGGAGGAAGACTTTCAAAACTTGCAGGAATCTCGTCTTTAAAATCACAAACTGTACACTTTATTCTGATTATACTACCATGAAGTTCTAAAACATTGGTACTTCCAGCCCTTTGATGTAAACCATCAATATTTTGAGTAAGAACAACAACTTCTTTGTACTTTTCAAGTTTTGCTATAGCAAAATGACCTAGGTTAGGTTTTGCATTGAGTATATTTTTTCTCCTTTCCTCATACCATTCCCATATTAGTTTAGGATTATTATAAAATGCATCAATTGTTGCAAGCTGCATAGAATCATATTTTCTCCACAAACCATCTTTACCACGAAAAGTTGGAATTCCACTTTCTTGGGAAATTCCAGCACCAGTTACAAAAACAATTTTTTTTGCATCTATTAATATGTCAGCTATTGATTCAAACAATTTCGTTCCTATTTTATCTCAATTTCTAAAAGATCTTTTGCTGCTATCACAGAACTATGAATGGTTTTTGCTTCTTCCAATAGAACCGATTCATCATTGTACCTTGCCGAAAAATGAGTCAAAATTAGATTAGAAACATTTGCCTTTTTTGCTAGGTCAGCAGCTTCTTTTGCTGTAGAATGATGTGTCTCAAGTGCTTTATCCTGTAATTCATGTGAAAAAGTTGAATCAAAACTTAGGTAATCGCAATCTTTGAAAAACTCTTCAAGTTTTTTTGTTGGTCTAGTATCCCCTGACATCCCAATTCTTTTCCCTGGTCTTTTTTCACCTAGAACATCAGATGACTTTACAATTTTACCTCCAACTTGAATGTCTTGTCCTGTTTGAAGTTTATGCCACAACTCACCTTCTGGTACTCCAAGCTCCTTTGCTTTATCAGGAAAAAATCTACCTGGTTTATCTTTTTCTTGAAAGAGATAGGAATAAGATGTGATAGAGTGATCTGCTTCACAAGAGTTTATGGTGTAAGTTTTTTCATTTACTATAATCCCTTCTCTTACTGTAGTTATCATTACAGGAAATGATAATCCAAAATTTAATACCTTAATGTTTGCGGCAATAAATTCTTCAATCCCATCAGGACCATAGATTTCCATAGATTCTGTTCTATTTTGTAATGTCATTGTTTGTAATAACCCAAGAATGCCAATACAATGATCTCCATGAAGATGTGTTACAAAGATCTTCATCTTTTTGTTCCAACCCAAACCAGATTTTAGATAAGAAATTTGTGCACCTTCTCCTGCATCAAACATCAAAATTTCCCCCTCTTTTTCTAAACAAATACACGTTAATCCACGTTCGGGGGTAGGTTGTGCTGCAGATGTACCTAGAAATACAAGTTTCATAATCTCTTTAGAACATCCTCATACAATTGCTTTTGCAATTATACCAGAAACATCAACGATTGCAGTACTGCCTGGAATAGTATTTGCACTTACAATTTTCGATACACCATATTTTTTTATTTTCTTTTCTACATCTTCTCTTAGCAATGCATGAGTACAAGCAACAAAAACTCTATTGCATTTTTGTTTTTTTAGAAATTCTGTTGCTTTGATAATGCTTCCTCCAGTACTAATCATATCATCAACAATAATCAAATCTCTTCCCTTTACTTCATTAAGATTAGAAGATCTTATCTGAACTTTTCCTGTTTTTCTGTTTCTTTGTTTTTTTAAGGCAACATAACTTGTTCCAAATAGTTTGGCAAATTCTTTGGCACGTAAAGCTCCTCCAAGATCTGGAGATATAACTAGAGGCTCTTTCAATCTTAATTTCTTGAAATAGTTAACTAGTTGGGGAATTGCTGATACATTCTCTGAAGGAATTTTAAAGTGATCTAGCGCAATTTTACTATGAATATCTACCACTATTACTTTTGATAACCCCAAACCCTTGAATAATTTTGCAATAACATCCATTGTTACTATTTCTCCAGGCAGAAATTCTCTATCTTGTCTGGCATATCCAAAATAGGGGATGACAGCTATTACATTGGAAGAACATTGTTTTGCTTTTGAAATAAGTGATAATGTCTGAATTAGATGAGAATCTACAGGAGGATATGTTGATTGAACAATTATGATTTTTCCTTTCTTTGGTTTTCCATTTATTGTAATTTTCCCTTCTCCATCTGGGAAAATTCGTAAATTAGATTTTAAATATACTGCGTTGAGTTTTTTTGCTATTTTTTTTGCTAATTCTTCAGAGGCATTGCCACCAATTACAGTAAATTTTTTCAACAATTCATCGAGATAAGGGCGACTCTTAAATTTTGAGGGGTAGTTTAAGAAAATTTTAGACAGAAATTATTCCATTAGCAATAAGATACTGTAAACCATTAGCAAACTCTTTATCTGAAATTAATCGTTCTGACCACCATCCAGCATTATTTCTAACCCATTCAGGAATTACTGAATTTCCTGAAGTTTGACCATTACTTGTTAAAGGAACTGTGATAATTCCTTCTTTTATCATGAATTCAATTCCTGATGCAAAGTCATTATCTTCAATCTGTTCTGCTGACCACCATCCAGCATTATTTCTAACCCAATCTGGTATCATAATTTCAGAAGATGTTTCTACTCTATCTACTACAATTGGTAGACCTACTCTAGCAAGACTGTTTCCATCTAAATTATCAAATTGTACTGTAATTACTCCTTTGACATTTTTTGGAACGACGAACTCTGCTTTGTTCTGTTCCTCCTTAGAACCAGTACTAATTCCATTTTGAGTAAAAAGCACCTTACCATCATGAACAATGGAAAGATCGTAGCTAACTGAAACAGGCCTATCTTTCAAAAAGACTTCCATAATATCAAAGTAAAATATGACTTTTGAACCTGAGCTAACATCTTTTGGTTCCCAATCTAAAACAATTCTAAATTGACCATTTCCTGTAACAGTACTTAATGGCAAGTTTTCATGTAATGGTTTTAATAAAAAATTCATTCTATTAGAACCGTCTTTCTGTTTTTGATACAATTCGAGCATATCATTTTGATTGAGAACTATGTGAATAATTCTTTGAACCTCTGAAAAATCATCAATGTTAATTGCTCTTTCTGGACCTTCAAACCCATTGACTTGTACAGAAAACGCCGGAACCATTAGATCCCCAAATGTTTTTGGTAGAGTCAGTTCCTCATGTACAATTGATGTTTGATTTACATTTTCTTCACTCCATTCAAACGGCATTGAAAAAGTTACCGATTGTGTAGCAGGATCATATTGAAATTCTTCAATTTCATCATAATACGTAACCACGCTGAATTGTTGAGATCCAAAATTGGGATCATTTACATCATAGAAATTTCTTTGTGGAATAGATAATCCTACATTATATTCTATAGGATCTTCTAATGTTTTAGAAAATGAATCTACTGTTGTAATTAAAACTTTAAACTTGTATAATCCTCCCGTATTGAATGGTTTTCCTGATACTTGAATGACATCTTTCTTTGCACCTATTAATGCATCAAAAATACTAGCTTTGTTTTCCTGGTTAATTGAAATTTTTTCTGAATCACTATGTAGAAAATCCATTACAAGAATTCCATCACTAGTTGGAAAGGTATTCTCAAAAAGAACTTGATCTTTTTTTGTAGCTTCTATACTATATGTTACATCTCTAACAGTAATTCCAGTTTCTGTATCAAATAAAGCAAAGGTAATCTCTCTATCCGAATTACCTGGATCTTGATATTGTGAGGATGTAACTTCCAAAGCAACTCTTTTGTCTCCTAGCTGAACAGGAGGAAATACTTCGTAGCCTATTCCATGACCATAAGAATCTGTTATGAAAAGAGGCAAAGTTGTAACAATCAGTGAAACTAATAATGCTTTTTTTTGAATCAATATTTTCAAATCATTCTTTTCCTATTTCGTTTTTCTTTTCTTCTTCTTTTCTATACTTTTTTTAATAGCTAATGAAAAAAGTGTGCCAGCTGGTATTGCGATTATCGTTCCAATGCTTACATAAGGAGCTAAAAAGAAATCTCCAATCCAAATTCCACCATCAGTTGTAATCTCCATAAATGTGCGCGGTCGTAAAACTAACTGAACAGTTTTAGAATCAATCTTTTCATTTCCAATATCATCAGTGTAACTAACTGTTACTTCAAAAGGAATTTTGTGTTCAGTAGCTAATTCTTGTTGTGGAGTTTTTATCTGGGATGTTATAGAAATTGGAATATTTTGTTGAATTGATGAAA
>Ga0209846_1000077_pt1 | contig 12497 bp, 9 predicted proteins | sample GWRWS3_20_30_FD_187244 | JGI IMG/M metagenome (GOLD analysis project Ga0209846, IMG submission 187244) | Riverbed sediment microbial communities from areas with vegetation nearby in Columbia River, Washington, USA - GW-RW S3_20_30 (SPAdes)... | ecosystem: Environmental > Aquatic > Freshwater >... | reverse complement strand
GGGCACGACCGGGGCGTTCTGCAGCGGTGCCACGCCGGCCTCACCGACCTGGCCCGACATCGCGCCGCCTTCGCCTCGTTGGAGCTGCGGGCGCTGGCCTCTGGGCACGGGGTCGAGCTCGGCCGGCTCGGCCTGGATGTACTGGTCCGCACGAGCTCGGCGGCGCGCGCCCTCGACTGGATGGAGCGCACCCGGGCGGCGGCGCTGTTCACCGTCGAACCGGCCGCCACCGAAGGGCTGGAGGAGGAGCTGGCGGCGCTGCAGGTCGTCGACGCCGAGCTCGCCCAGGCCAGGCGGGACTCGGGCGCCGAGCCTCCCGAACTCCTCGCCAGGCAGACCGCGATCGAGAGCCGAATCCGTCGGGCGACCTGGATGCGGCAGGCTTCCGGGGACCTGAAGGGTGCGGTTCTGCCCCTGGCCGAGTTGCGGCGGCGGCTGGAGGGGCAGGTGCTGGTCGAGTACGGCAGCCTCGACGGCCGGCTGCTCGCAGCGGTCCTGGACGCGCGGCGAACCCGGCTGGTCCAGCTCGGCCCGCTGAAGCCCGTGCAGGACGAGGCCAACGCGCTCCTGTTCTCGCTGCGCCGGCTGACGCGGCCGGGTCCACCAGCCGCGATCGAGGCCGCCCGCGCCAGCGCCGACTTCGGGCTGCGCCGGCTGACCGAGCTGCTGCTGCGGCCGCTCGGGCTGCCGGACGATCAGCGGCTCGTGATCGTCCCCGCCGCCGCGTTACAGCGCATCCCCTGGTCAGGGCTGCACCCAGCGCCGGTGTCGATCGCTCCGTCGGCGTCGTTCTGGGCCCGCACCCGCCAGCGACAGGTGATCGGTGGGGACGTCGTCCTCATCGCGGGGCCCGACCTCGCCGGCGCTGCCGCCGAGGTCGAGACGCTGCGAGGGCTGCACGATCGGCCGACCGTGCTCGTGCCACCCACCAGCACCGTCAGCGCCGCGGCCAAGGCGCTCGACGGCGCGGCGCTGGCCCACCTCGCCTGCCACGGCCGTCTGCGGTCCGACAACCCGACGTTCTCGTCGCTCCTGCTGAGCGACGGCTCGCTGACGGTGCAGGAGCTCGATCTCCGGGGTATCGCGCCCCACCGGATGATCCTTGCGGCCTGCGACTCGGCGGCTGGTGTCAGCTATGCGGGGGACGAGCTGCTCGGTTTCGTGAGCGCCTTGATCGCCCGCGGCACGGCCGGCCTGATCGCCAGCGCGGTCATGGTCCCCGATCTGGAGGCGGTCTCCCTCATGCGTTCGCTGCACGAGTTCCTGCGCCGGGGCGCCACGCTCGCCGAGGCGCTGCACGCGGCGCGAGCGACGATCGACCGGGACGACCGGCGCGCCTTCGTGAACTGGTGCGCGTTCACCGCCTTTGGCGCGGCCTGACGCTTGACGGCTTCGATGGCGCGGCGGGAGGTATCAGGGCGGGCCGCTCGGGCTCAAAGTGGGTGAGGGCCACGACCGCTGGCCGCCGGCAGCTCCGGAAGCGAGGCTTGACGCCATGCAGCGGGAGGTTCGCAAGACCGTCTCGGTGGTGTTCTCCGACGTCGCCGGCTCGACGGCGCTCGCCGAGCAGCTCGACCCCGAGTCGCTGCGCCGGGCGATGACCCGCTACTTCGAGGTGGCCAGGCGGGTGCACCAGCGGCACGGCGGCGTGGTCGAGAAGTTCATCGGCGACGCGGTCATGGCGGTGTTCGGCATCCCGCACGTCCACGAGGACGACGCGCTGCGCGCGGTGCGTGCCGCCTGCGAGCTGCGCGAGGAGGTCGCCGCGCTCAACCGCGAGCTGGAGCGGGAGCTGGGGGTGGCCCTGCACGTCCGCACCGGCGTGAACACCGGCCTGGTGCTCGCCGGCGACGAGCAGGAGGGCCACGCGTTCGTCGGCGGCGACACCGTCAACGTGGCCGCGCGCCTGGAGCGCGCGGCCTGCGCCGGCGAGGTGCTGGTGGGGGAGGCGACCCACCGGCTGGTCGCCGACGCCGTCCGGGTGGAGCCGGTGGCCCCGTTCGTGCCCCGCGGCAAGACGGCGCCGGTCGCCGCGTTCCGCCTGCTGGAGGTCGTCTGGGGCGCGGCCGGCCAGGCAAGGCGCCTGGACGCCCCGCTGGTCGGCCGGGCCGACGAGCTGGACGCCCTGGACCGCCTGCTCGACCGGGCGGCGGGCGGGCCGGCCTGCGAGCTGGTGACGATCCTCGGCGACGCCGGCGTCGGCAAGTCGCGGCTGCTGCGGGCGTTCGCGGAGCGGGCGGGGGAGCGGGCGCTGGTGCTGACCGGCGGCTGCCCGCCGTACGGCGAGTCCGTCGCCGCCGAGGTCGTCGGGCAGCTCGTCGCCCAGGCCGGCCGCGCCGGCGCCCGGCCGCCCGAGCCCGCCGTGGACCTGACCGACCCGCGGTCGATGTTCCGCGGCGTGCGCGTGCTGCTGGAGACGCTGGCGCGGGCCCGCCCGGTGGTGGTGCTGCTGGACGACGTCCACCGGGCCGAGCAGGTCCTGCTCGACCTGGTCGACTACCTGCACGCCTTCGCCGCCGCCAGGCTGCTGCTGGTGGTCGCCGCCCGGCGGGAGCTGCCGGGACGCTGGCCCGGCCGGAACGTCCGCGCGGCCGGGACGGTGCTGGACCTGGAGCCGCTCACCGAGGCGGAGGCCACCGCGCTGGCCGCCGGTCTGCTCGGGCCGGACCGGCTCCCCGCCGGCACGGCGCGCCAGGTCGCCGCCTGGGCGGAGGGCAACCCGCTGTTCGTCGAGCAGCTCCTCCGCGACCTGGCCGACCGGGAGGACCCCGGGCCGCTCGGCCGGAGCGGCTCCTGGCCCGTCCCGCCGGCCGTCGAAGCGCTGGTCGCGGTCGAGCTGGACCACCTCACCGCCGACGAGCGCAGCGTCCTGGAGCTGGCCAGCGTCGTCGGGCGGGTCTTCGACTGGCGGTCGGTCGCCGCGCTGGCGCCGGCGCCGCTGGGGCCGCGGGTGGTGGGCGTGCTGCTGGCGCTGACCAGGCGGAACCTCCTCCAGGTCGGCGACCGCCGGCACGGCGAGGACGCCTTCTCGTTCCGTCACCGCCTCCTGCGCGACGCCGCCTACCAGGCCATCCCGAAACGCGAGCGGGCGATCCTGCACGTCCGCGCCGCCGACCACCTCCAGGACGAGGGGGTCGAGCAGCACCTCGGGCAGGCCTACCGCTACCTGGCCCAGCTCGCCGGCGACGAGCCGCGGCCGGCGCCGGTGGTGCGGCCGCTGCGGCCGGCGCCGGCGGAGGTGACGGCATGACCCTCACCGTCGCGCCCCGGGCCCGGCCCGTCCGCTGTGGTACGTTTTCGACCCCTACCCCACTGGCGAGGAAGGCATCCATGGGTGCCAGCATCGACGTGCGCGACCTCGCCCGGGCGGCTGCCGCCGGGGATCAACATGGTTGGGACGGGCTGGTCGAGCGCTTCGGCGAGCTGGTGTGGTCCACCATCCGGGCGTACGGGCTGAGCCCGGGTGACGGCGCCGACGCCGCGCAGACGACCTGGCTGCTGCTGGCCGAGCAGCTCGGGCACCTGGAGGCCCAGCACGAGCGGCTCGGGGTGTGGCTGGCGGCGACCGCCAGGCGCGAGAGCCTGCGCCTGCTGGGTGCGGCGCGCATCGCCACGGCCGCGCCGAACAGCGCGCCGGCGACGGAGCCGGTGGCCGGCGCGGCGGCCGCGCAGGGACGGGAGGCCCTGCTCTGGCGGGTCGTCCGCGAGCTCCCGGAGCACTGCCGCCGGCTGCTGCGCGTCCTGCTCACCGTGCCGCCACCCAGCCACGAGGAGGTCTCGGCCGCGCTGGACCTGCCCATCGCCGGCATCGCCGCCGCCCAGGCCGCCTGCCTCCAGGATTTTCGTCACCGAATGTCTAATTTCAGTATCAGGGCGGAGCTAGAGGACTCTTGAGAAAAAGCACTTGACAGGAGACGACAACCCATGAGCCGTGATACCAACGAAACGGCCGAGTTCCTCGGTCCCGAGGACGAGGGCCTGCTCCAGGAGCTCCGCGCCGCCGTGCGCCGTTTCGACCCGCCGCCGGACTCGGTCCTGGAGGTGGCCCGCGCCAGCCTCACGTGGCGGACCATCGACGCCGAGCTCGCCGCGCTGGAGTTCGATTCCGCGGTCGACGTGGCGGCCACCGCCGTGCGCAGCAGCGAGGGGCCACGGCTGCTGACCTTCGCCGCCCCCGGCCTCAGCATCGAGGTCGAGGTCTCCCCGATCGGACCCCGCCGCCAGCTCGTCGGCCAGCTCGTGCCGGCGCAGGCGGCGCGGATCGACGTCCGCCACGCTGGCGGGGTGACGACCGTCCGGGCCGACCAGCTCGGCCGCTTCGGCGCCGACGCCATCAGCGCCGGGCCCGTGAGCCTGCGATGCCACTTCGGCGACGCCCCCTCCAGCCCTCCGGTCGTCACCGAGTGGATCCCGCTCTGAGCAGCCACCCTCAGGGTTGACCCGGAGACGCCACCCCACCACGCCCAGGGTTCCGGCCGGGCGGTCCCCGATGGTCGCGACGTCGGCTCCGGCTTGCGGAGCGTGAGCCCCTTCCCGCGGCCCGTCCCACCCGGTAGGATTTCGCGCCGAATCACCTGAACCGGTGGATCTGCGCCGTACGTACTGGTTGCCGGCGCACGGGCGAAGCGAGGTGGCCTCATGCAGGGACGGCGCCGGCGTGGACGCGGCAGGCTCCTGGCCGTGGTACTGGTCCTCGGGCTCGCTGTCGGCGCCCAGCTCGGGCCGGCGGCGGGCGGCTCGGCGGCCGCCCCCGACGCCGCGGCGCCGGACGGCCCGGGCGCCCTCTCCCATTTCGACCGCGCCCGCAAGGACTGCCTCGGCACCGCCCGCAACCGCACCTCGAAGGTCTGGTACACGGTCGCCAACGGCGTCCTCAGCGACGTCTACTACCCGACCGTCGACAACACCAATGTGGAGACGCTGCAGTACGTGGTGACCGACGGCGCCACCTTCACCGACCTCCAGACCCGGGACACCACCTACACGGTCCGACCGCTGGACCCCACCGGGATGAGCTGCCGGGTGACCACCACCGCCACCAGCGGCAGGTACCGGATCGTGACCGACTACGTCACCGACCCGGGCCGCGACGCCCTGCTGCTGCGGGTCCGGTTCGAGCCGCTGACACCGGGCGACCTGCACCTCTACCTGCGCCTCGACCCCACCGTGAACGGCAACGGCGGGGGCGGTGGCGGCAACGGCGGCGCCGACACCGGCACCGTCGACACCACCACCGGCCATCCCGTGCCGGTCGCCATCGACACCGTCACCGCCACCAACGCGGCCAACCGCGACTACGCCCAGCCGGTCTTCGCCGCCCTCGACGCCTCCACCCCGTTCACGGCGGTCAGCAACGGCTTCGCCGGCGCCGACAGCGACGGGCTGACCCAGCTCGACCGCGACCACGCCCTGACCACCACCTTCACCGACGCCGCCCAGGGTAACCTGGTGCAGACCGCCCAGGTCGACCTGCCCGCCGGCAACGAGCTCACCCTCGCCCTCGGGTTCGGCGCCACCCAGGAGCAGGCGGTCCGCACCGCCGGCGCCGCCCTGCGGACCGGGTTCGGCGGCGCGCTGCTGCGCTCCGCCCTCGGCTGGGCGGCCTACGACGCCGGGCTGACCCCGCCGCCGCTGCGCTTCCCGGGGCTCGGCGCCGCCGCCGCCCGCGAGCTGCGGCGCGTCTACTACCTCAGCGCCAACGTGCTCAAGGCCTCCGAGGACAAGACCTTCCCGGGGGCGGTCGTCGCCAGCCTCGCGTCCCCGTGGGGGCAGGCGGTCTCGGCCGGCGACCCCAACAACACCTACTTCGGCTCCTACCGCGAGGTGTTCGCCCGCGACCTGTACGAGACGTTCACGGGGCTGCTGCTGGCCGGCGACCGCGCGACCGCGCGCGCCACGGTCCGCTTCCTGTTCGAGCGCCAGCAGCTCCCCGACGGCTCGATGCCGCGCAACAGCCTGGTCAACGGCAAGCCGGCGCCCGACACCTTCGGCGTGCAGCTCGACGAGGTCACCTACCCGATCCTGATGGCGTGGCAGGCCGGCATCACCGACCGGGCCTTCTACCGCGACCACGTCAAGCGCGCGGCCGACTTCGCCATCAGCCACGGGCCCAGCTTCGGGTCGGAGCGCTGGGAGGAGCAGGGCGGCTTCTCGCCGTCGACGATCGCTGCCGAGATCGCCGGCCTGATCGCCGCCGCCGACATCGCCGCCCGCAACGGCGACCGCGCCGCCGCCCGCGTGTACCGCGGCGTGGCCGACGACTTCCAGCGCTCCGTCAAGGGCTGGACGGTCACCAGCAACGGCCCCAACAGCCCGGACCCCTACTTCATCCGGCTGTCCAAGACCGGCGACCCCAACGCCGCCATCACCTACAACGTCGGCAACGGCGGGCCCACGCTGGACCAGCGCGCGGTGATCGACGCCGGCTTCCTGGAGCTGCCGCGCCTGGGGATGCTGCCCGCCGACGACCCCGACGTGCTCCGCTCGCTGCCGGTCGTGGACGCCGCCATCCGTGCCGACACCGCCAGCGGACCCGGCTGGCACCGCTACAACGGCGACGGCTACGGCGACGGCGACAGCGACGGGCACCCCTGGGCGCCGACCGGCCGGGGCAACGGCCACCTGTGGCCGGTGCTGGCGGGGGAGCGGGCCGAGCACCACATCGCGCTCGGCGACCGCGCCACCGCCTCGCGGCTGGCCGACTCGATGCGGCGCTTCGCCTCCGGGTTCGGCCTCATCCCCGAGCAGGGCTGGGAGAACCCCGACCTGCCGCCGTCGCCGTTCGGCACCGCGCCGGAGGTCGCGTCGATCGGCTTCGCCAACGGCAAGCCGGTGGGCTCCGCGTCGCCGCTGACCTGGTCGGCGGCCCAGTACGTGCGCCTGGTCCGCGACATCGCCGCCGGGCGGCTGCTGGAGCAGCCCGCCAGCACCGTGCGCCGCTACGTCACCAACCAGCAGCAGCAGACCACCCTGCAGGTGACCGAGCCGCAGGACCGGACCGCGGTGCCCGGCTCGCCGGTCACGGTGTCCGGCACCTCGGCGCCGGGCAACACCGTCGACGTGTCGGCGACCAACATCGACGCCAACTCCGCCAACACCGTCGCGACCACCACCGCCGCGGCGGACGGGAGCTGGAGCGTGGACGTGCCGATCGAGGGCGGGACGATCGTGCTCGACGTGGTCGCCACCAGCCCCGCGGGCGCCACCGCCCACCAGCGGCGCACGGTGGTGTTCGACTTCACGCCGGGCACGGTGCTGCTGGACACCGCCGACCCGACCGGCGACGACAACGGGCCGGGCAACTACGCCTACCCGACCTCGACGAACTTCCACCAGGGCGCCTTCGACATCGAGCGCTTCCAGGTGCTCGACAACGGCTCCGAGGTCGTCTTCCGGCTGCAGACCCGCGACCTGAGCCCGACCTTCGGCAGCCCGCTGGGGGCGCAGCTCGTCGACGTCTACGTCCGCGACCCGGGCGCCGCCAGCACCTCCACCGCGCCGTCCTTCCCGCAGCGCAATTACCAGATCGACGCGCCGTCGGCGTGGAGCCGGCTGATCGAGGTGCAGGGCTTCGGGCAGCGCTACATCGACGCCACCGGCGCCACGCTCGGCACGGTGATGGTCAGGGGCAACGAGATCTCGCGCTTCATCACCTTCAGCGTGCCCAAGGCGACCCTCGGCCAGCCCGGGCCGGGCTGGGGCTTCACCGTGGTGCTCACCGGCCAGGACGGCTTCAGCCCCGACCAGGCGAGGGGCTTCGCGCCGACACCGCAGGAGTTCCTGTTCGGCGTCTGCGCCAGCGCCCTACCCGACCCGCACTGCACCTTCGACCCGGGGGCCGTGCCCAAGGCCGTCGACGTGCTCACCCCGGCCGGCGTTGACCAGTCCGACCTGCTCGACTACACCATCCACCAGTCGGTCACCCTCCAGGCGGTGACCATCCCGTAGCGAGCTTGGTGTGCATGTCGGCGATCAACGCCCCGAGCACGCCCGCGGGGCGGGGCGGGGGCGGCAGTCGCCGCAGGGTGTCCCGAACGGCGGGCGAGGCGTGGCGGAGCTGCCAGCGGGCCTCGCGGGCGACAGCGGCCGAGTCACCGGGTGCGGCCAGCCCGGCGGCCTTCGCGGCGTAGGCCACGCCGCGCGCATGGGCCGCCATGTGGGCCACGCTCGCCGCCTGGCCCGCGGCCCGGGCCGCGGCGACCGCGGCCGGGTCGCCGACCTCCCGAGCCGCCGCGTGCGCCCGGGCCGCCAGGGCGCGGACGGTTCCGATGCGCAGCTCGCCGCGGGCGAAGGCCCGCAGGCCGTCGACGGCGTCACGAGGGCGCGCGTCGGTCGGCGCCTGCGCCTCGAACAGCGACAGCGTCCGCTCGGCGCAGTCGGCGGCCCACACGGCCAGCACCCGCCGGTCGTCCTCGCTGAGCGTCGATGCGCCTGGCTGGCGGCCCATCTCCAGGATTCTCCTATCGGTGGCCTGCCTGCGGGGCGAGCGCCTGTACCGGGTGGGGCTGGACGGCCGCGACCCCGAGGCGCTGCTGGTCGGCGACTACGGCCGGCTGCGGCACGTCGCGGCCGCCCCCGACGACCGCATCCTGCGGCTCATGCCCTGACGGTTTCGGAGGGTGTCACCAGCGCGCCAGGACCCGGCAGGGGCCGCCGGAGCCCTCCTCCCACGGGATCACGCCGACGATGACCTCGGCGCCGCGCGGCGGGACGCGGCCCAGGTTGGCGAGGTTCTCGATGCCGTAGCGGTCGGCGCCGAGCAGGCGCGAGTGCACCTCGAAGGTGGTGGACGCGCCGAAGTCCAGGCTGAGGGTGTCGACCCCGATCGCGCGGAGGTGGCGCCGCTCCAGCAGCCACTCGACGGCCTCCAGGCTGAAGCCGGGGAAGTGGTAGGTCCCGTCGGGACCGGGGTTGCGGTAGGCGTCGGGGTCGCCGACGCGGGACTCCCAGCCGGAGAGCATGCACACCGCGGCGTGCCGCGGGATGCGGCCGTGGTGGCGCTCATAGGCCCGCAGGTCGCGCACCTCGACCTCCGCGTCGGGGTCGCCGGCGGCGCGGCCGGCGATGTCGATCACCGCCAGCGGCGCGAACAGCTCCTCGGGGTCCAGGTCGGGCGTGAGCCGGCCGCCCGGGGTGAAGTGGCCGGGGGCGTCCATGTGGGTGCCGGAGTGCTCGGCGAACGTCCACGCCTGCGAGTAGAAGCCGTTGGGGTCGAAGTCGAAGACCGTGCGCCGCGCCGGCGGGTCGCCGATGTACATCGGGAAGCCGGCGCGGAACAGGTGGGTGAGGTCCCGGACCCGGTCCCGGTCGCGGTTGCCGGCGTGGGCCACGCTGGGTGTCGCCACGGTGAGCGCCGCGGCGCCGGCGCCGAGCAGCAGGCCGCGCCGCGACACCGTCCCGGCGCGCGCCGCGTGCCGGTGGCCGGCCTCAAGGGTCTCCGCAAGGCACATTGGGGGCTCCTCCCGGTGCGTGGGTGCGGGGTATCTTCGCATACGCACAAGGACTCGCCGAGCCCAGCCAGGAGGCCGCCGTGGACAGCTACGACTACGTGATCGTCGGCGCCGGCTCGGCGGGCTGCGTGCTCGCCGCGCGGCTCAGCGAGGACGCGGACGCCAGCGTCCTGCTGGTCGAGGCGGGCCCGCCCGACACCGCCCAGGAGATCCACGTCCCGGTCGCGTTCGGCCAGCTCTTCCAGTCCAAGTGGGACTGGGACTACCTGACCGACCCCGAGCCCGGCCTGGACGGCCGCCGCCGCTACCTGCCGCGCGGCAAGATGCTCGGCGGCTCCTCGTCGATGAACGCGATGATCTACATGCGCGGCAACCGCGCCGACTACCGCGACTGGGAGGCGGCTGGCGCCGAGGGGTGGGGATGGGACGCGGTGCTGCCGTACTTCCTGCGCGCCGAGGACAACGAGCGCGGCGCCGGCGAGCTGCACGGCGCCGGGGGCCCGCTCACCGTCAGCGACGGGCGCTCCAGGCACCCGCTGATGGACGCCTTCCTCGACGCCGCCGAGCAGGCCGGGCACCGGCGCAACGACGACTTCAACGGGCCCGAGCAGGACGGCGTCGGCTACTACCAGCTCACCCAGCGCAACGGCATGCGCTGCAGCGCCGCCGTGGCCTACCTGCATCCCGCGCTGCAGGAGCCCCGCGGGAACCTCACCGTGCTCACCGAGGCGCTGTGCACCAGGGTCCTGCTCGACGGCGGGCGCGCCGTCGGGGTGGAGGTCGAACGTGGCAACCAGCTCTCCGAGCTGCGCGCCGAGCGCGAGGTGATCCTCGCCGCCGGCGCCTACAACTCCCCGCAGGTGCTGATGCTGTCGGGGATCGGGATCGGCGCCGAGCTCCAGGCCTACGGCATCGCGCCGCAGGTGGACCTGCCGGTCGGCGAGAACCTCCAGGACCACCTGCACCTCAGCCTGGCATTCCTGACCGGCACCGAGACGCTCATCGCGGCGCAGACCGAGCACAACCTCGCCCTGCTCCTCAACGAGGGCCGCGGCCCGCTGACGTCCAACATCGGCGAGGCCGGCGGCTTCTTCCGGACCCGCGACGGCCTGGAGGGCCCGGACTTCCAGATCCACGCCGCCCCGGTGATGTTCGTCGACGAGGGGCTCGCCCTGCCCGCCGACCACGCCTACGTGTTCGGCGCCTGCCAGCTCCGCCCGACCAGCCGCGGCAAGGTGTTCCTGCGTTCGCTGCTGCCGTCGGCCAAGCCGCACATCCTGCACGGCTACCTGACGACCGAGGAGGACCGCGAGGCCGTGCTCCGGGCCATGCGCGTGCTGCTGGAGATCGCCGAGCAGCCCGCGCTGGTGGCGCATCGGCGCGAGACGCTCAACGCGCCGGCCTCCGACAGCGACGCCGACCTCCTCGACCACGTCCAGCGCCACAGCCACACGCTCTACCATCCGGTCGGCACCTGCGCGATCGGCGCCGTGGTCGACGACGAGCTTCGCGTGCTCGGCGTGGACGGGCTGCGGGTGGTCGACGCCTCGGTGATGCCGTCGCTGATCCGCGGCAACACCAACGCGCCGACCATCATGATCGCCGAGAAGGCCGCCGACCTGATCCGCGGCCGTACCGCCCCCGCCGCCACGGCGGCGCGGGTCCCCGGCTGACCCTCAGTCGCCCGCCGCGGCCGGGACGGTGACCCGCAGGCTGGCGCCGCCGTCGGCGTTGCGCTCGACCCGGACGTCGCCGTCCATGGCGGTGAGCAGCTCGCGCACGATCCAGAGGCCGACGCCGAGGCCCCCGGTCTGGCTGGCAGGGCGCTCGCCGAAGCGGTCGAAGAGCTGCGGGAGCTTGTCGGCGGGGATGCCGGGCCCGCGGTCGTCAACGGCGATCTGGAGGGTGCCCGGGTCCGGGCCGGGGCCGGCCACCACGTCCACCGGTGACTCCGGCGGCGAGTACTGCAGGGCGTTGCGGACCAGGTTGGCGAGCACCTGCGCGAGCCGGTCCTGGTCGACCCAGGCGCGCAGCCCCGGGGTGGTGTCCACCCGCACCCGCGCGGCGCCCTGCTGGTCCAGCTCGGCGACGACGGCCTCGACGACCAGGTCGACCTCGACCCGGGTCGGGTTGACCAGGATCGCGCTGTCGCTGTCCTTGGCGACCACGGCGAAGTCCTCGACCAGGCGGGCGAGGCGGCGCGCCTGGCGGGTGCTCGCGGCCAGCAGCTCCTGCGCCTGCGGTGGGAGCTGGTCGGGGGCGCGCAGCCGCTCCAGGGTGACCAGCGACCCGAGCAGCCCGGCGACCGGGGTGCGCAGCTCGTGCGCGGTCACGGTGGCGAACTGCTGCTCGCGCCGCCGCTGGTGCTCGCTGGCGCGGCGGGCCTCCTCGGCGACCTCACGGGTCTCGCGCTCGCGGCCGAGCGACTCCACCAGCTTTTCCAGCAGCGGGCGGGTCACCTGCCCGGCGAGGCGCGCCTCCCCGGCCACCGCCCCGGCGATCGCGTCGGCGAGCTCGGAGGCTGGCGCGCCCTTCAGCAGGTAGCCGCGGGCGCCGGCCATCAGCGCCTCGATCACCAGCGACTCGTCGCCGTAGGCGGACAGCATCAGCACCGACACGTCGGCCTGCCTGGCGACGATCTCCCGGGTGGCCTCGACCCCGCCCATGTTCGGCATGCGCAGGTCCATCACCACCACCTGCGGGTCGGTGACGCCGGCCAGCTCGACCGCCTCCAGGCCGTCGCCGGCGATCCCGACCACCTCGATCCCGCCGAGCTGGTCCAGGACGCGGGCGAGGCCCTCCCGGACCTGCGGGATGTCGTCGACGACGAGCACCCGGACCGGCTCGGCCGGCGCGGCCGACTCCGGCCGATTCACCGGGGAACCCCCCTGGGGTTCCCCGGACCCCTCCGGCGGGTCACGCGGGCACTCGCCGGCGGGGGAAGCGGACCCGGATGGTGGTCCCGTCGCCGGGTGTGGACAGCAGGCGGTGGGTCCCGCCGGCGATCTCGACGCGTTCGCGCATGCCGGCCAGGCCGAAGTGGCCGTC
>Ga0209846_1000075_pt1 | contig 12549 bp, 11 predicted proteins | sample GWRWS3_20_30_FD_187244 | JGI IMG/M metagenome (GOLD analysis project Ga0209846, IMG submission 187244) | Riverbed sediment microbial communities from areas with vegetation nearby in Columbia River, Washington, USA - GW-RW S3_20_30 (SPAdes)... | ecosystem: Environmental > Aquatic > Freshwater >... | reverse complement strand
AGCGGCGGGCGCTGGCCGCCAAGGCGTTCGCCCGCACCGCCGCCTACGACGCGGCGGTGGCCGCCTGGATGGCCGGCGCCCACGCCCCTCCGCGGCTTGGCGACGCCGGGCGGTTCCCGGTGGCGCTGGAGCTCGGCGGCCGGCTGGTGCAGACCCTCCGCTACGGCGAGAACCCTCACCAGGCGGCCGCGTTCTACGCGGTCGACGGGCCGGCGGGGCCGTGGGGGCTCGGCTCCGCCGTGCAGCTCGCCGGCAAGGAGCTGTCCTACAACAACCTGCTGGACGCCGACGCCGCCCTCGGCCTGGTGGCCGAGCACCCGGAGCGGCCGTTCGCGGTCATCGTCAAGCACACCAACCCCTGCGGCGCGGCGTTCGGGGCGACGCTGGCGCAGGCCTACGCCGGCGCACTGGAGGGCGACCCGGTGAGCGCCTTCGGTGGCGTGGTCGGGCTGTCGCGGCCGCTCGACGCGGCCGCCGCCACCGCCATCGCCGGCGTGTTCACCGAGGTCGTCGTCGCGCCCGGCTTCGAGCCGGAGGCGCTGGCGGCGCTCGGCGGCAAGCCGTCGCTGCGGCTCGTGCGGGTCGACCCGGCGTTTCCGTCGCGGCGGCTCGGGGTCCGCTCGGTGGCCGGCGGGCTGCTGGTCCAGGAGCCGGACGCCGCCGGGCCCGGCGACGACCCGGCCGGCTGGACGCTCCAGGCCGGCGACCCGCCGGCGCCCGCCCTGCTCGCCGACCTCGCCCTCGCCTGGTCGGTGGCCCGGCACGTGAAGTCCAACGCGGTCGTCCTCGCCAGGGACGGTCGGGTGGTCGGGGTCGGCGCCGGGCAGCAGAGCCGGGTCGACGCGGTCAGGCTGGCGGTGGGGAAGGCGGGGGAGCGCGCGGCCGGCGCGGCCGCCGGCAGCGACGCGTTCTTCCCGTTCGCCGACGGCGTGGAGGAGCTGGCCGCCGCGGGGGTCCTGGCGGTCGCCCAACCGGGGGGCAGTGTCCGCGACGCCGAGGTGACGGCCGCGGCCGCGCGCGTCCGGGTCGCCATGCTCCACACCGGCAGGCGCCACTTCCGGCACTGAGCGAACCTTCCGGCCGGCCCAGGCGTGTCACCGGTATGCGGCGAGCGAAGGGAAGCACGGCGGCGGCGACGAGATGAGCGACCGCCTGCTGCGCCTCGATCCGGTCAGCGGCCGGGTCGCGGCCGTCCTGGTGCTCCGCCGCGCGGCCTGGGAGGCCTCGCGGCCGGTCGTGGTCGCCGCCGACGAGCGGACCGTCGTGGTGCGGCGAGGTGCCGGGTTGTTCCTGGTCGCCGCCGACGGGGGCGGGTGCGTGGGTACCTCGAGCTGCCTGGGGATGGAGGGGTGGCGGTGGGTGCGGGCGCGGTCTGGGCGACCGACCCGGGGCGGGGGCGGCTGCTCAGGATCGATCCGGGCGGGTGAGGGCCGCCGGGGTGAGGGCCGCCGGGTGAGGGCCGCCGGGGTGAGGGCCGCCGGGGGCCGCCCCCTTCCTCCGGGAACTACAGTCGGTCGGGCGGCGGCCCCCGGCGGCCCGTTGCCCGGGTGCCGCGGGATCAATCCAGCGAGTGGCGGAGGGTCGCGAAGGCCGCGGCCAAGTCTTGGAGTTGATAGTGGGCGTTGAGGCCGCTCGGGTTGGGGAGCACCCACGCCCGGGCGCCTGCGATCGGGGTGGGTTGGGGGCCGACGGTTGCCTTGGGGGTGGCGAAGGCGGTCCGGTAGGCGGTGACGCCGAGGATCGCCACCACCTTGGGTTGGGCCGACACGACCTTGGCGGCCAGGCGCTCGGCGCCGGCGCGGAGCTCCTCTGGGGTGAGGGCGGCGGCGGTGGCGGTGGCGCGGTCGACCAGGTTGGTGATGCCGAGGCCCAGGCGGAGCAGCTCGGCCTCCTCGTCGGGGGCGAGCAGGCGGTCGGTGAAGCCGGCGAGGTGGAGGGTCTTCCAGAAGCGGTTGCCGGGGCGGGCGAAGTGGTGGCCGACGGCGGCCGACCAGAGGCCGGGGTTGATGCCGCAGAAGAGCACTCGGAGGCTGGGGGCGAGCACGTCGGCGGGGGTCGGGCGCGTCGGCATCGCCGGGAGGATAGCCTGGGCCGCGCTGGCGACGGGTCCAGGCGAGCTGGGAGGGCCGATGGCGGCGAGGGTGCTCGACGGGAAGGCGGTGGCGGCGACGATCCGGGCCGAGCTGGCCGAGGAGGTCGAGCGGCTGGCGGCGGCGGGGGGGCGGCCGACGCTGGCGGCGGTCCTGGTCGGCGACGACGAGGCCTCCCACATCTATGTCGGCGCCAAGCAGCGGGCCGCGGCCGGCAGCGGTATCGAGTCCCGACGGGTCGAGCTGCCGGCCGACGCTGGCCAGAAGGACGTGCTGGCGGCGGTCGCCGAGCTCAACGCCGACGCCGCGGTCCACGGGATCCTGGTGCAGCTCCCGCTGCCGGCGGGCCTGGACCCGGTCGAGGTCCAGGACGCCATCGACCCGGCCAAGGACGTGGACGGGCTGCACCCGTGGAACGAGGGGCGGCTGCTGCGCGGCGACCCCCGCTTCGCGCCCTGCACCGCCATCGGGATCGTGGAGCTGCTGCGCCGCGAGCGGGTGCCGGTGGAGGGCAGCCACGCCGTCATCGTCGGCCGCGGCCTGCTGGTCGGCCGGCCCCTGGCCGTGCTGCTGTCGGCCAAGGCGTCCGGCGCCAACGCCACCGTGACCCTCTGCCACACCGGCACCAGGGGCCTGCCCGGCTTCACGCGCCAGGCCGACGTGCTGGTGGCCGCCGCCGGCCGGCCCGCCATGATCACCCCCGACATGGTCAAGCCGGGCGCGGCCGTGGTCGACGTCGGCAACCACCGGGTCGGCGACCGGATCGTCGGCGACGTCGCGCCGGAGGTGGCCGCGGTAGCCGGCGCCCTCACCCCGGTCCCAGGCGGGGTCGGGCCGATGACGGTGGCGATGCTGCTGGCCAACACCGTCACGGCCGCCCGCGAGCAGGCCGCGGGCCGGTGAACCTCGCCCGGCTGCTGGAGGACGGCAGCTTCGTGGTCACCGGCGAGCTGGTGCCGCCCCGCTCCGCGGACCCGGAGGTGGTCCGCCGCGCCGCCGGCCGGCTCCGCGGGCTGGTCGACGCCGTCAACGTGACCGACAACGCCACCGCCCGGGTCGGCATGGCCCCGGTCGCCGCCGCCGTCCTGGCGGCCGGCGAGGGCCTGGAGCCGGTGCTGCAGCTCACCTGCCGCGACCGCAACCGCCTGGCCCTCACCGCCGACCTGCTCGGCGCCCACGCCCTCGGCATCCGGACGGTGCTGTGCCTGTCGGGCGACCCGGTCGAGGTGGGTGCCAGCGGCGCCAAGCCGGTGTTCGACCTGGACGCGGTCGGGCTGGCCCGGCTGGCCACCGAGCTCGGGGACGGCAGGGGGCCCGGCGGGACGGTGATCGCGCCGCCGGCGCGGTTCCTGGTCGGGGTGGCCGAGGCGCCGGGGTCGGACCCCTCGGGCGGCGCCCGCCTGGCCGCCAAGGTCGCCGCCGGCGCCAGCTTCGTGCAGACCCAGCCGATCTACGACGTCGCCGGGTTCGCGGCCTGGCTGGAGCGGCTGGCCGCCCGCGGGCTGCCCGACCGGGTCGCGGTCCTCGCCGGCGTGCTGCCGCCCACCTCGGCCGCCCAGCTCGCCCGCCTGGCCGCGCTGCCCGGCTGGGCGGTGCCCGAGGCGACCCTTGCCCGCATGCGGGCGGCCGCGGACCAGCGCGCCGAGGGCATCGGCCTGGCCGCCGAGGTCGTCGAGCGGGTCCGCGCCCTGCCGGGCGTCCGCGGCGTCCACCTCATGGGCCTCGGCCCGGCCGCCGGCGTGCCCGAGGTCATCCACGCCGCGGGCCTGCTCCCGCGCCCGGCCCCGGCCTGACCCGCTGCCACGGTCGCGTCAGGCGCGACCTGTGGCGTGCCGTCGGCCGGTCAGGCCGGGCGGCGCTCGACCGGATGGTGGGGCAACCTTCCGGGCGCCGCGGCGGCGGCGACCGCGGCCACCGCGGGGACGGCCACCACGACCAGCACGAGCATCACCCACGGCAGCGACGCCGGCTGCCACAGCGGCGCGAACACGCGGACGGCCTGCTGCGCCACCAGCACCGACAGCGCGGCAGCCACGCCAAGCAGGGCACCGAGCTCGGTCAGCAGCCAGGCGGAGGCGGCGGCGAGCATTCGCCGGGTCGCGGGCGCGGCGCCGAGCGCGTCGAGGACGGCGAAGTCGTCGCGGGCCTCGGCGCGGCCGAGCGCGTTGACGACCAGGACCACCGCCAGGGTCATCGCCGTGAACACCACCAGCAGCAGTCGCAACGCCGGCGGGAACGGCGGCGTCCGGACCCCCTGGGACAGCGCGTACAGCTCCCAGGCCTCGCCGGCGACCGGCGGGTCGCTGGCCAGGCTGCCGAGGACCACCAGCACCCCCAGCCCGGCCGCGACGGCCGCGACCGCCGGCGCGCTCCGGCCGGGGTGCCTGGCCGTGTCCCTGGCGGCGAGCCGCAGGGCCGCCGGCCGCTGGGGCGTGACGCGTCCGGCCAACGCGACCGCCCCCGGGGTGAGCATGGTCACGCCCGCCAGCGTCCATACCAGCGGCGAGGGGATGCCCTGGAAGGTCCCGAGGAACAGCAGCTCGACCTGCACCGGGAGCAGCACCCCGCGGCCGTCCAGGTACGTGGCCAGCACCTGCAGGACCAGGCCGACGAGGGCTACGGCCACGCCGGCCACCGCCAGCCGCGGCCTGGCGGCTCGCGAGGGGCGCCGCCCGGCCAGCGCCGCCGCCACCGGCACCTTGGCCGCCGCGAACGCCGGCCGCAGCGAGGTGAGCAGCGCCACCGTCGCGGTGAACGCGACCACCCAGCGGATGTCGCGGCCGATCACCGAGAACCGCGGGACGATGCTGGCGCCGTGCTCGTCGACGACCGGGTTGAGCCAGGTCCGCATGACCGGGAAGGCCGCCCAGGTGACCGCCAGCCCGAGCGGGATGCCGGCCAGTCCCCCGACCAGCCCGAGCCCGGCCCCCTGCAGCAGCACGATCTGGCCGAGATGCCGCCGGTCGGCCCCGACCGCGGCCAGCAGCCCCAGCTCCCGGAGCTGCCGGCGGGCGCCGACGGCGATGGCGGCGGCCGCGGTCAGGGCGGCCGCCGCCACCGTCGGGAGGAACACCAGCGTGAACACGTTGGCCTGCTCGAAGCTGCCGCTCGCCTTCAGGTCGGAGGTGCGCAGCAGCACCGTGGCGCTGGCGAGCTCGGCGGTCGGCAGGGCGAGCACCGCGGCGACCAGCAGGCTGCGGCCGGGATGGCGGGCCACGTCCCGCCAGGCGAGCCTGGCGACCGCCCGGGACCCGGCGAGCGCGCTCACCGGGACCCGCCCGGGCTCCCGCCGGCCGGGGCCGGCGCGGCGCGTTCGGTCTCGTCCACCACCCTGCCGTCGGCCAGGAACACCACCCGGTCGGCCCAGCCGGCGTAGCGGGCCTCGTGGGTGACGAGCACGCCGGCGATGCCGTCGTCGCAGCGCGCCCGCAGCACGCCCAGGATCGCCTCGCCGGTCAGGGCGTCCAGCGCCCCGGTCGGCTCGTCGGCGAGCAGCAGGACCCGCTCGCCGGCGACCGCGCGGGCGATGGCGACCCGCTGGCGCTCACCGCCCGACAGCTCGTCGGGGAACGCGCCGGCCCGCTCGGTGAGGCCCACCAGCTCCAACGCGGCCAACGCCTCCGCGCGGGCGTCCCGAGTGCGGACCCCGTCCAGCTCGCGGGGCAGGGCGACGTTCTCGGCCGCGGTCAGGCCGGGCAGCAGGTTCACGTCCTGGAACACGTAGCCGACCCGGCGCCGCCGCAGGGCCGCCAGCCCCCGCCCGTCCAGCCGCCCGAGGTCGGTGCCGGCCACCACCACCCGCCCGCCGGTCGGCCGGTCCAGCCCGCCGGCCAGGTTGAGCAAGGTCGACTTGCCGGCGCCGCTCGGGCCCATCACCGCCACCAGTTCCCCGGCCGCCACTGCGAGCGACACCCCGTCCAGCGCGGCGACCGCCACGTGGCCGCTCCCGTACACGTGCGTCACCCGCTCCAACTCCAGCACCGCCGTCATCGCGGCACCTCCTCACGCTCGCTCGTCCGCACCCGGGACGCCGGTCGACGCTCGCCGCTGGTGGTTCGGGCCTCGCACAGGTCGAGCCAGGCCGCCTCCGCCTCGGCCTGGGCGATCAGCAGGTCGGTGGCGAGCAGCCGTGGCAGATCGCCCCGCCTGGCGGCGTCCGCCTTGGCCCTGGTGTGGCGCTGCAGCAGCTCGAGCGTGGCCGTGCGCTGCGCCCGGATCACCTCCACCACCTTGTCAATCCCGGCGTCGAGCGCGGCGGTCAGCTTGACCAGGAGCTCGTCGCGGGCCAGGCCGTCGCGCGCCACCGGGCTGGCGTACCACTCGGCGAGGGCGGCCCTGCCGGCCTCGGTGATCCGCCAGCTTCGGCGCTCCTCACCGCCTCGTTGCGGCTGGACGCCCTCGGTCGGGTCGGGCTCGACCAGGCCGTCGCGCTCCAGCCTTGCCAGGGTCGTGTAGACCTGCCCGATGTTCAGCGGCCACGCCTGTCCGAGCCTGGCCTCGAACTCGCTCTTCAGCCCGTAGCCGTGCATCGGTCCCTTGGCCAGCGACGCGAGCAGGGCATGCTTGACCGACATCCGCCTCCGCCTCCGCCATCTCCGTGGTGGTCGCATACGAAGTATGCATACCGAGTAGTCTTTAGGCAAGGGGTGGCGGACCCTAAACCCGGCGCATGACGTGCAGCAGGTACTCCTTGCGGTCGAGCGGGTTGTGGTCGGTCCGCGGCCGGGTCGGGACCGGGCCGCTGACCGGCTGGTAGTGGTCGAAGGCGCATTCCAGCACGCCCTCGCCGCCGGTCAGCGCCGGCAGCTCCTGCTGCAGCTCGTGCACCCGGGCCGCCGGGAGCTCCCCCTCCAGCAGGTACCACGACCCCCGCGGCGCCGGCGTCCGCGGGACGGCGTGCAGCCGCGCCAGCACGGGCAGGACCGCCGCGAGCGTGTCCGCCGGGACGTCCAGGCGGAAGCGGTGCATCGGCTCGTACACCCTGGTGCCGGCCTGCTCGAGGGCGCGCATCAGGACCAGCGGCGTCAGGTTGCGGAAGTCCCCGGCGGCGCTCGTCGGGTAGATGCCGGAATGGGTCATGGTGACCGTGCAGTCGGTGACCTGCCATCCATGGATCCCCTGGTGCAGGGTCGCTCGCACGGTGTCCTCGACCGCCTTGAAGAACGAGAGCGGCATCGACCCGAGCTCGACCTCCAGCCGGAACTCCACGCCGGTGCCGATCGGAGCCGGCTCGACGCGCAGCCCGACGGTCGCGAGGAACGGATTGGCCTGCTTGCCGATCGCCTGGGCCGCCGCGCCGGTGCCGGCCGGCCGCTCGATGCAGATCGTCGTGGTCTCGCGGAAGGTGACGTCGACGTCGAAGTCGTTCGCCAGCGTCGCCTGGATGACCTCCTTCTGCACCTCACCGTAGAGCGAGACGGAGATCTCCTGCCGGATGTCGTCCTGCCGCAGGTTGATCAGCGGGTCCTGCTCGGCGAGCTGGGCGAGCGCGACGTGCAGCGCGCCCTTGTCGGCGCGGCGGCGGGGAACGACCACCGTCTCCAGGGTCGGCGGGGCGAAGTGGTGGCGCCCGGCGGGCGTCGTCCGCGGTGTGCCGAATGAATCACCGATCCGGACGTCGGCGAGCCCCCAGAGCTTGCCGATCTGCCCCGCGGTCACCGACCCGCGCCGGCCGGCCGAGCCGCGCTCGAACACGCTGATCGCGGTGACCTTCCCCTCGTCGCCCCGGCGGAACCGCAGCCGGTCCCGCACCCGCACCGTTCCCGAGAACATGCGCACGTAGGCGATCTTCTCCCCGGCGGGACCGCGTTCGACCTTGAACACGGTGCCGGAGGCGGGGCCGTCGCGGTCGCCTTCGGCCGCCGGCAGCAGCTCGCCGATGCCGGCGATCAGCGCGTCCACGCCCGCGCCGGTGATCGCCGAGCCGAAGAACACCGGGTGCACCAGCGCCCGCCTGGTCTGCGCCGCGAGCTCGCCGCGGAGCCGGCGGTAGGGGACGGCCGTCTCGTCGTCCACCCAGGCGGCGAGCAAGGCGTCGTCGTGCTCGGCGAGCAGGTCGACCAGCCTGGAGGTGAAGCCGGCGTCGGCGGCGCCGTAGGGCGTGGAGCGGGCACCGCGGGTGCCAAGGCCGCTGGCCGATCCCATCGGCACGATCGCCGTGTCCAGCTTCTCGGAGACGCTCTTGAGGACGCGTCCGGCGTCCGCGCCGCCGCGGTCGATCTTGTTGACGAACAGCAGGGTGGGGATGCCCAGCCGCTGCAGCGCCCGCATCAGCAGGCGGGTCTGCGTCTGCACGCCCTCCACCGCGGAGACGACCAGCACGGCGCCGTCGAGGACGCTCAGCACCCGTTCCACCTCGGCGATGAAGTCCGGGTGGCCGGGCGTGTCGATCAGGTTGACCGTGACGTCGTCGACGACGAAGGACACGACCGCGGACTTGATGGTGATGCCGCGCTGCCGTTCCAGCGCCAGCGAGTCGGTCTGGGTGCTGCCGTCGTCGACGCTGCCGACCTCGTCGATGACACCGGCGGCGTAGAGCAGCCGCTCGGTCAGGGTCGTCTTACCGGCGTCGACGTGCGCCAGGATCCCCAGGTTCAACGTTCTCACGACGCGTCATGTCCTCTGGATGGGCGGCAACTCCCCGCTGAATGGACATGAACGCCTGGCGCATTGCCCGCTCCCTGGTCGATCGGCCGTTGTCGGGAGTGCAGCAGACGGCCACCCCGGAGGGCAACCGATTTGTCGGGCGGGCTACCTAGCCGCGGGCGTCCAGGGGCTGCCAGGGACGCGCTGGCGGGCCGACGTACTCGGAGTCCGGACGGATCAGCCGGTTGTCGGCGTACTGCTCGCGGATGTGGGCGGTCCAGCCGGCCATCCGGGAGGTCGCGAACAGGGGGGTGTACAGGTCCGGCGGCAGGCCGAGGGCGGAGTAGACGCTGGCGGTGTAGAAGTCGACGTTGGGGTACAGGCCCTTGGCCTCCATGACGGTCTCCTGGATGCGGGCCGAGATGTCGTACCAGTGGGTGTCCCCGAACTGCTCGCCGAGCCGCTCGCCGATCTCGCGCAGCACCGTCGCCCGCGGGTCCCAGGTCTTGTAGACGCGGTGGCCGAAGCCCATCACCTTCTGCTTGCGGCCGAGGTGCGCGCGGACCCACTCCGGCGCCCGCTCGGCCGAGCCGATCTCGTCGAGCATGTGCCGCACCTGCTCGATCGCACCGCCGTGCAGGGGGCCCTGCAGGGTGGCGGCCGCGGCGGTGGCGGCCGCGTACATGTCGGCCAGGGTCGCCGCTGCCACCCTGCCGGCGAAGGTGGAGGCGTTCATGGTGTGGTCGGCGTAGAGCACCAGCACCACGTCGAAGTCGCGGGCCAGCGGCGGGTCCGGCTCCTTGCCGGTCAGGGCGTACAGGAAGTTGGCGGCCACCCCGAGGTCGTCGCGCGGCTCGACCGCGTCCACGCCCGTCCGCAGCCGCTGGTAGGTGGCCACGATCTGCGGCGTCTTGGCCATCAGCCGGTAGGCCTTGCGGAGGTTGGCCTCCTGGGAGTCGTCGTCGGCGTCGACGGCGCCGGCGGCCGACAGCACCGTGCGGAGGGTGGTCATCGGGCCGGTCCGGTCGACCAGCGACGCGATCAGGTCGACCAGGAAGCCGTCCAGGCCGCTCTCCGAGCGCAGGGTCGCCACCGTCTCCTGGAGCTGGGCGCTGGTCGGCAGCTCGAGGTGGTGCAGGAGGTAGATGGTCTCCTCGAAGGTGGCATGGGCGGCGAGGTCGGCGATGTCGTAGCCGGCGTAGTACAGCTTGCCCTGCTGCCCGTCGATGTCGGAGATGCTGGTCCGGGCGGCGACCACGCCCTCGAGCCCCTTGCCCCTGGTGTTCGACATCTCGCGGTGCCTCCGGTCGTCTCGAGGACGGGATCACTGCCCTAATCGTAGGTGTTTCGTTTCCCGCCTGCCGCGGAGAGATACGCTTGGGGATACCCAAGCAAAGGAGCTCCCACCATGGCCCATCGCGTCACGTTCATCCCCGGGGACGGCGTCGGCCCCGAGCTCTCGGAGGCGACCCGGCGCGTCCTGGAGGGGACCGGCGTCCAGTTCGACTGGGAGGTCCAGGAGGCGGGGGCGGAGGTCATCGACAAGTACGGCACGCCCCTGCCGGAGGAGGTCCTCGACTCCATCCGCGCCAACGGGGTGGCGATCAAGGGGCCGCTGACCACCCCGATCGGGACCGGCTTCCGCAGCGTCAACGTCGCCCTGCGCAAGGAGCTGGACCTGTACGCCTGCCTGCGCCCGTGCAAGTCCTACCGGGGGGTCCGCTCCCGCTACGAGGACATCGACCTGGTGATCGTCCGCGAGAACCACGAGGACCTGTACGCCGGCATCGAGTTCGAGCAGGGCAGCGACGAGGCCAAGCAGGTCATCGAGTTCCTGAACGGCGTCCAGCCCAAGCGGATCCGGGACGACTCCGGCCTGTCCATCAAGCCGATCTCGATCACCGGGACCCGGCGGATCGCCAAGTTCGCGTTCGACTACGCGCGTGGGTTCGGCCGCAAGAAGGTCACCGCGGTGACCAAGGCGAACATCATGAAGCACACCGACGGCCTGTTCTACGCGGTCGCCCGCGAGGTGGCCAGGGAGTACCCGGACATCGAGTACGACGAGTACCTGGTCGACAACATGTGCATGCAGCTCGTGCAGAAGCCGGAGAACTTCGACGTGCTGCTGCTGCCCAACCTGTACGGCGACATCATCTCCGACCTGGGCGCCGGGCTGATCGGTGGGCTCGGGGTGGCGCCGGGCGCCAACCTCGGCGACCGGGTGGCCGTGTTCGAGGCCACCCACGGCTCCGCCCCCAAGTACAAGGGCCAGAACAAGGTCAACCCGATGGCGATGATGTTCTCCGGCATGCTGATGCTGCGGCACCTCGGCGAGCGCGACGCCGGCGACCGGCTGGAGCGCGCCCTGGCCGCGGTGATCGCCGAGGGCAGCAGCGTCACCTACGACATGAAGGCCAGCCGCGACGACCCCACCGCGGTCGGCACCAGCCAGGTCGCCGACGCCGTCATCGCCAAGCTCGAGGAGGGCGCCTGATGCCGCACGTCAAGGTCACGGTCGTCGGGGCCGGCAAGTACGGCTCCACCACCGTCCAGCGCATCGCCGAGCGGGGCGTCTGCGACGAGGTCGTGATGACCGACATCATCGAGGGGCTGCCGCAGGGGCTCGCCCTGGACATGATGCAGTCGCGCCCGATCGAGCGGTTCGAGACCCGCGTCGTCGGCACCAACGGCTACGAGGAGACGGCCGGGTCCGACGTGGCCGTGATCACCGCCGGGGTGCCGCGCAAGCCGGGCATGAGCCGCATGGACCTGCTGGAGGTCAACGCCAGGATCGTCGGCGAGGTGACCCGCAGGCTCGCGGAGCGCTCGCCGGACGCCGTCCTGATCGTCGTCTCCAACCCGCTGGACGAGATGACCGCGCTGGCCGCCGAGGTGTCCGGCTTCCCGCGTGAGCGGGTCATGGGCCAGGCCGGCATGCTCGACACCGCCCGCTTCAAGCACTTCCTGGCCGAGGAGCTCGGCACCAGCCCGAGCCGGGTCGAGGCGATGACGCTCGGCTCGCACGGCGACACCATGGTGCCGGTGCCGAGCATGGTCACGGTGGACGGCAGGCCGCTGGCCGAGCTGGCCGACCAGGAGACGGTCGAGCGGCTGGTCCAGCGCACCAGGGACGGCGGCGCCGAGGTGGTCGCCCTGCTCAAGACGGGCTCCGCCTACTACGCGCCGTCCAGCGCGGCCACCGCGATGGTCGCGGCGGTGCTGGCCGACACCAAGGCGGTCATGCCGGTCTGCGCCTGGGTCACCGGCGAGTACGGCATCGACGGGGTCTACCTCGGGGTGCCGGCACGGCTGGGCCGGCGGGGGATCGAGGAGGTCGTCGAGCTGCCCCTCACCGACGGGGAGCTCGCCAACCTCCGCGAGGCGGCCGAGGCGGTCCGCTCCAAGCAGGCCGATGTCGCCAAGCTGGTCGGCTGAGGGGACGGCCCCCGGCTGTGACCTGTGCGCGGCCGAGCGCCGTACGTCCTGGTTCCACGAGGACGAGGTCTGCTGGGTCGCCGAGTGCCTGATCTGCGGCACCCCGATGGTGGTGTGGCGCCGCCACGGTCCCGACCCGCCACCGGCCGAGCGGGTCCACATGCTCGAGCGCCTCGCCGAGGTCGCCACCGCCCGCCTCGGCGCCGACCGCTTCCGTGTGGACGCGGTGATGCGCCGCATCCCCGACCACTTCCACGCCCACGCCCGCGACCCCGCCTGGTGGGGCTTCCACCGAGGCTGACCGTACCGCGGGTGGACCCGAGCGCGGCAACGGCCGCGTTCGAGGTCAGGGTAGTGGACGACGACTACCGGGAGGCGATCTCCGTCGTCCCCCCCTCGTTCCGTCTCAGCAGGTCAGAGGCTCAGCGTAGCGACC
>Ga0209846_1000073_pt1 | contig 12595 bp, 14 predicted proteins | sample GWRWS3_20_30_FD_187244 | JGI IMG/M metagenome (GOLD analysis project Ga0209846, IMG submission 187244) | Riverbed sediment microbial communities from areas with vegetation nearby in Columbia River, Washington, USA - GW-RW S3_20_30 (SPAdes)... | ecosystem: Environmental > Aquatic > Freshwater >... | reverse complement strand
TCCTGGACGGCGCCGACCTGTCGTGGCTGGTCGGCATGGTGGTCGCCGGGGGCGTCTACCTGGTCGGGATGCGGCGCCGGGCGACGGCCCCGGCGCAGGACCTGGCGGCGCCACCCGTGGTCGGCTCGTAGGCGGCCGCCTGCTCGCCGGGCATGATCCGCGCGGCGGTGCTGACCGCTCCGGGCACGCTGGAGATCGCCAGCTTTCCGGAGTCGGCACCGTCGCGCGACGGTGCCCTCCTGCGCCCCACCCACTGCGGCGTGTGCGGGACCGACCCGCACATGTACAGCGGGCACCTCGCCGTTCCCATGCCGCTGGTGATGGGGCACGAGTTCGCCGGCATCCTCGAGGGCTGGGGACCGGACTTCCCGGCGCGTGACGTGTACGGCCAGGAGCTCCGCCCCGGGGACGCGGTCGCGGTCGGCACCACCCTGGCGTGCGGGACCTGCTGGTTTTGTAGATTTGTCCCGCAGCGGGAGAACCTGTGCCAGGCCGTGAACATCTACGGGATCACGCTGGGGGCCGACGAGGCGCCGCACGTCCGCGGCGGCTACAGCGAGCTGCTGTACCTGCTCCCGCAGACCTGGCTGTTCAAGCTGCCCGCGGACGTGTCGCTGAAGATGGCGGCGCTGGCCGACCCGATCGCCTGCGGCACTCGGGCGCTGGAGCGGGCGTTCGCGCCCGGGCTGCCGTGGGCGGGGGAGGGCGTCGGCCTCGGCAAGTCGGTCGTGGTGCAGGGCCTGGGGCCGATCGGGATCATGACCGGTGCCGCGGCCCGGGCCATGGGGGCCGGCCCGGTCGTCGGCATCGACCGCATCCCGATGCGCCTGGAGATGGCGCGGCGGTTCGGCTTCGACGAGGTGCTCTCGATGGCGGAGCTGGCGGAGGTGGAGGACCGGGTCCGCGCCGTGCGCTCGCTGACCCGCGGCCTCGGGGCCGACGTGGTGGTCGAGGTGGTGGGACTGCCGGCCGCCTTCGCCGAGTCCCTGCGGCTGGTCCGCAGGGGCGGCCGGGTCGTCGAGTTCGGTCACTTCACCGACAACGGCACGATGGCCCTCAACCCGCAGCAGATCGTGAACCTCGACGTGGACATCCTCGGGTCCTACGCCTACCCGAACGCGCAGCTCGGCACCTCGCTGGCGTTCCTGTCGCGGTACTCGGAGGTGTACCCGTTCGAGGACCTGGTGACCCACACGTTCGGGGTGGAGGAAACCGAGGAGGCCATCAAGGCCAGCCGCGACAAGGTGTGCGTCAAGGCGATGGTGGTCGCCGCGGGCTAGCGGGGCCGGGAGCCGAGGAGCTGGATGCCGATGGGCGTTGGCCGGTAGTGGTTGATCTCGTTGCGGTCCTGCGGGCACGCGGACGCCACCACGATGCAGTCGAGCTCGGCGCGCAGCACGACGCCGTCCCCGGCCGTGGTGGGCGCCGGGCCCCAGGTGAAGGAGCCGTCCGGCTCCACCCGCACCGCCATGAACAGGTTGATCGGCTGCGGCACCTCGACCCGGTCGTGCCCGAGCCCGGCCATCGCCCGCTGGAGGTTCTCCTGGCACGACGGGTGCCATCCCTCCACGCCGAGGAGCCGGTAGCGCGTCGGGTCGCAGGCCGCGCACAGCATGTCGTGCACGCCGGGGGAGTCGTCCCGCTCGAAGATGAGGATGGGGCGGCGCCGGTTGGTGACGAACGCCTCGCCCACCCGCGGGAACAGCCGGTTGACCCAGATCCTGGTGTGCTCGGCGCTGGCATACTCCCCGACGTCGCCGGCGACGAACGCGAACAGGTCGACGACCTGCCCGCCCTCGACGTCGACGACCCGGAACCGCCCGCCGGACGGCACCTGGACCGCGCGGGCCTGGCGAGCCGGCACCAGCACGAACTCGTCTGCCATGAGGAGTCAGAGCATGCCACAGGGTGAGGGCGGCGGCCGGGTGGGCTTCCCGTTCGTGGGGATCCCCTCGTTCCTGGGGTCGGCCATCTGCACCGACCTGGACCGCCTCGACGCCGACATCGCGGTGCTGGGCGCACCGACCGACGAGGGCTCGCCGTTCATGCCGGGATCGCGGTTCGGCGCCCGCTCGATCCGGGAGCACTCGCTCCGCTTCGTCACCGACGGGCGCGGCTACTACGACCCGCAGGCCCGCCGGCGGTTCCTGGAGCGGGAGATGGTGGAGGGGCGGATCGCCGACGTGGGGGACGCCGACGTGCTGCCCACCAACGTGGTCGACACCTTCGCCAACATCACCGCGCTGACCCGCGGGGTGATCCAGCGCGGCGCCATGCCGGTGGCGCTGGGCGGCGACCACGCCATCACCTACCCGGTGGTGCGGGCGTTCGAGGGCGAGGAGCCCTTCCACGTCGTCCACTTCGACGCGCACATCGACTACATGCCGTTCGTCCACGGGCTGGAGTTCACCAACCAGCACGCCTTCCGGCACCTGCGCCTGATGCAGAACGTCCGCTCCATCAACCAGGTGGGCATCCGCAGCATCCGCAACACGCAGGTGATGCACGAGGACTCGCTGCGCGACGGCAACCGGGTGGTGACCATGGAGGAGTTCAGGGACCGCCCCGTCGACTCGGTGCTGGAGGGGATTCCGGAGGGGGCGCGCTGCTACGTCAGCGTCGACATCGACGTGCTGGACATGTCCCTGATCCCCGGCTGCGTCTCTGCGGAGCCGGACGGCATGAGCCACGCCGAGCTGCGCGACGCCCTGCTCGCCGTGGCCGAGCGGACCCGGGTGATCGGCCTGGACCTCGTCGAGGTCAACCCGCTGCTGGACGTCCGCACGGGGCTGACCTCCTACCTGGCCGCCCACATCCTGGTGGAGTCCCTCGGCCGCATCTGCGACCAGCCATGGTGGAGGGAGCGGCGATGACCGGCCCGGTCAGGGTGGACGTCCACATGCACCTGTACCCGTCGGCGGCGTCGGGCGACTGGTGGAAGACCGGCTACGAGATCTGGGAGTACGGCGACAAGGACGGGGTGACGTTCAGCCGCTTCAGCGGCACCGTCGCCGACGCGCTGGCGGCCATGGAGGAGGCCGGCTTCAGCCACGGCATCGCCGTGAACCTGCTGAGCGTGGACCTGTTCCGGGAGGAGGCGCTGGCGATGCTGCCGGCGGACCTCCACGGCGACGACCGCGCCAAGGCCGCCGCCGAGATCGAGGCGACCATGGCCGAGCGGTTCCGCGCCGCCAACCGCTGGCTGGTCGGCGCCCTCGCCCCGATCCAGCAGCTCACCCCTTACGTCGGCGTGGACCCGTGGGCGCTGTCGCCCAGCCAGAACGTCGAGCACCTGCGGGAGATGGCCGGCCGGGGGGCCCGCGGCGTCAAGCTGCACCCGGTGGCGCAGCGGTTCGCGCCGAACGACCCGCGCATGCGTCCCGTCTACGACGCCTGCGAGGAGCTGGGACTGGTGGTCCTGGCCCACACCGGGTCGGCGCGCGGCGGGGAGCCGTTCGCCGAGCCCAGCGCGTTCGCCGAGGTGCTCCGGGCACATCCCCGGCTGGTGATGGTCCTCGCCCATCTGGGTGGGGGAAGCTGGCGGCAGACGGTGGAACTGGCCCTGGCGTTCCCGGAGGTGACCTTCGACCTCTGCGAGATCGTGGAGTGGACCGGGGCGCCGAACGCTCCCACCGAGGAGGACCTGGCGCGGATGATCCGGGAGATCGGCCCCGAGCGGGTCATGCTGGGCACCGACTTCCCGTGGTACGACCTCGGCCGCACGGTCGAGCTGGTCATGGGCCTGCCGGTGCTGTCGACCGGGGAGAAGGAGCGGATCCTCGGGGCCAACGCGGTCGGCAGGCTCGCCCTGGAGGTCTGAGAGGAGGCGGCTGATGGCCGAGGAAGCGGCGGCGGTCCAGCGGATGCTGGCGGTTGCCATCGAGGAGGCCAGGATCGGGCTCGCCGAGGGCGGGGTGCCGGTGGGCGGGGCCCTGTTCGCGGCCGACGGGCGGCTCCTGGGACGGGGACGCAACCGCAGGGTGCAGGAGGACGACCCCTCGATCCACGGGGAGACCGACGCCTTCCGCAAAGCCGGCCGCCAGCAGAGCTACCGCGGCACCACCATGGTGACGACCCTGGCCCCCTGCTGGTACTGCAGCGGCCTGATCCGGCAGTTCCGCATCCCCCGGGTGCTGGTCGGCGAGAACCGGCACTTCGGCGGCGGGGTCGACTGGCTCACCGCGGCGGGCGTGGAGGTCACCGTGGTCGACTCGGCCGAGTGCGTGGAGCTCATGGACCGGTTCATCGCCGAGCATCCCGAGATCTGGAACGAGGACATCGGCGAGGACTGACCGGGCCGCGCGGTACTCTGCTCGGCGCCCACCCGAACCGAAGGAGAGGATCGCCGTGGCCGAGATCGACCAGGTGATGCGGGCCATCCGGCTGCACGCGCCCGGCGACCCCGCCCGGCTGGTCGCCGAGCAGCTCCCCACCCCGCGGCCCGCCGCCGGCGAGGCGCTGGTCCGCGTCCACGCGGCCGCGATCACCCGCGACGAGCTCGACTGGCCCGCCGACCGGCTCCCCGCGATCCCCTCCTACGAGCTCTCCGGCGTGGTGGCCGCCCTCGGCCCCGGCGTAGACGGCCCCGCCGTCGGCACGGCCGTCTACGCGCTCGCTGGCTTCGACCGCGACGGCGCCGCCGCCGACTACACGGTGGTGCCGGCGGCGCTGCTGGCGCCGAAGCCGCGAACGCTCGATCACGTCGCCAGCGCCGCCGTCCCGCTGGCAGGGCTCAGCGCCTGGCAGGGGCTGTTCGACCACGGCGAGCTGGCCGCGGGGCAGCGGGTGCTCATCCACGGCGCGGCCGGCGGCGTCGGCAGCTTCGCCGTCCAGCTCGCCCGCTGGCGCGGCGCCCACGTCACCGCCACCACCTCGGCCGCCAACGCCCGGACCGCCCGCGCGCTCGGCGCCGACCAGGTCGTCGAGCACCCCGGGACGCCGCTGGAGGACGCCGTCGGCCAGGTCGACCTGGTCTTCGACACCGCCGGCGGCGACCGGCTGGCGGGGTCGCCGGCGCTGCTGCGGCCGGGCGGCAGGCTGGTGTCGGTCGCCGAAGCGCCCCCACAGCGGGCCGCCGACGAGCGCGGGATCACCGCCCGCTACTTCGTCGTCGAGCCCAACCGCGAGCAGCTCGTCGAGCTCGCCAGGCTGATCGACGGCGGCGAGCTGCGGCCACTCGTCGGCGAGGTGTTCGCCCTCGCCGACGCCCGCGAGGCGTTCCAGCGCAGCCTCGGCAGCCACCCGCCAGGCAAGCTCGTCCTCCGCGTCGCCGGCGACGCGGAGGCTTGAGCAGCGCGCGGCGCGACGGCGGCACCATGGGTCATGGAGGTGACGTCCTTGCGGTGGAGGCTGCGGCGGCTTCCCGCGCCGGTGGTCGACGCCGGCCTGGCGGTGGCGCTGGCGGTCGCGATCACGATCGCGATCGCCGTGGCGCCGGAGCAGGGCCGGCCGCCCAACGCGCTCAGCTACGCGATGGGGCTGGCGATCGCCGCCTTGGCGCTGCTTCGGCGGCGCTGGCCGGTGGCGGTGCTGCTGGCCTCGGCGGCGACCCTGCTGGTCTACAACCAGCTCGACAACCCGGGCCTGTTCGCCGCGGTGCCGCTGTCGGTGGCGCTGGCCACCGCCTGGGCCGCCGGCCACCGCGGCTGGGCGCTGGCGGTCGCCGTCTGGTTCGGCGGCGGCCCGCTCGTCTGGTTCTCGCTGACCCAGCCGCAGGCGCTGCCTCAGGCGCTCCGCGACATCATCCCGGACCTGGCGCTGCTGACCGCCGTGCTGCTGCTCGGGGAGGCGGTGCGCAGCCGCCGCGCGCTGGCGGTGGAGCAGGAGCGGTCCGAGCGGCTGCTGCTCAACGTCCTGCCGGCGCCGATCGCCGCCCGGCTCAAGCAGCGCGAGGACGTGATCGCCGACGGCTTCGCCGACGTCACCGTGCTGTTCGCCGACCTGGTCGACTTCACGCGGCGCAGCCAGCGGACCGCCCCCGAGCAGGTGGTGGCGCTCCTGAACGACCTGTTCACGGCGTTCGACCAGCTCGCCGAACGCCAGGGGCTGGAGAAGATCAAGACGGTCGGCGACGCCTACATGGTGGCCGGCGGCCTGCCCGACCCGCGGCCCGACCACGCCCAGGCGGTGGCCGAGATGGCGCTGGCCATCCGCGACGAGGTCGCCCGGCACGCCGACCCGAGCGGCCGGCCGCTGCAGGTTCGCGTCGGCATCGACACCGGCCCGGTGGTGGCCGGCGTCATCGGCAGGCACAAGTTCATCTACGACCTGTGGGGCGACACCGTCAACACGGCCAGCCGCATGGAGTCCCACGGGGTGCCCGGCTGCATCCAGGTGACCGCCCGTACCTACCAGCGCCTCCGCGACACCTACCGGTTCCAGCGGCGGGGACCGGTCGACGTCAAGGGCAAGGGGGAGATGGTCACCTGGTTCCTGCTCGGCAGGAACCAGTGACCGCCGCTGGCGTGTCGGGGGGCGTTGGTATGGTGGATGTCGAGCCACCCCCAACCCCGAAGAGGAGATTCGCTTGTCTTCGCGTTCCGCTGCCATCTCGATCCCGGCGCTGCGCGCCGAGCTCAACGGTCAGGTGCTCGCCCCCGACGACGCCGGCTACGACCAGGCCCGCACCATCTTCTACGGCGGGTTCGACCAGCGGCCACAGGTCATCATCCGGCCCGCCGACGAGTCCGAGGTCGCCAGGGTCGTCGCGCTGGCGCGTGACAGCGGCCTGGAGCTGGCCGTCCGCAGCGGCGGCCACAGCCCCGCCGGGCACAGCCTCAGCGACGGCGGCATCGTGCTGGACCTGTCGGCGATGCGGGCGCTGGACATCGACGCCCAGGCCCGCACCGCCTGGGCGCAGACCGGGCTGACCGCCGGGGAGTACACCACCGCGGCGGCCGCCCACGGCCTGGCGACCGGGTTCGGCGACACCGGCTCGGTGGGGATCGGTGGGATCACCCTGTCCGGCGGCGTCGGCTACCTGGTCCGCAAGCACGGCCTCACCATCGACAGCCTGCTGGCCGCGGAGCTGGTCACCGCCGACGGTGAGCTCGTCACCGCCAGCGAGCGGGAGCACCCCGACCTGTTCTGGGCGATCCGCGGCGGCGGCGGCAACTTCGGGGTGGCGACCCGCTTCCGGTACCGGCTGCACCCGGTCGACCAGGTCGTCGGCGGCATGCTGTTCCTGCCGGCGACCCCGGAGGTGGTCGCCGGGCTGATCGCCGAGTCCGAGGCCGCACCGGAGGAGCTGTCCGGCATCCTCAACGTCATGGTGGCGCCGCCGATGCCGTTCGTGCCCGCCGAGCACCACGGCAAGCTCATCGTCATCGCCATCCTGGTCTACGCCGGCGACGCGGACGCCGGTCAGCGCGCGCTGGCGCCGTTCCGGGCGCTGGCCACGCCGCTGGCGGACATGCTCCGGCCGATGCCCTACCCGGAGATCTACCCGCCGGAGGAGGAGGAGTTCCACCCGACCGCGGTGGGCCGCACGATGTTCATGGACACCGTCGACGAGCCGGTCGGCAAGACGATCCTGGAGTACCTCCAGGCCTCTGACGCGCCGGTGCGGGTGACGCAGCTGCGGGTGCTCGGCGGCGCGATGGCGCGGGTGCCCACCGACGCCACCGCGTTCGCCCACCGCGGCTCGCGGATCATGGCCAACGTCGCGGCGTTCTACGAGGGTCCCGCCGACAAGCCCGTGCGGCAGGCCTGGGTCGACGAGCTCGCGGCGGCGCTGCGGCAGGACGACGGCGGCGCCTACGTGGGCTTCCTCGCCGACGAGGGCGACGCGCGGGTCCACCAGGCCTACCCGGGGTCGACCTGGGAGAAGCTGGCCGCGGTCAAGCGCCGCTACGACCCCACCAACCTGTTCCGGCGCAACCACAACGTCCCGCCGGCGACCGAGGACCGCTGAGCGGCGCCGCGTCAGGTCAGGCGCGCGCGCACCTCGGGGCGGCGTAGCGGCGGCAGGTTCTTGGGGGGCTGGCGGCGCGGCGGCAGGGCGCGCAGCACCTCGGCGGTCGCGCGGGCGACGGTGGCGACCGCCTGCTCGAACAGCTCGTCGGTGGCGGCGGTCGGGTGGGTGACGCCGCTGACCTTGCGGACGTACTGGCGCGCGGCGGCCTCGATCTCCTCGCCGGTGGCGGGCGGCTCCAGGCCCCGGAGGGTGGTGATGTTGCGGCACATGCCAGCATTCTACGGCGGCAGGGTGACGCGGCCGGCGCGGCGGTCGCCGTCCAGCGCGCGCAGGGCCTGCGTCAGCGTGGCGACGTGGATCTCGCGCTCGCCGCGCTCCCACATCAGCTCGACCGCCTCCAGCAGCGCCCTGGCCTCGCCGGCCAGCGCCTGCGCGGCGCGCAGGCAGGCGTAGGCGTGGCCGTTGCTGCGGGCCGGGTTGATGCGCGCCACCAGGTCGACGACCGCCAGGTAGTGGTCGACGAACGAGCACTCGGCGTCGGTCAGCGCCGGCACCCGCGGGGTGTCGTGCGACCTCACCTGGACAGGGCGGTCGAGCCGAGGGCCGGGACGGCCTGCCGCTCGGCCATGATCTCGTCGACCAGCCCGTACGCCAGCGCCCGCTCGGCGTCCAGGATGAAGTCCCGGTCGGTGTCGCGGGCGATCTGCTCCACAGGCTGGCCGGTGTGCCGGGCCAGGATCTCGTTGATGAGCGCGCGCTGGCGCAGGATCTCGCGGGCCTGGATGTCGATGTCGGCCGACTGGCCCTGCGCGCCACCGGACGGCTGGTGCAGCACCACCGTGGAGTGGGGCAGCGCGTACCGCTTGCCGGTGGCCCCGGCCGCCAGGATGACGGCGGCGGCCGAGGCCGCCCAGCCCAGGCAGGTGGTGGACACGTCGGGCCGGATGTACTGCATCGTGTCGTAGATGCCGAGCAGGGCGGTGATCGAGCCGCCCGGCGAGTTGATGTAAAGACTGATGTCCTTGTCGGGGTCCTCGCTCTCCAGGTGGATGAGCTGGGCCATGACGAGGTTGGCGCTGGTGTCGTCCACCTGGGAGCCGAGGAACACGATCCGGCCGCTCAGCAGCCGCGAGTAGAGGTCGAACGACCGCTCGCCACGGCTGGTCTGCTCGACGACGACGGGCACGAGGTTGGACATGCCCCAACCGTGCCACAGCCGCGCGCGTCCAGGAACCGATTCCGCTGCTGGCAGACGCTCAGCCCGGCCATGCCTGGCCGCGCCAGCACATCTCCCAGAAGGCCAGCTCGAAGCGGACCGCGCCGGTGAACACCGACCCGAGCCGCTCGGCCACGGCGGGGGAGGGCGACCCGGCCAGCTCGTCCAGCTCGCGGCCGAGGTCGGCGACGAAGGCGCGGAACGGCTCGGCGGTCCAGTTGTCGACCCACTCCCGGTAGGGGGAGCCGGCCGGGCTCCGCGCCGCCACCGCCGTCCAGGTGTCCAGGTAGGCCCGCTCGGCCGCGTACATGGCGGTGAGCCCCTCCAGGACCCCGTCGTAGGCGCAGCACAGCAGGTAGCTGGTGTAGCCAAGGCACACGGGCCACGGCTCGGCGTCGGGCGGGAAGCCGCGCGCCGCGGCCGTGCGGGCGAACGCGTCCGCCTCGGCGACCAGGGTGCCGTCCAGGCCGGCGAGCAGGCGGTCCAGGCCGCCAGGCGGCCCGTGGGCGCGCAGCGCGGCCACCACCCGCCGCTCCTGGAGCACGAAGATCCGGTCCTGCTGGACCCAGGCCCGCAGGGCGGCGTCGGGGAGGGTGCCGTCGGCAAGGCCGAGCACGAACGGGTGGGCGGCCATCGCCGTCCCGGTGGCCCGGTTGGTCTCGACCAGGCGGTCGCTGAACGCCGTCATCGGCTGATCCTACCGACCTGGCACGAACCCGTGACTCGGCCGGGACGCCAGCGTAGGCTTCTCCATGGTGCCGGGATTGTCCAGATCCGCGCTAGGGAGGACGCCATGGAGCTCACCAAGGACAAAGCCCTCTGGCTCTACGACCGCATGGTGACCATCCGAGCGTTCGAGGAACGCGTGGCGAAGCTGTTCGCCGACGGCAAGATCCCCGGGTTCGTGCACCTGTACGCCGGTGAGGAGGCGGTCGCGGTCGGCGTCTGCGCCCACCTAGGGGACCACGACTTCATCACCTCGACCCACCGCGGCCACGGCCACTGCATCGCCAAGGGCGTCCCCCTCGGCCCGATGATGGCCGAGCTGTACGGCCGGGTGGACGGCTCCTGCAAGGGCAAGGGCGGCTCCATGCACATCGCCGACGTGTCCCGCGGCATGCTCGGCGCCAACGGCATCGTCGGGGGTGGCCCGCCGCTGGCGTGCGGGGCCGGGCTCACCGCCAAGCGGAAAGGCACCGGCGCGGTGTGCGTCTGCTTCTTCGGCGACGGCGCCGCCGAGCAGGGCACCACCCACGAGGGCATGAACCTCGCCGCCATCTGGAAGCTGCCGGTGATCTTCGTGGCCGAGAACAACGGCTTCGCCGAGTCCACCCCGGTCGGCTACCACTGCGCGGCCAGCAACATCGCCGACCGTGCCGCCTCCTACAACATCCCCGGCATCTCGGTCGACGGCTACGACGTGATCGCCATGCACGAGGCGGCGGGGGAGGCGGTGGCCAGGGCCCGCCGCGGCGACGGCCCCAGCCTGATCGAGGCCAAGACCTGGCGCTACTTCGGCCACTTCGAGGGCGACCAGGTCACCTACCGGACCGCCGAGCAGTCGGCCGCCTACCGCGAGCACGACCCGCTCACCTTCTTCGCCAAGCAGGCGACCGAGCGGGGCCTGCTCACCGCCGAGCAGGTCGAGGAGCGCGACCGGGCCGCCGAGGCCGCGGTCGACGAGGCGATCGCGTTCGCCGAGCAGAGCCCCCAGCCACAGCCCGAGGACGCGCTCACCGACGTCTACGTCGCCTACCGGTAGGCGAGAGGGAGGGATCATCATGTCGGTCGCCACCCGCACGCTCACCTTCCGCGAGGCCGTCAACGAGGCGCTGGCCGTCGAGATGGAACGCGACCCCGACGTGATCCTCATGGGCGAGGACGTCGCCGGCGGCGCCACCGTCCCCGGGTTCGAGCAGGACGACGCCTGGGGCGGGGTGCTCGGGGTCACCAAGGGCCTGGTGCAGCGCTTCGGCCGCGAGCGCGTGCTCGACACGCCGATCTCGGAGTCCGGGTTCATCGGCGCCGCCGTCGGCGCCGCGGCCACGGGGCTGCGCCCGGTGGCCGAGCTGATGTTCGTCGACTTCTTCGGCGTCTGCATGGACCAGATCTTCAACCAGGGCGCGAAGCTGCGGTACATGTTCGGCGGCAAGGCCCGCGTGCCGATGGTGATCCGCACCATGATCGGCGCCGGCTACCGCGCCGCCGGGCAGCACTCCGGCTGCCACTACTCGGTGTTCACCCACATGCCGGGGCTGAAGACGGTGGTGCCCTCCACTCCCGCCGACGCCAAGGGCCTGCTCGCCGCGTCGATCCGCGACGACGACCCGGTGCTGTTCTTCGAGCACAAGCTGCTGTACGACACCAGCGGCGAGGTGCCGGAGGGCGAGTACGTCGTCGAGCTCGGCCGCGCCGACATCAAGCGCGAGGGCGACGGGGCCACGGTGGTGGCCATCGGCCGCATGGTCCACTTCGCCCTGGAGGCGGCCGAGACGCTGGCCGCCGGTGGGGTCGAGGTGGAGGTGGTCGACCCGCGGACCCTCTCCCCCCTGGACGACGAGGCGATCCTGGCGTCGGTCCGCAAGACCGGCCGGCTGGTGGTGGTCGACGAGGACAACCCGCGCTGCTCGATGGCGACCGACATCGCCGCGCTGGTGGCAACCCGCGCGTTCGACCACCTGGACGCCCCGCCGCAGCTCGTCACCGCGCCGCACACGCCGGTGCCGTTCTCGCCCGTGCTCGAGGACTTCTACATCCCCACCCCGGAGCGCATCGCCGAGGCGGTCCAGTCCACCCTGTAGCGAGGTCAACCCGATGATCACCGAGGTCCGCATGCCAAAGCTCGGCATGGCGATGAAGAAGGGCGCGGTCACCAAGTGGCTCAAGGCCGAAGGCGACGCCGTCCAGGAGGGGGCCGACCTGTTCGAGCTCGCGTCCGAGAAGATCACCGCCGTCGTCCCCGCCCCGGCCACCGGCGTGCTCGGCCGGGTGGTCGCGGAGCTGGCGACCGAGCTGCCCGTCGGCGCCCTGCTGGCCCTCATCGGCGAGGCGGGTGACGCCTTCCCGCCCAGGGAGGAGCTGGCCACGACCGCGCCAGCGGAAGCTCCCGCCGCGGCGCCCGCGGAGGCCGCGTCCCCGCCCGCCGCGGCCCCGGCCGAGGCTGCGGCCACCGGCGGCGAGGGGGCGCCGGCGTCGCCGGCCGCCCGGCGCCGCGCCAGGGAGCTCGGCGTGGACATCGCCCAGGTGCCGCCGAGCGCCCCGGGCAAGCGGATCATGGTCGAGGACGTGGAGGGGTTCGCGGCCGCCGCCGAGGCGGCGCCGGTTCCGGCATCGGTACCGGCGGGTCGGGTGGTCCCCTTCGTGGGGATCCGCAAGGTGGTGGCCGAGCGGCTCACCGAGAGCCAGCGGACGATGGCCCAGGTCACGATCTCCCGGGAGGTCGAGGCCGGCGGCCTGGTGGCCAG
>Ga0209846_1000072_pt1 | contig 12760 bp, 10 predicted proteins | sample GWRWS3_20_30_FD_187244 | JGI IMG/M metagenome (GOLD analysis project Ga0209846, IMG submission 187244) | Riverbed sediment microbial communities from areas with vegetation nearby in Columbia River, Washington, USA - GW-RW S3_20_30 (SPAdes)... | ecosystem: Environmental > Aquatic > Freshwater >... | reverse complement strand
GAAGTCCAGGGCCACGAAGACGCCCTGCATGGCGGTTGCCATGACCAGGATCGTGGCCATGAATTCCCTGAGACGGGTCTCGATGGCCCGCCAGGACACGAGGACGCAGAGCGGGGTCAGGAACGTCGTGAGCAGAAGCAGCGGGAGGCTGATACCGTCAACGCCGACGGCATAGTTGATGGGCGGCGAGGCGATCCATGCGACTTGCTCGGTGAACTGCATGCCGGTCGCTGATCGGTCGTAGAGGAAGAACAGGGGGAATGAGAGAGCCAAGTCTGCCAGGGCGACGGTGAGAGCCGTCCATCGCACGGCGGCGTCCTTTACAAAAAACAGCAGCACCGCGCCGGCGAGCGGCAGGAAAACGACGGCTGTCAGCCAGGGAAAGCCGCCACTTTGGATGCTCAGGTCGCTCATGCTCGCACGTCGTGCGAAAGTGAAAAGTCAAAAGGTAAAAGGTAAAAGTTGTGCCAGATCATTTTTACTTTTTCCCTTTGCCCTTTTACCTTTTACTTGGCTCCTACCACAGCAAATAGAAAGTCAAAATAAGGACGGCGCCGGCCGTCATCCCGAGCGCATAATGCTGGGTCTGGCCGCTCTGGACCAGACGCATCAGCGACCCGCCCCAAGCGATGGCGCGGGCGACCCCATTCACGGCTCCATCGATCACAGCGACATCCACCCCACTCCACAGACGGTCGGCCAGTCGCACTGTCGGTCGCACCAGCGTGCGGTCGTAGGCCTCGTCCACATACCATTTATTGAAAGAGAGGAGGTAGAGCTGCTGCCACTGGTGTGCAAGCCGGTCGGGCAGGCCTGGCGATTTGACGTAGAGGACATAGGCAGCAGCGATACCTATCAAGCCCATGAGCGTGGCGGCCGTCATGATGCCGATGGCGATGGGGCTGTCATGGTGACCTTCGCTTGCGGCGCCTGGGAAAGCTGGCGCGAGAAAGGTGGAGATTCCCAGGTAGCCGGTAGAGATGCTCAGCACGGCCAGGATCAGGAGCGGAACCGTCATCGTCCATGAGGGTTCATGGACATGCCCAGCATGGTGTGGGTCCACACGAGAGTCTCCCCAGAAGGCCACGAAGACGAGACGGAAGCTGTAGAACGCCGTCAGGAGCGCCGTCGCCAGTCCCAGCGAAGCCAACAGTTTTCCGAGTGACCCCGCCGACCAGGCCGAAACCAAGATCTCGTCCTTGCTGAAAAATCCCGCCGTCAGTGGAAAGCCGGCCAGCGCCAGCGAGCCGATCACAAAGGTCCAGTAGGTCACCGGCAGCTTGTCCTTGAGCCCGCCCATCCGGCGCATGTCCTGCTCGTGATGAAGTGCGATGATCACCGACCCGCAACAGAGGAACAAGAGCGCCTTGAAGGCGCCGTGAGTGAGCAGGTGGTAGATGCCGGCTGCATAAGCGCCCAGTCCGCAGGCCATCATCATGTAGCCGAGCTGGCTGACCGTCGACCAGGCGACGATGCGTTTGATGTCGAATTGCGTCAACGCGATCGTTGCACCGAACACCATGGTCGCCGCGCCGGTGATGGCCACCACGTCCATTGCCGCAGGCGACAGGCTGTAGAGCGGGGCCAGCCGTGCTACCAGGAAAACGCCGGCAGTCACCATGGTGGCAGCGTGGATCAGCGCCGAGATCGGCGTGGGTCCTTCCATTGCGTCCGGCAACCAGACGTGGAGCGGAACCTGGGCGGATTTGCCGACCGCCCCCATGAACAACAGCAGGCAGATCAGAGTGAGCGTTGAGACTTCCCATTGGCCTCCGATCAGTCGGAGTAGATTGAACGTTTCCTTGGCAATGTCAGGCGCCTGAGCAAACACCTGCTGGTATTCCAAGGACCCGAAGGTAAGGTAGACGAGCAAAAGTCCCAACAGGAAGCCGAAATCCCCGATCCGGTTGACGATAAAAGCCTTGGTTGCAGCGCTACAGGCGGACGGTCGTTCATACCAGTGGCCGATGAGCAGATAAGAACAGAGCCCGACCGCCTCCCAGAAGATGAACAACTGGAGAAAATTGTCGGCCATTACCAGCATGAGCATGGAAAAGGTGAAGAGCGCGATGTAGGCGAAGAACCGAGCATAGCCGCGCTCACCCTGCATGTAACCGATCGTGTAGACATGCACCAGCCCACTTACGATCGTGACCAGCAGCAACATAACGGCGGTGAGGCGGTCCACGTAGAGACCTAGCTCGATGCGAAGATCGCCGGATGTCGCCCAGGTGTAGAGCGGAATCGACGTATGTCGTCCGCCGGCCACATCCATGAATGTGAGCACCGACAGGATGAAGGACACGATCACCGCTGGCACGGCGACAAGATGCGCCCGGTCCTTGATCCAGTGGCCGAATAGGCCGAGGATCAGAAACGCGGCGAAGGGTAGCAGGGGAATGAATTCGTAGGTCATGCCACTACCACTTCAACAACTGGAACTCGTCCACGTTGATGCTGGACTTGCTCCTGTAGAGGGCAATGATGATGGCCAGTCCGACCGCGACCTCCGCCGCCGCCACGGTCAACGCGAAAAAGACGAAGACCTGACCGACGACATTCTGAAAATAGGACGAAAACGCGACGAAGTTGATGTTGGTGGCGTTGAGCATCAACTCGATGGAAAGCAGAATAATGATGATATTGCGGCGGATCAGCACACCCACCACGCCCGTGATGAACACGATGGCGCTGAGGATCACGTAGTAGCTCAGGGGCACCATGTTCGCTGCCCGAAGTAAAAAGGCAAAAGTAAATAGTATAAAGTTGAACAACGGGAAGTATGTTCCGTCACTTTTGCCTTTTTCATTTTAACTTTTGCCTTCGCCAAACAGATCACGTTTGGCAAGGATGATCGCGCCGATCATCGCGACGAGCAGAATGAGCGAAGCCACCTCGAACGGGAAGAGATAGGTCGAATACAGGACCTCGCCGATCGTTTCGGTGTTCCCAACCGCAGGAGCGACGCCAGTTGCGACGGACTGGCCGTTCGACATGGTGCGCGCAGCTTGAGACAGCGGGGGAGCCGGCTCGTTCGCTGAGCTGCGGTGGTAGGCCAGCAGGAGCACTTCGGTCAGGATGGTCAGCCCCAGGAAGGCGCCGATCGGGAATTGCTGATGGTAACGCTCTTCGCGTTTGACGTTCAGCAGCATGACGACGAAGAGATAGAGCACCAGGATGGCGCCGGCATAGACAATAATCTGGACGGCTGCCAGGAATTCGGCTCGCAAGGTCACGTACAGCCCAGCCACGTGAAAAAACATGATCAACAGGGAGAGTGCGCTGTAAATCGGGTTCCGAAGCGCCACCACCAGGAGGGAAGTCAGGACGATTACGCCGGCAAAGTAGAAGAAGACGAGCGTTGCCACGTCGCGCTAGCTTTCCTTGGGAGGCAAGTGCTTGAACGCGACGTTGAAGAAGGCGACGTTCGGATGTTGCAGTTCCAGTCTTTTCTCCCGCACCGGGTACGATCGGTCCCCGATGGCCAAGAGCTGCCCCTTGTTCAACAAAAGATGCCGTTTGTCATAGACCGCCCATTCATACTCGCGGGTCATGCCCAAGGCGTCCACCGGGCAGGCCTGCACGCACAGCCCGCAGAAGAGGCAGCGAGTCATGTCCATATAATATTCTTTGGCAAACCGCTTGGTGGGCTCGTCTGGCACTTCCGCACTGATAACCTTGATGACGCGCGAGGGGCAGGCGGCCTCGCAGAGGTCGCAGCCAACGCACTTCTCGGTCCCATCGTCATACCGGAGAAGAGCAAGCATTCCACGGTAGCTGTCCGGCAAAATCCGCTTCTCGTGCGGATACTGTAACGTGATCGGCTTGTAATGCAGAAGGTGCATGAGCGTGGCCTTCATGCCGATCAGGATCTCGTAAAAGATGATGGTCTTTAGCCACGCTTTGAACTTCATGCGTTTTGTCCGTTAAGTCTGTTCGATCTGTTTTGTCCGTAGGAACGGACTCAACCGACTAAACTGACGCAACGTCATACCCTGCCCATTAACCTCTCGGGAAGAGGTACGCCGCAATGGCGGTGATCAGGATATTGCCCAGGGCGATCGGGAGCATCACCTTCCACCCGAACCGCATGAGCTGGTCATATCGCAGTCGCGGCAACGTAGCCCGCAACCAGAAGAACAAAAACAGGAAGAAGTACACCTTGACCGTGAACCAGAAGACTCCGGAGGCCCAAGCTAGGTTCGCCCACGAGCCGTGAAACTGCAGAAATGGAGCCGGCGCGTTCCACCCTCCCAGGAAGAGGGTGGCAGCGATGCACGAGACCAGGATCATGTTGGCGTATTCCGCCAGGAAAAAGAAGGCGAACCGCATCCCGCTGTATTCGGTGAAGAAGCCCGCCACCAGCTCGCTCTCCGCCTCCGGCAGGTCGAACGGCATGCGGTTGGTCTCCGCCACCGAGGAGATGACGTACACGACGAACGCGAAGAGTTGCGGGAATGGCGGGGCGAAGATGAACCAGTTCCAGAACCACCCGCTCTGCGCTTCCGTGATCTTGACGAGGCTCAGCGAGCCGGCCAGCAGGATCACTCCCACGATCGCCAGGCCCACGTTGAGCTCGTAGCTGATCACCTGCGCCGCAGCCCGTAACCCGCCCAACAGCGAGTACTTGCTGTTGGATGCCCATCCTCCCAGGATGACCCCGTATGCGCCGATGGACGTGAAGGCCAGGATATAGAGAATCCCAATGTTGATGTCGCTGATCACGAAGGGCTGGAACTGGACTCCGAAGATCTCCACCGTCAGGTTCGGCCCAAACGGGATGACGGCAAAGCCGATCAGCGCCGGCACCAAGGCCAGAATAGGTGCCAGGCTGAACAGGAACTTGTTCGCTCCGGCCGGAACGATGTCTTCCTTAAAAAACAGCTTCAGACCGTCGGCGATGGGTTGCAAGATCCCGTATGGTCCCACTTCCATGGGCCCCATGCGGTCCTGCATCCAGCCGATCACCTTCCGCTCCGCCAGTGTGAGGAACATCACCGTGAGCAGCACCACGCCCATGACCACGGCGATCTGGGTGATCGACAGGCCTATCTTGATTCCGACTTCAACCACTCGAATCTCCTTCCAGGACTGAGGTTCGAGTGCTGAGGCCTGAGCCTCGGCCCTCAGTCCTCATTGCTCAGTCCTTATTGTCGATTCGTTCAACCTTCACCTGCGTTGATCTGTAAGACGGGACTCCGGTCTGCTGGTCCGTCGAGACGCTCAGCAGCCGCCGTGCGTCCTCGGCGAAATGTTCCGGGAATAGCGCGAGGCCTTCCGGCACGCGGTCCAGCAGTTTCACGGTCGTCGTCATCTCGCCCTGCTCGTTTGAGATCCTGACCCGATCGCCCTCTGTGACCCCGATCTCTTGCGCGTTGGCTGGATTCAGCCCGAGGAAGCCGGCCGCCTGAATCTGGAGCAGACCCTTGGCACGGGTCGAGAGCTTCCCGGAATGGAACAACGTCTGTCCGACCACGAGCGCAAAACTTCCTTCTTTCCTCGAGCCGCGCTCCGCTTGCCCCTCGCCTGCGAGCGAATAGCGGCTTGCCAAATCCTCCGTGTAGCCCTCGCGCAGGTAACGGTCCACCACAGTCTGATCAGGCCGTGGCGGGGTTGGAGCGGGACCAAGAAGGCCATAGCCAGGAATCAGACTCCTGATCTCTTTCAGGATCTCTCTGGACTCGCCGTACTCAAGCGGATACCCCAACAGCCCGGACAGGGCGGAGAGGATCTGCCAATCCGGCCTGCTTTCGCCGATCGGCTCAATGGCCTGCCGCACCTGTTGCACATGTCCCTCTGTATTCGTGACGGTGCCGTCTTTCTCGGCATAGGAGCAGGCCGGAAGGACGACGTGGGCGAGCGCAGCGGTTTCGGTGAGGAACAGCTCCTGGCAGACGAGAAATTCCAGTTGTTCGAGTGCTTCTTTTGCTCGGGCTCCTGTTGGCAGTGACCCGACCGGATTCTCGCCGACGATCAGCATGGCTTTGATCTTGCCGGTCCGCGCCTCCTCAAGCATCTTGATCAACGTGCTGCCTGCTCCTTGTGGCAGCTCCTCTTTCCACAGTCCCGCGATGCGCTCGCGCGCCGGGCGGTCGTTGAGGTCGGAAGGCCCAGGGAGGAACTCCGCCACGGTTCCCATCTCCACCGCTCCCTGATCGTTGTTCTCCTCGGCCAGGGGGGCCAAGCCACATCCTGGCTGGTCGTGTTTGCCGGTGAGTAGCAGCAAGTCCAGCAGATTCGTGACGATGCCGTAACCTCCTGGGGCTCGCAAGATACCCTGTCCGACCAGAATGATGGTTCTGGCTGCTCGTGCGAACGTGCGGGCTGTTTCTTTCAGAGTGCTCGACGTTGCCCCGGTTGCGTTCTCAATAACCGGCCAAGGACAGGCCCTCACCGCCTCGCTGATGGCTTGAACGTAGGAGGTGGCTCGCTGAGCGAGGGCTTGGTCCACCAGACCTTCCTCGATGACAGCCTTGATGAGCCCCAGCACGGTATTCCCGAATTGTTCAGGATGGGCGGAGACATGGTGCGTGGCCAGGTTGGTGATGTTGCTGATCGTCCCAACCGCCGGCACCAGTGATTCGATCGTCAGGAGTATAGCCCCCTGCTTCTTGACCGCCTCTTTGACCTTGAGGCCGGTAATCGGATTGGTCTCCGTGACGTTCGTGCCGACGAGCAGGAGCGCATCGGCGGAGACGATGTCCTCGAACGTGACGGTCCAGCGGTGGGTGCCCTGCACTCGACGGAGCGCCCGGACCCCGCTGATGTGTCCGTAGCGGGCGCTGCTGTCGATTCGATTGGAGCCAATGGCCAGCCGCATGAATTTCTGGAAGACGTACAGGTCTTCATTTGTGCAGCGTGATGCGATCAGCCCGCCGAAGGCCGCCGGACCATGCTGCAGCTTCAGGCGGGTGAAGGTTTCAGCGACATGCTCGAGCGCCTCTTCCCAGGTTGTCTGGATCAGTTGGCCGTTGCGCCTGATGAGGGGATGCTGAAGGCGGTCCGGATGCGTCGTAGCATGGTACCCGAAGAAGCCCCGCGCACAGAGGTCGCCGTTGTTGCGGCCGGCTCCGTGGGCAGACATAACCTCGATCAGCTCATTCTCCTTGGTCTGAATCGTCATCTGGCAGCCGTCGCCGCAGTAAGTGCAGATCGTGTCGGCGCGCTTCAGCATCCATGGGCGGAACTCGTACATGGAGAGGCGGCTCGTGAAGGCGCCGACCGGGCAGATCTGGACACACCCGCCGCAAAATTCGCAGTCCAGCTCGTGGTGAGTGAAGTGTTTGATCTCGGTCATCGTGCCGCGCCCGACCGGCGCGAGCGCCTTCACGTCCATCACTTCGTCGCAATACCGCACGCAGCGCAGACACTGGACGCAGCGGTTCATCTGCGTCTCGATCAGCGGGCTGAAATACTCTTTCTCGAACACCCGCTTGACCTCGATGAACCGGCTCGTGGTCGGGGTGTACTCGTGCGAGAAATCCTGGAGGTCGCAGCGACCCCCTTGATCACAAACCGGACAGTCCAGCGGATGGTTGGCCAGGATGAATTCCAGCACAGACTTGTGCGCTTCATTGACCACGGCGGTGGCGGTCCGCACAACCATGCCCTCGGCGACCGGCGTGCTGCAGGAAGTCTGCAGCTTGGGCATTTTCTCGATCTCGACTAGGCACATCCGGCAGTTGGCGTCCCACTTGAGCTTGGGGTGGTAGCAGAAGTGGGGGATCATGACGCCCATCTGTCGCGCCGCCTCGATGACGAGCGTGCCCTTGGGGACCGTGACCGGAACCCCGTCGATTGTTAACTGGACTGTCTCAACTGCCGTCGTCGTAGACATAATCTATTTGTTGATTTGGTGATTTGTTGATCGCAAAGGGATTTGGCACGTTAACCTTACACAGCCAAATCAAGAAATCAGCAAATCAACAGACCTCACAATCGCTCAATGTCTCACCGAGGCTGCCATCGCCAGTTCCTTGGGGCCCGTGGCTTCCGCTTCCCGGATCAGCTCCTCGTATTCGTGGCGCCAGTACTGCAGCGTGCTCATGATCGGTGCAACCAAAGCGTCTCCGAACGCGCAGACCGTTCGACCCGCGATGTTCTTGCACAGATCGGTCAGCGTTTCAAGGTCCTCCATCCGTCCGCGCTTCGCCACGATGCGGCGCATGGTCTGCACCAGCCACGGGCTGCCCTCCCGACAGGGGCTGCACTTCCCGCAAGATTCGTGATTGAAGAACTCCATCAACTGCAGCGCCGCCCAGACCATGTCGGTGCCCTCTTCCATCACGGTCACACCGCCAGACCCGAGCATGGAACCGGCCTGAGCCACCGACTCGAAGTCCATTTTCACGTCCAGGTGCTGTTCGGTGAAAAACGCGGCGGACGCCCCGCCCGGGATGATCGCCTTGAGGGGTTTGTCGGATCGCATGCCGCCGGCCTGGTCGTAGATCAGCTCCCGGAACGTGATGCCCATGGGAACCTCGTAGTTCCCCGGTCGCTTGACATGGCCACTGACGCAGAAGATGCGGGTACCGGTGCTCTTTGGCGGAGACCCGATCGAGGCGAACCATTCGGGGCCCCGATTAAAGATATGCGGCAGGTTTGCCAGGGTCTCCACGTTGTTCACCACGGTCGGTTTGTTATAGAGACCGTGCGTGGCGGGGAATGGCGGCTTGACGCGAGGGAGGCCGCGTTTGCCTTCCAGTGACTCCAAGAGCGCGGTTTCTTCCCCGCAGATGTAGGCGCCGGCGCCGCGGTGAAGCCAAATCTCGATCGTGACGCCGGTCCCCAAAATGTTCCGGCCAATGTACCCGGCCGACCGGGCTTCCGCCAGGGCCTGCTCCACGATCTGGGCGCCTAGGGCGAACTCCCCGCGGATATAGATGTATGCGAGCTCGGAGCCGATAGCATAGCTGGCGATGAGGATCCCTTCCAGCATCTGGTGCGGATCACGCTCCATCAACTGACGGTCCTTGAAGGTCCCCGGCTCGCTTTCATCAGCGTTGCAGCAGAGGTATGTGGGACCCTTGTAGTCTTTCGGGAGGAATCCCCATTTGACGCCGGTCGGAAAGCCTGCCCCCCCGCGGCCTCGCAGCCCCGACTTCTTGACCATTTCCGTGACCTCGGCGGGCGGGATCTTGCCCAGCACCTTGCGCAGCGCCTGGTAACCGCCGGCACGCTCGTAGTCGGCGAGCGAGCCGCTGTACCCGGGCGTCTCCATGTTCTTGAGAAGGATCTTTTCGTAGGTTGGCATATTTCCCGCAAGTCAAAAGTAAAAAGTAAAAAGGTAAAAGTGAGGGAGTTGGCAGCTAATTTTCACTTTTGCCGTTTAACTTTTTACTTGCGCCTGCGGCGCCTCAGGCCACATGAATGGCCCGCTCTTGAGCGGCGAGGTGCCGTCGCGTTTCACGTCCGCCAGAATCCGATCCACTTTGTCCTCGGTCAGCCGTTCGTAGTAATTGTCGTTGATTTGCATCATCGGGCCGGTCCCGCAGGAAGCCAGACATTCCACCGTGCTCAGCGTGAACAGGCGATCCGCGGTGGTTTCGCCGGGCCTGATTCCAAGCCGCGCCTGGAGCCAGCCAATGAGGGTGTCGCAGCCGACCAGCGCGCACATCAGGGATTTGCAGACCTGGATATGGAATTTGCCGATCGGCTTCAGGTTCAACAGCGTGTAGAACGTCACCACCTCATAGACCTGCGGGGGCGTCAGCCGCAAAATGCGAGCGATCTCTTTCATGGCCGCTTCGCTCACATAGCCTTCGTCACGCTGTGCGAGGTTCAATAGCGGCAGCAGTGCCGACCGCCTGACCGGATAACGGCTGATAATGTCGGCTATTTCGTCCTCATATTTTTCAGCGAGCATATGGCTATCGCTTGTTGCGTGAATCGTTAAACGTTAACCCTTAAACGTCAAGACAAGACCACCCGCCTTTTCTTGCGGTTAACGATTCACGAATAACGTCTTCCTCAGCGGTCGCACTCCCCCATGACAATGTCATAGGTCCCGAAGATCGTAATGATGTCCGAGATCAAATAACCTCGCGCCATGTGATCGAATGCGCCCATGTGGATAAACGAGGGAGCTCTGATCTTCATCCGGTATGGCCTCGGGCTCCCGTCGCTGATGATGAAGAACCCCAGCTCTCCCTTCGGAGCTTCGGTCGCGCAGTAGGTCTCGCCCTTGGGCGGCTTGAAGCCCTGGGTGAAAATAATGAAGTGGTGGATCAGGCTTTCCATGTCCCGCATCACCTTCTGTTTCGGCGGCGGAATGACCGTGGGAACGTCCGCCACGATGGGGCCGTCCGGCATCTGAGTCAGGCATTGTCGAATGATCCTGCTGCTCTGGCGCATCTCCTCCATCCGGACCCAGTAACGGTCATAGGTGTCGCCGTTCTTGCCCACCGGCACCTCCCACTCCACCTTGTCGTAGGCGCCGTAGGGCTCGAACTTCCGGACGTCATAGGCGATGCCGGAGCCTCTCAGCACCGGCCCGGTGAGCCCGAAGCTGATTGCATCCTCTCCGGAAATGAACGCCACATTCTTGGTACGGGCCAGCCAGATCCGGTTGGACTGGAGCAGCTCGTCATACTCCCGGACATGATCCGGAAAGGAATCCAGAAACGTCTTGAGCCGCACGACGAGGTCAGAGGTGAAATCGCTGTCCACCCCTCCGATGCGGTAATAGTTCAGCGTCAGCCGGGCGCCGCACAGTTTCTCGAATAGGTCCAGGAGGACCTCGCGTTCTCGGAAGGTCCAGAAGAAGACCGTCATGGCGCCGATATCTAAGGCCTGTGTCCCGAGCCAGAACAGGTGGCCGATGATCCGCTGCATCTCGGCGACGATGGTCCGGATGTACTCGGCCCGTTCAGGGATCTCGATACCCAGCAGCTTTTCCACGGCCCGGACGTAGGCATAGTTGTTGGTCATGGAGCAGACGTAGTCGAGCCGGTCCGTGTGCGGAATGATTTGCATGTAGGCCAGACCCTCGGCCAGCTTCTCGACCCCCCGGTGCAGATATCCCAGATCGGGCGTGGCCTTGACGATCCGCTCTCCGTCGAGTTCCAGGACGACCCGCAGCACACCGTGCGTGCTTGGGTGTTGGGGGCCCATGTTGAGGAGCAGCTCTTCTTTTCGGCGCGAGCCTGACAGTGACACGTTGCCCTCGGCCAAGAACGCCCGCTTCTGCTCATCTGGAATCTCTCCTTCTGTCGTTGCAACGGCCGGTTCGTCCAGCCTTGGGAGGAAGTCAAACTGGCTCCGCCACCCTTTGCCCTCTGTGGGGAAGTCTTTTCTCAGCGGATACCCCTCGTCGTAGTCCTCCGGCATCAGGATCCGTCTGAGATCAGGATGGCCGCTGAACCGGATGCCCATGAGGTCGTACACCTCACGCTCCATGAAGTTGGCGCCTTTCCAAATGCCGGTCACGGAGGCAAGACAGGGATCATCTTCAGTTACGCGAGCCTTGATACGGATCCGCGTACGGTGGGGGAGCGACAAGAGGTGGTAGATCACCTCAAACCGCTCCTGGTCCTCCGGATAATCTGCCGAGCAAATGTCTGTGATGTGGTCAAAGGCGGCTCCGGGATCGTCGTGGAGAAGCGCCATGACGTCCAGGATCCGATCGGCAGCCACGCGGGCAGAGAGCTCCGCTCGCGGCCCGTGGTCTTCCACAGACAGGACGGCGTCTGGAAGCTTTGCCTTCAGCGTTTCAAGGACGGGATGCATACTCGCTGACTCGCAGGCGCGCGGCAAGGGGCGCGAGGCTATGGGCGGAGACCATTCCTCTTGCCTATCGCCTATAGCCCATCGCCTAGCGCCTCATTTCACGAACACCTTTTCGCGCTGAATCTTCTCCTGCAGCTTGAGCAGGCCATCCAGCAGCGCTTCCGGCCTGGGGGGACAGCCAGGCACATAGACATCGACGGGCACAATCTGATCCACGCCCTGCACGACGCTGTAGCTGTTGTAATGATTGCCTGAGGTGGCGCAGGAGCCCATTGAGATGACGTACCGGGGTTCAGGCATCTGGTCGTAGATGCGGCGAATCACGGGCGCCATCTTGCGTGTCACGGTGCCGGCCACGATCATCAGATCCGATTGTCGCGGGGAGGCGCGGAACACCCCGGCGCCGAAGCGATCAATATCGTACCGGGAGGAAACCGTCGCGATCATTTCAATGGCGCAACAGGCCAGCCCAAAGGTCATCGGCCAGAGGGCGGACTTCCGCGACCAATTCACGATGGCGTCAAGGTTGGTGGTGATGATGTTGGCTTCAAATTGTCGGTCAAACATACCCATCACTCTTCTCCTCCGCATTGGAATGGGAAGCCAAGGGCGTCTGGAATGGTCTCTACTGCGCGCATCGAGCGAGCACATCCCCCGCCCTGACTTCCCCCTCTACTCGCGCGGGGTGGTTGGGTGATTCCTACTGGGGCCGTCCAGCGAGCACATTCCGAGCGTGCGCGCTGTGGGACCATGGGAATCACCCAACCACCCCGCGCCTTCAATCCCATTCCAGCGCCCCCTTCTTCCAGGCGTACCAGAACCCGACCACGAGGATGCCGATAAACAGCGCCATTTCCAGCAGCCCCACTAGGCCCAGTTTCCGATAGGCCACCGCCCACGGAAAAAGGAAGATGATCTCGATATCGAAAATGACGAACAGCATGGCGATGATGTAGTAGCGCATCGGAAACTGGACGCGGGCGTCAGAGAACAGAGGGCTCCCACTCTCGTAAGGGGCCAGCTTGGCCCGGTA
>Ga0209846_1000070_pt1 | contig 12913 bp, 13 predicted proteins | sample GWRWS3_20_30_FD_187244 | JGI IMG/M metagenome (GOLD analysis project Ga0209846, IMG submission 187244) | Riverbed sediment microbial communities from areas with vegetation nearby in Columbia River, Washington, USA - GW-RW S3_20_30 (SPAdes)... | ecosystem: Environmental > Aquatic > Freshwater >... | reverse complement strand
GGACGGGGAGACCTCGGCGAAGCCCTGCTCCCGCATGGAGCTGATGAGGTAGTACCCGGACGACAGGCTGATGTTGAGCCGCCGCGCCAGCGCCTTGATGGGGATGCCCTTGGGGTGCTGCGCGATGATCTCGAGGGCCTGGAGCGCGTGCTGTGCCGTGCTGAGCACGCGGCCGGAAGCTCCGCCGCTCGATGACGGGCTTTTGGGTTCCGTCATCTTCGCCCCTTATTGCGGGTTCTCTTGCCCGAAGTCTACCCGCGGGCGAACTCGCTGAAAAGAGTGCAAGCAACTACGCAGAGTGGTGACGCCGCTACGGCCGCAGGAGCGTCCAGGTGCCAAGGCCGAGGCCGTAGACCAGGTGCCAGGCGGCGAACGTCGGCCAGCCAACGATGCTCGCGGCCTCGGCGATCTGCCGGCCGCCGCCGAGCTGGTCGGCGGCCAGGGGGAGCAGCACCAGGCCCATCAGCGCCGCCACCGCCAGCCCGTAGAGCACCCCGGCGGCGAGGGCGACCGGGCCGCGCACCCGCAGGGCGCGCACCAGCACCACGAACAGCACCCCGAAGAACCCGCCGATCGCCAGGTGCACGGCGAACCCGGCGAACATCGGCTGCGGGTAGAAGTAGAACGACGGGGAGCCCGCCGCGGCCTCCTCCAGGGACGCCTCCAGGGGCAGGGGGTCCAGGACGGAGGCGATCCGGTACATGGGGGTGTAGAAGCCCGCCCGCTGCCAGGTCGCGGAGGCGATCATCGCGAAGATCGCCATCGGCACCGCCGCGGCCATCCCGGCCATCATGCCGGTCTCGATCACGCGCTCCACGCCGGCGAGCCTGGTGGTCCCGCCCTGTTGGGCCATCGGTACCGCCTCCAAAAGGTGACCTCGAACTATGGAGGTGATAATATCCCCACGTCAAGCAGTCGAGCTGGCGACAGGAGCGGGACGATGTGGGGAGTCATCTTTGCAGTCTCAATTGCGCTGGCGACGCTCGCCTGTGTCGGCATCGTTATCTGGGCCTCGGAGTACTAGGCCGCAGGCGTAATTCCGCTCGAAATTCCGCGCAGCAAGAGTTCGCCCGCGTCATCCGGCGCGGGCTGAACGCGATCCTAGGGGTGTTGCCGCCGTGGCAGGTTCACCACGGCAGGCGCCCCCGGGGTCGGCTCGGGTGATGCGGGCCGGCCCGCCGCCCGGATCTGCATGTGCAGGTGGTACAGCGGGTGCTCCTTGGCGTTCGGCAGGCGTACCGACCCGTCGGGCGGCTTTGCGTCCACCTTGTCGCTGACGGCCCTGACGATGAACCCCAGGCCCGCCCCGGCGAGGAGGAAGGGCAGGAACACCAGCATGGTGTGACTGCCCGCGAACATCCCGCCGTGTGCCACGATACCGCTCATTGCTGCTCCAGAATCCCGGTGGCCGCGGGGAGCGGGAACGGGTCCCGCTCCCCGACGTGCTACCGAGGTGATACCCCCGCTGGGGTCACCTCAAAATCGGCTGCAGGTTCGCTTCCACCTCCGTGAAGACCTTCTTGCCGTCGGCGGTCTGGAACACCAGGATCCCGGTGATCATCTGCGACGACTCGTTGACCGGGATCAGCTTCTCACCCTCCCAGCCGGGGCCCTGCATGGCCACGGACAACTTGGTGGTCGCCCCTGGGGCCACGCTCCCCGACGGGGTCGCGGTGAGGCCGCCGGTGTTCTCCCCGGGCGCCAGGCCGGGCGCGAACTTCAGCGTCGAGGTCGTGAACTGCTGGAGCTCCATTGGCGTGGTGCCCCTGTTGGTGACGTCCACGTCCATGGTCAGCGTCTGGCTGCCCTCGTCGTACCGCGCCTCCCCGAGGCCGGCCGTACCGATCAGGGAGGTTTCCGCCACCGCCGGCCTCGGCGGGGCGAACTGGAAGATCTGCTGCGGCATCTTGGTCGGGAACGCGTTCGCCTGCCAGATCCACCCGGCCACCAGCAGCAGGGCGGTGCCGATCGCGAACCAGTTCATGTTGCGATGGTCTTTCTTGGTGATGAGCCCGTAGTCCATCCCGTCGGTGTTGAGCGGGATCTGGCTCGTCACCGCCAGGTTGGTGACCGTCCGCTTCGGCACCGTCCAGTAGATCATCCAGGCCAGGCCGATCAGGAAGGTGATGACCAGCCAGATCCAGGTGAACGTGAGCTGGTAGTTCTCGAGGTTGATGGTGCCGCCAGGGTTCCCGCCGGCCTCGACGAGCTGGACGTCGTTGCGGAAGCCGTCGGGGTTCTTCTCGACGGTGATGAACTGCCCGGGCCCCAGCAGGGTCCCGGCGCCCTTGACGGACAGGGCGGGGTGGATGTGCCATTTGCCCACGCGCCGTCCCGCCACGACCATGCTGAACTCGTAGATGTCGCCCTTCTTGGCGTCGATCCTGGTCGGGATGGACACGCCGTTGATGGTCCGCTCCTTGAGCGTCACCACCGGACCAGGGGCGATCAGCCCGAGGAAGGCCGTGTTGGGGTTGCCCTTGGCCAGGTTGGTCGGCCATGCGTCCAGGATCTTGGCCGTGCCGGTGATGGTGAACGTCTCACCCTGCCTGACACGGTCGCTCGAGAAGGTGACGTCCACCCAGCTGACGGTGCGCATGCGGAGGAACGCCTCCTGGGCCCGCTCGCCGTGGGCCTGCGCGGCCGGCGCGAGCGTGACCACCAGCGCGCCTGCGAGCAGGGCGCTCAGGAGGTATCGGCGGTATCTGCGTCGAATCATCGTGTGACCTCCTTCCTGCACCGTCGGCTCACCACTTCTTCATGAAGCGTCCGATTGGCCAGATGGCCAACCCTCTGCCGATGAACTGCCCCACCCAGTAGCCGGCGATCGCGACGGTCGCGCCGAAGACGAGCGAGACGTTGGAGGTCTCTCCCAGGAAGGTCCGCAGGGAGCCGTGCTCGATGATCCGCAGGTACTCGGGGGTCTGGCTGCGGACGTACTCGATGCCCTGGACGTCGGCGACCGTCACGACCCGGTCCATCCACTGCGCGGGCTGCAGGTAGGGCGCCAGCGGGATGTAGTTGGACACCCACCAGGTCAAGGCGAACAAGATCGAGCCGATGATCGAGGTGAGCACGAAGCTCTTGGTTTTGAGCAAGACCCAGTCGGCGAAGATCGCCGCCGCCACCATCGTCGCCGGCCACACGAAGTTCATCGGGTAGTAGACGAAGGCGCCCCATTGCAGCCATCTCCCGATGAACGTACAGGCGAACATGCAGACCGCCGTGTACGTCATGCCGGTGGGGAAGCGCCACGCCAACCACTGGATGTACTGCAACGCCGACCCGATGATGATGATCGCGAACGGCGTGATGATCGGCCACCACTGACGGTCCTTCCAGTCCGTCCAGAAGTCCCAGTCGCCCGCGAACAGCTGCTTGGTGATGTCAGCCGCCGCTCCCACCACGAACGCGGCGGTGATCCAGAAGACCGCATCCCACTTGCGGTCGATCCACCGGTACTGCTTGTTGAGTAGCTCGCGGAGCTCGAGCGTCTTGGCGTCCGTCGCCACCTCGTGCCTCCTCTCGGACCCGACTCCGGAGCCGCGTAGCACGAGGCAAGCATCACCTCATGACAGCGTCACGGCCGTTTGCGGCCCCGGTCACTGCGGCGGGACGTGCTCCCGGTGGTGCCGCTGAGGGGAGGGCTGGCTGCCCTCCCCTCAGCATGTCAAGCGACTTCCTCTGCCTTCTCGGTGGCCTCGGCGTCGATCTCGCCCTCGATCTGGAGCAGGCGCACCAGCGTCTCGGCCCAGAGGGCGAAGATGCCGGCGGCCAGCCAGCCGTAGAAGACGAACGGCCAGTGGAACGGGACCGCGAAGATCTCCTCGGTGATCCAGAGGCTGTGGCCCCACTCGTTCATCGCGACCTGGAACATCTCGGTGACCGAGGCGGCGATCAGGAAGAAGAACGACCAGGGGAAGCCCTTCTCCGCCCCGTACACCTTGGGCAGCCAGTAGCGCCCGTACAGGTAGGTACCGACGGTGAAGGTGATCCCGAGCGGGAAGAACAGGAAGAACATCGGGATGTGCGCCGGCGTGAGGGCGGTGTCGCGGACGGCGGTCTGGTGCCAGGAGCCGTCCTGGTTGGGCCAGAAGCTCGCCATGATGTAGAGGATCACGCAGAGAGTCCCCACCAGGCCCCAGAAGACCGCGACCCGGCGGACCTCCTCGCCATGGGTGATCTCTTTGGTGACGACCTTGCGGCCTCGCTGTACCAGGCTGCCCCACCACCACAACGTGGCGATCGACACCGAGAACACCTCGGCGAAGAACAGGCTGCGGTAGTAGAGGCTGAAGTCGCGGCTCGCGGAGTCGATCCCGATGCTCCAGGCGGTGAACTGCTGGAAGATCCGGATCGCGATCGCCAGCACGAGGAAGGCGACGCAGCCGACGATGCAGACGCGCCAGCCGCCCCACCAGTCGATTGGTCCCCTGCCGGGGCGCTCGGACTGTCGCCCCTCCGCCCGGTCATCCGCCCGGTCGATGGTTGCTACACTCGCCATGCCTGTTCCTTTCTCCGCCTTTGACCTCTATGGTGCTGGTTCGAGGAGAAGGTCGGGGGCGGATGAACCTGCGGCGCCGAGCGGGCGTCGCGCTTTCCTCGTAACTTAGGAACCCTGGAACGCCCCCACAAGCCGGCGGCGGGCAAATCGCGCTCCCGTTGCAAGCATGTAGGAATCGCACCCCGATTTTGCGAGATCATCCCATGTACCACGCTATGGAACAAGGATGCCGCGTCCCTGAAGACGACCGCCGTCCAGATCGTCCATGGCGTCGTTCACCGCCGACAACGGGTAGGTCTGGGTGTGCAGCTTCACCTTGCCCTGGGCGGCGAGGGTCATCAGCTCGGCGAGGTCGTTGAAGGTGCCGACCAGGTTGCCGACGACGTTCCGCTCGGTGGAGATGATGTCGATGGTGTCGACGTTGACGGTCCCGCCGTAGCCGATCACGAAGTGCGACCCGGCCCGCCGGGTCATCGCCCAGGCGTCGTTCTCGGCGCCGCGCTCGCCCACGAAGTCGATCACCACCTCGGCGCCGTCGCCGTCGGTCAGCTCCTGGACCTTCTCGACCTGGGTGCCGTCGGCCACCACGGCATGGTCGGCGCCGAATTCCTGGGCGAGCTTGAGCGCCGCGTCCGAGCGGTCCACCACGATGATCTCGGCCGGTGTGAGCGCCTTGAGCGACTGGATGCCGATGTGGCCGAGGCCACCAGCGCCGATCACCACCGCCTTCGTGCCCGGGTAGAGCTGCGGCGACGCCTTCTTGACCGCGTGGTAGGCGGTCAGCCCGGCGTCGGCGAGGGCGGCCACGTCGGCCGGCTGCAGGTTCGGGTCGATCTTGACCACCGCGCGGGCGCCGGTCTTGAGGAAGTCCGCCATGCCGCCGTCGACCGTGAGGCCGGGGAAGATCGCGTTGGAGCAGTGCATGTCCTCGCCGGCGCGGCACGCCCGGCACAGCCCGCAGGTCGCCTGCGGGTGCAGGATCACCACGTCGTCGGGCGCCAGGTGCTCGACCGCCGAGCCGACCTCGTGGACCCAGCCGGCGTTCTCGTGCCCGAGGGTGAAGGGCAGCACGTCGCCGACCCGCGCCGCCCACTGGCCCTCGACCAGGTGCAGGTCGGTGCGGCACAGCCCCGCCCCGCCGATCCGCACGATCACGTCGAAGGGGCCGGTCACCTGGGGCTCGGGAATGTCCTCGACCGCCGGACGCTGTTCGTACTGGTTGAGCCGTACCGCCTTCATGCGCCCTCGCCTCCTTCGGGATGTGAAGCGTTCACCAGTTGCCGGGCGGGGGTGAACCGCGAGCCGGGCAGGCCCCACTCGCGGAAGAACTCCCCAGTCTTGCGGCAGAGCTCGACGTTGAGGTTGCTGCCGGTCCGGATGATGGCGTTGGCCCGCCGCCGGGCTCGGGCGACCGCCGCCCGGCTCGCCGGCCGGCCGTCGGGCCCGGCCACCAGCGGCGTCCGCGGCCCGGTGTCCACGCCGGCCAGGCGCCGCCCCGCCAGGTGGTCGAGGACGGCGCCGCGGGCGGCGAAGGACAGGAAGGTGATGCGCTCGGCCGGCCGGCCCCGGCGCTGCTGGTAGCGGACGGCGAGCGGCTCGGCCTCGGGGTCGGGCAGCAGCCGGCCGCCGGCGTCCAGCGAGCCGAGGTCCCCGACCCGCAGCCGCAGCAGCTCGGCCAGGTGCAGGCCGCTGCCGATGGGAGCCAGCACCAGCACCCTGTCGGCCGCGTCGGGCAGGCCGGCCTCTGGCAGGCGGCGGGCGGCGACCGCGGCCGGCAGCGGCCGCCAGGGCACCGGCACGCCCCCGAGCCGGAACCACACCTTGGGTGCCATGGCCAGCCCGGCGACGGCGGCGTCGGGCTGGCCGTCGAGGGCGGCCGCAAGCGCCGCCAGGGAACGGTCGGCGACCCGCGGGTCGGCGCGGGCCGCGGCCAGCAGCGCCTCCAGGTCGTGGTGCCCGCTCAGCAGCCGGAAGCGGTCCAGGCTGGCCACCAGCGCGCGGACCCAGGACGGCTCGCGGCAGCGCTCGGCGAGGACGTCGGCCATGCGGCGGACGCTGGGGACCTCCAGCAGGGCCTGCTCGCGACGCCCGGCCAGGGCGCGGACCGGGTCGGTCATCGCCGCATCATCCCGCGGACCTCCGCCGAGCGGTCGCCCTCGTTGATCAGCCGGTGCAGCGTCTCGGCCATGAAGTGGTCGCCGAGCACGACCTCGACCGACTCCACGCCGGGCAGCTTGGCCACCCGGCGCCGGATCTCCTGCCCGATCGCGCCGGCGAACTTGGCCGGGCACAGCGGCGAGGTGAGGTGGAAGCGGACGGTCACCCGCCCACCGTCCACCTCGACCTCGTCGAGCAGGCCGAGCTCGGCGATGGACGTCCGCACCTCCGGGTCCTTCACCGCCCCGGCGACGCGACGGACCCGGTCCTCATCCACATCCACCGGGGGACCCCCCTGGGGTCCCCCGGACCCCCCCGGGCGGTCCACCCCGGTCACCGCGATTCGGTTCCGGCGACCCCGGTGTCGACCGTCGGCTGGCTGGCCAGGTAGTCGTTGCGCCGCTGGGCGAACTCGTCGTTCTTGATCGCCTCGAGCCTGGCCGGGACGTCGATGCCGTACAGCCTGGCGACGTTGCTCCCGACGATCTTCTGCTTGATCTCGGGGGTCAGGTCGACGCCGTACTGCTGCTTGAGGTCCTCGGGCAGCTCGAAGGCCAGGAACATGTCCAACTGCCAGTGCGGGTACCAGATCGGGAAGTCGCTGCCGTACACGATCCGGTCGGGCCCCAGCCAGAAGAGCAGGTTCGCCATCACCTCGGCGAACCAGCGCGGCCGGTTGGCGATGAAGGCCAGCACCACCGCCAGGCCGGCGTACACGTTGGGGCAGCGGGTCGCGATCCAGCAGAACTCCTCGACCCGCGGCGCGCCGCAGTGGTCGATGATCAGGTTCATCTCCGGGTACAGCCAGGCAGGCTCGTCGATGTCGCGGACGTCGAACTTCTCCATCGACAGCGGCTCCACCGCCGGGCCCTTGTGGAAGAAGTGGTTGGTGACGCCGAGCTCGAGGGCCTTCTCGTAGCAGGGGTAGACCATGGGGTCGTTGGCGGCCCAGCCCCGCGACTCGCCCCGCCACTCGGCCGTGTACCACTTGAAGCCCCGCATGCCGAGCTCGGTGATCTGCCGCGCGACCTCCTCGACGGCGTTGGGCATGCGCGGGTCGACGCCACCGAGCGGGATGATGCGCTCGGGCGCCCTGGCCGCGAGCTGGGCGTTGCGCTCCGGGTTGACGAACCCGGTGTGGTAGAAGTCCATCAGCACCTGGGTCGACAGCACCGACATGTCGGCGCCGCCCTTGACGAACATGTGGTCCAGGTACCAGTCGGGGTCGACCTTCCGGAACTCCCGCTCGTAGTCCATGGTCCACTGCGGGTCGGCCGGGTTCAGGCCGGTGTGGAACGCGTAGAAGGTCTCGATGAACGCGTCGCCGAAGCGGTTCTTGACGTTCTCCGCACTCGCGTCCCAGAAGCCGGTGTGGGCGTCCAGAACGAACGTGCCGTCCTTCATGAGCCACTCCCCTTCCCGCCGCCGACGCGGACTGAAGGTTGACCGAACCTCCGACGCGCATATCTTCGCCAGGAGGGGGGTTCCAGGCAAGACCGGTGTCAAGCCGCCAGGAGCGGCGCCAACCGGTGCGGAAACCGCTCGGCCGTATCGAGCAGCCAAGGAAGCGCAAACGCCCAAGAGGCCGCATCTCGCGCCGCGAGGGCGACCAGGCGCTGCTGCGCGTCGACCGCCGACGCCCGCGGCCACAGCGGGCCCACCGCGGGGTGCACCAGGGTCCTGAGCAGCCGCGCTGTCGCGGCCAGCAGCGCGCCGCCCAGGTGCGCCTGCCGGTCGACGTGGTCCAGCAGCCGGTCCACCGTGCCCGGCCGCTTCCAGGAGCCGCCGTCGTGCGGGCTGGCCACCGGGAAGTCGCGGATGATGCCCAGCCGCAGCCGGGAGCCGGCGTGGGCGAGCGCGTGCAGGCCCGTCGGGTCGCTGAGCAGCACGAGGTCGGGCTGGTCAAGTGCCGTTCTGCCTGGCCAGCCGCCGTTGGCGAGCTCGCAGGCCACCAGGTCGGCACGCCGGCCGGCGTCGGCGTCCCCGGCCAGCCAGGCCCAATGGCCGAGCGTGGAGGCCTGCACGCCGAGCGAGAACCGGTCGCTGTCGCCACCCGGCCGTCGCAGCCGCTCGTCGAGTGCGGCGAGGCCGAGCCGCGCGTGCTCGCGCCAGGCCCTTCGCGCCGTCTCCGGGCCGCGGAGGGCCCACAGGCGCGCGGCCACGGAACCGGCCTCGACCAGCGCGTTCAGCCGCCGGGAGGGATCGCCGACCGGTGCCGCGGCGACCGGCGCCGCGGCCTCCAGACCGAGGCCGGGCGGCGGCACCAGCCAGATCGGCTCCACGACGTCACCCCCTGGGGCTTGGCCGCCGCGAGCGCGCAGATCCGGGCAAAGCCCCATGCAGTTGGCTGCCTCGATGATGGCATCACAAACAGGCCGGTTTCCACGATGCGTGGGATTCTGGTGCCGTTTCGGGCCGCCGGGCTTTCCGGCGAACCGGTCGGTCCCCCCGATCCATCCCGCTAGGCCGGCTGCGTCCCGGTGGCGGGTGGGCGGGTGCGGCGGCCGGCCTGATCGTCGAGGAAGCGGGCGACGAGGCCGCGCAGCACCACGGCCATGGTGAAGCCGTTGGCCTGGCACCACTGCTTGAGCCGCTCGTGCTGCTCGGAGGAGAGCCGGACGGGCACGCTCTGCCAGGGGCCGCCGGTCTCTAGGCCTAGCGGGGGCGGGGTGATCAGGTCGCCCAGCGACCCGCCCCCCAGCAGCTCGGTCATGACGGTCTCCTGCTCCTTCTCGGAGAGGGAGCGGAACGCCTTCAGCAGCAGCTTCGGCAGCTCTGGCATCGCGATACCTCCTTTGATATCAACCGATATCAAAGGATGCGCCGTGCGCGCCACGTCTGTCGAGCTCCCGCGTGGCGGACCTCGTGCTTGCCGCGATACCGCTCGGCGCCGAGGCTGGCGCGCCCGGCCAGCGCGACCAGCAGCGCGGCCGCCGTGCAGCCCCACGCGATCACCATCGTGGACGACACGCCCGCCCGGTCGATCAGGGCGCCGGCGATCGCGATGCCGGCCGCCGCGGTCACGTTCATCGCCGTGGTGACCCAGGTGGCCGACTCGGTCAGCGTGCCGGGTGGCGCCAGCTCGGCGGCCAGCACGAACGCCGCGCTCTCCAGCGGGGCGGTGGTCAGCCCCACCAGCGCGATCACCACGGCGAGCGCCGCCAGCGACGGCGCCGCCGCCATCGGCGCGCAGGCCAGCGCCAGCAGCGCCAGCAGCACCAGGAAGCGCTTGCCGGTGGCCCCCCGCCACGTGCGCGCGCCGTACCAGAGCCCGCCGACCGCGCTGGCGGTCGCCCAGATCGCGAGCAGCGCCCCGGCCGCCGCCGGGGTCGCCCCCTCCCGCCTGGCGGCCGCGACCACGCCGATCTCCCAGATGCCGACGGCGGCACCGACGCCGGCGAGGGTCAGCGCGAGCGTGCGCATGCCGCGCGAGGCCATCGACCCGGCCCAGCCCGCCGGGCCGGCCTGGCTCCCGCTCCAGGCCCACGACAGCGGCGAGACCACGAACCCGAAGGTCCCGACCAGCGCCAGCCCGGCGGCGGTGAGCAGCCCGGCCGCGGGGTCGACGGCGACGGCCAGCGCGCCGGCGAGCAGCGGTCCGACGACGTACAGCACCTCCTCCAGCACGGCGTCGAGCGCGTAGGCGGTCTGCAGCTCGGGGCCGCGGCCGACCAGCGACACCCACAGCACCCGCATGGAGGCCGACAGTGGCGGGACGGTGGCGCCGGCCGTCGCCGCCAGCGCCACGGTGGCCACGACCCCGGCCGGGCCGGGCCTGGCCACGACCACCACGCCGGCGAGGGAGGCCGCGAAGGCCAACGCCAGCGGCGGCAGGCAGCGGCGCTGGCCGAAGCGGTCGACCAGGCGGCCCCTGACCGGCGCGAGCAGCCCGTTGGTGAGCAGGGTGGCCGCCGACGCCGCCCCCGCGTACGCGAACGAGCCGGTGGCGTCCTGCACGAACAGGACCAGGGCCAGCGGGCCAATGCCTGAAGAGAGGCGGCCGATGAGCGAGGCCAGCACCAGCGGTCGGGCGTGGGGGGTCCGCAGGATCGCGACATATGAGTGCTGCACCGTCCGATCCTACGGCGGCCGCGCCATCGAGCGGAATGGGCACGATGGACCAAAAGCGCGGCTCTGCGGGTCCGTTCCGCCGATTAGTGGTTCGTGAGCGTCCGGGACTATAAGGGCGGAGAGGGGACGAAGCGCCAACCTGCCCTGGATCGAACCAACCCCCCTGCTCCCCGAAGGAGGTGCCCGGATTGCAGTCGCTCCGCGGCTCCAAATGGCGGAAGTAGTCACGATGGGCTAAATCTACGTACCCCGAGAGGACCAGCTCGGGGTACGCTACATAGTGCGGTGCGTTCAGCCCTCCCATGCATGGAGGCTCCGGGGATGTCGGGCAGGCTGAAGTGGTATGTGGCCGCCATCTGCACGGCGGGCCTGCTCGTGCTCGGCGCCCTGCTGGCGACGATCGACCTCGACCGCGTCCGCGAGGTCCCCCTGGCCATCGCCGTGTTCACCGCGTTCGTGGTCCTCGGCGAGCTGGTCGCCATCCCGATCGGTCACGACTACCGGCCGAAGGACGTGGCCGTCTCCACCACCTTCGCCTACGGGCTGGTGCCCCTGGCCGGCCCAGGCGTCGCCGCGCTCGCGTTCGTCCTGGCCTCGGTCGTCGCCGACGTCGCCCACCACAAGGCGGTCGTCAAGACGGCGTTCAACGCCGCCCAGTACGTCCTGGCGCTGGCCGCCGGTGGGGCGGTGTACGCCGCGCTCGGCGGCGGCTACCAGGTCCACACCGCGACCCTGCCGGCCCTGGCCGCCGGCGGCCTCGCCTTCATGCTGGTCAACTACGTGCTGGTGAGCATCGTGACCAGCCTCGACCAGGGCATCCCGGTGCTGCAGGGCTTCCGCCGCGACGACATCCGCCTCGAGCTGGGCACCACCGCCATGGTGCTCGCCCTGGCCCCGGTGGCGGTGGTGGTGGCCGACCGCAGCCTGGCGCTGCTGCCGGCCCTGCTGGTCCCGCTCGGCGCCATCTACCTCGCCTCCAAGGGCGAGCTGCTGGCCAGAGAGCAGCAGGCCGAGGCCGAACGCGACGCCGACCGCCAGCGACGGCTCACCGAGCAGGAGCAGGAGGTGGTGCGCCGCCTCCAGGACGCCGACCGCATGAAGGCGGACCTGCTCGCCACCGTCTCCCACGAGCTGCGCAGCCCGCTCACCACCGTCCTCGGCGTGTTCGGCATCCTGCGGGTCCGGCGCCGCCGGCTCAGCCCCACCGAGCGCGACGAGCTGGTCGCCATGGGGATCGGCCAGGGCCAGCGGCTGCAGCGCATGATCGAGCAGCTCCTGCTCGCCGCCCGCTTCGAGCAGGCCGAGCGGGGCACCGCACCGCTCATGGCCGCCCGCATCGAGCTGGACGCCACCGAGCTGGTCGACCAGGCCGGCGCCGAGGCGCGGGCTCGCCACGCCGGCCGCGCCATCGCCGTGGAGACCAACGGGTCCCTGCCCGTCCGGGTGTCCCAGGACGTCGTCGTGCAGGTCCTCGGCAACCTCATCGACAACGCCTGCAAATACTCGCCGGACCGCGCGCCGGTCCGGCTGTCCGCCAACCGCGAGGGCGACGAGGCGGTGCTCGCCGTCGAGGACCTGGGGCCCGGCATCCCAGCGACCGACCGGGAGCGGATCTTCGAGCGCTTCTCGCAGCTCGACCGCCAGGCCCAGCGGCGTGGCGGCGGGATCGGGCTCGGGCTCTACATCGCCCGCCAGCTCGCCCGCAGCCAGGACGGCGACCTGCTGGTGGTCGACCCCCTCGGCGACCACGGCGCCAGGTTCGAGCTGCACCTCCCGCTGGCGCCGGACGGCAACGGCCGCTAGGGCGGTGGTGGGCGCCTCGGCGCCGTGGCTGCTAGGCTCCCGTGGTGCCCGCCCCCCTGGTCGCCCTCACCACCTACCACCTGGGAACCGGCCAGGTGCGTGACTGGGACGGCGCCGACGCCCTGCCGGAGTCGTACGCGGCCGTCGTGCACCGCGCCGGGGCGCGCACCGTGTTGCTCCCGTCGGGGCAGCCGTCCGCGGCCGAGGAGCTGCTGGCGCGGTTCGACGGCCTGCTGCTGGCGGGCGGCGGGGACCTCGACCCGGCCCGCTACGGGGCCGCCGCCCACCCCGCCCAGCGCGACGTCGACCCGGACCGCGACGAGCTGGAGCTGGAGCTGGCGACGGCGGCCGTGCGGCTCGGCCTGCCCGTCCTCGGCA